>Ga0068859_100001422_pt1 | contig 24299 bp, 20 predicted proteins | sample KBSSwiS22_FD_66585 | JGI IMG/M metagenome (GOLD analysis project Ga0068859, IMG submission 66585) | Switchgrass rhizosphere microbial communities from Kellogg Biological Station, Michigan, USA - KBS Switchgrass S2-2 | ecosystem: Host-associated > Plants > Roots > Rhizosphere > Soil ...
GTCCGGGCCCTGCCGCTGACCCTGGTCGGCCGGGCGCTCACGGAGGCGGAGATCCTGCAACTGCAGGAGCCCTCGTCGCTGCTGATGACGATCATCGAGACCCTGCGCTCGATCAAGATCTCCGCCGAGGCGCGCGCCGCGCAGGCGGTGCAGGACGCGTTGGAGAAGAAATGGGAGCGCGAGCAGCCGGCGACGCCCGAGGTCTCCGAGACCAACTACGACGAATACGAGCTGATGGAGCGCAGCTGGGTCGGCACCGTGCCGGCCGGGCTCGATCTCTCCGACCGCGCGCTGCCCTCGCGGTAACCGCGCGGTAACGGCGCCTCGCCTATACCGGACAGCGGCACGCCGGAGCGGCTGGTCGCTTCGGGCACGACGTTGCCTGCCGCCGCCGGCGGCACCACACTCGCGCTGCATGTCCCGTTCCGTCGCCGCCCGCCTCCCGTCCGTCGACCCGGCCGCGCTCGGGCCCGAGCTGCGCCTGCTCGGCGCGCCCTGCCTGGTGGTCGGCGGGCGCCGGATCGCGCTCTCGGCCAAGGACGCGGCCCTGCTCTGCCTGATCGCCCTCGCCGGCCCGATCCGCGCCGACCGGGTGGCGACGATGCTTTGGCCCGCGGTCGGCGCGAAGCAGGCCGACACCAGCCTTCGGCAGCGGCTCTACCGCTTGCGCCGCGATGCCGGCGTGCCGCTCCTCGCCGGCGGCACCGGGCTGCAGCTGCAGGAGACGGTGCGGACCGATCTGGCCCAGGCGCTGGAGCGGATCGACCGCGACGAGCACGCCGCGATCGAGGCGCTGCTCGGCGACTTCGACTTCGATGGCCTTCCCGAGCTGGCGGAATGGCTGCGCGAGCAGCGCCGACAGTGGCAGGAGAAGTGCGCCGCGGCCCTGGCGGCAGCGGCCGCGCGCTGCGAGAACGAGGGCGCGGTGGTCCGCGGCCTCGTCTATGCGCAGCGCCTGGCCGAGGGCGATCCGCTGGCCGAGCACGCCCAGCGCCGGCTGATGCGCCTGCACTACCTGCGCGGCGACCGGGCCTCGGCGATCGCCGCCTTCGAGCGCTTCGAGCAGCGCCTGAAGGACGAGCTCGGCACCCGGCCCTCGGCCGAGACGATCGAGCTGCTGGCCACGATCGAACGCGGCGCCGCCACGCTGCCGGTGCGGCGGACGACGGCGCCGGCCAGCCTGCTCAGGCCGCCGCGCCTGATCGGCCGCGAGCGCGAGCTGGCGGCGCTCGAGCATGCCTGGGCCAACCGGCGCGCATTCATGCTGGTCGGCGAGGCCGGCATCGGCAAGAGCCGCCTGCTGCAGGATTTCTGCGCCGCCCGCGCCGGGATCGTCGCCGTCCAGGCGCGGCCCGGCGACGCCGGCATCGCCTATGCCGTGCTGGCGCGCCTGCTGCGTTCGGTGCTGGCCGCGCATCCATTGGAGATCGGCTCGGCGCGCACCGGCGAGCTGGCGCTGGTGCTGCCCGAACTGGGGCCGGCGGTGGCGCTGGCCGGCGAGGCGCAGCGGCTGCTGCTGCAGCGTGCCGTCGACCAGACCTTGGCCGATGCCGTGTCGCAGGGCCTGCAGGCGGTGATCGTCGACGACCTGCACTTCGCCGACGAGGCCAGCCTCGAGTTCCTGCAGACGCTGGCGCAGTCGGAAGCGCTGGCCGCGCTGCAGTGGGGCTTCGCCCAGCGTCCGGCCGAGGCCGGCGCGGCGGGCTCGGCATTGCGCGCGGCGCTCGAGGAAGCGGCTCGCCTGGAGACGACCGTCCTGCAACCGCTCGACCTGGCGCAGCTCTCTGCCCTGGTCGAGTCGATCGGCCTGGTCGAGCTGAGCGCCGAGCGGCTGGCGCCGGCGCTGCTGCGGCATACCGGCGGCAATCCGATGTTCGCGCTGGAGACCTTGAAGGACCTGGTGCTTTCGGGCAGCGCGGAGTCGGTGGCGGGTGGCGGCCGCCTGCCGCAGCCGGTGACGGTCGGCGCCCTGGTCGAGCGCCGGCTCGGCCAGCTGACGAGCGAGGCGCTGCGCCTCGCCCGCGTCGCCGCCCTGGCCGGCCCCGAGTTCAGCGCCGAGCTCGCGGTGGCCGTGCTCGAGGCGCATCCGCTCGACATCGCCGAGCCGTGGCGCGAGCTCGAGACGGCGCAGGTGCTGCGCGACGGCGGCTTCGCCCACGACCTGATCTTCGAGACCACGCGCGCATCGGTGCCGCTGCCGATCGCCCAGTTGCTGCATCGGCGGATCGCGCTGCATCTGGCGGGGCGTGCGGCCCTGCCCGACAGCATCGCGCCGCACTGGGCCGGCGCCGGCGAATGGCAGCAGGCCGGCGAGGCCTACGCCGCGGCGGCCCGCCGGGCGCAGGGGGCATCGCAGCGCAGCCACGAGGTCGAATGCTGGCGCCACGCCGCCGAGGCCTTCGATCGTGCAGGCGCGACAGACGCGGCCTTCGATGCGCGCTGCGAAAGCGTTCATGCGCTGATCGTCGTGCGCGGCGTGACCCACGCGAGCGCGGCGATCGAGTCCCTCCTCGTCGCCGCCCGGACAGCGGAGCAGCGCGCCGCCGCGTTGACGGCGAAGGCGACCGCGGCCCTGATGGCGGCCGACCATCCGGCCGGCATCGCCGCGGCGCTGCAGGCCGCGGAGCTGGCACGCGACTTCGCCTCGCCCTGGCCCGCGTTCGAGGCGGCGCGGCTGCATGCCGTCGGCCTGGCGCAGGCGGGTCGGGCGAAGGAGGCGCTGGCGGCGATCGAGCCGTACCGGACGCTGGTCGAGCGCGAGGCGCCGGCCGAGCAGCGAGGCCGCTTCTGGGCCGACTATGCCTACGTGCTGAACGCCGGCCGGCGCCTGCGCGACACCGCCTTCGCGCTGCAGCAGGCGATCGACAACGCCGTGGCATTGGGCGACGTCGCCGAGCAGGCGACGCTGACCTCCAACCTGGCGACGGTCACCGGCAACCTCGGCCGCGTGCCGGAGGCGCTGGCCCTGGCGGAGCGCTCGCTCGCGCTGCAGGCGCAGCTCGGCAGCACCGACGGGCCCGAAGGCGCGGTGGTCGAGACCTACGTCGGGCTCTACTGCGCTATGGTCGGCCGCTACGGCGAGGCGCTGCGTCGGCTCGATGCGGCGCTGGCCTGCTTCCAGCGCGACCGGCAGGCGGTCTGGATCGCGGTCGCGTCCAACCACAAGGCGCAGTTCCTGCTCGAGCTCGGCCAGTTCGCGCGGGCCCGGCAGACGCTCGAGTTCGAGCGGCCGCCGATCGATCACGTCCGGGCGCGCACCGCCACCGTCGCGGCGCGGATTGAGCGCGCGCTCGGCCATTCGGGCCGCACCCAGCTCGACAACGCTCTCGCGCTGCTCGGCCCCGGCGCCGACCCGCACGTGCGCATGCACGTCCTGCTCGACCAGGGCGAGGCCGACGACCCGCGGGCGACGCTGCGCCGCTGCGACGAGGTCCTGGAGATGGCGCTGGCGCTCGAGTTCGCCGGCGTCGCGATGAAGGCGCGGCTGCTGCGCGCCCATGCCCTGAGCCGGATCGGGCAGACCGAGGCGGCAGCGACGGCGATGCGCGAGCTCGTGCCTCTGCTTTCGACGGTGCAGCCCGCCGATCTCTACCTCGGTCACGCCTGGTGGCTGGCGGCGCAGGTGTTCGAGGCGAGCGGCGACGGTGACGAGGCGCTGATGGCGCTCGCCCACGGCGCGCAGTGGGTCCGCCGGGTGGCTCTGCCGAACGTGCCCGAGGAGTTCCGCGACAGCTTCATGCAGCGCAATCCGGTCAATCGGGCGCTGCTCGCTGCCGCCGACCGGCGCCTGGCGCGCTGAGGCCGCGGTAACTCCGCAGTAACGCCTCCGGCCTACCTTGGCCTCTTCCCGGCGAATCCGCCGGGACGCGGATCGAGGAGGCGAGGATGAAGCGCAACCCACTGCTCCTGTTCGGGCTGGCCCCGGCGTCGAGCGCGGCCTTCGGCGGCGATCGGGCCTCCAAGGTCGCGGCCGCGCCGGCGGCGCCGCAGGCCGCGAAGGCGACGGCGCAGAAGCCCAAGCTGACGCCCGCGTCCCTGTGAGCCCAAACGGCGAAATCGATCGAGGAGAACACCATGCGCGTTCCGTCCTTTCCCGCGATCGCGCTCGCGGCACTGGCATGCGGCACGGCCCTGGCGATGACCGGCGACAGCGTCGCCGAGGCGTTTCGCGGCAACTGGGTGCCGGCCAAGGCGAGCTGCGAATCGCCGCTCAGGCTCGTGGTCGACGCTCAGGCCGTGGCCTTCGTCAACGGCACGCAGCGCGCCGAGTTCAGGAAGCTGGAGCAGTGCTTCTCGTGCATGGGCCGCGACGTCCAGGACATGACCCTGCTCTCGACCGAGGCCATGGGCGACTCGCCGTTCACGATCACCCTGGACGGAAGGAAGAAGGGCAAGCCGGCGCTGAGCGCCGACCTCGGCAACGACAGGAAGCTGGCGGCGCGCTTTCCGCTCCACAACGTGCCCCTGAAGAAGTGCCCCTGACCCAGGCGGCGCGCCGCGGCGCCCGCCGCCGTCAGGCGATCAGGTGCGACAGCAGCTTGAAGAGCTTGACGAAGGGCGAGAGCGGCTGGGTGAAGTCGGCGGCGTTCTCGGGCTCGACATTGCGCATCGGCGGTCCGCGGTCGAGCGAGTTGTCGACGAACGGGCCGACCGTGGGCACGCCCGCGGCTTCGATGCCGGTGCCCGAGAAGTCGATGATCGTCACGCAGTGCGAGTCGTTGACATTGCGGAAGTAGGGCACGTGGAAGCTGACGTTCGCGTAGGTCGCGAGCTGCGCGGTCCAGCGGGCGATGTCGGGCCACCAGCGCGAGAACAGCGCCTCGCGGTAGGCTGCGGGGTTGGCGGCGTTGGCGACGTCGGCGAAGAACTTCTCGTAACTGAAGGCCGAGAAGTTGGTGTCGCGGGTGAACAGCATGAAGCCGAAGCGGTCGCCCGGGAAGGTGAGGGCCAGGGCGCCGCTCACCGAGCCGAGGTCGTTGGCGTCGAAGCCGGTGAGCAGGCTGGCGAAGCGTGTCACCAGGCCGTCGGGGCCGTCGAGGCCCCAGGCCTCGCGGATCTTCTCGTGCAGCGGCAGCGACGGGTACTGCGTGCTCGTGCCGCTGCGCGGCGCCGGCATCAGCGGCCCGGAATCGGCGAGCAGGGTGGCGTTGCCGGTCGGCTGGAGGATGCCGCGCACCAGCGGGTAGGTGACGGTCGAGCCGACGCCGCCGGCGGAATAGCCGGTGAGCAGCATCTTCGCCGGCTGGCCGAGGTGGCTGCGCAGCCACTGCGCGGCGGCGGTGACGTTCGCCTGGCCGCGGTGGTACTCGACCCGGGGCGTCGCCGGATAGGCGTCGTCGTAGACCGCGACCTTGCTGCCGCTGTGCACGTCGCCGGTGCAGTAGGGCAGGAAGACCATGTTCCAGGACTGCGTCTGCACTTGCTGCGCCGGATCGTTGCGGGCGGTGAACGGCGTCACCAGGCCGAAGGCGACGTTCGCCGACTGCATGTAGTCGGCGGGGATGCCGTTCGGATTGGCGGCGGAGAGGTGGCCTTCGCCGAGGCAGGCCTTCTGGTCCCAGCAGGCGCCGCCGCCTTCGTAGGTGATGACGATGTCCTTCGACAGCGGCGTGCGGTTGACGAAGAAGCGGTAGGGCGAGCCGTCGCCGCAGGCCGCGCCCGTCTCGGGCGGCAGCTCCACCATCTCCCACTGGAAGAAGCCGGCCTGGGCCAGCGGCGCGGCGAGCACGAGCGCGGAGGTGATGAGGGCGCGTTTCAGGGACATGGCTCGCATCTCCGGAGAAGGTCGTCGAGGGCTTGACGGCTCAGCGCATGCCGGTGCCTGCGGCGAAGCTTTGCTGGCGCAGGGCCTCGAGCTCGCGCTCGAGCGCGGCCCGGTCGCGCGCCGCTGGCGGCAAGGCCGACCAGGCGGACACGATCTCGACCTGGCGGCGCTCGAACGCCGCCTGGCGCGGGTCGGGCGTGGCGGCGGGCGCGAGCTCGGCCGCGGCCCATTGGCGCAGGCGCTCGCTGCGCTCCGCCTCGTCGGCCACGGTCAGGCCGAGGATCGCGCTCTCGATCTGCTGCGCCTCCGCGGCCGAGACCTCGGCGCGGCGGATCCGCTCGCCCAGGCCCTGCTCGAGGCTTTGTGCCAGCGCCGCCCGCTCCTCTGAGGGGATGCCGGCAGCGCCTGCTTCGCGAAAGCGGCGCAGCGTGTCGCTCCAATCGAGATAGCCGCGCAGGCGCTGCAGCTCGGCCGGTCCGTCGGCTCGCTGCCCGACCTCGGCTTCGATCGCCGCCCATTGTTCCCGGGTCACGCCCGGCGGCTGCGCAGGTTCCGCAGGAGCCGCGCCGACCGGCGCCGGGGCGGGGAGGACGTTTGCTGTCGGCAGGGCCTCGTCGATGCGCGCGGCCGGTACGGCCTGCGGCGGGGAGACGGCGCGGACCGGCTCGTCCGAGGCCGCGAGGGTCAAGGCCCAGATTCCCCAGAGGATCAATGCCGCCATCACGGCCGGCCACCACCGACGCCACGAATGCGCTGTTCGCATGGCCTCAGTATGTCGCGCGCAGCGCGAAAGTGGAACCTTTGGCCCCCTGGCCGCGGGGAGGGTATGCGGCCTACCAGCGCACGTCCAGCTGCAGGCCCCAGGTCGGATTCCTCGGGCGGAGGGGGTCGGCCCGTGCTCCGGCCGCGCCGCCGCCGGCATACAGGGCGCTGGCAAGCGGGCCGGAGGTCGGGCGCGATCCGTTCATGCCGCGGAACGGCGTCAGAGCGACCTGGGTCTCGACGCCGAAGAGTCGATTGGTCAGGTCGTTGGCGGCGCCCAGGGGATCGGTGAGGACCAGGGCGAGCTTGTCCCAGGTGTCGAGCGGGCCCGACTTCGACTTGATGCTGCTGCGGATCGGCGTGAAGACGAACTCGCCGACCAGCGACCCGATCAGCGGCGTGACCACGAGATCCTGATAGGACGGCTGTTCGAACAGGGCCTCGGCGCCGAACTCGTACAGGGCGGAGAGAAAGGCCGAGTAGCCGAGCGACTCCCAGCGGCCCAGCCCCCGCTCCCGGCCGCGGGTGTAGTAGGCCGCACCCCAGTACGGATGCAATATGTAGTTGATGTAGAACTTGTCGTCGTCCATGTGGGGATGGGTGACGTTTTCCCACCACTTCGAGAGGTGGTCGCCGCTCCGGTCCCAGTTCGTCACCGATTCCGGCAGGACGTACAGCACGCCGATGACCGCGAACTGGTAGGCGAGGAAGTACTTCGTGTCCTGCCGGAGCCCTTTCCAGTCCGGGGGGATCGCCTCCTCCTCGGGGCTCTCGATCGTTGCCCCGGGGGCCGGGCCGGGTCCGATTCCCGGGTCGACGGTGTCGGTGGCGGCGAAGGCCGGTGTGCCGAGCCACGGCAGCAACGCGAGAACGAGAACCGCTGAAAGCAAAGCGAGGCCGCGCGACATCCGGAGTCGTATTCCAAGCGAGAGTCATGGCAAGGACCCGCCCTTGCACGTTGGCCCACGCGATGCGGTGCCTGCCCGAAGCCTACACCGGCTCCCTTACAGGAGTGTTAGGCGGTGGCTCGCTGCCTGCGGCAAGACCGGCCGTCGGCTCGCGCAGGTCGGAAAGAGAACCCCTTCACGCTTCGCGACGGTACCCGCCCCGGCGGTCGTTCCCCTTTCGGGCGCGGGTTCTACAGTTGTATCGAGTTGCTTCTTACCGGCGGGGCTTCACATGTCGGATGTTCGGATCATCGCGGTGTCGCTCGAAGGCGGGGAGAGGCTCGACCATCTCACCCACGTCTGGACGGCCGAGGGCGCGATGCCCAAGCAGCGCGCGGTCGAGGACATGTGGTCGGGGCGGCGACGCTACTACGTCGTCCTGCCGAGCGGCCGGGTCGACGTTGCGCCGGTCCCCGGGCGCGGGCCGAACCTGCTTTCTGCACTCCTGGGCAAGCGCGTCGAGGGCGACCTCGAATCGCCGCGTGGCGCGAGCATGAAGGACAGCCTCCTGACCCTGCCCCGGCTGCCGAGCCCGACGCGGCCACGGCGCAGCCGGGCGATGGCAAGCCAGAGCGCGTCCTGAGCCGATCGTCGGACCGGCGCGGCGAGAGACTCGCGGCGCAGCGCCCTCAGCTGCGCCGGAACCAGACCCCCGAGGCGACCGCCCCGGAAACGATCGCCCCGTAGGCGACCAGGGCCAGCGCCAGCGCGGCGAACGCCCCAGGGAGCGAACCGGCGAGCGTCAGCACCAGCCAGCCGCCGCCGACGGCGACGAGCAGGCGGACCATGCCGCCGATCAGCGGCCAGGCGAGGCGCCCGGCGCCCTGCGACGCGAAGTAAAGCGAGAGCCCGAGGCCGAAGAAGCCGTAGGTCGGCCCCACCACCCGCAGGTAGGCGGCACCGGCCGCGAGCATGTGCGGGTCGTGGCCGAACAGGCCGAGCCAGGCTTCCGGCCAGATCGCGGCGACGATGCCGATCGTCTCGGTGAGGGCGAAGGCGAGCGCTCCGCCGATGAGGGCGATGCGCAGGGCCCGCTGCGTCTGGCCGGCGCCGATGTTGGTGCCGACCAGGGCCACCATCGGCGCGCCCAGGCCGAACACCAGCGGGATCAGCAGGTACTCGAGGCGAGCACCGGTGCCGTAGCCGGCGACCGCCTCCGGCCCGCCGAACGACCCCACCAGCGCCGTCGTCAGCGCGACCGTGAGCGAGGTCTGCAGGGTGCTGATGGCGCCGACACCGCCGACCCGCAGGATGTCGGCGAACATCGGCCCCCTCAGCCGGGCGCGGCGCAGGCGCACGATCGCCCGGCCGGCCAGGAGGTACCAGGCGAGCACCGCGGCCGTGAGCGCCGAGGTGATCAGCACGGCGAGGCCGCCGCCGGCGATGCCCAGCGCCGGGATCGGCCCCCAGCCGAAGATCAGGAGCGGTGACAGCGGCACCAGCAGCACGACGCTCAGGCAGACGGCGAGCGAGGGCACGAGCATGTTGCCGGTGCCGCGGATCAGGCTGGCGAGCGCATTCATCAGCCAGACGAGCACGTTGCCGACGAAGACGACGTTCGAATAGGCGAGCGCGGCCTCGAGCGAGCCGCCTTCACCGCCCATGGCCGCGTAGATCGGCCGGCCCCAGATCAGGAACAGTGCCGAGGTGAAGAGGCCCAGCGCGAGATTGATGAGCAGGGCATGCAGCACCAGCGCGTCGGCGTCGGCGCGGCGGTTCGCGCCGAGCGCGCGCGCCACCGCCGACGCGATGCCGCCGCCGATGGCGCCGGCCGAGAGCATCTGCATCATCATGAAGCCGGGGAAGACGAGCGCCATGCCGGCGAGGGCGTCGGTGCCGAGCTTCGACACCCACCAGGTCTCGATCAGGCCGGTGGACGCCTGCGCCGTCATCACCAGGATGTTCGGCCAGGCCATCAGCAGCAGGGTCGGCACGATCGCGCCCTGCAGCAGGCGCCGGGTGCGCGGGCTCATCGCCTCGGCAGGGGCGGCAGGCGGAGTGGCAGGCGGGACTCCGGCGGGAACCCCCGGCAGGTCGACGGCGAGGCTGCTCATGCGCCCACCTTGGCGTCGCGCCGCGCCGGCGTCTCGACCGCGAGCAGGCCGGCGCTTTCCGGCGGAGGCGAGGACTTCGCCAGCCTCGCCGCCGAAAGCTTGCCGCGAACGATCCTGAAGTGCGGCTCCGCCAGCGCCTTGCCGGAGCGCCGGTCGACCAGCATCGGCTCGGCGATCTCGCCGGTCTCGACGTCGACGACGCGGGCGCCGCCGCCCCCTTCGATCGCGAAGTGGCGCTGCCCGAACGCGAGCAACGCGATCAGGACGGTGCGGAAGTCGCGGCCGCGCTCGGTGAGGACGTATTCGTGGCGCGGCGGACGCTCGCTGTAGACCCGTCGCTCGAGCATTCCCGACTCGACCAGCCCGGCAAGCCGACGAGTCAGCATGTTCGAGGCGATGCCCAGGCTCTGCTGGAACTCGTCGAACCGGGTCTTGCCGGCGAAGGCGTCGCGCAGGATCAGGATGCTCCACCACTCGCCCACCCGCTCGAGGCTGCGGGCGATCGGGCAGGGCATGTCGGAGAAGCTCTTGCGTTGCATGGCGCCGAGCATATCACAGTTACTTGCATGATGAAAGTGAGTCACATTCCGGCGCAGTCGCGGATCCTTTGCGCGCGCTGGCCGGGCGAGCCGTAGCGCGTGCTCGGCTCGTCGGGACGGCGCTCGAAGTGGCGGATCGCGGCGTTCAGGTAGCGCTCGCCGTTGCGCGCCTTTGCCAGCTCGCGTGCCGCCCAGCAATCGGCCTCGACCTCGCTGGAAGTGGCGAGCGCGATGTGGCCGTACTCGTGAACGAGGTAGAACTGCTCGGCTCCCGGGTCCTTCTTGCGCACCAGATCGACGACCCGCGGGCAGAGGTAGATCGTCGGCGGATCGAGCCGCGACACGGCCACGTCGCCGCCGGTCTCGTCGCAATCGCGGACGACCGGAACCTTCGCGAGCGCGCCGCTCGGCGACCATTGCGCCATGGCGCCGGCGGCGAACACGAGCAGCGGCAGCGCCGCGAGCAGCGCGGCGAGGCCGCGCCGGCTCATTGCAGCCCCACGTCGAGCCCGGTCTGGGCCGCAGCGCGCAGGAGTTGCTGGTTGACGGGGTTGGCGCGCATGAAGCTGTCGCGGAACGCCTCGGGCACCTGGGCACGCATCGTCGCGCGAATCCACTCCATGCCCTGGGCCAGCGCCACCTCGGCCGCCTCGCCTTGCCCCGCGAGCTGCCAAGCCCGCCAGGCGTTGAGCCAGCGCTCGGCCGGGTAGAGGTCGTTGGGAACGATCTCGGCGTCGACCGCGACGCTGGCGCGGGCGTGGAACACCGCGTCGTCGATTCGTCCGGCGTCGACGGCGAAGCGCATCGCGCGAATGTGCCCGCCGAGCGCGGTGCCGGGCTGGCCGAGGCGATCGCCATCGGCGATCACTTCGCGCGCCGTCGCCAGCGCCTCGACCGCAGGCACCACCAGACCGTGGTCCAGCGCGATCGAGGCGCGCAGCGTCCTTCGCCCGGCCTGGGCCGCCAGGGCGTGCGCCTCGCCGATGAGCTCGCGCATGCCGCGGCCCAGCCCGAGTCGCATGCGGGCGCGCATCTGCAGGGCCTTCGCGCGCATCCAGTCGGGTGCTTCTGCGGCGAGCGCGGCGTCGATCTCGTGCTGGGCGCGCGCGTGCTGACCGAGGTGGATCCAGGTGCAGGCGACCTGGCAGCGCACCAGCGGCTTCCAGGCCGCGAGCTGGCCGTCGGCGGCGGCCAGCGCCGGCTCGACCCAGTTGAGCGCGTCGGCATAGCGGCCGCAGTCGCGCAGGCCGTTGTGCAGCTCGATCGGCAGCGAGGAGCCGCAGCCGCGGGCCTCGTCGTGGGCAGCGGCCAGGCGCAGCGCTTCGTGCAGCAGCTCGATCGAGCGCGCCATGTAGCCCGCCATCGCCCAGCTGATGGCGAGGTTGCCCAGGACGGTCACCACTTCGCTCCAGGCGCCGATGCGCCGCGCCAAGTCGATCGACAGCTTGTGATAAGTGCGCGCCTCGCGGCCGCGGTCGGCGTTGTCGAGCACGATGCCCAGATCGCCGTAGAAATCGACCTTGCGGGCGTCGGACGCGTGCTCCGAGATCCACGGCTGCAGTTGCTGCAGCAGGGCGACGGCGCCATCGAACTCGCCGCTGAAATGCAGGAATAGCGCGAGTTGCTCGCGCGCCTGCGCGGCGCTGGCGTCGTCGCCGGCGGCCTCGCCGAGCTCGATCGCCTGCCGGCAGAGGCGCTTCGCGCCCTCGACGTCGCCTTGCTCGTGGACCCAGATGGCACGCATGCCGAGGACCACGCCGCGCTGCTGCGCCGTCGCCGCCGCGGCGGCGAAGCGCTCGTAGGTCGTCGTGTCGATGCCGCCGCGGTCGGCGTTCCAGAGCGCATCGATCATGGTACGCAGGCTCTCGAACTGCGCGGCGTCGCCGCTTTCGGCCTCGATCTCGGCGACGCGGGAAAGAAAGCCCGCCTCTTCCTTGCGCCGCATCGCCTGCCGCGCCGCGTCGGCCGCGGCGTGCAGCGCGGCGCGCGCGCGTTGCGGCTGGCCCGAGGCGATCCAGTGCGAAGCGACGCGTGCCGGCGCATGGCCGCGGGCCTCGAGAAATTCGGCGATCGCCTGGTGCGCATGCGCCGCGATCGGCGCCGGCACGCCGGCCAGGGTCGTCTCCAGCACCAGGTCGTGGGCGAATGCGCGGTCGCGCAGGACCTGCGCCGCCTCGAGCTCGCGCCACGGGTCGGCCAGCGCCAGGGCGCGAGTTGCGAGCACCTGCTCGGCGAGCTCGATCGAGAAATCGACGCCGGCGATCGCGGCGATGCGCGCGAGCGCGATCGCCGCCGGGGAGAGTTGCCGGAGGCGGCGCTCGATGAGGTGGCGAATGCTCGGCGGTCGCGGCAGGCCCTCGTCGAGCGAAGTCGCGCCAGTGGCGATCAGGTGCTTGAGCGTCTCCAGCGCATAGAGCGGGTTGCCGCCGGTGTGGCGGACGAGCAGCGGCGCGAGCCGCGCCGGGTCGGGGCTCGCGAGGCCGAGCGACGCGACCAGCTCGCGCATCGCCGACTCGTCGAGGGCGCCGAGAGCGACGAACTCGACCCGGTGCGCTTCCTCGAGCGCGGTCGCCAGGGCTTCGACTGCGGCCTCGCCCTCGGCCGGCCGCTGCGCGAAGCCCCAGCGCAGATCGGAGAGCCTCTCGGCGAGCACCAGCCCCTGCAGCATCTCCAGGCTGGCGCTGTCGGCGAAGTGCAGGTCGTCGATGACCAGTGCCGCCAGGCCATCGGCACGGGCATCGAGCAGCAAGGCCTCGAGCGCGGCGAACAAGGTCGAGCGGCGGGTCGCGCCCGCTGCAGCGACGATGGCCTGGCCAATTTCCGGCAGCACCCGCGCCAGCTCGTCTCGCTGCGCCGGTTCGAGCACGGCAGGGACGCGCTCGATCACGGCCCTCAGCGCCCGGCCGAGGCTGGCATAGGGCACGCCGGCATCGCCCGGCCGCGCCGAGACGAGGAGGACCTGTGCCGCGGCCTGCCCGGCCGAGGCCTCGGCCGGGAACTCTGCAATCAGCCGCGTCTTGCCCAGGCCGGCCTCGCCGAGCAGCCAGAAGGCGCGCTGTCCGGCCCAGGCGGCAGCGAGCGCGGCCTGCTCGCGCGCCCGGCCGACCAGGCGCGGCGGGCGCAGCAGGCTGGCCGGGATGTCGCGCCGCGCGATGGGCTGCGGCACCGGCGCGGCGCGGATCGTCTCCCGCAGCGCGCGGGTGCTCTCTGCCGGCTTTGCGTCCAGCGCCTCGGCGAGGGCGGCGGCGAAGCGGTCGTAGACGGCCAGCGCCGCCGCCCGTTCGCCCTGTAGGTAGCGCAGGTGCATCAGGCGGCGCGCCGCGGCCTCGTCGAGCGGGTCGGCCGAGACCAGGCGCTCCGCGATCTCGCTGCCTTCGGCGAGACGGCCGTCGCGCTCGAGCGTGTCGATCTGCGCCTCCTGTTGCTGGCGCCAGCGCTGCTTCAACGCGGTGCGCTGTGCCGCGAGCCACGTGTCGAGCTCGTCGCATTCGGCGAAGCGCAGGCCGGCGAGGAGCTCGCCGGGGCCGTCGTCGAGATCGTGGCTGACGCCCGGCGCCAACGCCAGCAGCTCGGCGCCTTGGGCCAGGACGTCGGCGCCGAGGCCGCGACGGAGGCGGAACAGCCGCTGGCGCAGGACGTTGCGCGCGCTTTCGGGAGGCTGCTCCGGCCAGAGCAGACCGAGCAGTCGCTCACGCGACGTCGCCCCTTCGAGGGCGACGAAGGCGAGGAGCGCCGCGTCGATCGGTGCCAGCGACTTGACGGCGCCATCGGCGCGGCGGACCGCGGCGCTGCCGGCCAGCATCAGGTGCAATGCATTCAAGATTGCCATCTGATGCGATCCCCGCCGGCGCGTCAACCGTTCCGGCACGGCGTCTCGACTCAGGGCACCAGGCAACCCCGCTGGTCGACTCCGGCCACGACGCAGCCGCCGGTGATGTAGTTCTTGCTCTGGGTGCAGACCGCGCCGGGACTCGTGAAGATGTTTGTCGCGGTCAGGATCGGCCCGAAGCCCGAACCCTGCCAGACCGAGTCGATGGCGAAATTGCCCGCGTTGTTCGAGAACGTGCTGTTCGTGATCAGCACCGCCGGCGGCACGTACTGCTGATCGGTGTCGTCACCGACGAGCAGCGGCGCGGTGTGGCGGGCGGTGATCGGCCCGCAGCTTGCCGGCCCGATCGCCGCGTCGCCGCCGGCGTATTCGAGCCGCAGGTGGTCGATCTGCGAGCCGTTGCTGGTGCGCAGCCAGATACCCGCCCAGTCGCCCGCCGCGGGCACCGCTTCGTCGGAGGTCAGCGTGACCGGACTGGCGGCGGTGCCGCGCACGACGAAGGCGGCGTTCTTGTCGGCCGGCTGGCCGCCGTCGCCGAAGATCACCATCGTCGGCCCGGTCGACCACTTGCTGAACTTCAGCGTCACGCCGGCCTCCAGCGTCAGCGTCATGTTCGGCACGAAGCTCGGTGCCAGGCCGCCGACGTGCACGCCCGCGGTGTTGAAGCGGATCGGCAGCGGCGTGCTGATGGTGAGGTTGTCGAAGATGTTGGCGTTGTCGACGACCAGGATCTCGTCGTGCTGGTTGCTTATCAGCGAGGCGCCCGTCGGAACGGAGCCGAGCGCCATGGCCGAGAGCTCGATCGGGTACCCGGGCGCGCCCCAGACCTGCAGGATCCTCGAGTCGGCGGTGAAGGCGGCGTTGGAGAGGTAAACGCCCGGACCCGCCAGGTTCTGGATCTGCACCGTGTCGACCTTGAGCAGCGGATCCGGGAGCGTGCCGCCGCCCTGCACCTGGATCGCCGCCGTGGCGGCATCCGGCGCGGCGTCGCCGAGCAGGGTGTAGCGCAGATCGATGCGCGAGTTGGCGTTCAGCCCGCGCAGGCTCCGCCAGTGGTGCGAGCTCCCCGGGGCCACGCTGGAGCGGAAGGTGATGAAGCCGTTGCTCACGTCGTCGCCGGCGGCGACGAGGGTGGCCGTGGCCGCGCCCGAAGCGGCGCCGCGCACGTCGATGCCGACGTTGTCGGCGAGCTCGACGATCGCGCACCTCTGGATCGTCACCGTCGCCGGTACGTTGATCGCGATGTTGTTCGGGATCCGGTGCACCGTGCCGTCGCCGGCCCAGGTCTCGCTGGCGCCGATGTCGCTGCCGTGCATGACCACGGTGCCGTTCTCGGTGCCGCAGGCGAAGCCGGGCGCGGAGCAGGTGACCTGCACGGTCGTCACGTCGGCGGTCGGCTGGCTGCCCGATCCGTTCGTGACGACGCAGGTCTGCGCCGGCGAGGAAGGCTGCGTGGCGACCGTGACCGAGTAGTTGCCGGTGCTGAGGACGGGCGCGGTGAACTCGAAGCTGCCGTTCGCCGCCACCGGTAGCGTCTGCAGCTCTGCGGCGAGCACCAGGCCCGAGCCGACCAGGCCGCTGACGGTGCCGCCCAGCTTGACCGGAACCGGGCTGCAGAAGACGAACAGGCTGGTCACGTCGGCGCCCGCAACGGTGCCCGTGGCCGGACCGCCGGCGTTCGCTCCAGTGACGCAATCCTGGCGCGGCAGGCTCGGCGAGGACTTGACCGTCACGGCATAGGCCGCGCCGGAGGCCAGCTTGGTCGCGAACGTGAAGGTGCCCACGTTGCCGAGGGTCAGGTCGTCGCCGCCGTTGTCCTGCAGCACGAGCGTCCCACCCGAGGAGAAGACCGTGCCACCGATGCTGTAGGTGGCGACCGGTGGGGGCGGGGGCGTCGTGCCGCCGCTGCCGCCGCTGCCGCCGCCGCATCCCGCCAGCGCGAGCAGGGTCGCGAGGGCGAACGATTTCCAGGGAGTGAGTGACTTCGCCATTGCGCGCTCCTTCGACCGAGACACGATCCGATCGACCGTGCCGCGGTTGTAGAAAGGCGGCGTTACGAAGCCGTTACGCTTCTCGGCAAGGCGGCGAGCGCCTCTTCCTCGCTCTCGAAGATGTGCGGCGCGAGCTTGCGCCGGGCGAGGGCGTCGCCGAGCTTGGCGCGCAGGAAGGCGCTGGTGGTGTAGCGGGTGACGCCGTCGTACCACCGCTCGACGACCTCGCTCACCAGGTCGGCCCAGGCGTCCTCGACGTCGCGGGCGAGGACGAAGCCCTCGTAGTTCACGACCGCGTGGATCCGCCGCTCCAGCGGGGCGCTGATCTCGGCCACCTTGCGCCGGATCGCCTCGATCGTCTCGAGCGAATGCACTTCGTAGCGCTCGAAGTTGATGAAGAGCGTGTTGCGGGCCGGGTCGTACTTGAAGCGGGCGTCGAACGGAATCTCGAGCAGCTGCGCCCGCAGGCCCATCGGCTCGCTGCCGAAGATGCGCCCATCCATCGTCTTCAGCGGGCTGGCGATGATCGGCCTGAAGTCCATGCGCGCCAGGACGTCGCGCTCGGGGTCGATGCCCGGAGCGATCTCGACCAGCTCGAGGCCTTCGGGACGCAGCCGGAAGACGCAGCGCTCGGTGATGTAGAGCACGTCCTGGCCGCCGGCCGCGGCGTGGCGGCCGGAGAAGGTGCGGTGCTCGACCTCGGCCACGAACTTGCGCGCCGCGGCGTCGCGCACGACCCGCAGGCCATCGGCCTCGAACGCAAGCTCGCACTCGCCGGCGCCGAAGCTGCCGACGAAGACGACCTTGCGCGCGCTCTGGCTGATGTTGATGAAGCCGCCGGCGCCGGCCAGGCGCGGGCCGAACTTGGAGACGTTGACGTTGCCCTCGGCGTCGGCCTGGGCCAGGCCGAGGAAGGCGACGTCGAGGCCGCCGCCGTCGTAGAAGTCGAACTGGTAGGGCTGGTCGATGATCGCCTGGGCGTTGATCGCCGCGCCGAAGTCGAGCCCGCCCGCCGGCACGCCGCCGATCACGCCCGGCTCGGCGGTGAGCGTCAGCAGGTCGCTCAGCTTTTCCTCGGCGGCGACCGCGGCCACGCCCTCCGGCATGCCGATGCCGAGGTTGACGACGCTGTTCGGCCGGAGCTCGAGCGCGGCACGGCGGGCGATCACCTTGCGCAGGCACATGTCGAACGGCCGGTCCTGGCGCGAGGGCACGCGGTGCTCGCCCGAGTAGGCGGCGTTGTAAGCGGTGCCGAAGGTCTGCGGGTGATTGGCAGGCTCGGCGACGACGACGCAATCGACCAGGACGCCGGGGATCTTGACCTGGCGCGAGCTGAGCGTGCCGCGCTCGGCAATGCGCTCGACCTGCACGATCACCAGCCCGCCGCTGTTGCGCGCCGCCATGGCGATCGACAGGCTCTCGAGCGTCAGCGCCTCGCGCTCCATCGTGATGTTGCCGTCCGGATCGGCGGTGGTGCCGCGGACGATGGCGATGTCGATCGGGAAGGCCTTGTAGAAGAGATATTCCTTGCCACCGACGGGCATCAGCGTCACCAGCTCGTCGACGCTGCGGGCGTTGAGCCGGCCGCCGCCGTGGCGCGGGTCGACGAAAGTGCCGAGGCCGATCCGGCTGAGGTGGCCGGGCTTGCCGCCGGCGATGTCGCGGAACAGGTGCGCGATCACGCCCTGCGGCAGGTTGTAGGCCTCGATCACGTTGTCGACCGCGAGCTTCTGCAGCTTCGGCACCAGGCCCCAGTGGCCGCCGACGGCGCGCTTCACCAGCCCGGGATGGGCCAGGTGGTTGAGGCCGCGCGTGCGGCCGTCGCCCTGGCCGGCGGCGTAGAACAGGGTGAGGTTCTCCGGTCGTCCGGGCGCGCCGGAGAGAAACAGCGCTTCGAGCGCAATCGCGATCTCCTCGGCGAAGCCGATGCCGACGAAGCCGCCGGTTGCGACCGTGTTGCCGCTGCGGATCAGGCCGACCGCCTCGGCAGCGCTGACGAGCTTGCCGTCGTTCATGACCTTGGCCGGGCCGCGAGCACCGAGCTCTCCAGGCCCGCGTCGTGGGCGGCGTGTTCGTTCATCGCCGGCTCGGGTCGAAGTGCTTCTGCAGGTCCTGCCAGCAGCGGTAGTACTCGGGCTGCAGCTGCGCCGATTCGATCGCCTGCCGGGTCGGTCGCCAGACGAAGCGCGTCTCGAACATGAAGGCCATCGTGTCCTTGATGACATCGGGCTTGGTCAGGTCGGCGCGGCTCGCCTTCTCGAAGGTGGCGGCATCGGGGCCGTGGCCGGTCATGCTGTTGTGCAGGCTGGCGCCGCCGGGCGCGAAGCCCTCGGCCTTGGCATCGTAGGCGCCGTGCACCAGGCCCATGAACTCGCTGGCGATGTTGCGATGGAACCAGGGCGGACGGAAGGTGTCCTGCATCGCCAGGATGCGGGGCGGGAAGATCACGAAGTCGATGTTGCTGACGCCGGGCGTGTCGGAGACGCTGTGCAGCACCAGGAAGATCGACGGGTCCGGGTGGTCGTGGCTGATCGAGCCGATGGTGTTGAAGCGGCGCAGGTCGTACTTGTACGGTGCATAGCTGCCGTGCCAGGCGACGACGTCGAGCGGCGAATGGTCCATCGTTGCCGCCCAGAGCCGGCCCATGAACTTCGCCACCAGCTCGTGCGGCCCGTCGCGATCTTCGTAGGCGGCGACCGGCGTCAGGAAGTCGCGCGGGTTGGCCAGGCCGTTCGAGCCGATCGGGCCGAGGTCGGGCAGGCGAAAGGCGCTGCCGTAGTTCTCGCAGACGTAGCCGCGGCCGCTTCCGTCCGGCAGCTCGAGACGGAAGCGCACGCCGCGCGGAATGACGACGATCTCCTGCGGCTCGGCGTCGACGATGCCGAACTCGGTGACGAAGCGATGCCGGCCCTGCTGCGGCACGATCAGCATCTCGCCGTCGGCGTTGTAGAAGGCCCGGCCCTGCATCGAGCGGTTGGCGGCATAGACGTGGGCCGCGGCGCCGGCCTGCGCCGCAGGGCCGCCGCTACCGGCCATGGTGGCCAGGCCCTGAACGAAATCGGTCGGCGCCGTCGGCATCGGCAGCGGGTCCCAGCGCAGCTGGTTCGGCGGCGTCGGCACGGCGTCGAAGTCGCTGACGATCCGGTCGGCGGCCAGCGGCTCGAACGGCTGATGCATCGCCGAGGGGCGGATTCGGTACAGCCAGGAGCGGCGGTTGTCGGCGCGCGGCGCGGTGAAGGCGGTGCCGCTCAGCTGCTCGGCATAAAGGCCGTAGGGGCAGCGCTGCGGCGAGTTGCGGCCGACAGGCAGTGCGCCTTCGAGCGCCTCGGTGGCGAACTCGTTGCCGAATCCGGAAAGGTAGCCGTCCATCAGTCTGCCGCCTGCAGCACGCCGCGCGCGATCTGGTCGCGCTCGATCGATTGGAACAGGGCCTTGAAGTTGCCCTCGCCGAAGCCGTCGTCGCCCTTCCTCTGGATGAACTCGAAGAACACCGGCCCGAGCATCGTCCCGGAGAAGATCTGCAAGAGCAAGCGAGGCTTCCCGCCCTCGGTGCTGCCGTCGAGCAGGATGCCGCGGGTCTTGAGCTCGCTCACCGGCTGGCCGTGGCCGGGCAGGCGCTCCTCGAGCATCTCGTAGTAGATGTCGTTCGGCGCGGTCATCAGCGGCACCCCGGCCAGGCCCAGCTTGTCGACCGTCTGCAGCAGGTCGTCGGTGAGGAGGGCCACGTGCTGGATGCCTTCGCCGTTGAACTGCATCAGGAATTCCTCGATCTGTCCCGAGCCCTTCGACGATTCCTCGTTCAGCGGGATCCGGATCTTGCCGTCGGGCGCGGTCATCGCCTTCGAGGTAAGGCCGGTGTATTCGCCCTGGATGTCGAAGTAGCGGATCTCGCGGAAATTGAACAGGCGCTCGTAGAAGTTCGCCCAGAACGCCATCCGGCCGCGGTAGACGTTGTGCGTCAGGTGGTCGACGATCTTCAGGCCGTGCCCGGGCGGATTGCGATTCACGCCCTCGAGGAATTCGAAGTCGATGTCGTAGATCGAGCGGCCTTCCTCGAAGCGGTCGATCAGGTAGAGCGGTGCCCCGCCGATGCCCTTGATCGCCGGCAGGCGCAGCTCCATCGGCCCGGTCGGCATGTCGATCGGCTGTGCGCCGAGCTCGAGCGCCAGGTTGTAGGCCTTGTGCGAATCCTTGACTCGGAAAGCCAGGCCGCAGGCCGAGGGGCCGTGCTCGGCAGCGAAGTAGCCGGCCGGGCTCTTCGGGTCGCGGTTGACGATGAAGTTGATCTGCCCCTGCCGGTACAGCGCCACGTCCTTGGAGCGATGCTTGGCCACGAGCGAGAAGCCGAGCCTCTCGAACACCGGCTCCAGCGTATCGGGCACCGGCGAGGCGAACTCGACGAACTCGAAGCCCATCAGCCCCATCGGGTTCTCGAACAGATCAGCCATCAGGGATCTCCGTGTATGCGGCCGGCCCTCACTCCGGGGTGATGCCGGCCTTTCTGACCAGGCGCGCATAGCGCTCCTGCTCGCTGCGGAAGAACTGTACGGCCGCTTCCGGCGTCGACGGGGCGATGATGTTTTCCTGCTTGGCCATCGCCTGTGCCGCCTCGGGCATGGCGAAGGCCGCCACCACGGCGTCGTGCAGACGCCTGACCTCGGCCGACGGAAGCCTTGCGGGCGCGACCGCTGCGAACCAGCCGCCCACGTCGACCTCGGGGAAGCCCTGCTCGGCGATCGTCGGCAGATCCGGCATCGAGGCGACCCTCGACGTGCCCATGATGCCGATGGCGCGCAGCGCGCCGCTCCTGAGGTGGCCCTGCACGGCGGGCAGCGCCACCACGCCCAGGTCGACCTGGCCGCCGATCAGGTCGGCCACCATCGGCCCGACACCCTTGTACGGGATGTGCTGCATCTTCACGTCGGCGGCGCTCGTGAACATTTCCGTGCCGAGATGGATGATCGTCCCCACGCCCGACGACGCGTAGTTGTAGCCGCCCGGGCGGGCCTTGAGCAGCGCCTGCAGTTCCCGGGCGTCTTTCGCCGGAAGCCGGGTCGGGTTGACGACGAGCACGAACGGCGTCGCGCCGATGACCGAGATCGGCGTGATGTCGTTCAGGCTGTCGTAGGGCAGCTTCTTGAACACGCTCGGGTTGACGACATGGTTGTTGGAGACGATGCCGATGGTCGAGCCGTCGGGTGCGGCCTGAACGATCGCCAGCGTGCCGGTGATGCCGCCGGCGCCAGGCAGGTTCTCGATCACGACCGGCTGTCCGCCGAGGGCGCGGGTCAGCGACGGGCCGACGGCGCGGACGATGCCGTCGACGCCGGAACCGGCGCCGACCGGAAGGATCACGCGCAACGGCCTGTCGGCGGCGAGCGTCACGCCACCTGCCGCGACGGCAAGGCTGCCGAGAACCAGGCTGCGACGATCGAGCCGGGGCGAGGCCATTCTTGTCTCCTTGATTGTTCGTTCAGTATGCAGGCTGCGATCATGGCGGACATGCGCAATCGCGACATTCCCGCCGCCGCGCCTCAGCGCGCCGCGATCGTCTCCGTGGGGTGGCGATGATCGCGCTCCGCGGCCTGGCGCTGCTGCTGCTCTTCCAGGCGGCGGGCGAAGCCTTGGTCCTGGCCCTGAAGCTGCCGTTTCCGGGACCGGTGGTCGGCCTGGTGCTGCTGCTGGCCGGCTTGCGCTGGCGGGTGGTGCGCGAGCCGGCGCAGGCCGCCGCCGAGTTGCTCCTCACCCACCTCTCGCTCCTGTTCGTGCCGGTCGGCGTCGGCGTGATCACCCACCTCGAGCTGGTGTCGCGCCACGGCGTGGCGCTGATCGTGGTGATCGTGCTCTCGACCTGGATCGGCATGGCCGTGACCGCACTGCTCCTGCGCATCTTGCTCGAGCGCGCCGCGCGCGAGGAGGCGGGCGATGCCTGACTTCGTCCAGCTCTGGGTCTATCTCTCGACCGCGCCGCTGTTCGGCCTGACGGCGACGCTGGTCGTCTACGTCGCCGCCGCGGCTGTCTACGACCGGGTCGAGCGTGCGCCTTGGGCCAATCCGGTGCTCTGGTCGGTGATCGTCCTCGGCGCGATGCTGCTCGCCACCGCCACGCCGTACCCGACCTATTTCGCCGGCGCGCAGTTCGTCCATGTGCTGCTCGGGCCGGCGGTGGTGGCGCTGGCCTGGCCGCTCTGGCAGCGCCGCCGCGAGCTGCGTCGGCGCAGCGTCGCGCTGCTCGCCGCGGCGCTGGTCGGCGGCAGCGCCGCCGGCGGCAGCGCGGTGCTGCTCGCGTCGCTGCTCCACCTGCCCGGCGAGGTGGTGCGCTCGCTCGCCACCAAGTCGGTGACCGCGCCGGTGGCGATGGGCATTGCCGAGCGCATCGGCGGCGTGCCCGCGCTCGCCGCGGTGTTCGCGGTGCTGACCGGGCTGGTCGGCGCGCTCTCGGCCAAGTACCTGTTCGACGGCCTCGGCATCGCCAGCTGGGCGGTGCGCGGCTTCGCCCTCGGCACCGCCTCGCACGGCATCGGCGCGGCCCGGGCGCTGCAGGTGCACGACGACGCCGGCGCCTACGCCGGAATCGCCCTCGGGCTGCAGGTCCTTCTCGCCTCGCTGATGATCCCGCTCCTGTTCCGCTGGCTTGCCTGACCCGGCCAGCACTCCCGAAGACTTTCAGAGACCTCGCACCATGCCGTTCCGGATCAACGATTCCCTGACTCAACGCGCCCTCGCCGTGCTGCGCATCGTCACCGCCTACCTGCTGATCCAGCACGGCACCGCCAAGCACTTCGGCTTTCCGCACGTCGCCGCGTTCGACAACCTGGTTCTCCTGTCGCCGCCCGGGATCGCGGGCATCCTCGAGATCGTCGGTGGCGCTTTGCTGCTGGTCGGCCTGTTCACCCGGCCGGTGGCCTTCGTGCTGTCGGGCCTGCTGGCGTTCGCCTACTTCATCGGCCATGCGCCGCGGGGCAACGTGCTCTCGCCGATGCTCAACGGCGGCGAGGCCGCGGTGCTGTTCTGCTTCATCTTCCTGTTCATGGCGGCGGCCGGCGGCGGCAGCTGGAGCGTCGACGCACGCCGCGCCCCGGCACGCGATCGCGGCCTGCTCGGGGCGGCGCGTTGAGACGGCTCGCTTACGATCCGACGCGATGCAGCCCTTCAAGTCCGTCGCCTACACCGCGGTCGCGCCCGGCACCCGCTTGATCGTCCTCGGCGCGGTCCACGGCAACGAGACCTGCGGCACCAAGGGGATCACGCGCGCCATCGCCGAGATCGATGCCGGCGGCCTCGCCCTGAGTGCCGGCCGCGTCACCTTCGTGCCGGTGACCAACCCGCTCGCCTACGCGAACAAGCGACGCACCGGCGACCGCAACCTCAACCGCAAGCTGACGCCGACCGACACGCCGCGCGAGTTCGAGGACCACATCGCCAACTGGCTCTGTCCGCTGCTCGCCGAGCACGAGGTGCTGCTCGACCTGCACTCGTTCACCGCGCCCGGCGTGCCCTTCGTCTTCATGGGGCCGGCGAACAACGTCGGGACGATCGAGCCCTTCGACCGGGCGGCGCGCGAGGAAGCGCTGGCCGAGCGCCTCGGCGTCGGCCGCGCGGTCGACGGCTGGCTCACCACCTATGCCGCCGGCGTCGCCCGCCGCCAGGCGCACGCCGCGAAGTTTCCCGAGGCGACGCTCGACCTCGACCCGCGCTACGGCATCGGCACCACCGAGTACATGCGCGCCATCGGCGGCAGCGCCTTGACGCTCGAATGCGGCCAGCACGACGACTCTGCCGCGCCCGACGTTGCCTACCGGGCGATCATGAACACGCTCGCTCACCTGCGGCTGATCGACGCGCCGGATCCGTCGCCGTCGCGCATGGAGTGCCTGAGCCTCAGCGAAGTGATCGACCGGCTCCATCCCGACGATGCCTTCGCGCAGGCCTGGCGCAGCTTCGACCCCGTGGTCGAGGGCCAGGCGATCGGCACACGGCACGACGGCAGCGTCATCACGGCGCCGTTCGCCGGCTTCATCGTCTTCCCGAATCCCGCGGCCGAGCCGGGTCACGAGTGGTTCTACCTCGCGCGCTCGAGCGCCCGGCTCGGCCCGGCGCCGGCGCAGGTTTCCCAGTAGGGGTCACGCTCGATTCAACCCGGCCGCGCCGGGCCGCAGAATCTTTCGGAACGCGCCTCGGCCGAATCCGGAGACAGCCCATGACCTTGTCGATTTCCCGCCTCCTCGGCGCCCTGGCCGGCTTCGCCCTGGCCTTCGCCGCGAACGCGCAGAACATCTCCATCGCCACCGGCGGCACCGGCGGCGTCTACTACCCGATGGGCGGCGGCATCGCCGCGGTGCTGTCGAAGCACGTGCCCGGCATGCAGGCCACCGCCGAGGTCACCGGCGGCTCGGTCGACAACCTCAAGCTC
>Ga0068859_100001429_pt1 | contig 24213 bp, 22 predicted proteins | sample KBSSwiS22_FD_66585 | JGI IMG/M metagenome (GOLD analysis project Ga0068859, IMG submission 66585) | Switchgrass rhizosphere microbial communities from Kellogg Biological Station, Michigan, USA - KBS Switchgrass S2-2 | ecosystem: Host-associated > Plants > Roots > Rhizosphere > Soil ...
GGACTACCTGTCGCGATTGTGAACGAGAGCTTCGTCGACCGGTTCTGGCCTGGCGAGCAACCGCTCGGCAAACGCCTGCGTCAGAAGAATCCAAACGGCGCTGGCCCGTGGCGTACTGTGGTGGGTGTCGTTCCCGATATCCTGCAGAACGACCCGCTTCGACAGCAGTTCAAGCCGCTGGTCTATGTCCCCTTCCAGCAAGAGGCGGCGTCACGGTTCGCCTACTTTCTCGTGCGAACCTCAGCGCCCCCAGACCAGGTGACGCAAGCGATCAGAGCCGAGATCGAACGCGTCGATCCCGACGTGGCCCTGGAAGGTCTCGGCACCTTGAAAGCCAGCTTCGCCTTCGACCGCGACTTCATGGATGCCGATCACAGCGAGCTCGGGAAGCACGCGAAGGTCGCGCCGGTGTTCGCCGCGATCGCGCTGCTGCTGTCCGCCATCGGGCTCAGCGCCGTCATCGCGCATTCCGTGAGTCAACGCACGAAAGAAATTGGCGTGCGCATGGCGATTGGTGCCGCGGCGAGGGATGTCCGCCGGATGATCCTGCGGGAAGGCATGTCTCCGGTGGTTATCGGCACGCTGTTCGGCATGGCGGCCGCCTTCGCTCTGAACCGCATGCTGCAGTCGCAGCTGGTCGGCGTGTCGCCGTACGATCCCATGACCATGGCCGGCGCGCCGGTGATATTGGTCGTCGTGGCTCTCGTCGCCTGCCAGGTTCCCGCGCGCCGGGCGATGCAGGTCGAGCCTGTGATTGCGCTCAGACATGAATAGGGCGCATACGCGCGCGGAGGATGCCGATCCTCGCGGCCACGGAACTGAGTCGAGGCCTGATCCGTATTCAGCCTAGTACGCTTGAGAACGCACCGATGACATGGCGCGACGGCCGCGGGCTCGCGTGGTTCGATCGTTTTTCACTCGACATCAAGCTCGCCGTCCGCTTGCTCGTCAGGTATCCCACGCTGACGCTCGTGGCAACGGTCAGCATGGCCTTCGGCATTGCCACCGGCGTGGGCAGCTTCGAGATCAGAACGCAGGTCGTTGCGCCCTCGATTCCCCTCGACGAGGGTTCGCGCATCGTCGGACTCAGGACCTGGGACACGTCGCGCATTCGTCCTATCCCGCCAACGCCGGACGATTTCACCACGTGGCGTGAGGCACTCACGCTCGTTGGACCTGAGCGCAGCAACTATCTTTCAGCCATTTACGCCGTGATGGCGTTCACGGTCGCCAGGAAGACGCGTGAGATCGGCATCCGCATGACGCTTGGTGCCGATCGTCGTCGCGTCATGGGTGTGGTTCTGCGGCGGCCGGTTACTCAAGTGAGCATCGGCATCGCTGTGGGAACCATCCTGGTGGCTGTCATCTTCGCGGGTCTCAACGAAAGTGCGCCGACGCCGCTCGAAGCCGCTCTGATTGTCGGCTACTCAATGCTGATGATGGGCGTGTGCCTGCTCGCCTGCGTCGTCCCCACCCGCCGGGCGCTGCGCGTTGAAGCGGCCGACGTATTGAGGGTCGACGCGTAACGATCGACTGGTGACGATGGGGACACGTGCCGTATCGAGTCGACCTTCGCAACGCTGGTGACGATGCGTTCGATCGCCTCGTCGAGCTCGGTGCGCTGGACGCCGAGCATGGGCACGATGGTGGCATCGCCGCCCTGATGCCCGACAGCGTTACACCAGAACAGGTCACGAGCGCTCTCGGCGTTGACGAGATCTCGGTCTCCCCTGCCGTGGGACGCGATGCCGGCTCGGTCTGGGTCCTGCGTCCACGCGCCATTCAAGTCGGACGCCTTCGCATCGTTCCGCCTGATACCGAGGGAGAGCCCGGCGCCCTCAGGATGGCGGACTCTGCGGCGTTCGGGACCGGACTGCACCCGACCACGGCGCTGTGTCTCGAAGCGCTCGACGAAGCGGTGCAGATCGCCCGTCCGGACGCTGTGCTCGACGTCGGCACAGGATCGGGCGTGCTCGCACTCGCTGCCCTGCTGATGGGCGTACCAACTGCCCTTGGCATCGATATCGACGACGAGGCGCTGCGCATGACCGCTGAGAACGCGCGCATCAACGCACTCGACGCACGCTTGCGCTTGACGCAGGGCGGGCCGGATGCCCTGACGGGAACGTGGCCGCTGGTCCTGGCCAACGTGCTTGCGGCTCCACTCATTGAGATGGCACCCGCGCTCGTACGGCGGGTAGGCCACAACGGTCAGCTGGTGCTCTCAGGAATTCCCACCTCCGTCGAACAGGATGTCGATGAGGCATATCGTCGGCTGGGAATGCGACACGTCGGCACGAGATCACGCGCGGGCTGGGTCGCGATCGTGCTGCAAGCATCCTGGTGAGTCCTTCAGAGACGAGGTCCGGGTGAAGCCGAACTACATTCGGTACTTCGATCCCACCCGGTATAATCCGGTCGCCCGTGAAACTTACGACTGCAACGCTGTTCGCGCTGACCGCACTCGTTGTCGCATGCGATCGTCCTCGCACGGCTGCGTCGACGGACGTCTCCGACGAGACCTACGACATCATCATCAGCAACGGGCGTGTCGTCGATGGCACCGGCGCGCCCTGGGTTCGTGCCGACGTCGGTATTCGAGGAGATCGTCTCGTTCGCATTGGCGACCTCCATGCTGCCAAAGCCCCTCAACGCATCGACGCTACCAACCTCGTCGTCGCACCCGGGTTCATCGACATGCTCGGGCAGTCGGAATTCAACGTCCTGGTCGACAACCGCGCAGCGAGCAAGATTCTCCAGGGTGTGACGACTGAAGTCACGGGCGAAGGCGGATCGATTGCGCCGCTCAACGATCACCTCGTTTCCGAGATCTGGTCTGCATCCGCGGCCCACTACGGTGTCACGGTCGACTGGCGGAGCCTGGCGGAGTACTTCGAGCGACTGGAACAGCGGACGCACCCCGCCATTAACGTCGCGACATTCGTCGGTGCCGGAGGTGTGCGGCAGTACGTGCTTCAGGAAACAAACCGCGCCGCGACATCCGACGAACTCGCCGCGATGAAGCGGCTCGTCGCGGAAGCCATGGAACAGGGCGCGCTCGGTCTCAGCTCGTCGCTCCAGTACGTCCCCGATCGGTTCGCGTCGACGGACGAACTCGTGGAACTGGCAAAAGTGGCCGCGCAGTACGGCGGCATTTACATCACGCACCAGCGCTCTGAAGGCGGCAGCATCTTCGAGTCGCTCGACGAGGTATTCGCCATCGCCGAGCGCGCGCAGATTCCCGCAGAAATCTTCCATCTCAAAACCGCCTACAAGGCGAACTGGGGCAAGATGCCCGAGGTGCTCGCCCGGATTCACGCGGCGCGCGACCGCGGCCTGGATATCACCGCCAATCAGTATCCGTACGTCCGCGCATCGAACGGGCTCGACGCAAGCCTCCCGATCTGGGTGCGTGAGGGCGGTAAAGATGCCATGATCGCGCGCTTGAAGGACGCGCCCCAGCGCGAACGCGCGAAAAAGGAGATGGACGACCCCAATGCCAAAGGCTGGGAGAACCAGTGGGACGGCTCCGGCGGCGGTGGTGGCGTGCTGCTGACAGCGGTGCTCAATGGCGATTTGAAGAAATACGAGGGGAAGACGCTCGCAGAAATCGGAAAGCTGATGGGAAAGGATCCGCGCGAAGCGTTGATGGACGTCGTCATCGCCGATCACGGCGAAAGCACCGCTGTGATCTCGATCATGACGGAGGAGGACGTCAGGCTCGCGCTGAAGGATCCGCTGGTCGCCGTTGGGACCGATTCACCCGCGAAGGGCGAAGACGGACCGCTGTCGGACACGAAATCTCACCCGCGCGGATGGGGGTCGTTCCCGCGCATTCTGGGCACCTACGTACGAGATGAACACGTGCTGACGCTCGAGGAGGCGATCCGCAAGATGACGTCTCGACCCGCGTCCCGGGTGGGTCTGTCCGATCGTGGGATTCTTCGAAACGGGCTGGCGGCCGACGTCACCGTTTTCGATCCGGCGACGATTCGAGACGTCGCGACGTTTACCGACTCCAACCGTTATTCGGTCGGAGTCAAGTGGGTGCTGGTGAACGGTCGCCCGGTGGTGGCCGATGGGAAGATCACGGCCGAGCGTCCTGGCAGAGCGTTGCGGGGACCGGGATACAAAACGAACCGATGAGGCGCGCGCGCAGTGTGCGCGCAATCACTGGATCAAGAGGATCGCAATGTCGCCGTCGGATCAGTACGCGTCGCCGGCCGCGCTGCGATGACCCCCGCGACGAGCGCGACACCGAGCACGAACATCGCGGCGCCGCCAAGTCCGATCGGATCGGCCGGACTCACGCCGAACAGGACACTCGACAGGATGCGTGACGTGGCGATCGCCGCAGTGACACCGATCGCCCCGCCTATGATCACCGGGCGCATGGTTTGGCGAAGAACCATGGTGAGCACGCTTTGCGCGGTCGCCCCCAACGCCAGACGGATCCCGATTTCGCGATAGCGTCCGCTGACCGTGTACGACACAACGCCGTAGATGCCAACCGCCGCCAGCGTCAGCGCCAGCACACCCAATCCCCCGAACAGGCTGGTCACTGTCCCGGAAATACCGCGCGACCAGCCGAGCGTCGCTTCCAATGGGAGCACCGTTACGAACAGCGACGGGTCAACCGCTCTCACTGCGGCGCGAATGCCAGACATTGTTGTCGCGACGTCAGCGCGGCCTTTGACAAGCACCGCACTCCCTTCGCCAAGCACGTACACGAGATACGGATCGATCTCCCCGAGAGCAGTCACCTGCGCATCCGCGGCGATGCCGATGACCTGCAGCGTGTCGACCGTCTGCAGCTCACGTCTGTCCCACAGCAGCGTGAGGCCGATGGCGTCGCCGTCCCGCCACAGGTTGCGCGCCGTCGTTGCACTCAGGATGGCCGGGCGCGAACCAGACATCTGGTTCCGAACCTCTTCGTCGGTAAACGCGCGCCCACGCGTGATCGGCAGGCCGAGCACCGAGAAATATTCGGGTGAGACGGTGATCACTTCGCCAGAACGGGATTGGCGCTCGTTCTCGCCCTGCAGCCGGATCAGCGCAGGCGCCATATCGTCGCCCAGCGGTTCCTGGTCGGTGGAGGCGACTGCTTCAGCGCCGGGCATCGCTCTCAAGTCGGCCATCAACCTGCGTCGTCTTACGTCGGACTCCTCGGGGCTGTATCCGTCGAACGCGGACTCGAGCGATACGTAAGCGACGTCTCGGTACCGGAAACCGGGGTCGAGCGTGTAAGCGGCATCAACCCGCGCAGCAAGAGCCCCGCGGCAATCATCAACACCATACACAACGCCACCTGCACGCCGACGAGCGTTCCCCGCAATCGTCCGTCGTCGCGCTGGCTGCCAGCGCGCTCGGAGTCGTGCTTCATGGACGCGTGCAAATCACTTTTGGAGACTTGCAAAGCCGGAGCAAGGCCAAACAGGATTCCGGTGCCGAACGTCAGCGCGACCGCGAAGAAGAGCACTCGCACGTCCGGGCTCACGTCCACGGTGAAAACCAATGGAAGCCACGGTGGCAGCATCGCCGGTACTGCGAGCGATATGAGCGTCTGACACGACCAGATCGCCACCAGCGAACCGAGCACGCCGCCGGCGAGCGAGAGCAAGACGCTTTCGGTGACCAGTTGACGAACGACGCGGGCCCGGCTCGCGCCCAGCGAGGCGCGCACCGCGATTTCCTGGCGCCGTGCCGCCCCGCGGGCGAGCAGCAGGTTCGCCACGTTCGCGCAGGCAATCAACAGGATGAAGCCGAATGCCGCCGTCAACACGGCGGCAGCTCCCGTCGCCACACCGCGAAGCTGCCGCGGGATGAGTGGTCTTGCCCGTTCGATCGTCAGGGTCGTCGACCGGCCAGGCTGTTGCTGGTCTATCTGCGCCGCAATGACATCCAGCTCCGCCCGCACCTGCACAAGGCCAACCCCGTCAGGTCGGCGGCCGAGCATCGACAGCCACGGGACCTTCTCGCTGTCGTAGCGGGTGTCGTCCGCCGACAGGCGCTGTCCCGCGTTGATCGGCGCGAAGTAGCCGCCTTTGAGAAAGGAGGATCCGTTGTACGGGCCTTCGGCTGCCACGCCGATCACTGTGACGCGCTGCCGATTCAACTGAATCGTGCGGCCCACGATTCCAGGATCTGACGCAAACGCCAACCGCCACAGCTCGTGACTGAGCACGATGACGACGTCCGCACCCGCCTCGCAATCCTGCGTTGTCAGCGCGCGCCCGCGCGCTGGAGGCTGCTGCAGTACGGTGAAGTAATTGCAGCTGACGAGTGTGCCGAGGATCTTGCGTGGAGCATCGCCACCGAGGGTCGCTTCCCCCCTCACGTTGCCATAAGCCACCAGTCCAACGAGCGTCCGCGCGCGATCGCGATACGCAAAGTACTCAGATGTGGAGAACGTCTCCTGCCCGGCGCGATCGGCCACGCCCTCGATCGCTTGCGAGATCGACACGAGCTCGTGCGCGCCTGGCGCAGACAGATCGCGATAGAGCACAGCGTTGACGACGGTGAAGATAGCGGTGTTGACACCGATGCCGAGCGCAAGCGTCGCCACCGCAATCGCGGTGAAGGCCGAATTCTTGCGCAGGCTGCGCAGACCCTAACGGACGTCCTGCGCCCAGCTATCGAGCGATCCGAGCCAGACGTCGCGCGCATCTTCACGGGCCAGGAGGACGTTGCCGATGGCGCGTCGGCTCGCGGCGACTGCTTCCTGCGTCGTGAGGCCTTCACGTTTCAACTGCGCCACACGCAGTGCGCGATGAGTCTCGATCTCCTCGCACAACTCCGCCTCGTGTCGGGATTGCTGCAGCAGGTAGGCCAACCGGCGAAGCCAGGTACGCATCATGGTCCCTCGGCTAGGTGGCTTCGAGCACGTGCTGAATCGCTCGCACCATGCGCTCGAACTCTCCGCGTTCTTCTGCCAGCTGCTTTCGGCCGGCGGGAGTCAATGTGTAGTACCGCGCTCGCCGATTGGCCTCGGAGACACCCCACTCCGCCTTCGCCCAGCCATTCAACAAGAGTCGCTGCAGCGCCGGATACAGCGCGCTCTCGCCGACGTGCAACACGTCATTCGAGGTCACCCGCAGGTGTTCGACGATCGCGTACCCATGCTTGGCGCCCGACACGAGGCTCCTGAGAATCAGCAGCTCCAATGTACCGGGAAGTAGATCAGAGGGGGCGTTCGTCAGACCCATCAGCGACTGATGGGACTGTATGCCAACTGACGCTCACGACGCAAGCTCCCTCAACCGCTGATGGGACTCTCACGGCGGGCACCGGCTGGCTGAATCGATGTGCCGCCGGCTGCCGGAACGACAGTAGTTTATCGCCGTCGCCGAACAAGTCGGCGCGCGATCGTCACCCTTCTGGCGCTCGTGCGGCAGATGTTACACAGAATTTTCATGGGCGCGGACGTGCGCACGGGAAAATTCAGATCAGCAGGAGGATCCCGATGCCCGAGGTAATGACGAAGGTGGTGTTCTCGCGCGGATTGACAGACGGCTCTCACGTCCGCCGCTTCAATGTCGAACGCGCTCCCGCGGAAGGCTGGCGCGTGCGAGAGGAACGGGATGCAGAGGTCAAACAGGTGACCTATGCGGACTGGCATCGCGTCGAGCTCGCCATTCGCGGCTTCAGCGCCGAAGCCTCACAGCTGACGCAAAAAGGCTGGCGGATCTTCCATTAATCGAGGCAAACGTTACGTCACTGGTCCCCAATCGATGCGTCTCCGTCACGTCGGTTTCGTACCACTGGGGTGTGGGCGTCGAGCAGGGCCGTATTGGGGGTGTGATTGTGACAGCGGCGAAGGTAACGAGAGTGGCGGCGATAGCGTTGATTGGGACGGTGATGGCGGTCGATGGATCGTGGGCGCAGGTGACGCCAGCCGCCGGGTACACGCCACCTGACGACACACCGGCGATCCGACTGGGGATGACCCTCTTTCCCACCTACACTTTTCAAACGGAGCCAGACATCACCGACGCCGCTGGCAACACCGTGAACCGCAACGCGTTCGACGTCGCTCGCGCCTACATCAATGTTACGGGTCAAATCTCTCACCTCGTTGCGTTCAGGATTACGCCGGACATCGCTCGCGAAAGCACCCTGCTGGGCCTCCTGCCGGGCAACACCGTCCCGAACGACAGCCTGGTATTCAGAATCAAGTACGCCTACGGCCAATTCAACCTCGACGACTGGTTGCCGAGAGGCAGCTGGGTTCGACTGGGAATTCAGCAAACGCCGTGGGTCGATTTCGAGGAAGGCATTTACCGGTACCGGTTTCAGGGAACCGTTTTCGCCGAGCGTATTCCTCTGCCCACGACGATGACGTCAGCGGATGCAGGCGTTTCCTTCCATACCAACATCGCGTCCAACTACGGCGAGGTGCACTTCGGCCTCTACAATGGTGAAAACTATCAACGAGTCGAAATCAACCAGCAGAAGGGCTTCGAATTTCGCGGCTCGGTCCGCCCGTTCGCGCGGAGCAAGCCTATTCTGCGCGGTCTGCGGGCGCACCTCGTGTATTACGCCGACGCCTATGTGAGCGACAGCGATCGCGACCGCCTCATGGGCAACGTGACGTACGAGCACAAGTACGTCAACGCCGGCTTCGACTACCTGGATGCAACGGATCAAATCCTGCCGACTGCCGCGAGCATTTCGAGCGACGGTTACTCGATCTGGGCGACGCCCCGATACGAGTTCCCGAACGGCTCTTCATGGGAGGCACTGCTTCGATACGACCACTGGACGCCCAACACGGCCAGTACGTTCGCTCCCCCCGCGACAGCGCCTCTTCCGGGCATAACTCTCAACAAGGATCAACACCAGAACCGCACGATCGTCGGAGGGGCGTATTGGTTCCCCCATCAGGGCAACGTCAGCACCGCCCTCCTTCTCGATTACGACGCGCAAAGCTTCGACAACATCACGACACCAGAGACCAAGACGGTGTCGATTCACGGTCTGCTCAGCTTCTGAAGCGGAGGTTACGATGAAGCGGTCTTCCAAACTCTTTGCGGCGCTCGCGGGCGTGGTCCTGCTCATAGGCGGCGCCGCAGCGCAAACGACGATCAACGGCGCGGGCGCGACATTCCCGAATCCGCTCTATTCGAAGTGGTTCTCCGAATACAACAAGCTCAAGCAGGTCCAGATCAACTATCAGCCGATCGGATCGGGTGGCGGCATCAGGCAGCTGAGCAATCAAACCGTCTTCTTCGGTGCGACCGACGGACCGATGACGCCCGAGCAGATGCAGCAGGCACCGGGAAAGATTCTCCATCTGCCGACGGTGCTTGGCGCCGTGGTGCCCGTCTACAACCTGCCCGGCACGCAAGGCGAGATCAAGTTCAACGGCCCGGTGATCGCGGACATCTTCCTCGGCAAGATCACGAAGTGGAATGACCCGGCGATTGCCAAGCTCAATGCCGGCATGCAGCTGCCATCAACGGACATCACCGTCGTGCATCGATCGGATGGCTCGGGCACCAGCTATATCTGGGTGGACTACCTGGCGAAGGTCTCGCCCGAATGGCTGAAGAAGGTGGGCGTGAACACGTCGGTCAATTGGCCGAATGGTCTCGGCGGCAAGGGCAACGAGGGCGTGGCGGGGCTCGTCCAGCAGACACCGGGCTCGCTCGGCTACGTCGAATTGATCTACGCCCTTCAGAACAAGATCGCCTACGCCAGCGTACAGAACGCCGAGGGTGAGTTCGTGCGCGCAACAATCCAGTCGGTGACGGCAGCGGCAGGCGCAGCGGTCAAGAACATGCCGAAGGACTTCCGCGTGTCGATCACCAATGCACCAGGCAAGGGTGTCTATCCGATCTCGTCGTTCACGTGGCTGCTCCTGTACGAGAACCCGAAGGACAAGGGACAGAGCAAGGCGATGGTCGACTTCGTACGCTGGGCACTGACCGACGGCCAGAAGTTCGCGCCAGATCTTGGCTACGCGCCTCTGCCTGCGGAGGTCGTCAAGTTGGAAATGGAAGCGCTCAACACCATCAAGGTGTCATGAAGCGAGCGTTCGCGCGACAAGACCTGGGATTCCGGCTCGTAACGGGAGCCGTCGCGCTCAGCCTCGTCCTGCTGGTCGTGACGATCGGATGGGAGCTGGCGCGACAATCCCAGCTCTCCATCGCAAAGTTCGGCCTCTCCTTCTGGATCAACGATATCTGGGACCCGGTTTCCGGCGAGTTTGGCGCACGTCCCTTTATCTGGGGCACGCTGTATTCGTCGGTTCTCGCACTGACGCTGGCGACCCCGGTTGCGCTCGGCATCGCGATCTTTCTCTCTGAACTGTGTCCGGCATGGCTGCGGCAGCCGCTCACGTTCCTCACCGAGTTGCTCGCCGCGATTCCGTCGATCGTCTATGGCTTGTGGGGCATCTTCGTCCTGGTGCCGGCTGTCCGCACGCTCGAAGCGAGTATGCCGGCGGCGCTCAGGCAGTTGCCGTTTTTTTCGGGGCCGCCTGTCGGCGTCGGCATGTTGTCGGCCGTGCTCATTCTCGCGGTCATGGTGATTCCCTTCACCTCGTCGGTCGCGCGCGAAGTGCTCAAGGCGGTGCCGATGTCGCAGCGCGAGGCTGCCTACGCGCTCGGCGCCACGCAGTGGGAAGCCATACGCGCCGCGCTCTACTACGCGCGGACCGGGATCATGGGCGCGATCATGCTCGGCTTTGGCCGCGCGCTCGGCGAGACGATGGCCGTCACCATGGTGATTGGCAACAATCCACAAATCTCGCTGTCGCTGTTCGCGCCGCAGTACACGATGGCCGCCGTGCTCGCCAACGAGTTCACGGAGGCCGCCGACGAGCTGTACCTCGACGCGCTGATCGAAGTCGGGCTGGTCCTGTTCGTGATCACGTTGATCGTCAACGTGGCATCTCGCCTGCTGATCTGGCGCATGAACCGGACGGTGACAGTTCGGAAAGTCGCGGCGGTCGTAGCGACACCAGTGGGAGACGCGACATGAGGAGCGACTGGTTTCGCCGTGGGCTCTCCACAGTGGTCGTCTGGCTGTGCGCGCTTGCCGTCCTCCTCGCGTTGGTGCCGCTCGTGCTCGTCCTGTTCTTCGTGGTCACACAAGGCATCCTGTCGTTGAACCTGGATTTCTTCACCAACATGCCCGCACCCGTTGGCGAAGCGGGCGGCGGGATGGCGAACGCCATCGTGGGAACGCTGATGCTGATCGGCATGGGCGCGCTCTTCGCGATCCCGATCGGGGTGACCAGTGGTATTTACGCCGCGGAGTTCGCCGGCTCACGAATCGCGACCGCCGTGCAGTTCGCCGCCGACACGCTCAACGGTGTGCCCTCGATCGTGATCGGTGTCTTCGTGTATGGCATCGCGGTACTACCGGTCAAGCAGTTCAGCGCCGCTGCGGGCGGCCTGGCGCTCGGCGTGATGATGTTGCCAATCATCACCAGGACCACCGAGGAACTGCTCAAGCTGGTTCCGGTCTCCTTGCGTGAAGGCGCCCTCGCGCTCGGCGCCACGCGTGGCTGGGCCACGTTCTCGGTGGTGCTGCCGGCGGCCGCTCCGGGAATCATCACCGGCATCGTCCTCGCGCTCGCCCGCATCGCCGGAGAAACGGCGCCGCTGCTGTTCACCGCGTTCAACAATCGATTCTTCTCGATGCGGCTGGATCAGCCCATTTCGTCACTCACGGTTCAGGTCTTCACCTATGCCATCTCGCCCTATGAGGAGTGGCATCGCCAAGCGTGGGCCGGTGCACTCGTCCTGGTGGGGCTCGTACTGCTCTGCTCGATCCTGGCGCGCTATGCCACTCGTCGGCTCGAGCGGCTGCAGACGGGACACTAGATCGGATTGAACCCACATGACCCGACGCGATACGAACCTCGCGCCCGCGCCCACGCCGAAACCACCCGCGCCCACGCACGGCCTCATCAGCGTGCAGCCTCGCCCGGCCGGGCCGCCAATCGAATCGCATTCGACGGCCATCGATGTCGAGCACATGTCCTTCTTCTACGGACCGAACCAGGCGCTGTTCGACATCTCCGTGAAGCTGCCAGCCAAGCTGGTCACGGCGTTCATCGGTCCGTCGGGCTGCGGCAAGAGCACGTTCCTGCGCACGATGAACCGGATGAATGACATCATCCCAGGTTCGCGGGTGACCGGACAGATTCGGATCGAAGGCAAGGATCTGTATGGACCCGATGTCGATCCGGTGAAGTTGCGCCGCGACGTGGGCATGGTGTTCCAGAAGTCGAATCCGTTCCCCAAGTCGATCTACGACAACATCGCGTACGGCGCACGCTTGAACAAGCTCGCCTCGAATCGCTCGCAGATGGATGCCATCGTCGAGGAGAGCCTGCAGAGCGCGGCGTTGTGGGACGAAGTCAAGGATCGGCTCCACGATTCCGCACTGGCGCTCTCCGGGGGACAGCAGCAGCGTCTTTGCATTGCCAGGGCGCTGGCCATCAAGCCGAAAATCCTGTTGATGGACGAGCCCGCCTCGGCGCTGGATCCGATCGCCACGCAACGAATCGAGGAGTTGATCTATCGCCTGCGATCGACCTACTCCATCGTGATCGTGACGCACAACATGCAGCAGGCGGCGCGCGTCTCGGACATGACCGCTTTGTTCTGGCTCGGTCGCCTGGTCGAATTCGATCGCACGGATCGGATTTTCACCAATCCCCGCGAGAAGATCACCGAAGACTACGTTACAGGACGGTTTGGCTAGCCATGACAACGCCCATCAGATCATCGGTCACGCCGCACTTCCTCGAGGACCTCGCGGCCCTGAAAGAAAGCCTGACTCGCGAGGGCACGCTCGTCGCCGGACGACTTTCCATGGCGATGAAGGGACTCGCGGAACACGACATCGATCGCCTCGACGAGGTCGCAATCGGCGATGCCGAAGTGAACGCCATGCAGATGGCGATCGACGACCGCGCCTTCAAGCTGCTGGCCCTGCATCAGCCGGTGGCGGTGGATTTGCGCAGCATCGTGGCAGCGATCAAGATCAATGGCGATCTCGAGCGCATCGGTGATCTCGCCGTCAACATCGCCGAGGCCGCGCGCCGATATCTGGCTGCGGGACATGTCGCCGAGCAGCAGCTGCTGCCCCGGATGTGCGAAATCGCCGAGGCGATGCTCAATGACGCGCTGCAGGCATTCGTCACGAGCAATCTGGGCACGGCACAAGCCGTACTCGAGCGCGATGACAGCCTCGATTCGTTCCGGGATCAGGTGAATCGCCGCCTCGTCGATCTGATGACGCACCAGCCTCAGACGCTGAACTCGGCACTGGAGCTGATGTTGATCAGCCGTCATCTGGAGCGCATCGGCGACCATGCGACGAACATCGCTGAGGACGTCTTCTTCGTCGTCGCCGGCGAGGATATTCGCCACCAGATGGCCGGCGGATTCGCGAACGCCCAGGGTGGCGCCGGCGCGACAGGCTAATCAATCGCGCGTGTCGTTGCGCTGCTCACTGTCCGGAAGGAGATCGTCGTCGTCCGGATTGGGTATCGACGATGGCGGATCGCTGGCAGGGAATGTCTGCTCGATCGTCTCGTCCAACGCGGCATCCCGAATGCGTTGTTCCTCCTGCGGTGTGTGATGGTGCTCTGGACTCATTCGCCACCTCGTGACATTCGCCGGAACCCGCGCGGGCTCATACCGAATTCCGTCCTGAACGCCCGATTGAAATTCGATACGTCGCCGAATCCGCAATCGAGCGCGATATCGACCACTTTGCCGTCTTCCGCGATCAGGCGCGCCGCGGCCGCACGCAGCCGCGCCCGCTGCACGTATTGATGCGGAGTGACGCCGGTCACCCGTTCGAACGTCCGCAGGAAGTGGTACGGGCTGAGACCGGCCGAATGCGCCAGTTGTCCAAGAGCAAGAGGTGCGTCTCGACAGCGATCGATGATGCGAACGGCACGGCTCACTCGCGCTTCGGCGTTCAAAGGCACCGGGTCGCGATCGGAGAGACCAGACATCAGTCTCAGACTCTCAATTGCAACACGGACCGCGAGTTCCTCCCATGGCACGTCCACAACACCAATTGCGCCCGCGCCCAGGCGGGCGACCAGCGACGATAACGGACGCAACTGCGGCAGGCGTGCGGTTCGGAATCCTGTTCTCACGGCGGAGGTGTCAACGTCGGCCGCCAGCCGTTCGAAATACTCGGGCGTGTACCACACAGCCACACAGCGATCGCCTTCGCCGTGTTCGTGGCTGCACTCGAAGCTGTCACCCTCATTGCCGAGCATCAGCGCGCCAGGCGTCATCAATGCGCGGCCGAGCGCGGAACGATACTGGAAACTACCTGTCAGGACAGTGGCAATCGCGTAGCGCGCGTGCCGTTCTTCGTACGGGCGATCGTGCGCACCGCACGTGCACACGACGTCTGCCACGCTCCAGCCATCGCCCTCGGCGATGATGCGCGGTGTTGTCGAGGCGGGCTTTCCTTCCCGCTTACGCCGTGCCAGTGCCTGTTGCAGGTCGAGCGCAATTTTTGCCAAGAACCGTGCTCCAACCGCGTTCTATAACAGTTTGACACACGCAGTTCACCACAGCTTGGAGGCACGAGATGGCGTCAATTCACAAAGAGCTCGAGATCAACGCACCTGCTGAGGATGTGTGGGATGCCGTCCGCGACGTCGGTGCCGTTCACACGAGACTCGCGCGGCAGTTCGTCATCGATACGCAACTCGATGGCGACTCCAGGCTCGTCACTTTTGCGAACGGCGAAGTCGTACGCGAGCGCATTGTCACGATGGACGATCACGCGCGGCGTCTGGTGTATGCCGTCGTTGACTGGCGCACCACCCACCACAACGCTTCGTTTCAGGTAGTGCCCGGTGACACCGGCTGTCGTTTGGTATGGATTACCGACCTGCTCCCTGACTCGCTCGCTGCGCTCGTCAACGGATTCGTCGAGCAAGGGTGTGTCGCCATCAGGCAGACTCTTGAAACCGCACGCTCGAGGCAGGCACCGGTCGAATAGTCGGCACGACGGCGCCAGAGTGTGGTTTCATCTTGCTGCGAGGCGGATTCGAGCTGATGAAAAACAGCCACTGGCTGGTCACGATCCTGGTTGCCGTCGCAGCCGCCTATCTCCTGGGGGCGCAGGCGGAAGCGCAACGTGGCGGCCCTCCGGCGCCCATCTCCCCACGCGCGGGCGCACCTGTCGACATCACGGGTCAATGGGTCTCGCTGATCACCGAAGATTGGCGCTATCGCCAGTTCACGCCTCCCAAGGGGGATTACGGCAGCCTGCCACTGCTGCCCCCCGCCCGGAAGATCGCCGACAGTTGGGACCCCGCCCGGGATGAGGCCGCCGGTGAACAGTGCAAGGCGTATGGCGCCGCAGGTCTCTTGCGATTGCCGACCCGCCTCCGCATCAATTGGAACGATGAGGCGACCCTGAAGCTCGAAACGGACGCAGGGACTCAGACGCGGCTGTTCCAATTTGGATCGACGCGAGCGAATGCCGGCGGAACGCCGGGCGGCGACTGGCAGGGAGTATCGACCGCCGCGTGGGACTACCCACAGGCGGCCTTCGCTGCTCGTGGAGGCGGACGGGCGCCAGGCGGCTCACTCAAAGTCGTGACGGTAAAGATGCGACCCGGCTATCTTCGCCGGAACGGTATTCCATACAGCGCGAACGCGGTCTTGACTGAATACTTCGATCGCTTCGACGTCCCCGGTGGCGACGCACTGCTCGTCGTCACGGCGGAAGTCGTCGACTCGGAGTACCTGGCGACACCGTACTGGACCAGCCAGCAGTTCAAGCGTGAGAGCGACGCGTCACGCTGGCAACCGACGCCCTGCACGGCGAGGTGAGGAACCTGAGATGCGAAAAGCGCGTGGACTCGTGGGTGCGGCGCTGGTCGTTGTCAGCGCAACTGTGATCGGGCAGGCTCCACAGATCCCTCCGGCACCAACAGGGCAAGCACCAGCGATCGATCTGAGCGGCTACTGGTCCCCGGTGCTCCACGAGGATTTCATGGAGCGTGGACCCGGATCGGAGATCGCCGACTACGGTGGCTTCCCTCTCAATGAAGCCGGCCGGTTGTGGGCGCTTTCGTACGATCCCTCGCGAGTGACGTTACGCCACCATCAGTGCGAGGCATACGTCACGCCGTATCAGATGCGCGCGCTTGGCAACTTCCGCATCTGGGAGGAACGCGACCTCCACACCCAACGCCTGCTCGCGATTCATCTCTGGGCGCAAACGACCGAAGGGCATCGAGTCATCTGGATGGACGGGCGCGAACATCCACCGGCGTGGGCACCGCACACATTTCGTGGGTTCTCGACCGGTCAGTTCAGTGGCAACGCGCTCGTCGTCCGGACGACGCATATGAAGAGCGGCGCGCTGCGACGCGGCAACGGCGTTCCCCAGAGTGACCAGGCGACGCTCACCGAGTTCTTCGTGCGCCACAGCGATCATCTGACCAATGTGACCGTCGTCTCCGATCCAGTCTTTCTGAGCGAACCGATGGTCCGCAGCAATGACTACTATCGTCAGCCTGTTGACCCAGGCGCATGGCTGTACGCATGCGATGACGGCGAACAGATTCTCGATCGGCCGGAGGATGCGGTACCGCACTACCTGTTCGGAAAGCAGCCCTACGTGCGCGAATTCGGCGCGCGCTACAAGATCCCGCTCGCAGCCGGTCTGCTCGGCGGCGTCACGATGTATCCAGAGCTGAACGCCCGACTGCGGACGACGACGGAGGCCGACGGGAGCGCCCTGCTCTCCCCTGCTGCCGGGCGCGCCTCGGAAACAAGCAAGACCGTGGATGGTGAGGTGCGTGATGGCAACATCCACATCATGCCCATTCGCGACAACGTATATATGCTGGTCGGCGATGGCGGCAATATCGTCGTGCAAACCGGCGACCAGGGTGCGTTCGTCGTCGACACTGGCGAGGGCAAACTGAGCGACAAGGTGCTTGCGGCGATCCGCACGTTGACCAGCAACCCGATCCAGTTCATCGCCAACACGAGCGTCCACCGCGAGCACACAGGCGGGAACGAGGCGCTCGGTGCCGCCGGCCAGGATCCGAGCCTTCCGGGATCGTTCTTCGTGCAAGCAGCGCCGCGCGGTGTGACTGGCTTCTTCAGCGATCCGTCGTCACATGCCACGATGATGGCCCACGTGAACGTGCAAGTGCGCATGCAGGCAGCGGGAGCCCCCGCAGCAGCGGTCCCGGCAGACACGTACCTGGAAGATCGACGACGGAAGTTCCACAACGGCGACGCGATTGAGTTCTTCTATCAACCGAACGCGGTGACCGACGGTGACAGCCTGATCCACTTCCGCCGTGCCGACGTCATCGTAGCGGGCGACATTTTTACCACGACTCAGTACCCCGTGATCGACATCAAGAACGGCGGATCGATTCAGGGTGAGATTCGCGCGCTGAACGAGATTCTCAAGACGACGGTCTATCGCCACCAGGGCGAAGGAGGCACCTACATTGTCCCCGGCCATGGCTATCTCGCGGATGAGCACGAAGTCCTGGAGTACCGGGACATGGTGGTCATCGTCCGCGATCGCGTGAAGGCGATGATCGACGCCGGCGCAACGCTGCAACAGGTCAAGACTGCACGCGTCACTGCTGATTACGATACGCAGTACGGAGCCAACACCGGTCCGTGGACTACGGAGATGTTCGTCGAGGCGGTGTACAGCAGCTTGAAGGGCGGCCGCTGATGGCGCGCCCCGAGCCTGCGCGCGGCGCCGCTCGCCTTATACTCGATGACCGATTGAACTGAACCGCCCCGAAATTCAAGCCCATCAGCACCCCGACCAATTACCGATCACCAGCAAACAAGAAACTGCTCCTGACCACAGGACTGGTGCACATGAAGATCGCAATACTGCACCCATCGAGCGTCGATTCGCTGGCTCCGTTCAGGGACCTGGACCCGCCACGTGTACCCGACCACTACTTGCCCGGGCACGACTACGTGAATTTTCAAATCCGGAAGGCGTCGGCGGTCCGGCAAGTCGTCGAGATCGCCCGGATGGGATTCGACGCCGCGATCAACTTGTGCGACGGGGCCTGGGACGAAGACCGGCCCGGTATCGAGGTAGTGCACGCACTGGAGCGTGTCGGGATGGCGTTCACCGGAGCGGCGTCGTCTTTCTACGATCCGTCGCGCGAAGCCATGAAAATGGCCTGCCATTCCGTCGGCGTGAAATTTCCCGCTTACGTCCACGCGCGGCAGGTCGCTGACGCAAACGAGGCCCTGCGGCTGCGCTTTCCCTTGATCGTCAAGCACCCGCATTCGTATTCCAGCGTCGGTCTGACGCGGCAATCGCGAGTGACGAACTCGCATGAGCTCTTTCGCGAAACCGAACGCATCATCGACGCCTATGGCGCCGCCCTCATCGAGGAGTTCATCGAGGGCCGTGAGTTCACCGCACTCGTCTCCGAACCGCGCAACAACGACGAGGACGCGTGGGTCCTGGAGCCGATCGAGTTTGTTTTTCCGGACGGCGAATCCTTCAAGCACTTCGACCTCAAATGGAAGGAGTTCGCATGCATGCAGACGCGAATGGTCGGCGACGCGTCATTGGCGCTGCGATTGCGCAAGGTATCCGCGCTGACGTTCATGGCGCTCACCGGATCGGGATTTGGCCGCTGCGACTTGCGTATGGATGCGGCCGGGGAAATTTACCTGCTCGAGATCAACCCCAACTGCGCCGTGTTCTACCCGGACGGGCAGCATGGGAGCGCCGACCTCATTCTTGCGAACGATCCCAGGGGACACCGCGATTTTCTGGAGCACCTGCTGAGATGTGCGTTGCGGCGACGCGATCGAGCGAACAGACCGTGGGCGCTGCGATTTGCGCCCGGCCGAGGCTTCGGGATGTTCGCGATTCGTGACATCCGCCCAGGCGCCGTCGTCGAGCGCTATGAGGCGCGATCGCACGTCCTCGTGTCGCGGTCCTTCGTCGAACGGCAATGGAACGGTCTGCGCCGGGAGTGGTTTCAACGCTACGCGTGGCCCCTGTCCCCCGATGTCCACGTCACATGGAGCGACAATCCTGACGAGTGGCGGCCGATCAACCACGGCTGCGACCCGAATACGTGGTTGGAAGGCCTGGACCTTGTGGCACGCCGCCACATCACGATAGGCGAGGAACTGACGGTCGACTACGCCACCTTTTGCGGTCCGCTGATGTCGCCATTCGGCTGCGATTGCGGGTCGCCGCACTGCCGTAAGGTCATCGCCGGCAGCGACCACCTGCTGCCGGACGTCCGCGCCCGCTATGGCAACCACGTCTCCGACTTCGTCCGCGAGGCGTGGCGACATCCTGAACGCCATGAATCGTAAGGCGCGGGGGGAAAACTCGAGTGGACCTGAACGACGCACCCGCTAACGAACCAGCTTCGACGCGGCGGATGTTACGCCTGGCGCACGTGCGGCCGAATCTGCCACTCCTGGCTCCGGTGCTGCTGTGCCTCGTGATTGAGAGCTTGTATTACGCGGGACTTCCCTTCAGCTTTCAATACGTGATCGACGTCGGCCTGCTGGGCAACGATCGCCGGACCCTCGTTCTTCTCGTCAGTGGGCTCGCTGCCGGCGCCGTTCTCGTCGCGCTGCTCGGCTTTCTCCGCGACTATCTGTACGCACGGCTAACGGCCCGTGTGCTCAACGATGTGCGGGCCGCGATGTTCGATCACCTGCAGACGCTGTCGCTGGGATTCTTCACGGCGAATCGTGCCGGCGACATCCTCGCGCGGTTCTCCACCGATATCTCGACGATCGAGAAGGCAGCCGCTACCGTGGTCAGCTGGGTGGTCATGCCCGGCATGGACGTGTTGTTCAGCACTGTGCTGCTGTTTACGCTCAACTGGAAGCTGGCGCTGATTTCCCTGCTGGTGTGGCCACTGACGATTGCGGTGCCCGGAGTGTTCGCGCGGCGGCTCGTCGAAGAGAGCTCCCAGCGCAATGTCCAGGAAGGCGCAATCCTGAGCCTGCTGAACGAGAACCTCACCGCACAGGTCGTGGTGAAGACATTCGGGCTGGCGGAGTTTTCGCGTTCCGCCTTCCGTGCTCGGCTTCACGACGTGGGCAGTCGTGTGGTTCGGATCGGGTGGTTGTCCGGCCTGGTCGAACGGTCCGCCTATGTCGGCGTCATGATGCTGCAGGTGGCGCTGCTGGGGCTGTGCGCCTGGATGGTCCAACGTGGCGAGTTGACGATAGGCGGGCTGACGTCGTTCCAGGCAATTTTCCTCAGCATGTCGTATTCGCTCGCCAATGCGGTTCAGTACTTCCCCACACTGGCGCAAACCACAGCCAGCGTGCGGCGGATCGGACAGCTGCTGGCGCACGACCCGGTGGTGCACGATTCGGGAACCCAGACCGTTCCCACGGGTTTTGGCGAAATCGCCTTCAACGACGTCAGTTTCGGATACAAGCATACTCGCCGCAATCTGCATGGACTGACCGCTTCGATTCGACACGGTGGCCTCGTCGGGGTCGTAGGTGCCAGCGGCTCCGGCAAGAGCACGCTCATGGCGCTGCTGCTACGTCTCTACGATCCTGATGAGGGGTCGATCACGATCGACGGCGCCGATATCCGTCTATTTCCCCTCGCGGGATTCCACGCGCTGTTCGGGTACGTGCCCCAGGAGAGCACGCTGTTCGATCTCTCAGCCCGGGAGAACATCCGCCTCGGCAACCCCGCTGCGACGGACGCAGACGTCGAAGCCGCCGCCCGCGCCGCCGAAGTTCACGACGCGATCCTGCAATTGCCGCAGGGATACGACACGCCAGCGGGCGAGCGCGGCAGCCAGCTGTCGGGCGGGCAACGCCAGCGGATCGCGCTCGCGCGCGCGCTGATCCGCAACCCGGCGATCGTGATCCTCGACGAGGCGACATCCTCGCTCGATCCGATCGCCGAGGCTGGAATCCGTGCGACGATCGAGCGTCTCAGACACGGCCGAACGATTCTGTCGGTGACCCATCAGCTGAATGGCATAGTCAACGCGAATCGCATCCTCGTTCTCAAGGACGGACGCCTGTGCCAGGAAGGGACCCACACTGATCTGGCCAACCGACCTGGACCGTACCGGGACCTGTGGACGAAACAACAGGGGTTTTCTCTCGATGCCACGGCACATCACGCCGAGATCTCGATCGACCGGTTACGCCTGGTGCCGGTGTTCTACGGCGTGCCCGACAGCGTGCTCGCGGAAGCCGTGCGTTTGTTTCAGACGGAAGAGTACCCGGCGAATCACTTCGTTGTGCGCGAAGGTGAGCTCGGCGCCTGCCTGTACATCATCGTGCGCGGAAGCGTGGAAGTGACCTCGGCGCACACACACGGGCGCGAACTGCGATTCGTCCTGCAGGAAGGAGACTGTTTCGGCGAAAGAGCGTTGCTCGCGGCGATGCCCGAAACGGAGAACGTGCGCACGCTCTCGCCGTGCGTGTTCCTCACACTCACGCGCGCGGGATTCGACTATCTCACCGGGCAGAAGATGGCTCTGGGATAACGCCGACCGTCTCGTGTCGGCCCAGGGACATCCAGAGTCCGGCGAGCAGCACGACCGCGCCTGCCACCGCCTCGCCCGGAAACACCGAATTCGACAGCCAGCGCAAGGCCGGCAGCCCCATGCGTGCCTGCGGCGCGATGATCATCCAGAGCCCGGCACAGGACGCGACAACGCCGACCAGGCGAACTGGCGGCGCGTATGGAGTGAGGCTCGACTCACTGACGGCCGGCTCGGCCGCGCCCTCGTCGGCGTCATCCGCAAAACGATCGTTGACGATGGCACCCACGAACCCGTCGTCGGTCGTATTGCCAGCCGTCGCGAGCATCGGGATGAGGCCGGTGTAGAACGTGACGAAGGTGGTCACGAACGTGGTCGGGTCGGGAACCGCGAGTAGCCCCGCGATCACCGGCGACATGAACACGCCGGCGCCGCCGGGAATGCCCGGCGACTCGAGTCCGAGGATCATCACCGGGGGAATCAGCACGGCGATCTCCGTCATCGTGATCGGCAGTCCGAGCAGGCCGCAGGTCGAAACCGTCACCAGCATCACGGCCATGGTCGCGACGTTCTTGTTCAGCACGGTGCCGATCACAATCGAGGCTCTGGCGACCTGCGGTCGCAGGCCGAGATCACGTTCGGCCGAGATCAGGTTCACCGGCAGCGTGTCGTACGAGCCGCCCGTGCCGAACCCGGTGACGTACACGGTGGTGAAGTACTTCCAGATCTGCGGCCACGTTCGTTTCGTCGTCAGGCGAACGACGACCAGCATCGCGGCGGACCAGATGAGCGCCACGATCGCGAGATTGAGCGACGTGCGGCCGTAGACCTCGAGCCCGCGAACGCCGAACCGCGATGGAATGAAGATCGCGAGGCACCCGATCATGATCGGGTAGTACCAGAGAAGCCTGGCGAATGCGCGGAGGATCCAGTCTCCCGCAACGATCAGACCGTGAGCGGCCGGGCGGAGGATATTGACCGAGCCCACGAGGGCGCCGGCAATCGTGGCGGCCACGAGCACCTGGAGCAGTGGCTGCTCTGTCAGCGTGCCGCTGAAGGTGCGCCCGACTCCGCGCAGCCACTCGAGCAATCCCGGCAGCGGTACATCCGCCCGGTTGAATGGAAGCCCCGTCAGCACTGGAATCCAGGCGGATACGTACAGTAGCGACACGGCTGCCATCACGACATACAGCGTCACCAGAATCGCGAGGAAGCGTGTGCCGCGTGCGTGCGACAGCAGCGTCCTGGCAAGCGCGGCCGACATCAGCACGAAGACGATGGCCGTGGCCAGGGTGACGATGGTTCGGGGGAACCACGTTCCACTCTGCGCGATCGCGAGCACGAGGGGGTTCTGGGGGAATGCGAGCCCGAGCCCAAGACCTGTGAGGAGGCAGGCGATGATCTTTACGGACTGCGGGACGCGGAGCATAAAGCGCGAAAGTCTAACATCATGCAAAGATATTCGTTGGATAACGGGGCATGGTGCTACGAACCTCCGATTCACCGCGCGCAACAGTCGGTGGCAAGCTTCGGGTCACGGCGTTTGCGCCCGCACTCGGCGCCGAGGTGCGCGGGATCGATCTGGCGAACGGCCTCGACGTGGAGACGTATCAGGAGGTGCGCGCCGCCTTTCTCCAGTACGGCGTGCTCTTCTTCAAGGAGCAGTCGGAAATTCCGCCGTCGGTCCATGTGGCGATCGGCAGAATGTTCGGCGAGCTTCACATGCACCCGGCCGCGCCGCAGATGCCGGGCCATCCCGAGGTGTTCATCATTCACGCGCATCGCGAGTCGAAGGTCGCCAACGGCGAGTTCTGGCATTCCGACGTGTCGTGCGACGAAGTTCCGCCGCTCGGCACGATGCTGCAGATTCACGTCCTCCCTGACATCGGCGGCGACACGCTGTTCGCAAACATGTATGCAGCCTACGACGCCCTCTCCGCGCCGATGAAGCAGATGCTGCTCGGGTTGACGGCCAGACACGAGTCCGAGCACATCTACCGCGGCCGCTACTCGGATCGCGGCGTGGACGACACGGGCCGAACCTATCCGCAGGCGAATCATCCCGTCATCCGGACGCATCCGGAAACCGGCCGGCAAGCGATCTTCGTCAATCGCACGTTCACCACGCGGATCAACGAACTGAGCGAGTCGGAAAGCCGCGCGGTACTCGACCTGCTCTTCGACCACTGCGAGCATGTCGACTTCCAGATTCGCTTCCGCTGGGAGCGCAACGACGTGGCGTTCTGGGACAACCGCTGCGCGATGCATCGCGCCATCTGGGATTACTGGCCGAACGAGCGCAAAGGGCGGCGCGTGACCATCAAAGGGGATCGGCCCCGCTGACGAGGCTACTTCTCTCCAATCAGGTAGCGGCAGCCAGTCGGTCCCATCCTGGCTGAATGAACAGCGCCAGCAGGAACGTCCGGCGGACGCTCTCCCGCCTTGTAGGTCTGCGTAGAACCCCCACACGTGAGCGTCATCTCGCCGTCGAGGATGATGTGCGCCGTATCGACCGGATGCGTGTGGTCGGCGTAGAACGCATTGGCGCCGTCTTGCCAGACATACACGTGTCGAAACCCTTCCTGGTGCAGTTGCCGTTCGAATTCGTTGGAGGCCACAAGCAATTCGCTAGCTCTGCTTCGCGCGCGGTGAACGGGTACCTCGCTGTTTACTTTCCCGCTCCAACACGTCTCTGCAATTCCTCGCCAAAA
>Ga0068859_100001431_pt1 | contig 24204 bp, 21 predicted proteins | sample KBSSwiS22_FD_66585 | JGI IMG/M metagenome (GOLD analysis project Ga0068859, IMG submission 66585) | Switchgrass rhizosphere microbial communities from Kellogg Biological Station, Michigan, USA - KBS Switchgrass S2-2 | ecosystem: Host-associated > Plants > Roots > Rhizosphere > Soil ...
TTCGTCGCCAGCCTGCATATAAATAGGCGGCAGGTTTTTTAAGTCCGCATCTATAGGGTTTACATAAGGATCATCATGCTTGGCATCGCCATCAAAATATAATTGTACAAGGAAGCCGGCCATGTTTCTGCGATACATTACATCCTTTTCAAAATTGGTATCAAAGGATTTTCCTCTCATCTGAAAATCGGTCCAGGCAGAAATCGTCATCCCTGCAGCAGGCTTCGGAAGACCTTTATCACGAATGAGTAATAAGGTGGTTAGGGTAAGATGCCCTCCCGCTGAATCACCGCAAAGTGCGATATGTTCCGGTTTGATGCCTTCCTCCAGCAACCACCGGTAAGCACTCAGCGCTTCATTCAATTGCGTCGGATATTTTTTTTCCGGCGTGCGGCTATACTCCAGATTTAAGACACGACAACCAACAGCTTTGGCAAGATGGGCAAACATTTTCCTGTGCGTGTACATAGAGCCGCCGACATAGCCGCCACCGTGAAAACATAAAATAACCCGATCCTGTGCGCTGTCTTTTGGAACAATCCACATGCCGGTAATGCCATTAACATCCACTTCCAGATAATCAACCCCTCCCGGCTCTGCAGTAAGAGCGGTCCATCGCTTTTCTGCGAATTCGCGGGTCTCTTCTATTGTGTTCATGAATTTGACATTCTCCTCCCAATGCCTGGTTACTTCCAACACCTCTTTACTCGGTTGATAAGTTTTGGTCTGTGCTTCTTTTGTTTCCATAAAAAGTGTTTGATAGAAAGAGGCATCGGGTAACGGGGAATTGGACAAATACCCAAAATATTTTTTTTATTTTTAAAACATTTTGAAAGAGGTTGTGCAAGATTAACTTTTGTCAGCTGCTGGCTTCATCCTTAGTTTTGTTTAAATAGTCTTCAACGAGATTTATGAACACAAATGCACCTTTGCTATTTAAATGAATTCCATCTGAGTGATATGTCCACCCATTTTTTATAGCAACCTTGTCGGGCGTCCAGCCTAAAACCAAAGTCCGAAAGGCATCACGATACATTGGCAAAATAGCAAAGTCCTTATATGATTTTCCGGGATTATTCTCTGTGATTTTATACATGCTTTCATAAAATGGGATATAGTCGATGTTTTCATCTTCTGTAATCTTCTTTATTATGGACGAATGTAACTGAATAGAATCGTTCAACCTTTTTTGTATTGAGGTTGGATTAGTAACATTTTCGCCTATTAGAGTCAATGATGACAGCGCTATTCTTGCATGGGTCTTGGTTTTCAATAAATGAACTATTGTCCTCATGTTCTTTTCAAATTCGGCAGGATTGGATTGTTGTGGCGAAGACTTTATGAAATTGAGCAGTCTTTTTAATTTTGGAAAAATTTCTATCAGCACATCATTTCCACCAATCAATATAATAATCTGGTCGGCATTACATTTTATAACCGAATCTATCCGCTGCAAAGCATCATAAGCGTTATCGCCACCAACTCCTAAATTTATAAACTTAATATTCTCGTGTCGTTTTTGAAGTGCAGATAAAATATTAAATGCCTGTCCTTTTCCTGCAATTGTACTTGAACCATAAAAAGCAACTGTCCTCATGTTTTCTGTTTAAACTTGCCGCTAACCTCAGTCTGTAAAAAGACTATTTACAACTTTGATTAAAAATAAATAATGCTGCATAACTCTTAGCAGCAGACCTTATATCTCAGAACTTCAAAAACCAGTTGATACCAAACTTGTCAATTATACCGCCTATTTTACCATTATAAAAGTTATGGAGGGGATACTTTATAGTTCCGTCTTGTGAAAGTTTTTGAAAGTAAATTTCAATCTCCTGGTCAGTCTTACAAACAAGTGCAAGTGTTACATTGTTTCCGACAGTTAGCCCGGTCTGTTCTACCATGTCGGATGCTAAAATTGTAATGGTTTCATTTACCAGGCTTGAATGCAATATATTGTGTTGAGCTTCTTTTGGCCAATGGCTTTCCATTGGTGAACCCTTTACCGTTTCTAAAGTCAGTTCGCCATTGAAGCAGTTTTGATAGAATGTCATTGCATCACGGCAGTTGCCATTGAATGTTAAATAAGCATTGATTGTTGCCATAACTTAATTTATTTGTTGTTTTTTAATTGAATATTCTCTGTCAAAATAGGTTTTGGAATGATTTTACATACGACCAAACCAGCAAGGAAAAAGCCAATACTCATATCAAGGATTTGGGCAAGGAAAAAGCTTGTGGGAAACTCATACCAGTTCCAGTAAATTGAACTCACAGCAGAACAAGCCAGCAGGCCAAGTAGTGAAACAATTATTACTCTTTTCCAAAAATTAACAAAGATTAGCGAGGCAATGAGGGCAGCAATGAAAACGGAAAACAAATTACTCATCAATTGAATAACGAGTTTGCTTACCGCAAGGGGATTACCTCCTATCGGTCTGTAGACCAGTAAGCCAACAGGTCCCTTCCTAAACTTCGTTTCAAATACGGCATCTTGTTCCTTAGTGCTATTTCTAAAATCTTTGCCAGGAAAAAAGTAAAGCCCTTGCCCGGTAATGTTTGTTTTAAGTACTTCCATTACCTTGTCTTCATTAGGTAAGGGTTTAAATCCTGTGCCAATGAATAACACTAAATGCGAAAAGCCACCCCAAATAAACATTGTCAAACTACCTAACAAAGCTGCAATAATCAATTTTTTGAATTTTATCTGTACCATTTTTTAAACTGTTTGTTGATACTGCAAGTTGTACACAAATAGCCTAAGTGAAGCATTGCAAATGCGACATTCTTATATGTTGATTGCGACAAAACACTTTTCTATATTTGGACGATGAAACATATTTCTATTTTGGTATTAGAAGGTGCTACACTTACAAGTTTGGACGGTACTCATCAGTTATTTACAAGGGTAAATGATTTTTTAAACTATAGTGGTCAAAAAGATTTCTACCAGGTTGATTTGGTTGCTGCAAAGGGGCAAACAACACTTAACAATGGATTGTATAAAATAAGCGCCACGAAAACAATTAATGAAAAGTTTAAAACAGATTTAATAGTCATTCCTATTATCTGTGGCGACTTTTCTAAAATGATTGAAGCAAATAAAGTATTTGCCGATTGGATTATAGAGCAATATTGCAGAGGTTCTGAAATTGCAAGTCTTTGTGTCGGATCATTTTTTCTGGCCTCAACCGGTATTTTGGATGGAAAAGAATGTGCTACGCATTGGGCTTCTCAAAATGATTTTAAAAATATGTTTCCAAACATTAAGGTTCTTCAGGAAAACATAATTACAGATGAGAATGGGATTTACACAAGTGGCGGAACATACTCTTATTTAAACTTACTCTTATACATTATTGAAAAGCATTTGGGAAGAGAGATTTCAATCTTAGCGTCAAAAATGTTTGAAATAGATATTGACAGAAAAACTCAAAATCAATTCGCGATTTTCTTAGGTCAAAAGAGGCACAATGATACCGAAGTGTTGAAGGCGCAAGATTATATTGAAAACAATACTGATAAAAAAATTACTGTTGATGAGCTATCTGCAAATTATGCCATTCAACGCAGAACATTTGAAAGAAGGTTTAAAAAGTCAACCGGTAATTCCGTGTCAGAGTATATTCAAAGGGTAAAAGTTGAAGCAGTTAAAAAACAGTTAGAAATTGGGCGGAAAACTATTAATGAAATAGTCTATGAAGTCGGTTACAACGATATCAATGCGTTTAGAGAAGTTTTCAGAAAGTATGTCGGGATGTCGCCTGTTGAATACCGTAAGAAATTTGCTGTCTGATGCATCGTTTAATGTCGGTAGGCTTACAGCTAACGAATCGGTATTTGCGATGGCAGGATATTCGGGTTCCGTCATGCCGATACAGAAGTTGATTGCTATCTTGCCGATGTACCGGCATTCAATGTTCCGTCAGCCCCGGTAAGGTATTCAAAAGCACATTAAAGAATAAATTTTGAATGGTTGTTCGTCAGCCGGTATACTGGAGCGCATGTTAGCTGCAGATTTACGCTGGCACGAACTCGTCCTTTGTTTAAGCCTTTGTATATTTGACTATTTATCTCGTACTGCTGTTTATTGGAAAGCCAAAACGGAGTATCTTAACAAATTACACTTTAGGTTTATAGAGAATTTGAGTGTATAAGCATGCTTCGTTGCGAAGAATCGTAATATCAAATTTCACAGGCAGTTTTGAGATCGTTTGTGGTATCTTAATCCTGTTTGGACTTTTTACACGGCTTGCAGCAATTCCTGTACTTATCGTTAAATTAAAAAAGACTATAAGAACTATTGAAGGCTAACGTCCCTTGAACTTTGCTGATTAATCCAATATTTGGCTTGAGTTTTTTTCTTTGGGATATGAAAAAAAATAAACCAGCCATTGCATTTGCCCTGCAAACACAACAGCTTGTCAGGAATTTGCGTCACAAGCATAAGCTACAGGGACAGCACCTTTGGTTCCATAGAATCTGTAATACTAGTCACCCTGTTTAACTTTCAATACATAAGCCGGAATCAATCCATGCGCTTCTTTATGCGAATTTATAATTGCACTTGAATCTTTTGCCTGCGACAAACACATCACGGTTCCTGCTTTTTCATCTACCCAATAGTTGATAAAGTTTACACCGTATTTTTTTTGCACTGCAAGATCTTTTTTATGTGCCGCAGCAACATCCTTTGCTTTTACATTTCCTGCACCCAGGTAATGAACGTCCAGGAATAAATTCTTTTGATTGATCAGGGCGGCTTCTTTTCCATCTGTTACCTGGTAAATATGTGCAGGCAACAAGCCGTGTGCTTCAGCATGTGTTTTTATAATGGATTGAGTATCCTTTGATGAAGAGAGACAATATACAAGTCCTTTCTCTTCATTAACCCAGTATTTGATAAAATGCACGTCATATTTTTTTTCGGTGATGAGATCTTTAGCATGAGCACCTGCAACGTCTTCGTATTTTACTTTACCCGGAGTTAATTGATGAACATCGATATAAAGATTTTTCTTTTTTGGGTTATGAACAGTTTTGCCTGGTGTGCTTTTTTGGGCTAAGCTGCCTAATGAACTAATAATAAACAACACTACTGTTAACGAGCGAAAAATAATTTTCATAATTAAAAACTTTAAGATTGATTTAAGAATTGATTTAAAACACAAAGCAACCTTTTGTTTTGCTTTGACGTTTAAGGTGTTTTCCCTATTTTGGAACAATTCTGTTCTCATTTTACAAATTTTGATATGGAGCTGATAGAAAGAGACGGTTTTTTAGCGTTACTGCAAACACACTTTAAAAATATTAAAGAAGGTGAAGGGCATTGTGTATTAGTATGTGGCGAAGCCGGTATTGGTAAAACCTCGCTGATAAAAGCTTTTTCTGCAGAACTAAAAAAGGATTATAAAATATATCAGGGTACTTGCGATGCTTTATTTGCCCCACGCCCGCTGGCACCATTGTATGATGTTGCGCTGCAGATGCAGAGTGAGTTGATACAACCCGGCGGAGGCATTGAAGACAGGGCAGGATTATTTATAAATTTTTTCCGTGAATTAAACAGTCAAAACAAAGCGAGTGTTATTGTGTTTGAAGACATTCATTGGGCAGATGAAGCAACGCTGGATTTTATAAAATTCCTTGCCAGGCGCATTACACAATTGCGTTGTCTTTTTATTCTTACTTATCGTGATGACGAGATCGGTGCCCGGCACCCGCTAAGAAATGTGCTTACTGATCTTCCTGCTGATACATTCACACGTATCCGGTTAACCCCTTTATCCAGGGAAGCTGTTTATAAAATGGCAAATGAAAAAGGATACGATGCAGAAAATGTTTACAATATTTCCGGGGGCAATCCATTTTATGTAAATGAAATTCTCGCCAGCTATAGTCCTGGTGTACCAGATAACATTAAGGATGCTATTCTCTCTGTTTACGACCGGCAGGAAGAAGGAACAAAGCATGCATGGCAAATATGTTCGGTAATTCCCGAAGGAATAGAGATCAGCAGGTTTGCTAAAATTAAAGCTTCGTGGGATGAAGGAATGGATCATTGTTTTGCGCTGAAGATCATCATTGTTAAAAATGATAGAATTATTTTTAAACATGAATTGTACAGGAGAACAATTGAAGGATCGCTTTCTCCTTTAAAACGTATTGCGCTTAATAAAATAATACTGGAACTTTTTTTAACATCTTTTGAGGAACAGGGAGAAATAGAACGAATTGTACAATATGCAAAAAATGCAAATGAAAATGAACTGGTTTGCAAGTATGCGCCCATTGCTGCAAAGCAGGCTGCATCTGTAGGTGCGCATATTGAAGCAGCAAAATTATTTTTTACCGCCATTGAATATACTGACGTAAATGACGAAGACCAACTGGTGAATTTATATGAATCTTACGCTTATGAATGTTTTCTTAATAACCAAATTAAGGAAGCTATTAACTACCAGGGAAAAGCTTCTCAAATCTGGCGGAATAAAAACAAACCAGAACAAACAGGAAATAGTTTGCGATTTCTTTCAAGGCTTTGCTGGTTTGATGGCAACCGTGATGATGCTGAAAAATACGGCCAGGCCTCCATTCAAATTTTAGAACCATTGCCGCCATCAAGAGCAAAAGCAATGTCACTCAGCAATATGGCGCAATTAAAAATGGTTTCAGAAGAAATGCCTGAATGTGTAAAATGGGGAAATATGGCTATTGAGATGGCGAAGGAAATTAACGATGATGAAACGCTTTGTCATGCGCTGAATAATGTAGGCGCTTCGCAGTGGAAGATTCAGGCTACAAAAGAAACAGGTAAAATGCTTTTAATAGAAAGCCTTGCATTAGCGTTAAAAAAATCATTTCATGAACATGCAGCAAGGGCTTATTCCAATATCATTTATAATTATATCGAGGATAAAGATTACGATTTTGCAAAAAGATTTTTAGAAGAGGGTATAACTTATTGTGAAGACTTAGGTCTTGACTCTTCGAATAAATATCAACAATACCTGAAGGCGAGGTTACTATTGGAGACTGGTGATTGGAATGCAGCAATTTCGATCGCTAAAAATTTATTGCAGAATGAAGTATTGCCGGGCACTATTAAAGCAGCCTGCCTTAATTTATTGACAACTATAAAAATAAGAAGAGGCGAACCGGATGTGCTCTTTCTTTTAGATGAAGCAAAGGCGCTTGCTTTTAAAACCAGGGAACATCAGCGGGTTATACCAATGATGATTGCATTATTAGAATACGAATGGCTTACAGGAAAAAAAATAATAACGGACGAAGAATTAAAAATATGCATTGAACTTACACAGAAGGTAGATAATATTTTTTTAAACAGTGAAATTCATTTCTGGCTGCAAAAGACTGGAAAAAAGGTTCCTGGTTTACAAGAATTATCAGAACCATATAAATATTTAATGGAGGGAAAAATAAACAAAGCTGCTGACTTCTGGCAAAAAAAAGGTTGCCCTTTCGAGAACGCATTCGCATTATTTGAAGGAAATGAAACTGATAAAAAAAATGCGCTTTTACTTTTTCAGCAATTAGGTGCCAATGCAGTTTCCGAAAAAATTAAAATGGAGATGCGTGCAGGCGGTATCAAAAAAATTCCAAGGGGTTTAAGAAAAAGTACACAGGCCAATCCCGCCCAGCTCACTAACCGGGAACTTGATGTACTTCAATTATTACAGCAGGGAAATCAGAATAAAGAAATTGCCGGAGCACTCTTTATTTCTCCTAAAACAGCTGATCATCATATTTCCAGCATCCTGTTTAAGCTTGATGTAAACTCACGGTCAAAAGCAGTTACTGAAGCTGTTCGTTTAGGTATTCTAAAATAGGGAACACCTGCTTTTAATTGGGCAATGGTCCCCTATGTATTATAAATGTGTTGAGGATAGTTTTACAATTCACTTAAAAAACTAAGTTTATGAAAAAATTTATTGTTGAAAGAAAATTACCCGGCGCAGGCAAATTAACCGCTGAAGAATTACAGGCCATTTCAAAAACTTCCAATGCTGTTATATCTTTATTGGGCAAACCGTATACCTGGGTTGAATCCTTTGTTACTGACGACAAGATCTATTGTATCCACGAAGCAGAAAGCGAGAATGTTATTCGTGAACATGCAAAGTGCGGTAATTTTCCTGCGGATACAGTTGAAGAAGTAAAAGTAGTTATTGGCCCCGCTACCGGCAATGATTAAGAATAATTATTGCAATCAAAATAAAATTGATCAAACTTGTTAAATAGTTTTTTGCACACAAACAAGATTGCTTGATTTACCCTGGTAAAATCCTTTTACAAAAAAAATAGCTGGCGGCAGTGAACAAAAAAATTGCCATCAGCTTTTTTTATGCCTGCAAAATTATAGATCAACATATACCTTCTCAACGCATCAAGCTTAAAGCAAATTCATCTGCAAAGGCGGTAAACTAATCCGGTCGCCTGCAATGCATTTTCAAGCATTGAATTGTAAAATAACAACAGGCTAATTAATAACTGCCATTGTTTTCAACATTATAAAATAGGGAGCCTGTTTTAATAAATAGGGAATACGGCTTACATCAAAGGATAGCAGTTGTTGCAATTTTGTATTCTTAAATCATAAAACAAAACCCTGGTTTTGTAAGAAAAATAAATAATTATTAAAAAATAAAAACAATGAAAAGAATTTTTGTATCGGCATTATTAGTGTTTGCCGTTGGCCTGACAACAGTATTTGCAGCTGACGAAGTTGGTATAAGTACCAAAGTGAAGGAATCGTTCAAAAAAGAATTTGCCGGAGCAAATCCTGTGCGATGGAATAACCTGGGGGATTATCAAATGGTAATTTTTGTTTTAAACGATCACCTGACAGAAGCATATTTTAATTCAGAAACTGGTGAGCTTGCGGGTACTGCACGGTATATGTTGTTTGATCAGTTGCCATTGACAATAATGAGATCATACGACAAAAGTTTTGCCCGGGCTGATTTTATAAGTGCCCTTGAAGTTGCTAACGATGAAGAGACTTTTTACAGGATTATTGTAGAAAAACAAAACAAAAGGTACAGTGTTAAAATTAACGCCAGCGGAAATTTACTGGGTATAACTAAGATGAGAAAGTGATACCTGAGTAAAAAACCCGCCTTCAACAAGCTAACACAGCACTCCGGAAATTCCCAATGATCTTAACCACTAACAATTCAAAATTATTTGTATGAAATTTTTAATTACACTCACATTACTCTTTTCTTTTTCAACTTCATTTTCGCAATGGACAAGAGTTGAGCAATTACCTCCATCCAATATGTTTACGCTTTTTCATAAAGGCAACGCTATGTATGCAGGCGGAACAAATGTTATTTATATAAGCAATAACAAGGGACAAACCTGGGATACAACAACTGCAATTCCACAACTTTCGCCGGTTACTTCAATAATCAGCAATGTAATTGTTTACAAAGATGAATTGTATGCAGCAGCTCCCACAAAAGGTGTTTTTAAAAGTGGTGATGGCGGCACAACCTGGCAAGATATCAGTGCTGGCATATTTCCTAAGGTAACTGACTTTTGTGAATATAAAGGAGACTTGTATGCAGCTACAGAAGGAAATTTTGGGGCCCCTATCTTTAAGTTAGATCCCGTTAGCAGAACCCATTGGTTATCCTTTAACGATGGCCTTAGCAGTATAAGTACAGTTGTTAATTCCATTACAGGTAACAGCAATGCACTTATTGCCGGAACAAACAATAATGGCTTGTATGATTACCTGCCGGCCAATTCAACCACCTGGGAAGAACGTTTTCTTACCAATCCGCCAATTGTTAATGAAGGAGTTTTTGACATTATTACCGGGCATGATACTTTGTTTCTTGCAGGGAAGACCGGTTTTTTTTACATGAGTACAGATAATGGGCTTAGCTGGAATTTTTTTGGCAACAGGCTTGTTACTGGTGCTACTTTTATTGTAAATGCAAAGCAGGCAGTGATTTCATCAAGATATATTTTTGATGGCGTTTCCAATACCACACTCTTTTATTTTATCAAAAAAGATTCCCTCCAGTTTCCCTTCAAAAATTTTAGTGTTGTAGCTGATCACTTTACCTGGAAAATTGACATCGTTGGAGATAAACTTTGGGATGCCAGCGACAAGGGGCTTTTTTTTATGTCTTTATCCGATCTGCCGGGCATAACTGCTGCAGATGATTCACTTCCCATAATATTGCCAGTACGTTTTATTTCATTCAATGCAAACTGTCAATCAAATAAAGTAATACTCAGCTGGAAAACTGCACAGGAACAAAACAGCAGTCATTTCGATATTGAGAGAAGTGTTGATGGCATTCACTGGACTGTTATCGGTAACAAAGCAGCATCGGGCAACAGCACTACTATAAAAACTTATTCTTTTACAGACGATACTCCTCTGCAAAATAATTTCTATCGTATTGGCGAATATGATTTAGATGGAAGAGTACAATATACAGCCACTTTCCGGTCATCATGCGGTGCAACAGATGTATTTAGTGCCGGGCCCAACCCGGCGCAGCGCATGCTCTTCATCAACATTGTTTCTAACAACTCATCTGCAGCCATCATAAAATTATTTGACAGTAAGGGAGCGTTAGTTAAAACGCAAAAAGCAACTGTTCTGCAGGGCAGTAACCAGTTTAAAACAGATATTCAATCGCTGGCAAACGGAGTGTATTCGTTATCGGTAGAATGGAATGATGGGCAAGATAGAAAAACTATGAAAGTGCTGAAGCAATAATGCAGTGAGTATACCCCTGTGATTTTTGTACGAAGCTATTCAGCATTTACAACTGCTGTGGATATGAAAATTTTAAAACTTTCAGATGAAAGTTGATTGTTAACTAAAAAAATAAAATAGAATGAAAAGAATCTTAAGTAAAGAATGCCTTGCTGGTTTAACAGTAGTACTATTTCTTTGGAGTTGCCAGAAAGATAGTAATGAATTACCGCTTGGTGGTAAAGAAACTGTATCGGAATTTGATTCCAAAATTGATGTTGATGCAAAAAAAGACCTGAAAGATTTTGTGCAGGTAAACCTTGTTGGGGATGATAATGAATATAGCCCTGCACATATTGATGCCAACCTGGTGAACGCCTGGGGAATAGCATTTCCAACATCCGGCCCGGCCTGGGTTACATCATTTGGAAAAGAGGTAAGTGTAATTTATAATGCTGACGGATCAACGGCCAGGCCTCCTGTAACAATTCCAACTCATAGTACTGCAACGGGTGGTCATCCAACAGGAATTATTTTTAATCCGACCACAGATTTTAAACTCCCCAATGGCAACCCTGCACGGTTCATTATTGCACAAGCTGATGGCTTGATCTCAGGATGGAACGGAGGTAATGCTGCTATAAAAATGGCGGATGATTCTTCAGGAGAAGTATATCTTGGTATTGCAATGGCTTCAGATGGCGGCGATAATTTCTTATATGCAGCTAATTTTTCCCAGGGAAAAATTGATGTGTTTAATAAAAATCTTACAAAAGTAAACAAGCCATTTATTGACCCATATCTTCCTCAGGGTTATGTGCCCCTCAACATTCAGAATATTGACGGCAAATTGTTTGTAATGTATGGGCAACCAGGTACGGGTAATGATGTTATCTCTCCCCGTAACGGATTTGTTGATATGTATAATCCTGATGGGAGCCTTGTAAAACGTTTTATTTCACAAGGGCAATTAAATGCACCATGGGGAATAACTAAAGCGCCGGCCGGTTTTTGGGGAAATGATTCAGAGAATAAGGATATTTTTCTTGTGGGCAATTTCGGCGATGGCCATATTAATGCCTATAATGCTGAAGGCGAATTCAGGGGACAGCTTCGTGCCCATGGCACGCCCATAAAAATTGAACGTCTCTGGGGAATTGCATTTGCACCGCCTACTTCTACTACCATCGATCATAACCAACTGTTTTTCGCCGCAGGACCTGATCATGAAACACACGGATTGTTTGGTGTTATTAAAAAATAAAATGATTCTGGATAATGGCGTTTAGGTTTTAATGGAATAATAGCAATAAGAGTCACCGATAGGTGGCTTTTTTTGTGTATTCAACCACGCAGTTTTAATCTGCACAGTAATGGATTGCCTTGCTTATACGTACCCCTTCTTTTTTTTTCTCATTGGATATTCGCCCGACAAACGGCGTAAAGAAAGTGACGCAATATTTTGCTTCAATAAAGCACAAACAATAGTGTGGTGATATGTCATATCATTGTAACATAAAAAAAGGGCTGAATAGAGATTCTGCCCCGTTTTAAAATCCAATATCCTATGAAAAACCGTGCGCAAGATAGCCTTTAAATCCACAACATTAGCCCGTATTACTACTGGTTTTCTTGTCGTAGAACTACGATTTTTTTGATGGCATCACCGTAATAACATCAACCTGCAAAAAGCGCAATTCCGCTCTTTCAGGTGCGGTTTCTTTACCCCATCTTTGTATCAGCAATTGATTGATAGATTTCAATATCAATCCAAATCCAATCCTGTAAAAGTCCAGGAACGTTTTTCCAATATCCAATTAAAAAGACCATAAAAATTCAATATCGATCAACGCCTTTTTTCGATATCCCAATTGAAACTGATACCACAATCAAGAAATTTAGACTTCCGCCTACCCGCGGAAGTTTTTTATTGACTACACTTCAACAATCAGCATCCCGGTTTCCAAAAACGGCACCTGCTGAATAACGATTCCTTCGGGATTGATCACTGAGGTGGATCCATAGGCAATTCGTCCCTCACGCGTTCCCGTTACATCTGAGGAGAGCAACCACACCTGTTGTTCCTTTGCCCTTTCCGCACGCATGGACAAATGCAGGTGTTTGAACTTTGCAGCTTTCTTTTCGCTCATCATGGTATTCGAGACGCAAAATATAAGAGTGGCACCCTTGGCAGTCAGCCGTGCGCTGGCTTCCGCAAACTGCGTATCATAACAGATGTTGATGCCAAAGCGGAGATCTCTGGTTTTAAATATCGGGTATTCGGTACCGGCAGTAAATAGTGCCTCGCCATCCAGCAGGTGTGTCTTGCGGTACCGGCCCAGGAGCCGGCCATCCTTGATCACTATTGCTGTATTATAAAGTAACCCGTCAGCTTCTTCAATTAATCCCAGTACGATCATCGGGCTGTATTTTGCCAAACGCATCAGGATGGAATCAAACAGGGGTGAAGAAAGGTTTATGGCATTTTTTCGGGCAACGATTTCTTCGGTGAGGTAACCTTGTAAAAAACATTCCGGAAAGCAAACAACCGATGCAGATTTTTCCTGCGCTTTCTTTGTGAATTTTTCAATCCACTGGAGTGCTGTCTCCATATCGGCGATAATATCCGGGACCTGGCACACGGCAACTTTGATAGGCATAGTGATCAAAAGTAGAATAAAAGTGGAGTTATTGTAGGATATAAGTTTTAAGTCGTTGCGATAATAGAATTCAAACAGGTCATCCATGGTGACCTCACTCTGAATAAGCCCCTTGTAGTAACAGTTTTTTACAATACCATAAGTGGTTTTGGCTGTGTATATTTTTATGATATCTACGCAGGATATTTCCTGATAAATTTTACGCCACCGGCGACTGGCTTTTCTTGAACCCCAATGGCAATTTCTCTTGAGGCTTCACCTGAAGTCTTTTTATTTATGGGATTATTTCGTGTTTAATAATTTTCACTTAAACAGCGCATCCATGGTAACTTCGCTTTGCACCAGCCCCGCATCATTATCAGCTTTGGTTACTCCATAAGTAGTAATGAGTGTGACGAAAAGTGTTTTGCGGGTATGCGTAGCTGTTCTGAACACCATGACTTTGCTCTGGAGTTCTTTGGAATAAGCCTTGGTGATGGCATAGGGGTCGATGGAGAATTTCATTTCACAAAGATTAATGCAGTTATCTCTCCTGTCGATCAGCATATCGATCTGTGCGCCCTGTTCCCCAGCTTTCGGATGATAGCGCCACACCGAAGAAGTAGTATGGACATTGCCGATGCCGAGTGCCCGTTTTATTTGTGGTTCATGTTTGATACAGATATTTTCAAAAGCAAATCCTGCCCAGCTTTTCCAGGAAGAGGTTGCAGCAAAAGTTTCCCAGGCACCTGTGCCCTTAATAGTAGCACCGTCAGTGAAGCGGAGATAAAAAAGGGAATACTCATCAGTGAGCCTGTAGATAGTATCTTTTGCCGTCCTGTCAAAGGGGATATAGGGACTGATGAACCCGGATTCAGTAAGCTCTTCAAGTAGTTGCGTAGTGCCACCTCCGGAATTGAGTTTGGTCGCAGCAATAATTTCATTGCGTGTTAGTCCTTTGCTTTTTTTTGCAAGGGCTCGGACGATGGCAGTGTGGCCCCTGGCATCATCAAACAGGGAATGGAAAAGGTTTTTGAATTCTTCATGCAGGAATCCTGATGGGGTGAAACAGGTGGCGTCAATGACCTGCGTCGCACTTTTCCCCGGCCTTACCTCCTTAAGGTATTGCGGTATGCCTCCCATAACCATATATAATTGCAGTACCTGGTATTGGTCAAGATTTATTTTTCTTTCTTTGAAAAATTCGCCTGTTTCTGCTACGCTAAAAGGTAGCAATTTTATTTTTCGGGTAACCCTGTTATGCAGTCCTCCTCTGTTATTAAGTACATTCTTGATCATCCAGGCTGCGGCGGAACCGCACAGTATAACAATAAGATTTTTTTGCGTCGAGGCCCAACTGTTCCAGAAGTTTTCGAAGGCACCTAAAAAGCCGGAACGGGGGTATTCATCCATGGAAATTCATCGAGGAATATTACCTTTTTCTGTTTTTTGATCAGGGGTGTAAGATAAGTTTTCAGCATCTCAAAAGCTTCCAGCCAGTTGGATGGAACCATTACCGGCAGCCCGGCTTTATCGTGTAAGCTGATGCTGAAATTTTCGAGTTGCTGGTCTAAAGCACCGTGATGGATACCCGAAAGTTCAAAGGCCAGTTGTTTTTCAAAGTAGTTTTTTATGAGAAAGGTTTTACCTACCCTTCGCCTGCCATAGATGGCTACCAGTTCTGCATCCGAAGAATTTAAAATTGCTTCGAGGATCTGCTGTTCCTGGTGGCGTCCAATGATTTTTTCCATAGATGGCAAGTTTATATTTCGCCAAAACTACTAAAAAAACAGGAGTTTTGGCAGAATATAGGATACTTATATTCCGCCAGAACCGGGTGTAAAATGATAGTTTTGGCGAGATATAGATAATTATATCCTGCCAAAACCGGATTAGGCCACCAATAAAGATCTTTAATTTTACACCATCGGTCGGCTGGCTAGTAATAACCCGCAACGACAAAAACTTTTAAAGGGCTTCACAGGAAGCCTTTTAAAAGTTTATAGTAAAGATATTTTTACTGGTTATTAATGCAACCGGCAACACATAAAAATGACCTTTATAAAATAAAAATATTTCCCTCACCAAACTATTTTTATATACGCCGCTTCGCAACCTTTCAATAAGAAATTTTCTCTCGATATCAGAAACAATTTCTATAACTATTCTTGAAATAGCGGAAAAAACGGAATGTTTTATTTCTTTTCAAATTTTTCCTTGTATAATGTACGCATATACGTTATAAAATCCCTATAAATAAAAAGCATACTTCTGGGTTTAGCCACAAACTCCATTGCGTCCAGGTAGGTTTGATTGGCAGAAGAGAAATCAAAATAGCTTCTATAAATACTTGCTTTAGTTTTGAAATAAAGATCAGGGCCCATTGCCAGTTTAATAGGTTCTAATTGATTTAGCTCGTCTTGGAGCTTGGTTGTTTTCCCTTCATTACTTATAGAATCACATTTCAGGCTATCAGTTAAATGACGGGCAATTTTTATATTTTCTTTAATATTGACACTGTCAAATAAAGCGTCTTGCTTCCAGTCAAAGGATATTGCAAGCCCAACCTCAGCAATTTGTTGTGTTGTTTCCTTTAACTTATAGAAAACACTTTTAGTATTGTGGGTGCTTCTATAGGCAGTGTCCTTCTCCTGAACTTTTGCAAGATCCTGGCTTCGGTAATTTTTTGTACTGTTTGGAACCGTATCCATTGGTTTACCAAACATTTGCAGACGATTTTCGTAAACTAATTTTTTAGGGGATATGGGAGCACCGGATTTTTCCTGTTCCAGCTTCATATCTTGATAATCCTTGAAAAAATCATTGCTGTTGCAGTCTTGAAAGGTCACTTGATTGAGCTGTGTGTTACCGGTGTCCTTGACATACGCACAGGAGGTTTTCTTGACAACAATATAACTTCCGTCACTGCCTTCAAGCCGTACCCAGGCGGTTTCGGGTAACCTTATTGTGACTGTAAATTTTACCCAGTTTTTTCCTTCTTTATAAAATACATTACCCCCTTTGGGTGTTACATTCACATAGGTAACCTCATTGGTAACCTGTGAAAAGCTATTTAGCATAAAACAAAAGCTATAAAGAAAGGATAAGGAACAATATTTTATACCTTGATTGGCTGGCTTATTGATAACTGGAGATGGCATAGCTTAATTTTTTTTTGATTTTAAGTTAACAAACCACTTGACCATTTTAACAAAGGGCTCATAGAGATGAAGTATGATACCGCAAAGGAATAAAGGGACAACGAAATGGGTCGGCTCGGTCTTTACTTTAAAATATTCCAGTGATAAATAGGATAGGTATATGGATACTGGAACTAAAATGAGCAAAAATAATACATCAACAACCAGGTGATATAGGCCATGCCATTTTAGTAGCCAGTTCAGGAAGAACATGAAACAAAAACAGGAGAGGAAGATAATACTGAGTTCGCTTACACGGTTAATTGGATCGATGTAGTCGTTATTTAATATGGTGGAAATAATATGGGCGTGGTATTCTATACCATGCATATCGGGTATTGAGCGGCCAAAGCCTTTATTTAATGGGGTATAATAAAGATCGACAATACTTGTACTGTCATCATTTCCAAACAGGACGATCTTGTTGTGAAAAAGCATAGAGTCATTGAGTACAGAATCAATCACTGTATACCTGTTGGTGCCAAAAAACCCGTTTCGGTAATTGATGAGCTCTTCTTCACGTTCCCGGTCATTCAGTTTAGTGAGTTTATCATTGCCATAGGCAATACGGATTATCTTTACCGCAAACGCATCCACCTTGGTGGTGCCTAAAAAAGGGTATGGTGTGAAATTGCGTTTGGTATGCATCACCCTTTCGATACTGACGTAGCCGAAATTGAATCCTCCAATACCATTAAGTTTCCAGTTCAGGGTTTTATAAAAAGGTAATTTCGACAGTCTTTTGTCAGTAAATTCTGCAAGTACCAGGTTGTCCTTATACTTTATTATCGTGTCGGCAAAGTCTTTTGAATCTTTGGAAAGTGCAGGGCCATAAAAATTCATGTCCAGCCCAATTGCCTTTGGTTTGTACTTTTCTATCCTGGAAATATTAAGAGCTATGGTTTTAGCATCATGGGTATTACTGTTTACAATAACAATATTGGTATCATCGGCTACTTTTTTGTGAAAGTAGGCAAAGCAAAGATCAGATAATTCAAAATCGTCTATTTTGTTTGTAAAGGGGCTAAGCGTTTCAGGTAAATGAATAATTGGGCTTATGCAGAGCTTAAAAAATAAAATGGTAATGAGGCAGAAAAGGGTGCGCTTAAATACTTGCTTGAATTTTTCCCATTTAGATCCGGCCGGTGAGTTTTTACCTTTATGTACAATTAGATTGGACAAAGCAGTTAATTTGGTGATTAGCTTAAATACTTGCGGGTAGGACAAAATAAAAAACACAATGGATTTCAAAAAGGGTGTTTTTACTGTATTATTTTTGCTCTTTTACGTAAGGTTTGAATTATTACCGTCTTAATAGGATGTTGTTCAATCTTTGATAATTAAGAAAATATGCAAGCACCTAAATCATTACGAAAACCTGATAACTGGCAGGATTTTGAAACCCTTTGCAAAAAGCTATGGGGAGAGATATGGGATTGCCAGGAAATCAAAAAGAATGGCAGGGGTGGGCAGTCTCAAAACGGGGTAGATATTTATGGAGTGCCGAAAGGGGAGACACTATATTATGGAATACAATGCAAGGGTAAAGATGAGTATAGCGGGAAACAGTTTACTGAAAATGAAATCCTCAAAGAAATAGAAGCAGCAAAAAATTTTAAACCGGGTCTTAAAAAATTATATTTTGCTACCACAGCCTTGAAAGATGTAAATATTGAAAGCTTTATAAGGCAGAAAAACATAGAACATATAAATAGTGGCTTGTTTGAAGTCCATCTATTTTCTTGGGAAGATATTGTGGATTTGATCGATGAAAACAGGCAGACACACCATTGGTATGTTTCTGGAAATAATTTTAAGAGCCGGAAGGAAGTGGCAGTGACCTTTGAGGATGGCACCACCGAAACAAGTGCTGAAGTTTTCTTTTTACAAGCTGATAATACTAATAAACAACAGCACCGTACACTACAGTCATTCTCTGGCAGTCTATTTGAATATTACAATATACCTGAGCTTGGTAATGAATTTAGATTTCCTAAGGCAAAGGTTTATACCAATTTTAGTTATTTTGATTTCCAGATTAAAATGCTGAACACAGGATATGATCCGATTGAAGAATATCATTTGCGGTTGGAATTTGAGGGTGAGGTTTGGAGCATCGATGATACAAATGAAACAGGAGGTTTGCGTGTCACAAACCCAAATTATGCCATGCTCGAAATTGACGACGCTGGTAAAAGAGTAAAAATTAAATCAAGGTCAATGTTAGTCGCAGGCGATAACTTTATTTCTGATAAAATTTTTATCAAGCCTGGAGTCAATGAAAAAAAAGTAATAATAAAATGGACATTGCTTTCAAAGGATTATTCTCATACGGGTGAATTGGCGGTTAATATTAAATCAACGGTACTTCCTATTCCCATGAGGAATATTTTAGATGATCCAAACAGGTTTTCAAGCAAAACAGGAAATCTATATGATTTCCTTGCCACTGAGTCAGATTTTCGGTGATAATAAATTAATCTTCGTTTCACATTTTCCTCCCCATTTTTCTCTTCGGTGCCTCTTTCTCCATCTTCACTATAGTTACCTTTTATTGTTCTTTCAGAGCAACATATTAATTACGTCTCAAATCGTTCCGTTTCGTCCCAAAATCTACCTAAAATTTTAATTATCGTCCAAAATCATCTCAAATCGTATCAAATAAATCAAAATTAATCGTATATTTGTGTATCAAATCGTCTCATATGAACATATATAACTTGAATTTTAACCCGGCAAACTGGATGGAATTGTTACAGGAATTGGGCCAGTTGGATCGTTTTGATGCCCAGTGGCAGGCCATGGAACGCAGGGAAAAGCAAACTTTAAAGGAACTCAAATCGATAGCCACTGTCAGGAGTATTGGCTCTTCAACAAGGATAGAGGGATCCCGTTTAACTGATAAGGAAGTGGAGATACTGATCGATAACCTGGATATTTCAAAATTAAGTGAAAGGGACCAGCAGGAAGTTGCAGGGTACTATGAAGCGCTGAACCTGATTGGTGAATCCAAAGCTGATATTACTACATCAGAAGGAAGTATCAGACAGCTGCATAATATCCTGATGAAGTACAGTGATAAGGATCAGTATCACAGGGGTAATTATAAAATAACACCCAACAGGGTGGAGCGCACGGAAGCTGATGGAACAAAAACACCGGTCTTTGAAACAGCGGCACCGGGGTGGCCTACACAGGAGGCAATGGCAGGGGTGGTGGAATGGTATAATAATGACAACACCACACATCCGCTAATAAAAGCTGCAGTTTTTGTTTATGAGTTCCTGAGCATTCATCCTTTCCAGGATGGCAACGGGAGGCTAAGCCGTTTGCTGGCTACCTTATTGTTACTCAAAAGCGGTTACGCATGGATTGAGTACGTGAGCTTTGAACATGAAATAGAGCATCGCAAGAAGGAATATTACAAAAGATTGATGGATGCGCAACGGCAACGGCCAGGCGAAGAGGTGACCGAATGGGTTTATTTCTTCCTGGATTGCCTGAAGAACATCCAGGTACAGTTGCTGGCAAAAGTGAAGGAAAAAGAACAAAGAGAAACTATCGGGATGAGGGAGCAGTTGGTATATACAATAGTGGACAATAATCCCGGTATCAGTAGTGGTGAAATTGCAGAAAGGATAAAAGTACCGGCTTCCACAATTAAGCGCATCCTTTCTGACCTGGTTGCATCGCGTAACCTGGTAGTACATGGCGCAGGGAGAGGTACAGGCTATAGTATTGCAACAACAGATCTTGTGAAGCGTGACGTTGGGTTGCGCCTCACTAATACAGAACGGGTGAAGGATTTTACCTTGCCACAGTTAGGCGCATTTTTCCAGGTTAAGAAAATTGTGCTGACGCCGCTTTTTGAATGGAAACATCCAGATGAGTGGAGCAGGCGCCTGTCACAAAACGGTTTGTTTATTACTATAAAAGCGGTTACTGCCAAGGGGTTGTCAGTTTCACAAATTTATTCAATTGCTACCTATAATGACCCGCATTACTTTCAGCCTGTTTTCATTGTAAAACCCAATATTGTTTTACCGGATAGCCTCATGGAAAAAGGCGTTGCAAAGATTGATTTTCCGGTTCGCTGTACGATAGAATTGTCAGGCAGTGTTGAAAATTTTGATTTTGATATAATGCTGATAACCGATCAGGGTTGATACAATGCACCGCAATCAAACCCTCTTGCCCAACCTCTTCAATAGAGAATGTGCAACCACAACCAGCATATGGTACCTGAATGTACAATCTTCTTCATCCGACAATCCAGGGTGTGGGCCCTGTGGGTGTAACCTGTTCCATAATCCGTGGATAAAAGGCTTTGAACATTTGTTATGTTCTACTTCGTTGAGGTCTTCGCTTAAAAAAGGCGGTACAACGTCTTTGCTTAAAAATTTGATTGCTGCTAAACCTCCTGCAGGCTTACTTCCTGGAACAAGTTTGTTGCAGATTTCTATTAGCAGGTTTTCAAAAAAAGACCTGAATTGGCCATTTGCGCTCGACCAGTGACCATGCGCATGATTATTAATTGCCTGTTCAATATGGCCAAAGGCTATGGAGAATCCAAAACTTTTTATTAAGCTGATAAGTTCACTTTCTACTTTTGCTTCTTCAATTTCTTCAGGCAGCATTTTCTTGATGGTCCTTCCTTTAATAATGTATCCATCTCTTTTAAAAGAATTAACCAATGCCGGATAGGAAGTTGCAAAATGTTCATCGTATGGTATGTGATCCTTTTTCTGGTAAAACGTGGAATTTTTATTACCGGGATCATCCTCGTTACGATAATAGTCATCTACTATGTATTGGATAACATCAATCGTAAAAGAGTCAGTGAACGGGCCTTTTGGTGGTGGGTTCCGAAGTGTTTTTAATAAGATATTTACCTTTTGGTGGTCAGTAACTTTGCCCAGTATGGGGTGTATTAAGTGGTCTATATCAAAAGTTACAAATAGCCGGTCTATAAATTTATTGGAATAACCATCAATAACTTCTACCAGTTCAATTATTGTTTTATAAGATATCATAACGCTGCAATTAGCTAAAAGCTGTTTGTAAATTTACAGCTTGTACTTCAATTACTTTTTTACTGTTTGGTAAACAATGGCAGCAATTATGGTGAACGGGATTTCCAGTGCTTTCGCGTTTTTTTGGTAAACGATTTGACCATTGGAAACAATAAAGGAATTAGTAATGCTGAATATGCCTTTAAAACCACTGCAATTATCGTAGCAATGACAATAATTGTGACCGAAAGCACCAGTGTAAGCGTCAATAGTTGCCTAAAGCTCAACCTTTGCCTTAAATTTGTTTCAACACCCGAAGCTGAAATTTTTAATAAATTGTTTTTTTCCTTTTTCATATATTGTTTTTTGTAAAACAGACGTCCGATTCCCTGAAAACTCCACTGGTTAAGAAAGAATAAAAAATAAATAGGTAACTGAGGTGAGTTTTATTGAATTTTAGCATTCTTAGTGAAATGATACAACAATTATGGCTCTATCATTAAAAGAAAGATTTCTTGAATTCTTTAAGGATAGCAAGAATTACAAGGACGTTTTGGATGCCTGTACTTTAATTGAATATGATATTCAAAGTGCAGAGGATGCTACCCAGCAGGCTTTTCTTAGATTAATAGAAAAAACAGGAGATGGTAAAAGCATAATGACTGTCCCGGAGGACGCTCTTGGGTTGAAGTTTTACATTATGCAGACGGCAAGGAATTGTTATTATGAAATAGTAAGGCGGAAAATGAAGTTTCCGTCCTCATCTATCGAAAATGCAACGAACCTGGTTGCCGAGGTTCAACCTGTTAAGAACTACAACGCCATTCAAAAATTGAATAGGCTAAACCAGTTGATTTTGGAAAGGAAGGAATTATTTACGGGAGCCCAACTCCAGCTTTGGCAATGTTTGTATGAATTCAGATCAGTCGAAGTGATAATGGAAAAATTGGGCAAAAAGAAGCAGACAATTTATTCTTTAACTAACAAGCTTAAGGAAAAAATTAAGACGACAGTAAGTTTTGATATGCTTTTAAGTTAACAAATCAAGGCAGAGGATATTCCTCTGCCTTTTCTATTTTAAAAAGACTTTTATTATGCTGAAAAGCAAAAATGCCAATGCAGAGATCAACATTGCCATGATTCGTCAGGAAAATATTAAAAATTGGACTGATGAGGATCGGGCTTTTTATGATGATTTTCTGTCCGATATTCCAGATACGGAAGACGCAACAGCTTCTGAAGGGGTATCTCCAAATGCCAATGATTCTTGGGAAAAATTTAGGAAGAGGAATAAGAAGTTGCTCTCAAGATCATAATCTCGTTACAAACAAATTCAAGTAGCAGGCGCTGGTTAATTTATTTAATCAGCGCCTAACTATTTTGATGCAATTCCTACTTTATTAGGAAACTCCTCCTCCATTCTCCATCCTCATCCCCGTCACCTTCTAAAACACCGCCGAAAAATTCCTTTATTCCTTTCTTCAATTTATCCGCATTCACTCCCGACTGCCGGCAACGTTGTTTGACCGTAGGCACCGGCGGTGGAAAAGAGTCCAGCAGCAATTTTACGCCTTCCACGACGCCTTATCAATAACTCGAAGTTTAACAGCATTCATCACAGTATCAGTTAACAGTTTAAAAATTGGCTACCGGTCACGGATATACGTAATTAACGAATAAGCGTTGGAACAGCAGATCTTAAAAAATCTGGAGAATAAACATTCTTTTAATTACGTAATAAAAAATCAAGGATAGTCTGTTACTTTTCCAAAATGTGCTCCGATTTTTGTTTATCGCATAGGCCTTGTATAAAGCTAAGAGCAATGTCCACTCCGCCATAAATTTTATAAGGCGGATTAAAATACGCAAAAGAATTACGGTTTTTACGTACGATAGTCTTAAAATAAAAGGATATTTTGTTTACACGTTAAAGCCATTTAATAACCCTGCACCCTAAAAAATACCGTGATTTCACCTATCCAGTTATTTATTGGAAATATTAATTTCAAAACAAAATTAACTGCAATGAAAAAACTGCTTATTATATTACTCTCCGTTTCCGTTATGCAGGTGATGGGGCAAACCAAAATTGAAATCGATTTTGCAAAAAAGGAAATAACCACCTTGCCTACAAAATCCGATTTGCAGACTAAGAAAACAGTATATGTAAAAATTATCAATCTTCCTGCAAATAGCTATAAGATAAGTATCAATAAAACGGATTCAATTATCAGTCCGGGCACGCCCCCTGGATTATTTAGTGTATTGAGTTTTGGTGACGGCTTTAATAGTTTATTGGCGGGGTTGACCTCATACACAATACACACTGCACCTTCTCTTTCTACCGGCACTGCTACAACTACTTCAGAAAACGGAAGGAATCCGGCAAGTGAAAAATTTGATAAAGAAAAAGTAAAGCTAAAAATAAAAGTGGCTGTCAATCCTTGCTACACTCCAGAAGCGGCAGATATCAATGAAACAATCAAAACTATGAGGAAGGCTATTTTTGACTTTCATTACAGTTTTCGGGATGAGGTCATAAAAAAGGCAGATGACCTTCTTTATCAGGTTGGCCTGGGCTTACAAAAGGATGCATCACTTTTTAAAACAGA
>Ga0068859_100001434_pt1 | contig 24185 bp, 30 predicted proteins | sample KBSSwiS22_FD_66585 | JGI IMG/M metagenome (GOLD analysis project Ga0068859, IMG submission 66585) | Switchgrass rhizosphere microbial communities from Kellogg Biological Station, Michigan, USA - KBS Switchgrass S2-2 | ecosystem: Host-associated > Plants > Roots > Rhizosphere > Soil ...
TCGTTAAGGAAAACGTCAATGTGGCCGCGCAGTATACCGACTGGGTGACAGGCGGAGATGTCGCCTCAGTTGAGGATATCCCTGTCGGCGAAGGCGCCGTTCTTCGAGACGGCGTTTCTAAACGGGCCGTCTATCGTAACGAAGACGGTCAGCTTCATGCGATGTCCGCCGTGTGTACGCATCTGGGTTGCATCGTGAAGTGGAACACTGCGGAAAAGAGCTGGGATTGTCCGTGCCACGGTTCGAGATTTGATTCGCTGGGGAAGGTGATCAACGGTCCGGCCACGAAGGAACTCGCGCCCGTCGATCTCCGCAAGATCGCATAGGTAGCCCGAAGGGCCGGGTGAGGGATTTTCATGTCCAGAAAATCCCTCACCCGCCGCTTCGCGTCACCCTCTCCCGGTGGGAGAGGGACCTACCGCTCGAAGGACGCAATATCCCCGGGTTTGCGCAGCATCTTGTCCACTTCGCCGATGTGCTGGGTTTCCAGGAAAATGTGCTCGCGCGCGTATTCCTCGAGCATCACATCGTTGCCTTCGACAAGCTTCATCAGTTTCTCGTAATACTTCAGCGTAGCTTTCTCGTGCCCGAGAGACTCCCGCAGAATGTCGCCAATGTCGTGCTTCTGCGTCTCCAGGAGCGGCCCGATCGCCAGTGACGGGTGCGCGCCCAGTTGGGTCACCAGTTCCCCGGCAGTTCTCGCGTGTGCCATGGATTCGGTGGCTTGTTGGCCGAGCCATTGGACGATGGGGATCCGGTTGTAACCGAACACCATGAACGAGTAGTGCGTGTAGTGGATTGCTCCTGCGAGTTCCATTTCGAGAATCTTATTCAGAGTATCGACAACCTGTGCCGTGAGCTTGCCTTTCACGATGACCTCCTGGGTGGCCCTAATGGTAGCGAGAACCGAAGCGAAATCCCAGATGGACCTGATGTGTCTGTCCACTTCGGCACCCTAGGCGCGGAGGTGGACATGCCATCAGGCGTTATTTGGATCTAATCGGATTCTAACCGCGCTAGACTGCGTCGAGAGATCTTAGCCATGAGGGCCCTGTCATCAATTTTGTCCGTCCTTGTTGCGGGACTGGTTCTGCTGGCCGAACCCGCTCAAGCGCCAAAGAGCGTTGTCATCGACAGCACGCGGCTGTTGGACGATCTCAGGATTCTATCGTCCGACGCCATGGAGGGTCGCCGGACGGGCACTGCCGGAAGCGAAAAGGCACGCGCCTTTATCGCGGAGCGATTCAAAGCTTCCGGAGTTGTCCCGTTCGGTGCGTCTTACAATAGCGCGTTCACATTCCGCAGACGCAATAGTGCGGCTGAGGAACGGGGCGTGAATATCGTGGGGCGCATTGACGGAACCCTTCAGCCCCGACGCTACATCGTCATCAGCGCCCACTATGATCACCTGGGTACCCGCAATGGTGCCGTCTTCAATGGAGCTGACGACAATGCTTCCGGAACCGCTGCCCTCTTCGCGATCGCGAAATACTTCTCAACCCATCCGCTGAGGAATTCCCTCATCTTTGCCGCCTTCGATGCAGAAGAACTCGGCCTTCTCGGCTCGCAGGCATTCGTGAAACAGCCTCCTGTGGACGCGCGGCTGCTTTCTTTGAATCTCAACCTGGACATGATTGGCAGGGAGCCGGACGGGAGACTGTTCGTTGTCGGAACGGGGCGCCAGCCATTCCTTCGGGCAACGATTGAAACCGTTGCCAAAACAGCTCCAGTGCGATTGCTGATGGGACATGAAAACCCTTCGGAACCCGAGGACTGGACGGCAGACTCCGACCATTACTCCTTCATCCAGGCAAAGATTCCTGCGCTCTACTTTGGCGTTGAAGATTTCAAGCAGCACCACGAGCCAACCGATGACTATGAGACCATGACGCCCGGGTTCTATGTGCAAGCGGTCGAGACGCTTGTTGAGGTTGTTGGGCAGTTCGATGCCAACCTCGAGAGCATCGACAGGGCACGAGGCACAGCTCGCTGACAATTTCCGGCCGACGGAGCACGAATGACGATTATTGGGATTGCCGGTAGCCTGAGAAAGAACTCTTTCAATGCGGGACTGCTTCGGGCCGCCGCGGAGGTTGTCTCTGCCGATACGCGCCTGGAAATTCTCTCGATCCGCGATGTGCCTCTCTACGACGGGGATGTCGAGGAGACCACGGGCGTCCCGGCGTCGGTTCAGCAGATCAAGGATCGTGTAGCTTCCGCAGACGGCCTGCTCCTCGTCTCGCCCGAGTACAACAACTCTATTCCCGGAGTCTTCAAGAACGCGATCGATTGGATGTCACGACCGGCCATGGATATCGGGCGCGTTTTCGTCGGCCGTCCCGTGGCGTTGATAGGCGCCACTCCAGGAATGGGCGGCACGCTGCTCGCGCAAGCGGCATGGCTGCCTGTTTTCCGGACACTTCAGATGCGTCCCTGGTTTGGTGGACGCCTTTCAGTCTCGAACGCACGCCAGTCGTTCGATGCGCAGGGGAATCTGACGGACGAGAAGGTGCGCGGCCGGTTGAAGACGTTCGTTTCAGGATTTGAAGTGTTCATCCGCGGAAAGCAGGAATAGGCCCCAGGCTCTTCAACGCAGTTGCGCATAGATCTTGCCGAAGTCTTCGCGGAAGTCCCGCCAGGTCCGCGGTTCGAAAACTTGAGGCTTGTACTCTTCGAGGATGTTGTCGATGTCGTCCCTTTCGCCGGGAAACAGAGCGAATCGAATGTAGAAGACCTGGCAATGGCAGTCGCCCCCGCGCCGAATCGTCAAACCGGAACTATTTTGAAAAGCCGCGGCCGCACTGACGACGACAATCGCGTGCCGCGCACCGGAATTGTCGTTCTCGGCTCGAAGTAGCCGCTCCTTCAATGTGTCGCGGAAAGACGTGCCCAACTCCCGGCTTCTGGCAAGGGCATCCAGCGAGATAATTCCGGCTTCTTTCTTGAAAGCACCATCCAGAAGTTCAGGCGTGACGTCCTTTAAATCCACCTCGTCAAACGCACGGGTTTGGTCTTCAAGATTCACGCCGGTCAGCTTTGCGGTCCCGTTCGGGGCGTGCAAACGCGTTACCACCGAGAGAAGGTTGGACAGGTTGGATTGGAACAGCGGGATAACTCCAGTGTTGCCGACTGCCTGTTCGGGAGGACTCGTGATCGTGATGACGGAAATGTGCGTTGTGCCGGGCTTCTCGATGAGGAATGAAGGCCGGTCCGGTGTAAAACCGAACGACGAGCCCGCCAGCGGCACGGGCCGCGGTTTCGTGAATGCGGCCATGATGTCAGGTCCGGTGACGGGCATGGGAGGCATTGCCACACTGTCGCGCGATGGCGGAGGAGAAACGGGAACAAACTCCACCTTGTCGAACGTTTCGAAAGCGCGCTCTATCGGATCACTTTCACCTTCAATCGTCACGCTCTCGAATCGGGTGTTGTACTTACCGGAAGCGCGATCGAGCAGCGCAACTTCGACTCTGTACTTTCCCGGTCTGACAATGGCTTGAAGTATGAAGGAAGCACTCTGGTTGACGAACCCGAAAAACAGCGAGTTCGGATCAGGGTTCGGAACGGGGGGAGAGTAGATCGAGGTAACGGCGTTATCGCGCTCCAGCGCTCGAGCAAACATGACGAAGTCGTGTCGTTCACCACTCTTTCGCAGGTCATCCTCTCGGATATATCCCCCCAGGCGTACCTCCTGACGGAGGTCAGTTCGGATCGACGGTTTGCCGACACGAAAGGTCCATGGGATCTGCGTGACTTCCTTCCGTTGCTGCCACGCGGAGAGAGGGAAATCGTCAGGTACCGAAGCCGTCTTCGACTGGGAAGCCGAGGTCACGATTGCAAATGTGAGCACTCCGATAACGGACAGAGCAGAACGTTTCGGGGGGATCATAACCGGCGATAGACGGTCGAGAGATTCTTTTGTCTCACAACGTGATCGGGGCCGGCATGAAGCACAACACCAGCATCACGAGTCCGATCAGGCCCAGCACGATATGGCGCCGCTGCAGCGGGATGGAATCGTCCAGCGTCGGAGGGTGGTAGAGCCGGAGAACAATAACGAGCAGGCCGATCCAGACTAACCACGCCCACCAGTAAAAATAGGCGAGGGGCACAAGCACGACAACCACGCCCAGCGAGATCCTCTTGTGGTGACCAGGGAAAAGCGCATAGATGACGTGACCACCATCGAGTTGTGCGGCAGGGAGCAGATTCAACGCCGTCACCAGAAAGCCAAACCACGCGGCAAAGCTGACGGGATGTAAATAGATGTCCATGCCGGTTGGCGGAGTCATTCCCATCAGATATTCAACGAGTTTGAGGATCAGGGGATCTCCCAGCCGGATGGATCCGTCTACCTGAGCGGGATCAACTGCGACAAATCGTGCCTGGCTGATCGATACAACCAGAGCCAGTACTGCGACAACAAATCCAGCGATCGGGCCCATGACACCGACTTCGAGCAGCGAACCCCTGTGATGAAATGGCGATCGGATCCTGATGAAAGCGCCCATGGTGCCCGCGATGTTGGGGAACGGTATGAAATAGGGAAGGCTGGCGTCTATTCCATAGTATCGACTCGTGAGGTAGTGCCCCATCTCGTGTGCCAGGAGAATGGACATGAGCGCAATCGAGAAGGGCAAACCTATGAAGAGACTGGCGGGACTCCACAGTTCTTTGAGGTCCGTTCCATAAAACGACATGGACAGTGCCGTGCCTACGAGAAGCGTGCTCAGGCAAGTGGCCAGAAAGAGCACAACATTCACCCACGGGAATCTCCGTGGCCGGGCTTCGCTTAGGTAGGGAACAGCCGGGTTGAAACTACTATCCATGAAACACTTACACCCGGACTTGCGGGATTACAGCGACTGCAGATCTTTGCCAGGCTTAAATCGAACAGCTTTTCCAGGCGGAATGTTGACCTCAGAGCCCGTGCGCGGGTTTCGGCCGATCCCGGTCTTGCGAGGTTTCACCGAAAACACCCCAAAGCCACGCAACTCAATGCGATCGTTAGCCTTCAGAGCATCCTTCATGCAGTTAAAGATGGTATCGACCGCTTGTTCAGCCTTCGTCTTGCTGACTCCCGTGCGCTCGACGATCTGATTAACAAGATCCAGTTTGATCACTGGCAAACCTCCTGATAGTCTCGGCGGGCCGGGCTATCTTATTGCAAACACCGGTAGTTTTAACACTGCGGAAAGGAATAAGGCAATGTCAATTAAAGGGGATAGGTGGATTCGCCGGATGGCCCAGGCGCACGGAATGATCGACCCCTTCTCTCCGAACCAGGTTTCGGAGGGTCGAATTTCCTATGGTTTGTCTTCATATGGTTACGATCTGCGGCTCGCCACCGACTTCAAGATCTTCGCTCCACCGCACGGCGCGCTGATCAATCCCAAAGCCATACCGGCAGAGTTCTATCGCGATCATCAGGGAGACTATTGCGATATCCCCGGTAATACCTATGTGTTAGGGCGAACGATGGAGTATCTCCGGATCCCACGGGACGTTCTTACCTTGTGCGTCGGTAAATCCACGTATGCAAGGTCGGGCATTCTGGTCAACGTCACTCCGTTCGAGCCGGAGTGGGAGGGATTCGTCACGGTGTCGATTGCGAACACAACCCCGAACACCGTCCGAGTCTTCGCCAACGAAGGGCTGTGTCAGGTCCTGTTCTTTCAATCGGATGAACCCTGTGAAACCTCTTACAAAGACCGAAAAGGAAAGTATCAAGCCCAGCAGAAGATCGAGTTTGGGAAAACGTTGTGATCAGATCGCAAGGCCTCCATCCACCTGAATCACCTGCCCGGTGATGTAGCCGGCTTTGCTCGACAACAGAAATAGCGCCACTTCTGCCATCTCTGCAGGTTTGGCAAACCTCCCGAGCGGAACTTGTTCGAGCGCCTTTGCTTTGTATTCCTCATTGAGTACGGCAGTCATATCGGTCTCGACGAAGCCCGGCGCCAGGGCATTGACCGTTACATTGGCTTTCGCCAGTTCCTTTGCGAGCGCTTTTGTAAATCCGATGACGCCGGCTTTTGACGACGAATAATTGAGTTGGCCGGGCATTCCTATGATTCCGCTGATCGAAGTGACATTCAGGATGGATCCGCGCTTCTGCCGGATCATTAAACCGATAACCGGTTTGGTCACGTTGAAGACACCTTTCAGGTTGGTGTTGAGGACGTCGTCCCAGTCTTTCTCGCCCATGAGGGCGGCAAGTTTGTCTCGGGTAATGCCCGCGTTGTTGACGAGCAGGTCCACCGATCCCCATTTTTCTTTGACTTGCTTAACGAATTCTTTTGCCTGATTGAAGTCGCTCACGTCGGTCTGAAATCCGACGATGGTATCGCCATTGGCCAGTTCATCGGCAAGGGCCTTATTTTGTGCGTAGGTGAATGCGACACGGGCACCTTCGCGGGCAAGAGCCTGCACGATCGCGCGTCCGATACCTCGGCTGCCCCCCGTTACGATGGCAACTCGGTTCTGAAATTCCATAATGTCTCCTTCATTCTTTCTACCTGTTTCGTCAGCACCCGCCGCGCCATCAGGTTGGCGCCAAGCACGAGGATCAATCCACCGAAATAGACCCATGTCATCCATGCCACGGCCAGGGTTAAAGGTCCGAACATGGAATGCAGCCCCATAAAGGGGAGAGCTACAACGAAGGCGTAGTTGGAGATCTCCCACAGCAGGCCTGTGAAAATCGCGGCAGGCCATACGTCGCTAAAGGGGACACGGGTGTTCGGGGCCGAGTACATCACGATGCAGGACGCGATGAGCGTCAAGGGCACCATCCAGAACTTGATGTTAATCGCATTCAATACATAAAACGTTGTGTCCCATCCATCGGGTACAAGAAATCCAAGAACCTGTTTCGAGGCAAACGCGCCCAGAATGAATACAAAGGATACGCCGCCCAGCAGGACCACCATCTTGACTGCCAGCCACTGACTCCGCCAAAAACCGCGAGACTCTCGAACCCCGAGCGCGCGGTTCAACGCCATCTCCAGCGGAATGAAGACGCTGGCTACCGACCATATCAACAACAGCGTTGAAATCAGTTGCGCACTTCCAAATCCTTCGGAGATCGCTTTCAGGTTCCGAAGAATGAAGTCGAGATCGCTCTGATTGTTGGGCGGCGCGGGCGAACGCGTGAAGGGCAGATATTGTTCGAGGATGTCGTAGACAACGAGATCCATTCCCGATCCCGGAAAGAAATACCGCAGGATCGACGTCATGAGAATCACGAAAGGGCTGAATGAGAACAGGGCATTCATCGCAATTGCGGATGTGTAGACGTAGTTCTCGTTGCTTAGAAGTTCCTCGGCATACGGCGAACCTTTTGTCCAGATGACGCGGATTCGGTTGAGGTACTCAGCCATGGAGGCTCGTATCATCGCACAGGGGCTGGAAAACGAAGCGCTCCTGTTTCTTCAGAAGAAAACCCCGTAGCATTGCCCGGAGCCAGAATTTTTTCGTAGGGATGTAACTCTCTCTTTTGCGTAAACGGCACCATCGTATAGTCATAACGATGCATCGGATCTATCTGGTCGGATTCATGGGAGCGGGAAAGAGCACCGTTGGGCGCGAGCTGTCGCTGATGCTTCGGTGTCCTTTCGTGGATCTCGACTCTGAAATTGAGAAAGCGGAAGGGATGCCGGTGCGTGAAATCTTTGAACGCTTTGGCGAACCGCGCTTCAGACAGATCGAGAGCGAGCATCTGAAGCAGGTTTCGGCGGCGCCCTCGTCTGTCATTGCGCTTGGTGGCGGCGCTTACGTCGATCCCGAGAACCGCACAATCGTGGATGACACTGGCGTCGCGGTCTGGCTGGACGCGTCGTTTTCAGCGATCCGCGAGCGCGTTCGTCCGGACGGTGTTCGTCCGCTGCTGGCAGACGTTGAACAGGCAAGACGCCTCTATGCCCAGCGCCTTCCATCGTACAAATTGGCGAGAATTCATATCCTGACAGATAACCGATTGCCGGAGGCGATCGCTCAAGAGATCGCGGAGAGGTTGAGAACGTTATGACAGCTTCGATTTTAGCGGCTTTGTTGCTGCTTGCCCCTGTTACGGAAAGTGGGCGATTTACGATCAAACAAAACGGGAAAGCGATTGGAACAGAAGAGTTCAGCATCCGGAAAACCGATAAGGGCTATTCCGTTGAGGGACGAACGCGACTTGATAGCGATCCTACGGTGCTGACCAGCCGGATGGAACTCGATGAGAACCTGATCCCCATAACCTACGAGTACTCCCGAGGTGGTAAAGGTTCGATCCGCGTCAAGGTGGATCCCAAGACGAGCAGCGAGTTGACGGTTACCGAGAACGGAAAGGATTCGGATACAAACTTCCACTTTCCTCCCGCCGCATCCATCGTGGATAACAACTTCTTCCACCACTATCTAATCCTGCTTTACAGGGTCAAATCCGCGGAGCAGTCTGTGGCCATCTTCGTTCCTCAGGATATGCAGGTCGGGCTGGCAAAAGTGAAATCCACCGGCAAAATGACATACTCTCTCGAGGTTGGAGCCGTGAAGCTCGAAGCCACCGTGGACGAACAGGGCCGGCTGCTCCGCCTTGCCGTTCCCTCGGCCAAGGTTGTTGTGGAACGGTAAGGGTCGATCTAGACTGATGAATCTATGGACAGTTCGATAGGGTTCGCTATTGTCACGGCGTTTGTCGCCGGGCTTCTTTCTTTTCTTTCGCCTTGTGTTCTTCCGCTTGTACCTGGATACATCTCGATCATTTCCGGATTCTCGCTGGATCAACTAAAGGGTAAAGCTCTGGATTCTTCTCTGAAGCGGGCCGTGATGATGAGCTCGGTGATGTTCATCCTGGGTTTCACCATCAGCTTCGTCGCCCTGGGCGCGACTGCGACAGCCCTGGGGAGACTCCTCCTGACGCAGATGCCCATTCTCCGCAACATCGCCGGGATCATCATGATCATTTTCGGATTGCACGTTCTCGGCGTGTTTCGAATCAAGGCGCTGTATCAGGACAAGCGGATGCACAACCTCCAGACCTCGAGCGGCATGCTGGGGGCTCTCGTACTCGGCCTTGTCTTTGCGCTCGGATGGTCGCCGTGCCTTGGGCCCATTCTCTCGGGAATCCTGGGACTCGCGAGCGAGCAGGAAACGGTAGTGCGGGGGATGTTCCTGCTTTTTGTTTATTCGGCGGGTCTCGGCATACCTTTTTTGATGACCAGCCTTGGCCTTAATGGGTTCCTATCCTTCTATAACCGCTTCAAGAGGCACTTCCGAGCGCTCGAAATCGTCAGCGGAATTCTCATACTAGGCGTCGGCGTTCTGATCCTGACGGATCAAATGACACGACTGAACACGTATTTCCAGTTCCTCAGCGATTTCGAATACCGCATCGAAGAAGCCTTTATGCGATTGATCGGCGGCTGAAAGAGTGACAACAAACAACGATAAGGCCTTCTATTCCGGGCCAACCTCGCGCCTGCGAGAACTGCGATTTGTCTGGCGCGTCATGGTTGAATTCATTCGAGGGTTCCGCGCCCTGCATTTCAGCGGTCCATGCGTCACGGTGTTTGGCAGTGCGCGATTTCCCGAGGGCCATCCGTACTATGTGCTGGCGCAGAAAGTCGGTGCGGCCGTGGCGAACCTCGGCTTCACCGTCATGACCGGTGGCGGTCCGGGAATCATGGAAGCCGCCAATCGTGGCGCAAAGGAAGCCGGAGGACTCTCGATTGCCTGCAATATTCAATTGCCGGCGGAGCAGGCACCTAACGCCTATCTCGACCAGTACGTTACGATGGACTACTTCTTCGTCCGCAAAGTGCTTCTCTCGAAGTACTCGTACGCGTTTGTAATTCTTCCCGGCGGATTTGGAACCATGGATGAGTTCTTTGAGGTTCTGACGCTGGTGCAGACAGGCAAGATCCAGGACTTTCCACTCGTCGTCATGGGCCAGGACTACTACACCAAGCTGCGGGGACTTCTGAACGACATGCTGAAGGCCGGGACGATCCATGCCGAGGATATGAAGTACCTCTACTACACAGATTCGGTCGAAGACATGTCGGCGTATATCGCATCCACGGTACGGAAGTTTGGAGTGATCCCCCGGCCATCGCCTTCCAGGATTCTGCGCGAAGCGCCGCTCCGGGCAAAGTCGCCTGGCCGGGATCCGAAAGTCCCGCTGGGGAATTAGCTCTTGCCCCCTGATTCCTTCTGCCAGTCTTCGAACTTTGTCTGAAGCAGTTGGCGATCTCGTTTATTTCCGAGCTGAGTCTGATACCGTCGCAATTCCTGCAATTCGGATTCGGGCGCTGCGCCGACGGTCTCTGCGGAAGCCTCCAGGCAATACCGAAGCTTTCGTGCTGTTCTTCGCGCGGCGTGAAGACTTGTGAGATCGGCCGGAGTAATCGCCTTTCGCGCCGCTTTCAGGTCCAGACGTTGGATCGACAGAGTGGTCTGGGTGCTGTTCTTAATAGTCGCTTCCGGAATTTTCTTCAGCCGTTTCGCCGCGTCCTTCTCGAAGGACCTCAGTTCCTGCAGGATGCTCTTCTTGCGGTGCTGGCTCAGGTAGTGGCGGACGCGGTTCTTTTCCTTCCGCTCGGTTCGCGTCAACGAATCTTCGAACCGCTTGACGTTCTGAGACTGCTTCCACTTCTTTGCGATCACCATCTGAACCTGAACGTCTCGCAGCGGGCCGAGCTTCTTCATCACGCGTTTGATGTTTCGGCGCGCCTTTGATGAACGATCCTCCCCAAGAACGGACTCCACCAGCAGTAGTAACGCTCCCATGCGTCTTGAAGCCACGCGCAGGTCATGAATACTGTCTTCATCAAGATCATGGCTGGCTTTCTTCCAGGTTTTCCGGAGCTGATGCGTGTAGTCCTTGAACGAGGTAAGCAGCATCTTCAGAAAAGTATCATTGTTGCCGGTTTTCGCGCGGCGACAGCCAGCCCCTCGCGTCCAGGGCATCGACGATTCGCCTTGATGCGTCGTCCGGATTTTCCCTGTCCCCATGGACAACGACATCCGGCTTCAGTGGCGGCTCGTACTCCGCCTGAATCCCTGGAACATGCGTGGCCTCTCCGCTGAGCGCCTTCCGGTAAATCCCCTTCGGATCACGCTGCATGGATACCTCCAGTGGCGTGTCCACATAAACCTCGAGAAACTGGAGGATCTCTCGTCGTGCCCGATCTCGATAGGCGCGCTTGTTCGCTGTGGCGTCGAAAATCACGGAGAGGCCGTGATCGGTGAGCACTTTCCCGATGAATGCAATCGATCCATAGAAATAGTCTCGATCCTGATCGTCGTAGTGTGTTTCTGTTGAAAAGAGTTTCCGCAGGGCATCCGATTCCAGAACGACACTTTGCAATCCTCGCTCGTTGAACCGTTTGACCAGCGCAGCCGTGAGCACAGACTTCCCTGAAGCAGGAAGCCCCGTAACCCAGACAGCAAAGGCTCTGGAGATCTCAGGCATCGAGGTAGCGATTCACCTGCTCCGGCCTGAATTGATCCGCATTCAGCACGGCCTGCATGAAACGAAAGAGCTTTCTTCGAATGTCGTCACTCAGTTGCGGATACCAGACCGGATGCGCCATGACCAGCGCCCGAAAGACCAGGAAAGGCGCGGCGACTTGAAGCATTTCGGCATCCCTGGACCTCTCCAGGTAACGCTCCCAAAAACGCCGGAACAACTGTTCGAATGGGCCTTCAAGACGTCCGGATTTTTGCATTGAAAAGAACACATAGTTCATCGTCAGGCACGTGACATCATCGGCCGGATCTCCCCACTCTCCGCGTGATCGGTCCAGGAGGCAGAACTCTGTCCCCTGGTCGAAGAGGATGTTCCAGGGGTGGAAATCGCCATGAACCTGGCGAAGACGGTGAACACGTCCTTTCAGTTTTTGGCGCCAATCCACGCAGCTGCGTTCGATCGCGACCAGCTGCGACCCGTAGGCCGGAATGGACTCTGCCGGATAGCTGTCGATCAGTCCCATGATGCATTCCGAATGGCCGACCAGTTCCCGGATTCGCCTCACATACAGGCCGGGATTGTCACCCTGCACCGCATGAATTTCTGCCAGGTAGTCGCACAGAGTGTCCGCGCGTGCCACATCCGACAGGCGAAAGTCTCCGGAATCGCGGATCCGTTCGAGATCGGCGGCGTAGGGTGCTCCCTGTCCGTAGTCCGTGAGAGTGAAGAACTCTTCGACATCTCCCAGAGACACTGTTGTCCTGTTGGTGCGAAATGCTCCGACATCGATGGAGCGCACGTGCCGCGGGAGCGTATTGAAAGCGATGTGATCCCACAGGAGGCTCTGGGCCCTGTCGGACATGTGCTCGTGGCCGAAGGGGCCGGGGCGCACCGTGTGCAAGACGGCGCGGCCGGGCCGGCCGCCGGCTTCGTACTCGATGAGCACGGGCGTTCCATAGCCGTATCCCTTGAGCTCTTTCCTCCCGGGTTTTGCCAGAATCGACTGTTTCACAATGCGCACGGATGACCCGAGTATCGATTTCAGGTAACGTTCAATCTCAGGGGTTGAGTAGAAGCCGTCCATAGAGAGAATGTTTGCACGCGATCTTCCAGAAATGCCATGAAAGCAGAACTTCAGACAGCCCGGGACCTGGCAATACGATCCGGAGCGATGCTTCTCGAGTATTACGCCGAAGAGCCCTCCGTGGAATGGAAGGGAAAAAACGATCCCGTCACGGCCGCAGACCGCGCGGCAAGCCGGTTCATCGTGGAACAACTCCGCAAGCGTTTTCCCAACGATGCCATTCTTTCCGAAGAAGAGAAAGATGATTTGAATCGGATGCGGAATTCGCGCGTCTGGGTGATCGATCCGATGGATGGCACAAAAGAGTTCATCGCCCGACGCGGCGAATTCGCGGTCATGATCGGTCTTGCGGTGGACGGGATCGCACGGGTGGGCGCCGTCTATCAGCCAACGGAGGACAAGCTCTACTCCGCGGCTTCAGGTGAGGGCGCGACCCTTTCGGAACGAGGAGCGGTTCGTACGCTTCAAGTGTCGGCAACGACCGATTTCGCTGAGGCGACGATGGCGCTGAGCCGGTCTCATCTTTCGGGGACCACGCAGTCGATTCGCAAGCAGCTTGGCATTGAGCGGACTGTACAGACGGGCAGCATCGGAGTGAAGGTCGGGCTTATCTGCGAGGGTCGCGCAGACGTCTACGTCCAGGGACGAGGCACGAGTTTGTGGGACACATGCGCTCCGGAAGCGATTCTTCACGAAGCCGGCGGAAGGATGACCGATTCGCTCGGTCACTCCTTCCGCTACGACGTGGTGGAGGTTCGAAATCTGCAAGGCGTCATCGCAACGAATGGCGCCTTGCATGAGAGGGTCGTTGAAACTGTTCGTTCATTCAAGCCGCCGGCCTGACCGGCACGTCGAGCACCTCCTTTCTCTCTTTCGGTCTGGTCTTCCTGCCGAGGTGTGCGAAGATGCCACCTCCCCCGACGATAAAGCCATACGTCGCCCAGCCTATGCCGTACCAGATCGGAATCGATGCGACCCCTGGCCAGTTGTTCAGCGCCTCTGAATCCACATACCAGATGAGCGCAATGCCAATTGCAAAACCCACAACAAAGCCTAGAAGCGTGCCGATCTTTACGGAATGCAGGTAGTCGGCGCCCGTGAGTTCTTCTTTCATAAGACAGCCTCCAGAGATTAAGAATCCGTGCCTGGAGATGCACGCGCTGCGCCAAGGGCATTGTCCTGGAAATCCAATGAGTTTGAAGGGAGCCGAAGACGCTGTCCGACCAAGGTGGCAGGAGAGGCGTTTTCACGGGCTCTGGGGGCGGACAAACTGACAGAGGAAAATCGGGCTATACATTCTGGCCGTCGGCCGATGACCCTTGTGCGTTGACTGCCGGACTTGTTACGTTGACCAACGAATTGACAATGCCAGGTCCAACGGACAACGGTCGGAATTGTGCTTAGCCCGATTCGACTGAATCATTTCGGGTCACTATGTCTCAAGGTCAGCCGTCGGCCCGCAAGCACCAACGCTGGTAAATCAACTACTTGCCTTTGGTTCAGAAAATGCTGACAGGTTTCGAAATGAGAGGAGAGTTATATGGCTATCAGGAGAACGAACCCCTTATTGTCGGAGCTCTCGGGCGTTACGGGCCGCTTAAACCGGTTGCTCGGACGCGACGACCTGCTCGAGCACGAAGGCATCAGCGGGGCAGGTGATTGGGCTCCAGCCGTGGATATCCTCGAAACCGATGGTGAGATGACCATCAAAGCCGAATTGCCCGGAATCGAGGCCAAAGACGTCACGATCTCGCTCGATAACAACGTTCTGACCTTGAGGGGTGAGCGCAGGACTGACAGGGAAATCAGCCATGAGAACTACCACCGGATGGAGCGAGCCTACGGAAGCTTCTATCGCTCGTTTGCGATTCCGGCTTTCGTGGATGTCGAGAATGTAAGAGCGGAGTTCCGGAATGGTCTTTTGACCATCACGCTTCCTAAAAAGGACTCAGCAAAGGGACGCAGTATCGAAGTCAATGCCGCTTGAGCGGCTACCGCATCGACTTGATGGCCTCGGTCTCGCTGTCGAACGAGTCAAAGACGGTGAGCAGTTTCGTGATCTGCAGTAGGTCGTGAATACGGTGGGTCAGTTTGAGGAGCTTCAGTTGTCCGCCCTGAGCGCGAACGGTCGTGAATCCAGTGATCAACTCGCCGAGACCGGCGCTGTCGACGTAGTCCACGTGCTCTAGATTCATCACAAACTTCCGCTCACCGCGAGCCAAAAGCTTTTGGAGTAAGTCGCGGAGCGTGATTGTCCCTTCACCGAGAGTGAGTCGACCGCTGATATCGAGGATAACGACGTCGTCCAGTTGCCGGCATTTGATGACGGCGCTCACACCCGCAGGTCCGGTAGCCGTTTCAACATGTGAAGCCGGGTGCCTCCGCCCTCTTTAGGCGTAAGGGATACCTCATCCATAAACGATCGAATGATAAGGATGCCGCGGCCACAAGGCTTCAGCAGGTTTTCGGCTTTGGTGGGATCGGCGAGCTCTTCAAGATTGAAGCCTTCGCCCTGGTCTTCAACAATGACTTCGACACTCTCGCCATCAAATGAAATCGCAAGGCGGGCTTTCTTGGTGGGATCGAAATGATTGCCGTGTCGAATGGCATTGATCACGGATTCGCTGATCGTCAGTTCCATCCAATAGGCCATATCTTCGCTCAACCCGAAGGCTGATGAGGCCTCGCTGATGAGTCTCTGCACCGACTCCAATTCCTCCAGCTTGCTGGGAATCGTAAGCTCGAAGGTCCTGAGTGGCCTCAAAGTCATTGACTCTAGGTAACATGAGGTTTTTTCAATTGTCAATCGCATGCTACGCTTCGAGACGTGATCCTACCCAGTTTGGTTGAGATTGTTCCTCTTTCCGGAGCTGTTCAGGCCCAAATTTCCGTCCCCGGTTCCAAGAGCATCACCAATCGGGCCCTCTTTCTCGCTGCGGTCGCGTCTGCGACAACCACGCTTAAAGGCGCGCTCTGGAGTGACGACACGGAGGTTATGGTGAAGTGCCTTGAGAGGCTGGGAGTCCGAGTCTCCGTGGCTGAAGATCCCGATGAATCCGCGAACCGGACGATAACGGTTATCGGCACCGGCGGCTCGCTCGCACACGGCGGCTCGCCCGAACACCCTCTGGAACTTTTTGTCGGGAATGCGGGGACTGCGGCCCGATTTATTGCGGCCCTGGTGTGCCTGGGGAAGGGAAGTTATCGACTGACTGGAACTCCCCGGATGCACGAACGCCCCCAGGCGGCTATCTTCGACGCACTCCGACAACTCGGGTATGGTGTCGACTCTGATACCAATACGTTGCCTGCCACGATTCACGGAGACGGACCGCACCCCGAAGCCGCATGCCGAGTCCGCATCGACGCGAGCTCGCAGTTCGCGTCGGCGCTGCTTCTGGGAGCCACTCGCGGCAAATGGCGCGTCACGATTGAGGGCGAGGATGCGGAAGAGTCGCCCTACGTGCAGCTCACAGCTCAGATCATTTCGGTGTTTCCCGCCGGCGGCGGAACCTTCGCAATTGAGGCCGATGCATCGAGCGCAAGCTATTTCTGGGGTGCGGACTGGTTGCTGGGACGGAATGCGGCCACGCGTTCCTCGGGGATTCGCGTCGCAAACTGGATGGAACGTTCCTCTCAGGTCGATGCCAGATTTCCCCGGCTGCTGCAGTCCTTCCCGAACCGAATTTCGCGTGTCCGCGACCTTGGGGACAGCATTATGACCGCGATCGTGCTGGCACCCTTTGCTGGCGCGACAAAAACATTCGTGGACCTTGGACGTCTTCGCGTTCAGGAGTGTGAACGTGTGCAGGCACTCCATACAGAACTGCAGAAATGCGGGGCGGCGATTGTCGAAAAAGGAGACACGCTGGAGATTGCTCCCGGTCCGCTGCATGGCGCAGAGATCGAAACGTATGACGATCACCGTATGGCGATGTGTTTTGCGATGCTGGGTTTGGTCGTAGCGGGAATGCGGATTTCCAATCCGGAGTGCGTCAGGAAGACCTTTCCGAGTTTCTTTGAGAAGCTTGCCCTGCCTCCCCCGCAGGGACTGGGAGTGACGGTAAGAGGTGCACTTTCATAATGCGCCGGCCCATCACCTGTTCGATGCGGAAGTGGTTGTCATTCCAGATCACGTCGTCGCCTTCTTTGAGAAGCTTTCCCGACTGACGCAGCAGGAAGCCGGCCAGCGTGATGTATTGGCTGGATTCCGGAACCTCCAGAGGCAGACGTTCGTTCAATTCGCGTACGGAAATACTGGCATCAATAAGGATACTGCCGTCCGGGTGAGCGACGACGGCATCCACTTCGACATCGTGCTCGTCCTGGATTTCGCCGACGATCTGTTCGATGAGATCTTCCACGGTCACGATGCCCTGAACGCCACCGTGCTCATCCACCACGATGCCCATATGGGTCTGAGCGTTTTGCAGCATGCGGATGGCGTTATCCATCTTCGCGGTGTCCGGAATAAAGACCGGCTTGCGGAGCAGTTGAGAAAGCCGGAAGGCGCGGGGCGAATGCACATACGGCATCAGATCCTTGCCGTGAAGGATGCCGGCAACATTGTCGAGCGTGCTGCGGTACACCGGGAAGCGCGTATATCGGGTGGTTTCTACAGTGTGAAGGATGTCTTCGAGCGGAGTTCCCATTTCAAGCCCGATGATCTCGGGCCGCGGTACCGTGACGTCCTTCACCTGGCGCTCGGAGAACTCGAGGACGCGCTCCAGCATCCTCGTATTCTCATCGCGCTCGCCGGTGCCGGCGAGCATCGCCCGGATTTCATCGGTCATTCCGTGTTTCGTTGCGGCTGAAGCGCGCTCTTTGACCCGCCTGAAGACAAGATTACTGATCTTGATTCCCGACCTCGCCAAAGGCGAGAGCACTTTCATGCAGATCTCGATGGGGATGACAACTGCCAGAGCAATCTGCTCCGAGTAACGCGCTGCCAGCGCTTTCGGGCCCAGTTCGCAAAACAGGAGAATGAACAGGGTGAGCAGGACAGCCTCGATAACCAGTCCGATTTCGAGACGATCCTTGTCTACAATCCACTGCGAGACGAGTGTTGCCGACAGGGTCGCCGCACCAATGCTCGAGAAATTGCTGCCAAGCAGGATCGTGGCCAGCAGAGGCTCCGGCTCGTTCAGCCATTCCGTGAGTTGCGCCGCTTTCCGGTTTCCTTCGGTAGCCAGGTGTCGCAGCTTGTAGCGATTCGTTGAAAAAATCGCCGTCTCGGCCAGCGAGAAGAAAGCACACGACACAAAGAAGGTGAAAAGAACGACGATTAAGAGGAACGTTGACATGAATTTGCTGGAGACTAGGCTTCTGCTACGGGAGCAGGACCCTTGCCGCAGGCCTTTGTCACGGCCTTTTCGACTCGTGCCTCGATTTCAACTTCACGAAGGTTCATCACCGTTGCAAGTTCGGAAATCAAAAGGAATCGCGCCCGGTCGAGCATGCGCTTTTCACGGAAAGACAGAGGTTTTACCCGGCTGAGATGTACGAGATTCTTGAACACTTCGGCGACGTGAAAGATGGAGCCCGAACGCATTCTTTCGGAGTTCTCCTTGAATCGGTCTTTCCAGTCGCGTTGAGTGAAGAATTTGTCGCTGCCGAGGTAATTGAGCAGTTGATTGACGTCTTTTCGGTCGATGATCTTGCGAAGCCCAACATCCCCTGCGTTTGCCGTAGGAACCATCACTAGAATGTCGTTGGAACAGATTCTAAGGAGGTAGAATCTCTCGAATTTACCCGCAACCAGCCGATTGGATATTTTTTCAATTATTCCAACCCCGTGATTCGGATAAACAACCTTGTCGCCAATCTCAAACTGATTCATATACCGTGAAATGCAGGATTCATTGTAGTGGTCTGACATTTGGGTGGTCAAGGCGATTACCCTTCGGGCATACAAAAATTCCATTCCGGCTGCCCTTTTTGGCTGAAAGAGCGTACAGAGCCCTCATCTGGTCCCTGATATCCTCGATTTGTGCGAATTCTGATCGTCCGAGCCTGCGCCATCGGAGACTTTGTCTTGAACCTGCCGTCGTTGCGTGCTATCGCAGCAGCCCACCCTCAGGCCCAGTTCACGATGGTCGGGTATCCAGCCACTCTGGCCCTGGCCCGTTCATTTCTACCGATCGAGGAAATCCACTCGATTGAAAACCGGCCCTGGTCGGCTCTCTTCCAGGAACCGCTGAACGATCTTCGCTTCGATGCCGCATGGGTCTGGATGAAGGATCCGGCATTTGCCGAGAACCTCAGAGAGTCCGGAGTACGCGAGGTTTTCCACGCGAGCTCCTTTCCCACCACAGGCCACGCTGCAGACCATCTGTTACAGACAATCAATCTGCCGGCGCCTGAATTGCCGGATCTCTGGGACTCTGACTCGAGCCGCGTGGTCGTGCACCCCGGAAGTGGAAGTCCATCCAAAGTCTGGCCGCGTTTTCGTGAGCTTGCGCTCTCGCTGCCGCAGGCTGAGATTCTCATTGGCCCGTGCGAACACAATCTCGAGCTGCCGAATCGCCGGATGGAGAATCTCTCCTTGCTGCAGGTAGCGGAGGAGCTTCGCCGATGCCGGCTGTTCATTGGAAACGATTCCGGAATCACGCACATTGCGGCATACTGGGGAACTCCAACCGTTGCGTTGTTTGGTGCCACCGATCCAAAGGTGTGGGGACCTGTCGGGCGTCGGGTGAGAATTCTGCACAGGCCTTCACTTCAGGACATCTCCATCGACGACGTTCGGAAGCTGCTATGACATCCGACGAGTTCAAGCAATGGGGTTACCGATTTGTGGACTGGGCTGCGGATTACCTTTCCCATCCCGAGCGGCATCCGGTGCTATCCCAGGTCCAACCCGGCGATATCCGAAAGCAGTTACCCTCAAGCCCTCCCGAGTCACCCGAATCCTTTGAACTTGTCCTGCAGGATCTTGATCGCATCATCGTCCCAGGCCTCACACATTGGAATCATCCGTCGTTCCTGGCGTACTTTCCGAACACGGGATCCGAGCCCGGAATCTTCGGCGAAATGCTCACGGCTGCATTCAATGTGAATGGAATGCTGTGGAAGACGGCCCCGGCGGCAACGGAACTCGAAGAGCACGTGCTCGATTGGTTGCGGCAGATGATGGGACTCCCGGAATCCTTCAAAGGGATGATTTGCGATACCGCGTCGATGTCAACATTTCACGCGCTTGCAGCCGCGCGCGAGGGTGTCAGTGTCAACGGAGGTAGCGTACGGGATGACGGGATCTGCGGCCCGGGCACGCCGGTGCTGAGGATCTATGCGTCCGAACAAGCGCATTCATCGGTTGAGAAGAGCGCAATGGCACTCGGGATTGGGCGGCGCGGGCTCATGAAAATCGGCACGGACTCCGAATTTCGCATGGATGTTCGTGAGCTTGATGCTGCGATTGAACGAGACAAGCGAGAAGGCGTGCGGCCGTTTGCGGTCGTCGCTACCGTCGGCACTACATCGACCACCAGCGTCGATCCCGTGGGTCCGATCGCTGACGTGTGCGCCAGGCACAGCCTGTGGCTGCATGTGGACGCGGCATACGCAGGATCCGCGGCGATCGTCCCCGAGCTGAGATATGTCCTCGATGGATGTGAACGCGCGGACTCGTTTGTGGCCAATCCGCACAAGTGGCTGATGACGCCCGTAGACCTCAGCGCCTTCTATTGCAGACGTCCCGAAATGCTGAGACGGGCATTCGGTTTGACGCCGGACTACCTCAAGACCGCCGAAGGCGATTCCGTGACGAATACAATGGAGTACACGCTTCAGCTCGGCCGGAGATTTCGCGCGCTGAAATTGTGGATGGTGATCCGGCATTATGGCGTCGAGGGGCTGCGAAGTGTCATCCGCGAGCACATCCGGCTGGCGAAACTGTTCGCGGCGCAGGCGGAAGCCGACCCTCGATTCGAGATTGCGGCTCCCGTCTTATTCAGCACAGTTTGTTTCCGGCTGAAATCTGGTGATGAAGAAACGCAGGCAATGATCGATCGCGTCAACGCCTCAGGCAGGATGTTCATCTCGCAGACGACCCTGAACGGCAAGCTGACCGCGAGGTTGGCAATCGGGAATGCCCGCACGCGTGAGGAACACGTGCGTGCTGCCTGGGAAATGATCAGGAGACAGTAAGGAACCAGAAGAGGAAGAATTTGAAATTGGAAGAAATTGAAAATGGAAAGTCCTGCATTGGAGGTTGGGGATTGGAAACCTTAAATTGGACGGCGCAGGCTCGAAGCCTTCGGTCCAATTTAAGGTTTCCAATCCCCAACCTCCAATGCAGGACTTTTCATTTTCAATTTCTTCCAATTTCAGATTCCTTCTGACTCTTCGTTAAAGACAAATCCATGCAACTACTAGATTACGTCCCCCTTTCCGAACTGGAGGCTCGATGGGCTCGCGTGCGCCGTTACATGGACTGCGATGCGCTCATCGTTCTGCATAACGTCGGTATCTTCTACCTCACAGGAACGACGCAGACAGGCGTCTTGTGGTTTCCGCGAGAAGGCGAACCGGTTCTTGCAGTTCGTAAGAGCTATGAGCGCGCGAAGGAGGAGTCGCCGCTGGCCAACATCGTACCGTTTCGCAGCTATTCCGAGTTGCCGGCGCTGGTGCCGGCTCCAGGCAAGACGCTCGGCTTCGAGCTTGACGTTGTTCCTGTATCGACGTACGAGCAGGTCGTAAAGCATTTCAGGAACTCCACCCCGGTGGACGGTTCTCTGGCGCTGCGGAAGGCTCGGGGCGTGAAGACGAACTATGAAATCGATTGCATCCGGAAAGCGGCGCAGCAACTCGACGGTGCGTTCCTGGACATTCCTTCACAGCTTCGCGAAGGCATGGCTGAAATCGACCTTGGAGCGCGAATCGAGTTTGTGATGCGCAGCGCCGGGCACCAGGGCTTGACGCGGGTGCGGCGTTTCAATATGGAAATGCATTACGGCGCCGCGTCTTTTGGCGACACCGCGGCATATCCCCACAGCTTTGACGGCCCTGTTGGCGTGCGCGGCCTCTATACGGCTGTTCCCGCGATGGGCGGACGCAAGCAGCTGCGGCGTGGAGAACCCGTTATCGTTGATATCGTTGGCGGATATGCGGGATATATCGCCGACGGAACGCGTGTGTATTCTCTTGGGTCTTTGTCGAAAGAACTGACAGACGCGCATGCGTTCATTCTCGAGCTCAATGCGTGGATCGAGGAGCAGCTTCGGCCGGACGCCATTCCCGGAGATATTTACACCCGCATCCTGGAACGTGTCGGCAAGAGTCCCTATGCGTCGAAGTTCATGGGTGCTGGTGAGAACCAGGTAAAGTTCGTCGCCCACAGCGTCGGACTCGAACTGGATGAACTGCCCGTGATCGCCCCAAAATACGACACACCGTTTGAGGCCAACACCGTCATGGCTGTCGAGCCGAAGATCTTCTTCCCGGGGATTGGTGGCGTGGGAACCGAGAATACGTACGTGATTCGAGACGGCCCTCCGGAACGCCTGACGACGTGCGCTCAGGATATCTACGTGGTTTGAGAAACGGTTCATAAATCGGGCCGCGGTCCTACAGTGGCATCCAATGCGGCTTCGAAAGCTCTATCCGTTCTGGATTGTTCTCAGCATCGAGCTCTCTTTCACTGCTTGCTGATCTTCAGCCACGTTTGGGTCTTACTCTCGCTCTACTTAGGCCTGAGTCTCGTTCAAGATCGACGGAAACAAGTGGCCGCCGAAGAAATCACCGAAGCCACCTCGCCTTAGTGCAGTTTTTCGACCCTTCCGCGGAACTCGGGGACCATGCGGTCACGTTGGATCGGACGGTGGGCGTGGTCACTAAGGCCGTCTTTGAAGCGTTGGCGATTCCAGCGCCCCAGGGTGAAGACACTACAACCGGCAAAGGGGTAGTCCCGGCTACAATAGCCCGCAACGTACATGCGGATTCTGGTGCGGGTTTCGGGGGAATCTGTCGGCACACTGGAGATTTCAAAGGACTGGCCGGACGTGGAGCTGGTTGCGGATCTCGACGTGAGTATTGCGCGCAATGTGGATTGCCGGACCTGAAGACCACCGCGAATAAGAAAACGTGTTCCGTGGCGTGTAAGAGTAAGTTTCACAGGAATGGGGTGCAATGACATGAACCAACGCGGCTTCTTTACCGGGTTCTCCTGGAACACTTTTCTTCTCGGCCTGCTCGTGGGGATCGGCCTGTGTGTTGTCGGCTCGTGGATAGCCCTGGATTCCTCAGCAATCGTGTTCTATCAGGCGAAGGAGCTCCAGACGATTGAAGCCGGGGAATTCGTCGCCGCCTATCGGGAGGGCAAACGCACGCGCGTGGTGATCTATGCGGAAAACGGCGAGTTAAAGAAGGTCATCCAGTGATGGATCGACGACGGGTCTTTCCGTCATTGGCGGGATTGCCGTTCATCGGCAAACTGTTCAGGGCGGCTCCAGTTGAGGCAGAGACGCCACCACTAAGCGGAGTCAGTAACAGTACGCTATATTGGACCCATCCGTCCGGCAACGCGGTTCAGTTGTGGCATCCGGAAGCCGGCCAATGGGTCGGATGGCCGTCGGGCGAAGTCTCCCTCGCGTCGCGTCCCGCTCCCGACTGGTCCCGCCCTACCAATGAATGGTACAGGGTTCCGAGCGACCCGACGCCCATCTGGGAGCGGTGGAACCGTGAGCACCGCCAACCGTAAGCGGTCCGGCGTGTTTAGGTGCGGGTCTAAAGAGAACGTTGTTCCACTCCAGGCCGATGAGCGGGTACAGCGTGACTATCAAGTTATGCGGTATGACAGGAACGAAATCACGATCTCGGTTGCGAACGCAAACGAAGGTGATTGGCTTTACTACGCAGATTGCTGGCATCCTCTTTGGTCGGCGCGGGTCAACGAACGGAGCGTTCCTCTTTACAAGGCCAACCTTGCTTACAAGGCAATACAGCTGAACCAGGGCAAAAACACCGTCAGTTTTCGTTTGAACTCTCCGCGGCTGACACTCTTCATGAGAGTCCTCAGCTGGAATGCTCTGGTTTGGGTGTTCCTGCCGTTCCTTTGTCTTTGGCAAGCCCCCTCGAGCACCTCGACGCTGGGAAACGCTGATTAAAGTGAAGAACTTCTTGCAGAGGGCGTATCCCTTCATGATCGTCCTTGCACTGGAGACAGTTTTCATTGCTTTCCTGATTGTTAGCCATCTTGGGGTAATAGGCCACGATGCCTTCCAGTACTTTAGCCTTCAGTATGATTTCCTCAACAACGCGGTGAACAGCGGTGAGACCGCGCAGTGGATGCCATTGATGACTCACGGGACGGTCAGCAACTGGTGGTATGCCGTGCAGGCGAGCATGTTTCAAAGCGCGCTGCTTGCTCTGGGGCCTCTCAATCGAGTCCTGGCCGGATGGAATTTTCTACCAATCTATTATCTTGGAATCCTGTTCGACGAAACCGTTCTGCTGCTGGGCGTGTGGCTGTTGGGACGCCGGTATTTTGCGTCAAACCTAACTGTGCTGTTTGTCTGTATCAGCGCGGTGGGTTCGGCAACGTGGTTCACGCAGCCCTGGCACAATCTGCATTTTTACTATGCGCTGCCGCTGATCTTTCACTTTATCCATGAGCTCTTTGAATCAGGTCGATGGAGATACCTGCTT
>Ga0068859_100001435_pt1 | contig 24161 bp, 22 predicted proteins | sample KBSSwiS22_FD_66585 | JGI IMG/M metagenome (GOLD analysis project Ga0068859, IMG submission 66585) | Switchgrass rhizosphere microbial communities from Kellogg Biological Station, Michigan, USA - KBS Switchgrass S2-2 | ecosystem: Host-associated > Plants > Roots > Rhizosphere > Soil ...
GGCCTCTCGAATTTCGGGGGCCGGCCCTAAACGGGCCCTGTCCCCACGGAGCGCGGGCGTAGCTCAGGGGTAGAGCACAACCTTGCCAAGGTTGGGGTCGAGAGTTCGAATCTCTTCGCCCGCTCCAATATTCGGAAGCGGAAAGACCAAGGAAAATAGGGTCTCAGAGGGCCTGGGGCGCAGTCAGCCCGCACCTCGGGACGTATCCCGAGTGCGGCCGGGTTGCGGCTCGGTTGCAGGTCGGCGCGCCATAGCCGGCTCACACGAGGCGATTGTTGAGGAGCCCTCTCAGTGCCGATGACCCAGTCGTGGGGCGGCGCTAGGGTGCTCTACGAACTCCGCAGCGCTCAGGCTTCGAGCTGAAGAGGAATGAGTTCATCTCGCACGACGAGGCGTCCTAGGCGGCGACTTTCGAGGCAGCAGCGCATTGCTGCGCTAAACTCAGATTTTGATAACGCCATGGTGACCAGCTCCTCAGCGATTTCCCGTAGCGTTTCGTTCTCTTCCGACGTCCGTTCGCCCTTCGGCTTTTGGAAAAAGCGGTCGTACTTATTGATCCGGCGCACGCACTCACGCCACTTGCCTCGACGAGCACCATTCAACTGGCTTTGACTGATCCCGAGGTGCCGTATCGCCTCCTTGACCCGCTCTTGTTCGGCCTCTGGCAGCTCCGGCCGAGGGGCAGCTTCCCCATTGTCATTGAAGAGGATCTTGTCGACCTCATCGAGGTCGGTTGGATCGAGCAGTACCGGCGTCTCGACTCCCAAATCCCGATTGTCCCAAGTCGCCCTGGATGCAGGGTTTTGAAGCGGAAACCAATCACCTTTGCCGACCGTCTCGTCAGAGTATTCCTGATTCTGTGTGTTGGATAGCATTCCAACAATTCTATAGTTCTCAATATCGAAGGCCAGCCAGCAATATCCCTCCGCGTAACTCTTCTCGGCCTGCTTTGCACGGCCGTGCGGCCTATAATGGTCCGTATGGTACCGAGATACACGCTCCTTCGCCTCAGTATACCAACACTTATCGTGCGACATGGAGAGAAGTTCTTCTCTTACCGTCGACCATGCACCCTTATTATCTTCAATATATTTCTTCCTCTCGGCCTTATCGTCTATTTTGTCCAAGGCATCAGCCAACGCTTTAAGGGCATCGATCTTCTCTTTTGGGACTTTCGTCCAGTCGCGATGAACGTAGATCATTTCTTTCTCAAGATCTCTTGCACGATCTCAAGTGACTCTTCTTCTCTTTGGCGCATCTGGTCCGGCGTCAGCGGTGGCGCGTCGGCTAGCTCCACGTTGTCCAACTGTCGTAAAAACTGGCTGTAGAGCTGGTCACGCTCCTCATAGAGGAAGCCGAGGTGCCGAAGTTCGGCGTTGATCTTCTCAAACTCCCTCGCCATGGCCGGCGACAGTTCCTCTGACCGCGCAAGTTCATTGCGCTTATCGATCAGTTCCTGCGTGGGGCGATCTAGTGACGACGAAAGGCCGAAAATATCGGTCAGGACGCCGCTGAAGCCGAGACCACGCGGATCAACGAAAGGCGCCTCGACCGTCACCACGTCACCATCGCTTACCGCCATGATGCGGACCTGCTTGGCCTCCAGAGCCGCGATTGTCAGGGGATTGTGCGAGGTGAGTATGATTTGGCATTTCTCCCGGTCAGCCGCGACGCCGGTCCAGTCTGCAATGAGATCCAGATAGTTGAGCTGCCACGCCGGGTTCAGATGGGTGTCGGGCTCATCCAAAAGGAACAGTGCCTCCTTTCCACGCGAGACACGGATCAGGCCGAGCACCATTAGGAGTTGCCGCTCGCCGTCAGAAAGATCGCTGAAACTTACGTCGCCGCTGGCGTCGTTCGTGCGGGTGACCCACACGATCATCTCCCGAAAGAGGTCGGAAATATCGGCTGCTTCGAGAGCAGCGAACACATCCTGGTCGGTTGCATACTTGGCCGCGAATTGCTTGAGCGCCGCCGCATCACGGAGGAAGCAGGCGAGTTGGGCCTCAGTTCTCGACTTGTCGCGGTAGTCGTCGACTACCACCCCTGTCAGCGCCAACGGGTGGAACGCGGTGTCAAGGAGCGCACGTGCACAAGCGCCAGCCGGGCCCCGCGCGCCCCAAACGTCACGGGCCTGAATGGCGAGCTCCGTGTAGGAGCGACGACCTCGGCCTAGTGCCAACCCTTCGGCGGACTGGGCCTTCTTCCAGTTGGCGTGGTTGAACCACGACGGTTCCTTGAAATGGGCGAGCGCCGAGTGGAAGCCAGTGATTCCTAGCTTTTCTCTAAGAAGCTTGTCGACGCCTTCTGTTTCCCCCTGGCGGGCGAAATGAGCCAGGAGAGCGAAGACTCCATGAACCGGCCTGCAATAGAACATGCGCCGGGCCTGTTGGGCGGCCTCATATTCAATGTCCGGACGATCCTTATTTATAACTGAGTAGTAACGAGCTTGATGGGAGTCGAACAGCTTCTCAAGTCGCCGCCCGCTACCCGAGTAATACCCAAAAATTAGCTCTGGAAAATACGCAGACCGATTGCCATCAAACACCGATCGGGTGAGCGCATCTCCATCAACCGAGATCGTCGCTCTACCTGAGCGGTTCGACAGCACAACCGTGCGGGCCCTAATTCGATATTCGACCTCGTAGATGAAATGGAGATTTCGTTCGTTGAGGTCAACGGCGCGGAAAATAGCAGTTATCGCCTCGATCAGGTTGGATTTGCCAGTGCCGTTCTGGCCAATAATAACCGTCGTTAGACAGTCTGGACTAAATCTCGCCTCGACATCCTTCAGATTTTTGAAGCCGTCGATATAGACGCGATCAAGGCGCATCACGCCGCCTCGAAGTTATCTGGCGTCTCTCGGATGTGGTTGTTTTCAGTCTCCCACGCTAGCTGCTTGTAGAAGTCAGCCACGGGAAGGTCTGCCACCTTAAAGAGAGCTTCCACAGTCGCAACACCTCGGTGCTTGCGCAGTATTTTGGCCAAATACGGTTTGCCTAGAACGTCGGGATCGTGGCGGCTTTTACTCATCGACGAATCCTTGGGCGCCAAAGGCGTGGCGCTAAGTGGTGTGGTCGGAACCTCGCTAGGAGGAACCTGCGGGCCAAGTTGGTCGGTCCGTCCTACATGTTTCGCAGGTCGACCTCTCGCCCGTTTGGCGGCGTCGCTAGGTCCGGCAGTGCGCTCTGGCAGCACGCTTGCAGGTGCGTCGGCTGGGTCCTGAGGGACAAGCTCACCGCGAAAGGCTTTGGCTAGGATGGCTCCGTCAAGCTTGGGCAGCAACTTGGCCGCGCCGGCGTGATCGGCAGCCACGCGGTCGAGCCAGCTAAATGCTGAGTCGATGCGCCGGACGATCTCGGCCTGTTCGTCCCGCGTGGGGACAAGGAACCGGAAGGCCGCAATCTTCTTGGCATTGATGTTCGACTGACTGACACCGTCTGTCTTGACCTCCCAGCAATACGCACGGCCGGCAGGGCCATTCAGACAGTACGTGAGAAACTCCGGGAGGAGCCGATCGGTGCATTGGATCCGAATGAGGTATCCAGCGTAAATGGCGGGTTGCTCTCCCCTGTAGAGGGCTGTTTTGCCAACCAACTCACGACTATTGGTACGGTTGAACAAAACATCGCCTGCCACGAGCCTATATTTGGCGATCTCAGCTTCGTCGGACGTGAAGACCAGATTCTTCCAGTCCAACTTTCCGTCTTGGATGTTGCCCATCCTAAGAACCGGAACCTCGCCCACGGGAGCCGACTTCGCAGAGGAGCCGTACGAGAACCCCCTCGCTACATCTGATAGGGCAAACTCGACTGGGTGGGCCAGACCCTGGGCTTCGCGCCACTGAGCCGTGAGTTCGCCTGATAAGGCGAGGGCCAGGAGGCGTTGCTTGTAACGAGCAACCAGGATGGGAACGCGGGCAAGTTCGGTGCGGGCCCGCCCGGTACGCGCGCTCAGGCTATCGACTAGGGCCGCAATGCGCCCCTGCTCGGCGAGCGGAGGTAGCGGAATGGTTTGGGACGCAATAGTTGTAAGCGTGAGGCGACGAATTGCCGTGCCCGTCATTTGACCAAGCATCGACTTATGTGTGGAAGGTGAGTTTAGCCAGTATTTAAGATATCCAGAATCTAAAATGTCTTTATTTGGCTTTATCAGTGCGACGCTAGAGAGCATTGAAAATGGCTCTTCTAACGGATTAACAATGGCGAGACCGGTAGTCGCGCCATCTTTGATATAGAGAACATCCCCTTTTTCGACGGGGCATCGGGCATAGATCTCTCGATGGGTCTTTGCGTCGACGAAGGAGATATCGCTGAGGTCGAGGCCCCACGGTCTGACGTTTTTGGCAGTGACGTACTTGAAATCGCCGACCGGCAGATTGACCGGCGAATGATGAGTCCCGTCTGTAATTCTGTGGCAAGCCAGAGAGAGGGGGGCTTCAATCCAAGCGGGAGGTAAGTCGCTCAAGCGCCCACTCCGCCGGCCGTAATCCTTGACTGCTGCCATTCATGATAGGTCTGCTTCGATCCCTTCACCTTCCACTCGGTTCGTCCGTTGCTGTTGCGATCCAGTATGACGGCCGCGGCTGCCGACGGACTCTTGAAGGCGTACGGCTTTACAAACATGTAGCGGCCGGAAACGGCGGGGGTAAGAACGCCCTGGGCAATCAACTCCGCCTTCAACTCTCCGTAGCTTTGTTGGACGAAACCCGTGTCTTTCAAAGCTTCGGCGCCCTCCAGCACAACGAATTCACCGTCTTCCTCTACCGCCTGAGCCTTGACCCCCGACTTGTGGCGAATCTCGAAAATCACCTCGTGCGCAGTGCGCTGTTCCACGGGCGTCTCGACCCGTGCGGCGGCGCGGGGTCGGGGTTTGAGCAGGTCGAGGCCCACGACTGGCAACACCGTTTTCAGGTTGGCGAAGAACGCTTCCATGTTCGCCCGGTCGGCTTCCGGAAGCCGGCGCTTCTCGGCCGACGGCTCCTGTCCGTTATCCAACGTCACGCGGCCAGCGGCCCGGGCGGTCTCGATCAACCGAGCTTCCAGGTAGCGAACGTGCCCCTTAGTCAGGGCGTCATCGCTAGTGGTGACGACGACCGCCGTTTCCCAGAAACCGCGCTCCCCCGCGCTTGTGCCTACCCGCGATTTAACGCTGTCGGCCTCGCCGATATAGGCACGCATCTTCAACGCGTCGTCCGGATCAGGACCGTAGAGGATGTAGACGCCGGTCCTATCGACCTCAGGCCGTGCGGTCAGCGCACCGAAGGTTGATTGCGACGCCACAAGCACGGCGCCCGTCCACCCATGGATCGAGGCGATCATCAGGCCGTTGGGCGATCCGTCGACCAGAAAAAGCTGGATCGTACGACCGAAGGTTTCCGGCGGCGTCACTGACTCAGGCCCCGGCTACTATCCGGCAGATCTGGAGCGCGAGCAGGGCCTAGAAAGGTATCGCGAAGGATTAGACCGCGGTCTCGTGGGGTTCTCCGCACCGATCGTCCTATTGGGCGCCAAGTCCCTTCAGGCCCGATTTTAAAGCCGCTCAGATCGGTTCGCGTGCTTAGCGTGATCCAGCCTGAAACGGCGAGAAGCGTGACTACGCCTAGCGGCGCCTGCCAGTGTTGGGGGAGGTAAATGTCCAGATGGAACGCCGCGACCAAGAAGAACACGAACCAGCCAGTCACCAACAGGAGGAGCAGACACTCGTTCGCGCGGCTCACAGAAAAGGCTAGCTGCCGCCTAACGAAGATAGTCTGGGTCAGTTGGCCTTCAACGTTGCCCTCCAAAGCATCGACGTGTGCCTCCCAATTTTCCTGCCAGAACTTGGAGCCCTTGGCCGTCAGCAGCCCGACGAGGGCCGTGATAGAACCAAGCCCGGCAGGGATCATGAGTGCGCTCGCTTGGAGCGGCCCCTTCGGATCAAGCGTCTGCGGCCAGATCAATCCAAGCAGGGTGAACGCCACCAGTTGAAAGGCCCAAAAGTAGGTGGCTCGCTTCCAGTAGTTCTCAATCTCGAACTTCCGCAGTTCATGCGCACGAGCCAACGCTGCCTTCGCAGCCGACGCGCCAGGCTCACTTGCTCCCGCTGGCAGCCCCAGGGCGCCAAGGTATTCGCTCGCTAAGGGCGGCCCGTCGCTCACGCGTCAACCTCCTCGCCTTCAGCGAGCTCAGTGGCGACCGCTTCGATCTCCGTAAGAGCCGCCCGCAGGTGACCGAGGATCGCTGCGGCAATGTCGTCTGGCTCCGTCAAGCCTTCCTCGGCGACTTCTTCGTCGTCACGTAGCCAGCTGATGTCGAGACTATCGTTGCGCTCTGCGATCTCGGCGCGCGTGAAACGGCGGAAACGGCCGCTTTCGCCCTGGTCGATCCGTTCGGCCCTCCCCAAAGGATCGCTGCCAAACGCCTCAACGAACGGAGCGAAATCAGCGGGAGTCAGGACGCGGCTCTTGCCGAAATTGGGCATTTGCGCGCGGAGGTCATAGATCCAAACCGCTTCGGTCTCGTCCTTCGCCGGCGCCTCCTGTTTAGAGCGGGTGAAGAACAGCACGTTGGTCTTGACGCCCTGGGCGTAGAAGATCCCGGTCGGCAGGCGCAGGATTGTGTGCAGATCGCACCAACTCATGAGCCGCTGGCGTAGTGCCCTGCCGCGCCCATCCTCGAAGAGGACGTTATCCGGCACGACAACCGCGGCTCGGCCACCAAGCTTGATCGCTCGGATGCAGTGTTCGACGAACGGGAGCTGATAGGACGAGACCCGATCGGTGATCGTCAGATCGTCACGCGTGGGAGGCCCGCCCGCCGGACCAAATGGCGGATTGGTCAGGATCAGGTCGGCATTCTTGTAGACGTCGCGAGCGCCGCTCGGTGACAGCGTATCGGCAAGATCGAGGTGCTCAGGATCGATCTGATGCAAGTGGAGGTTCATCAGCAACAGCCGGAACGTGTCGGGCACATTCTCTAAGCCACGCAGCGCTGACCGAAGCTGGAAGGTCTGCTGCTTGGGACTCAATGCGAAGTAGTCGTCGGAGCCTGCGCGCATCGCCCGATTGGCCGCAATCAGGAATCCGCCCGTGCCGGCGGCTGGGTCCTGGATGACCTCGCCGGGCTGGGGCTGCATGAGGTCGACCATGACGTCGATCAAGACGCGCGGGGTGAAATATTGGCCGGCGCCGCGCTTGGTCTCTTCCGCCATTTTCTGGAGGAGACCCTCATAGGTGTCGCCGAAAGCGTCCCGTTCTTCGCTGAACCAATGAAGCGCGTCGATCGCGTCGATCAGCTTTCGCAGGTTGGCGGGTTCGCGAACGATGGTCGCGGCGTTCTGGAAGATCGCGACGACGGAGCGATCATTGACCTTGGTGATGTCGCCGAGATCGATCAGCGCTTGCCGATATCGTTGCAGGACGACGGCTTCGCTCGCGGATTTGAGCGCGCCCCACCGATACTGCTCCGGAATGCGGCTTTCGTCCTTCTGCTCGGATGCCATTTTCAGGAAAAGCAGGTAGGTCAGCTCGGTGACGTACTGCTGGTAGGTGATGCCGTCCTTTCGCAGCACGGCGCAGAGGCGCCAAAGGCGATTAACGAGGTCCGCTGACGCATTCATTTGAGGTCTCGATTCATGCGGCGCGGTTATCCCAGATAGCGGTGTTGAGGTCTTTCAGAACGTCGCCTAGCCCATGATCGAACTCGCGGTCGATCGTCTCGAAGCCACCGGCCTGCGCGAACAATGGGTCCGCCAAAATCTCTGGGTCTCCTACCGGCTGCGCCTTTAGCGCCCGGCCGATGCGGATGAGCCACTGTCTTTGTTTTGCCGTCCAATCCCGGCTGGCGAGTATCCGCTGCACGCCGTTTTCAACACGCGTCTCATACGGCACGAGGGGGTCGCCGATCGCAGCCTGACGAACGAAGCCGATGATATGCGCGGCGATATCCGCGTTGCGTGCACGGCCATAGGCCTGGCGGAGGCTGGCTTCCGAAAAGCCTTGCTCATCAAGCAGGGCCGCGAGGTCCTTCAGCTCCTTGCGCGTAAGCTCGCGAGGACGCTGGGTCGCCGCCACCAAAGCCGGCGCCGAATTCATGTTGGCGCGGACGAAGGTCTCGAAACTCTCAATGTAGTCGCTGGGGCTGGCCTTACCGCCAAAGTCGTCCTCGACCGACAGCAGCTCGTCATCGTGTTCCGAGATATAGACACCCCCTTGCTTCTTGGCCGGATTGGCCGCGTCCAGCACGGCAGCAAGCGAGGGATGCTGGCGGAAGAGGGCCAAGGTGTCGGAGGCCGGCGCCGATTTCAGCCGGTCGGCCAGCTCGTCCAGCGGTCCCAGAACGGTTTCCAGCCCCTCACGTCGGGCGGTGTCAATGTGCCCGACCCGCTGGCGGAGCCTCACGACGATCTGATCTCGAACATAATCACGGTCTTGGTAGGTCGAGGCGCGTTCGAGATCGCTCACCAGCGTCGCGAACGACAACGCCGGATCGACCACGACCGGCCGCATGTCGGTGACGTCCTGCAGGTTCGCGTAAATGTCGACCGCATCGAAGATCCGGAAATATTCCTTGCCGATCTCGTCACATCGCCTGGTCGCGCGACCGATCATCTGATCGTAGAGGATCCGGCTGTTCACCCGCCGCACGAACACCAGATTGGTGATCGCCGGCACGTCGATGCCCGTGGTCAGCAAATCCACCGTCACCACATACTTCGGCCTAGGGTCATTCTTGAACGCCTTGATCCGATCAAGCGGCCGATCGACCGAGCCTGTGATCTTCTCCACCAAGTCGTGTGGCTGAGGGCCGTACTCCGCGGTCAAAGCCGCGTTCAGCTCTTCCACTAGGATGTCGGCATGGTCGTCCCGCGCCGCGAACAGCAGGGTCTTCCCTCGGTCGGTCGGCGGGCATTCACGAGCTATGGCGTCGGCGACGGCGCGATTGAAGGCGCGCGTGTAGACCTTCTTATTGAACTCAGCGACTTCGAATTCGACCTGATCTTCGAGGTTGAACAGGTCAATCTGGCCTGTGCGCGGGTCGAGGATGTTGACCTCTTCCCCTTCATCGAAACTGATGCCGGTCTGGCTGAGCGCGGTGGTAATGCGCCGCGGCGGACGATGATCGATCAGGTAGCCGTCGATCACAGCTTGCCGATAGCCGTAGCGATAGACAGGGGCGCCGAAAATCTCGCGCGTGTGCAACGCCGGAGTCGCGGTTAGAGCGATCTTGGTGGCGTCGAAATAGTCGAGCACTCGCCGGTAGGCCGAAAGATAATCATCGAGCGTGCGGAAGCTCAGATCCTCTTCCCGCAGCTCAGCATCGAGGGTGTAGCCGCGGTGGGCCTCATCGACGAGGATCAGGTCGTAGGTCCCTGGCGTCGGTCGTTGCGCGTCGGGGTCGTCGAAAACGCGCCGGATCATGGCCTGCACCGTGGCCACGTGGACGCGGTCGGTAGCTTCTGGGAACTTTCGCGCCATGTCGGCGACGGGGAACACCTGGTCGAACTTGAGGAAGCCGCTGGTGTCGGTGGTGCTCATGGCGTCCAGGGTCTGGCGCCCCAGGGCGTTGCGGTCGACGAGGAAGAGGATGCGCCGGAACCGCTTGCGGCGGAGAAGGTCGTACATGAGCGCGATGGCGAGGCGGGTCTTGCCTGTGCCGGTAGCCATCGCGAGCAGGATGTCCCGTTGGTCACGGGCGACGGCCGCCTCGACTGCGGCAATTGCCTCTTGTTGATATGGGCGGAGGCCAGTGACACCCAGCTCACGCTCAGCAACCGCCGCCAGCGGCGTCATGTCCTGCTCGAGACGCTCAGTAAGGTCGCGGGGCGAAAACCATTCGGGAAGCGCGCGCGGCGGCGCCTCTCCGCGAGCGTCCCAAAACCAAATGCCGGATTTGGTCGCCAGCTGCTTTGCGTAGGGGCGGCCATTCGTGACGAAGAGAAATGGTACGCGGAAGGCATCGAGACCCTGTAGCCAGGGACTGCCCACGGGCGTCTCTTCAGGCGAAAGCCTAATCCCGAGAGCATAGCGCTTCGCCTGACCAAGGCGCCCGGGAACGTCACGCACTTCGCGCTTCGCCTCGATCACGCCGACGCAGCGCCCGTCGACGAAAAGCGCATAGTCAACGGGTCCCGTCTCTGTGGGCCATTCAGCGATAGCCATGTTCTGGCCCGACTGCGGCCGAGCGCCAGAGGCGTAGCGGAGGCTTCGGCTATTCGCGTCCCATCCAGCATCGCGGAGTTGTTGGTCGATGACCTCGCGGGTGGAGGCCTCGTCGAGGTCGATTTCCCCGGCCGCCGCTGTCGCGAGAAACTCGAAAGTTGTGGCTTGGCCCGTACCTGCTGCGAGGGCGGCTTGCTGCGCTGCCTTCAGCTCTGCGCGCACGACGGCCGTCGCGGCCTCCGCTTCCTCTGCAAGCTGCTGCCACTGGATCCGTTCCTCGGCCTGCCTCGCTGCGGCTTCAGCGGCTGTGCGGTGCTGTTCCGCCAAAGCGGTGGCGTGCGCCTTGGCCGTCTCCGCTTCCGTCCTGTTGGTTTCCAGCTCGATCCGAAGTCGTTCGAGCTCCTCGCGCAGCTCCTTCGTCGGATCTTCGGGTGCAGGTGGCGGCGTGAATGGTTCAAGCGTGAGCGTCTTATCGCCGCCGTAGCTGCGGACGTACCAGAGGCCCAGCTGACGCGCGATCTTGAGTCCGGTAAGGGCCGCGGCGAAGTCATCCCGCCCACCATGGACGGCCTCGTTGCCTTTGCGGCGCAGCGTATGAAACAGATCCAAGGCGGCCTTCGGGGCGAAGCCGGCGCGGCCAATCGATCCGAGGATCACCGTCAACGGATCGTCCGGGTTCTTCAGCAGGCCGGTGCGGGCGGCGATATCCTTCGCCATAAGCTCGGCGTACTGCCGCAGTTTGTAGAGGGAGGTGTTCGGGTCCGCTCGGAAATAGTGCTCCGCGAGCGCGGCCAGCCTGAAGAGCTGCCCGTCGCCTTGTTTCCTCAAGAACCCAAAGTTGGCGCTATCCGCCTGCATTCGCCCCGACATCCCTTGGTGCGACCTTCGCCAAGTCGAGAGCATCTTGCAACCTTGGGACGCTAGAGGTTCAAGGCGCGACTTGCCGAGGCGAACCTATCGATAGCCGGCAACATCCCTGCGGCCGTTGCACAATCTGCACAATCTCCTGGCCATCAGCGCAGCGTGACGCCGGCCGCCATAGGGGGAACGGATCCTCCATGCGGCCGGAGCGGTAGGTGGACCACGCCGGGCGCTCGTCGGCCACGACACACCGACATGAACAGTCAGGCCGAACCGCGCACCGCCAATACATGTTCGATCGCCAGCAGGCGGTCCTCGACAATCCCTACGATCCACAGCGCGAAGCCGCTGCTCGTCATACACCCAGCCACAATCAGGCCGACAGGGCCGATCCCGGCCGCTGCGGCAAAGATGCCAGCCGCCAAGCCAGCACCGGAAAGCAGTGCGCCCACAAGCCGCACCTTGGATCGCTCGCGTTTCCGGACAGGCACGGCGAGGGTCGGCGGCGACGCCGGAGAAGGAAGGGCAGCTTCCGCGATCTGACGGTTGTCCGAGAGCTTTACGCGATGGGCTTCGAAATAGGCCTGGTGCAGGCGGGAGGCTTCCCTCAGGTCTCTAGCGTCGCGGCGGTGTCGATATATCTCGCCAGCCTCGCTTGCGGGTAGCTTGATGAAGTCAGCGACGTCCATATTGGTCCCCTAATTTTTGGTGATCGTCAGGCCGCCGCGCTGCTGGGCGCGCTGTAGGCCTCTTGCAGCCGCTCTACGGCCTCGCCCCCGCCTCGGACGGCCTGGGTGTAGTGGCCCAGCGTCACAGCCGGGTTGGCGTGGCCGGCGAGCTTGGCGACCAGTCCCACTTCCACGCCCTGTGCCTGGTTTCACGCGCTAGGGCCTAGCCCGCCTGCTATTCGCCCCGCGAAAGGCTCCGGGTGACATGACGCGTCAGGACTTGCAGCGGGAAGCGGTCAGCAAGATCCCTGCGGTGACGCTCGGGTTCTGGGTCATCAAGGTCCTGGCCACCACGCTGGGCGAGACGGGCGGCGACACCGTCACCATGACCTGGCTGGGGGAGACGACCGACCATGCCGTTCCCTACGGCTATCTGATCGGCTCGGCCCTTTTCGCGGCCCTGCTGATCGGGTTCGTCATGGCGCAGATCCGCGCCCGCCAATTCAACCGCTGGCTCTATTGGGCGACGATCATCGCCTCCACCACCTGCGGCACGGCGCTGGCCGACTTCGCCGACCGGTCGCTCCACATCGGCTACGCCGGCGGATCGCTGCTGCTTCTGGCCTGCGTGCTGCTCTCGCTGTTCGCCTGGCGCCGGGCCCTGGGAACGGTCGACGTCAACACCGTCACGGGTCCGGCCGAAGAGACCTTCTACTGGGTCACCATCACCTTCTCGCAGACCCTGGGGACCGCGCTTGGCGATTGGATCGCAGACGCCGGGCTCGGCTATTCGGGCGGCGCCTTGGTTTTCCTGGCGGGCCTGGCCGTGCTGGGGGTCCTGCACCTGAGCGGGCGCGTCAATCGCGTCTTGCTGTTCTGGGCCGCGTTTATCCTCACGCGGCCGCTTGGCGCGACCGTGGGCGACTGGTTCGACAAGCCGCTGGACAAAGGCGGGCTGGCGATGAGCCGCCCCCTGGCGTCCGCCGTGCTCGCGGCCCTGATCCTGCTGCTGATCCTCGTTCTGCCGCAGCGGCCAGGACGCCACCCCGGCCAAGCCCAGGCGCAGCCCTAGCGGCTGGATCTGACCGACTTGCCTTCGGCCTCGCGGCGGCGGCTATTGTCGGCCGATGCGTCTGCTTGTGGTTGAGGACGACCCGATGCTGAGCGCGGGCCTTGAGCGGGCGCTCAGGCGCGCGGGCTACGCCGTCGACATCTCGCGCAACGGCGAGGAGGCGGTGGCCGCCGCGAAGGCCCAGCACTATGCGCTGATCCTGCTGGACCTGAACCTGCCGGGTCTCGGTGGGATGGGCGTGCTGCGGCAGATCAGGGACGGCCGGGACGCCACCCCCGTCATCATCCTCACCGCCAACCACAAGCCGGGTCAGAAGGTGGATGGGCTCGACAGCGGCGCGGACGACTATGTGGCCAAGCCGTTCGATCTCGACGAACTGCTGGCCCGCATCCGGGCGCGCATCCGCGGCCACGACCGGCGCGTCAGCGACGTCCTGACGGCCGGCGACGTGCATCTCGACTTGACGGGCCGCACCGTCAGCAAGGCGGGACGACCCGTCGGCGTCACCGCCAAGGAGTTCAAGGTCCTGGCCGCGCTCATGCGGCGCGCCGGGCAGTTCGTCAGCAAGGACGACCTGGAGACCGTGCTCTACGACGGCGAGGCCGGCGTCGAGAGCAACACCATCGAGGTCACGGTCTACGGCCTGCGGCGCAAGCTGGGCAACGAGCTGATCCTGACGGCGCGCGGCCTCGGCTACACCATCGCAGGGCGCCGATGAAACGCAGCGTCCCCGGCCCGGGCTCGCTGCTGGGCGACCTGTTCGGCCGCATGGGAATGTTGTTCGCGGTCATCGTATTCAGCGTCGGCCTGACGACCTTCCTGACCGCCCAGCGACGGATCGACGAGATCTACGACGGGCAGTTGATCATCGGCGCCAACGTGTTGCGCGCGCTGATGGCGGACGAACTGGCCAAGCAGCGCAGGATCGCCCAGCCCGGCGCCGCGCTGACGGTGGACGACGCCTTGCTCAGCGAGGAGGACCGCCACGCCTTCAACAGCTATGCGGAATGGCGGATGTTTCGGGTGTGGCGGGAGGGGCGGCTGGTGCTGCGCTCCGACACCGGTCCGCCGGAGACGGCAGCGCCGACACAGGACGGCTTCCGCACCCTGAAGCGGCATCGCCATAGCTGGCGAATCTACACCCTGCGGGCGCCGGACGACGACGTCCGGGTCGAGGTGGGCGAGCGGGAGGACATCCGCACGGTGCTGGTGCGCGGCATCGCGCTCGGCCTGGCGGTTCCCCTGCTGGTGCTGATTCCGGTCGCGGGCCTGCTGATCTGGCTGGCGCTGGACGGCGGCCTACGGGCGCTCCGCAACCTGCTGGCGGAAGTGGGCCGCCGCTCGGTGCGCGACCTTTCGCCCCTGTCGCTGACGCCCTGGCCGCGCGACCTGCATCCGCTGGTGCTGGCCATCAACCGGCTTTTCGACCGCATCCAGCGCTCGCTGCAGCACGAACGCCGCTTTCTGGACCAGGCCGCGCACCAGCTGCGCACCCCCCTGACGGCGGTGAAGCTGCAGGCGCAGATGATCGCCCAGGAGACCGACCCGACCGAGCGGGCGGCGATCACGGCCGAGCTCGTCGCCAGCGTCGACCGGGCGAGCGCCATGACCGACAGCCTGCTCACCCTGGCCAGCCTGGAAGCCAGCCCCGGCGGGCCGCCGACAGCGTCGGGCGACCTGAAGGCCGAGACGGTTGCGGCCATCACCGACCTGGCGCCCATCGCGGCGAGGCGCGGCGTGCGGCTGTCCTTCGACGGAGAGGGAGAGATGCCGTCCGGCGAGGGCCCGTTGCTGCGGCTGGTGGCCGCCAACCTGATCGAGAACGCCGTCCGCCACACCTCGCCGGACAGCGAGGTCGTGGTGCGTCTGCGGCCGACCCAAGGCGGCTGGCGCCTTTCGGTGACGGATTCCGGCCCGGGCTTGCCGGCGGCCGAGCGCGAGGTGGTGCTGCAGCGATTCCACCGCGGCCGGGACGCCGCGCCCGGCGGCGCGGGGTTGGGCCTGTCCATCGTGGTCGAGGCCTTGCGGCTGCTCGGCGGACGCCTGGAACTCGCCGACCGGGAGGACGGGCGCCCCGGCCTGGACGCCCGGGCGGATATTCCGTCCACGACCCAATGACGTGATTTTGTCAGAGGCGTCAGCTTCGCCTCAGTTTCGCGGCGTAGGCCCCCTCCCCGCGGGGGAGGGAACAGGACGCGATGCACGTCTTTTGCGACTTCGACGGCACCATCTCGGCCGTCGACACCACCGACTACGTCCTGGAAGCGATGGCGCCGCCCAGATGGCGGTCAATCGAGGCCGACTGGGTCGCGGGCCGGATCACCGCCGCCGACTGCATGCGCCGCCAGATCGCCCTGGTGTGGGGCCCTGACGCCGAACTCGACGCGCGGCTTGACGAGGTGGCTCTGGACCCTGGCTTCACCGACTTCGCGGCCTGGTGTGCGGCCAACGAAATCCCGCTCACCGTGGTCAGCGACGGGGTCGATTACTTCATCCACCGCATCCTGCGCCGCCATGGCCTGGCCCATCTTACGGTGATCTCGAACCGGCTGGCGGGCGTCGCCGGGAAACGGCGGCTGGAGCAGCCGCACCGTCGCGCCGGCTGCGCAGGCGGCGGCGGGGTCTGCAAGTGCGAGGCCGTGAAGCCGGGTCCGTCGCGCGCGATGGTCTATGTGGGCGACGGCCGCTCGGACTTCTGCGTCTCGGGCCGCGCCGACATCCTTTTCGCCAAGGGAAGCCTAGCGACTTACGCCGCCGCGTTGAACCGCCCCCACCACGTCTTCGACACCTTCCACGACGTCACGACGCAGCTCGACGGCATGGTCGCCGCCGCCCGCGTCGCCGCGAGCTGAGGAGCTCAACGATGTACGACGCGCCCGCCCCCCGCACCGAAGCCGAGCTGCGCGAGCTCGAGGCCCGCTACTGCTCCTGGGGCGACACCGTGCACTACCTGCCCGACCCCAAGTTCTTCACGGGCTGCGAAGGCTCGTTCATGTACGACGCCGAGGGGCGCCAGTACCTCGACCTGCAGATGTGGTACTCGGCGGTGAATTTCGGCTACCGCAATCCTCGCCTGGACGCGGTGGCCAAGCGCCAGCTCGATACCCTGCCGCAGGTCGCCAGCCAGTACCTGCACCGCGAAAAGGTGGAGCTGGCGGCGACCATCGCCCAGGACATGGAGCGGAAGTTCGGCCGCCATGGACGGGTCCACTTCAACGTCGGCGGCGCCCAGGCGGTCGAAGACAGCCTGAAGATCGTGCGCAACGCCACCGGCGGGAAGGCGCACATGTTCGCCTTCGAAGGCGGCTATCACGGACGCACGCTGGGCGCGTCGTCGATCACCTCGTCCTACCGCTACCGCCGCCGCTACGGCCACTTCGGCGACCGGGCTCAGTTCATTGAGTTCCCGTACCACTTCCGCGGGCCCAAGGGCATGACGAAGGAGGAGTACGGCGAGCACTGCGTCGCCAAGTTCGCCCGCCTGTTCGAGACCGAATACAACGGCGTGCTGGACGTGAAGACCGGCCAGGCGGAGTTCGCCGCCTTCTACGTCGAGCCGATCCAGGGCACCGGCGGCTACGTCATCCCGCCGAAGAATTTCTTCACCGGCATCAAGAGGATCCTCGACGACCACGGCATCCTGCTGGTGGTCGACGAGATCCAAATGGGCCTGTACCGCACCGGCAAGCTGTGGGCGATCGAGCACTTCGACGTCACCCCCGACGTGCTGGTGTTCGGCAAGGCCCTGACCAACGGCCTCAATCCGCTCTCCGGCCTGTGGGCCCGCGAGGAGCTGATCAATCCGGAGGTCTTCCCCCCGGGCTCCACCCACTCGACCTTCAACGCAAATCCGATGGGCACGGCGGTCGCGCTTGAGGTCCTGCGAATGACGCAGGAGACCGACTACGAGGCCAAGGTCGCCGGCAAGGGCGCCTATTTCCTCGAAGGCCTCAAGGAGCTGCAAAAGCGCTGGCCGCAGATCGGCGACGTGGACGGCCTGGGCCTGGCCCTGCGGGCCGAGATCTGCGAGGCCGACGGCTTCACGCCGAACAAGACGCTCCTCGACCGCATGGAGACCGAGGCGATGAAGGGCGACCTGCGCTTCGCAGGCCAGGACTGGGGGCTGATCCTGGACGTGGGCGGGTACCACAAGAACGTCATCACCTTCGCGCCCTCGCTGCACATCACCTACGAGGAGATCGACCTGGCGCTGGCGCTGCTTGAGGTTCTCATGCGCCGGTGCGTCGAGGCCTGAGGCCGTCGTGCGCTGCGCGCTCCTTCATCTCGACGATTCCCTGCTTCGGCAGCCGAAGCTGCAACAGGCGGTGCGTACGCGCGGCGGACCGGCCTGGTCGGCGCGCGACATCGGGCCGGCGCTTCGGCTCTGGGCCCGCGCGGCGACCTTGCAGGAGATGAAGGCGCGGCTGCGCGCCCACGTCCCCGCCGCGGACGGGCCCAAACTGGTCTTCGCCGGTTCGGGCGATTTCCATCACGTGAGCGGCCTGCTCATCGAGCGGGCGTTGGAGGTGTGCGACCGGCCGCTGACCATCCTGCACTTCGACAACCACCCCGACTGGATGGGACATGCGCCGGGCCGGCATTGCGGCTCCTGGGTCGGCCGGGCGGCGCGCCTGCAAGGCGTGGCCCGCATCGTGACGGTGGGCGTCTGCAGCCAGGACATCGGCGCCCGTCGTGCGCGTCAGGGCGACCTTAAGCTGGTGGAGGAGGATCGGCTCGACCTCTACGCCTGGACCGCGCCCGACGGCGGAGACGTCGTGCGGGTGGGCGACCGGGCCTGGCCCACCATCAGCGCCCTAGGCGAGGACGCCTTCCTGGCGCTGCTCGACGCCGCCATCCCCACCGCCACGGTCTATGTGACCATCGACAAGGACGTGCTTCAGGCGTCCGAGGCGGTGACCAACTGGGACCAGGGACAGGCCAGCCTCAGGTTCCTGGTCCGGGCCGTCGAGCGCATCGCCGGCAACCGCAAGGTGGTGGGCGGCGACGTGGTCGGAGACTGGTCCGCGGCGGCCTACGGAGGCGACCTCGCCGCGCGTCTGCTCAAGCGCGGCGAGGCCATGCTGGACCAGCCGTGGCGCAGGTCGTCGCCGGACGACGCCGCGATCAACCAGGCCGCCAACCTGCGCCTTCTGGAGCTGTTCGACGGGATCGCCGCATGAGCGCCCTCCTGACCCTCCCGGCCCTGGCCCTGCTTGGCTTCTGCATCCTGGCGGAGACCATCCAACAGCTCAGTTTCAAGCGCGGCGCCGACCGGGCGGCCGACGCGCCGCGCTTCCTGGCCGGCGTAGCCGCCCAGCCGCTCATCTGGGCGGGGGCGGCGATCTGGGCGGTGGAAAGCGTCGCCTGGGTGCTGGTGCTGCGGACGACCCCGCTCAGCCTCGCCTATCCGGTCATGACCTTGAGCTACGCCGCCATCCCTCTGGCCAGCGTGCTGGTGCTGAAGGAGCGGCTGTCGCGACGGCAGATCGCAGGCGTCGTCCTGATCTTCGTCGGCGTCGCCAGTGTCGCCGCCTCGGGGTTGTGAGCATGACCCGGCTGAAGGCCCCGCCCGACCTGGGCTTTTCCCTCGCGGGAACCAGCGGCAAGGCGGTGCTGCTGATCCACGGCATGACCGGCGCGCCGGCGGAGATGAAGCTGCTGGCGCGGCGACTGAACCGGCGCGGGTTTTCGATCTCGGTTCCGCTGCTCGCCGGCCACGGCGTCGACGAGCGCCAGCTCCTGCGGACCGGCTGGCGGGACTGGCTGGACTCGGTGCGCCTGGCCTACCGCGCCCTGGCTCGCGAGCACGACGAGGTGAACGTGGCCGGCGTCTGCGTCGGCGGCGCGCTGGGGCTGGCGCTCTGCGCCGAAGAGCCGGTGGTCGCCCACTCGGCGGTCTATTCCATGACCTACCGCTACGACGGGTGGAATATGCGGCCCTGGAACCGGGCGATCACGCCGATCCTGCGGCCGTTCACGCGCGTGCCGTTGCTGCGGCGGATCGGCTACACCGAGCCCTATCCCTTCGGCTTGAAGGACGAGCGCCTGCGCGACGCCATGGCGAGCGAGCAGAGCGCGGCGATTCCGGGGCTGCTGGACCGCGTGCCGTTCGGCGCCATGGGCGAAATGCACGCGCTTTGCGACCACGTGGACCGGGTGGCGCGGCGCATCGACCAGCCGGTGCTGATCCTGCACGCCGCCGACGACGACATGAGCCATCCGCGCAATGCCCGCAGGCTGCAATCGGTGCTGGGCGCACGCGCCGAGCTGCGCCTGCTGGACGACTGCTACCACATGATCCACGTCGATCGGCAACGGGACCTGGTGGCCGATCTCACCGCCGACTTCTTCGGCGCGCCCGGCCGGGCGACCGTCCGCGAGGGGCGCGACCTCGAGCCTGCCGATGCCTGAGGCGCGCGTCGTGACTTCGATCCTGGAGGTCGACGCCCGCCGCTGGGACGCCTGCTTCCCCGGCGCCCTGGAGGGGCACGCCTATCTGGCGGCGGTCGAGGCGTCACGGCTTTCCGGTTTGGACTGGCGCTATGTGCTGGTGGAGGACGAAGGCCGCCTGCTGGCGGCGGCGCCCGCCTTCCTGATCGACTACCAGCTCGAGACCACCCTTTTCCCCTTCGCGCGCCGGCTCGCGGTCGCCGCGCGGCGGCTTCATCGGTCGGCCCTCACCCTGCGCCTGGGGGCCCTGGGCTCTCCCTGCACGGAGGATGTCGGCGTGGGGTTCCATCCTTCGGTGACGGCCGCGGAGCGGCCCGGGCTGCTCCGACGGCTCATCCAGGCGTTCGAAGGCGACGCCGAACGGGCGGGCGGATGGCTGTTGGCTTTGAAGGATGCGCCAGACCTCGATGGTCTGTGGCGGCCGACCGCCGCCGGGCTGGGCTACACCCTGACGCCTGGAATGCCCAGCGCGGAGCTGGCCATCGATTTCGCCGACCTCGACGGCTATCTCACCCGCCTGAGCGCCGCCACGCGCAAAGACATGCGGCGCAAGCTGAAGGCGCGTTCCGGCCTGCGCATCGAACGCCGCGGCGACATCGCGGGCCTGGAGGGCCGGGTGATGGAGCTCTACCGACAGACCCGCGGCCGGTCGGACCTGCAGTTCGAGGAGCTTACGGAAGCCTATTTCACCGGTGTCCTGCAACGGCTGGGAGATCAAGCCAGCTGCGTGCTCTATTGGGCCGGCGACGACCTGCTGGGCACCAACCTCCTGCTGCAGGACGGCGAAACGCTGCTGGACAAGTTCTTCTGCATGGAGAGCGCGCGCGGGCCCGCGCACAACCTGTACTTCGTCAGCTGGTTCACCAACGTCCAGCTTTGCCTGGGCGCCGGGCTCAAGCGCTATCGGAGCGGCCAAGCCGGCTACGCGACCAAGCTGCGCCTGGGCAGTCGCCTGGCGCCGACAGGCCTGTACTTCCGCCACCGCCGCCCGCTGGTGGACCGCGCCCTGCGTTGGGCGGCGCCTCGGCTCGTCGAGGACCCCGTCTCCCGGAGGGCGAGCGCATGACCGCCCCAGCCCTGCCCGCCTCGCGCTTCGGCCGGGCCGCGCGCCCAGCCGCTTGGGTCGCCATGCCTCTCCTGAGCGTGGCCAACCAGTATTGCGCCGAGCGGCTGGCGCACGCGCTGGGCGGCGATCTGCCGAGCTGGGGCTGGTTCGCCGCCGCATTGCACTCACCCTGGCTGCAGGCCTGGGTGGGGCTTGAGGTGGTCACCCTGCTGGTCTGGATGATGGTGCTGGCGAAGCTCAGCCTGAGCGCGGCCTTCCCGATGACGGCCGTCGGCTATGTGCTGGTGATCGCCATGGGATGGACGGTGCTGGGCGAGCCCGCCAGCCTGCTGCAAGCCCTCGGCGGCGCGGCGATCCTGGCCGGGGTCTGGCTGCTGGACCAGGCGGAGGCGCGCGCATGAAGCACTTCTGCGCCGGCTTGACGGCGAGCCTCGCCCTGATGCTCGCCCTGGCCGGTCCGGCCCATGCGCGGGACCCCGACTGGACCGTGGAGGTGGGGGCGGTGGGCCGGGTGCGCCCGACCCATCTGGGCTCGGGGCGCTATGTCGCCGACGCCGCGCCGGTGGTGGAGGTGCGCTACGGCGACCGCCTTTCCTTGAGCTTCGACGACGGGGCCAAGTGGACCATCGGCGAGTTCGGACCGTTCGCGGCCGGGGCGGTCGTCGAGTATCGCCAATCGTTCAACGACGACCTGCCGCCCAGAGCCTTCCACATGGCCGACGTGGTCGAAGCGGGCGGCTTCGCCCAGGCGCGCACACCTGTGGGCGTCGCCGAGATGCGGCTGCGCCATGCGCTGGGCGGCTATGACGGCTGGTCCGGCGAGTTGGCGTTCAACACCGGCGCGCCCGTGACGCCGAAGCTGGAGCTCAGCGGCCAGCTTCGGGTGAGCTGGGCGGATTCCAATTTCTCGCAAGAATATTTCGGCCTGAAGCCGCATGCCGCCGGCGGCTCCAGGCTGCCGCGCTTCCTAGATGAGGACTACATCTCCGCCGGCGGCGAGTTCGACGTGATCCGCGAGCTCACGCCGAGCGTGCGCCTGGTGGCGACCGTCTCGGCCGACCGAATGTTGGGCGAAATCCCAACCACGCCGCTTGTGCAGTCGCGGAACATCCTCGTCGGCGCCGTGGGCCTGACGTGGCGGTGGCGGGGCGGGGCCCGATGAAAGCCGGCGCCCGCATCTTCCGTTGCAGCGCGTGGGATATCGTTCCGGCGTTTCTGGTCTATCTGCACCTGGGCCTGTTGCTGGGTTTCTTCCTGGCCTGGCCGCACCTGTCGTGGGCGGCGCGGATCGGCGGCGGCGTCCTCTACGCCTGCGCCATCGGGTGGAACCAGGACTCGGTGGCGCACAACTTCATCCACAATCCTTTCTTCACCTCGCGGCTGGCGAACCGGATCACCGCATTCGCTCTGACTTTGGAGAACGGCGCGCCTCAGACGATGTACCGCTGGGTGCACATGCGCCATCACGCCGGCAACGCCGACCGGCCGGGCCCCGATGGCAAGACCATCGATCCCATCTCCCTCTACGCCCATGGGGCTGACGGCTTGGCCGAACCCATGCTGCGGTACGTCCTCCTGGGATTCTGGCGGGACGACGGGCCTTTCCAGATCGCCCGTCAGATCGGCGCCAAACGTCCCGCCGAGGCGCGCCGCGCCCTGGCCGAGTTCTGGGTGATGGCGGCGGCCTACGGCGCCATGGCCCTGATCCATTGGGATTTCGTGCTGACGCTGGCGCCCTTCTACTACCTGGGCCAGAGCCTCTCGTTCCTGATCGCCTACTACGAACACCTCGGCGCCGAGCCGGATGATCCGCGGGCCACGGGAGTCTCCGCCTATGGGCGCCTCTACAACTGGGCCTTCCTCAACAACGGCCATCACGCGGAGCACCACTTCCGACCCAACCAGCACTGGTCGCGCATGGCGGCGCTGCGGCCGGAGGTGAGCGAGGCCTGTCGCGCCGCCAACGCGCCGACGTTGCGGCTGCCGCATTTCCTGGGCTTTTCCGATCCGGCGGTGCGCGGCGTGCCGGTGAAGGCCGCAAAGCTGTGAGGCGGCGCACGCTGTTCGGAGTCGGCCTGCTGAGCGCCGGCTTGGCCTTGGCGGCCTGCCACCGTCGACGCTCGCTGTTCCTCGACGCCGGGCGGAAGGAGGAGGGCCGTCAAGAACCCGTCCAGCCGAAGCCGGCGTCCGCGCCTGCAAACCGCAAGGCTCCGCCGTGAGCCTGGCCGGAGCCCTTCTGCATCGCGGCCTGAGCCCGCTCGTCCGGACGGGGTCGCTGACGTTGCTCCTGCCGGGCGATGAGCGATTGAGCTTCGGCGACGGGGGCCGCCCGCAGGTGGTTGTGCGCCTGACCGACCCAGGCGCCGTCCGCTCGCTGCTGATGGATCCCGACCTTCGGACCGGCGAGCTCTACACCGACGGACGGCTGGTGATGGATGTGGGCGACATCCTCGACTTCCTAAGCTTGGTCCTGCGCCACGGCGATGAGATCGAACCCACTCCAATGGCGCAGGCGCTGGACTGCCTGCGCACGACCGCCCAGCTTTGGCGCCAGCGCAACGGCCTCGCCTCGTCGCGTCGCAACGTCGTGCACCACTACGACCTGGGCGACGAGTTCTACCGCCTGTTCCTGGACCCGGACTGGCAATACTCCTGCGCCTATTTCGAGCATCCGGGCCAGAGCCTGGCCGAGGCGCAGCTCGCCAAGAAACGCCACATCGCGGCCAAGCTCCACCTCTCGTCCGGCGAACGGGTGCTGGATATCGGCTGCGGCTGGGGCGGTCTGGCGCTCTATCTCGCGGAGGTCGGCGGCGCCCGCGAGGTGCTGGGCGTCACGCTCTCCGACGAGCAACTCGCCCGGGCGAGATCGCGCGCCGCGGCCATGGAATTGTCGGCAAGGGCGCGGTTCGAGCGTACCGACTACCGCCGGGTCGAGGGCTGCTTCGACCGCATCGTCTCGGTGGGCATGTTCGAGCATGTGGGCCTGGCCAACTACCAGACCTTCTTCGACACCTGCCGCGACCGTCTGGCCGAGGATGGCGTGATGCTGCTGCACACCATCGGCTGTTCGGACGCCCCCAGCCTGACCAACCCGTGGATCACCCGTTACATATTCCCAGGCGGACACCTGCCGTCGCTGTCCGACATGGTGTCCGCAGCCGAGCGTAGCGGCCTGATCATCACGGACGTGGAGGTGCTGCGGCTGCATTACGCCGAGACCCTCAAGGCTTGGCGCGGGAATTTCCGCGCGCATTGGGCGGAGGCGGCGGCGATGTTCGACGAGCGCTTCTGCCGCATGTGGGACTATTACCTCGCCATGTCGGAAGCGGCGTTCCGTTTCGAGAAGGTGGTGGTCTTCCAACTGCAGCTCGCGCGGCGTCAGGACGCCGCGCCCTTGACCCGCGGCTACATCGCCGAAGCCGAAGCCCGCCTTCGCGAGCGCGAGCTGCAGGTCGCTGAACGCCGGGATGTCGCGTAGAGCATTTTCCGCCGAGACGTAGAAAATGCTCTCGCGCTTGAGCGACGCCGCCAGCAATCAGCCAGTCGTCGCCGTTGGGATCGAGCGGGTCGTCCGGCAGACTGTAGACCAGGTCGCGCATGGCGCGATCCGGACTGACCAGCGTCAGGCTCGCCGTCCTCAGGCGACGTCCGCGGTCCGCCGAAACCTGGCCCGGTGAGTGGCGGCGGTACAAGGGCGGCGGCACTTGGGCGTGTCTTGATCGTCACGGTTTTTTACCGGATACTCGCATTCCGGTCTGCGAGCGCGGGGTGATACTTCCCCGCCACAGCTCCCGCGCCTGGATAAAGAGATCCCATGGACAGCCTTGCCGAAACCACCGTCAGCGACAGCCCGGTTCAAGTCGTGCACGTCATCAAAGGCAAGGCGGTCGCCTCGCCCGACGT
>Ga0068859_100001438_pt1 | contig 24105 bp, 47 predicted proteins | sample KBSSwiS22_FD_66585 | JGI IMG/M metagenome (GOLD analysis project Ga0068859, IMG submission 66585) | Switchgrass rhizosphere microbial communities from Kellogg Biological Station, Michigan, USA - KBS Switchgrass S2-2 | ecosystem: Host-associated > Plants > Roots > Rhizosphere > Soil ...
ATTACCGGCCATAATGAAATAGGATTTTTATGAAAAGTTGCTGCGAAGAAACTTTTAAAGATGCATTAAGAGAAGTTTTAATATTAATCGATAATAAAAAAATAACAGATATTAATAATCTTATCAATACTCTTTTAAATGCTATAGAAATGTTAGAAAAAAAAAAGGAAAAAGAAAATGAGTGAGCTCACAAATTGGCCACAAGCCTTTACTATTGTTGGAGTAGTATTTTGCATTGCTATGATTTTCATAGTTTTGGCATGGAGATCTAATTAAGGAAACCTAAAATGAAAACTGAAATTCAAATCGATATAATTAGCGCCTTAAAAATTGCTCATGAAGTATTGCAGCATTTAAGTGAATTTGCATTAAAAGAATTACTAAAAAATGTGAAAAAAGAATTAGAGACGCGAGATTTTAATCATGAATAAATGGATAGATGTAAATAAAAAATTGCCTGAAAATTATACAGAAGTTTTATATTTTTCTGTTAATGATTCTGGTACAACAGAAATTATGACTGGTCATAGAGAGCATGCATATTGGACACATTGTTGTTCTTTTTACTCCACGAGAATTTTAAATGAAAATGTCAGGGTAACCCACTGGATGCCATTGCCATCAGCGCCGGAGAATAAATAATGAAAGAAATGACTAATTCACCTATTAATTGGACTCAATGGGCAGAAGATATGTGTAAATTAACAGATGATCTTGCAAAAGAGAATTTTAAAATAGGAACGCCAGAATATGAACTTCAGCAATCATTAATTATAAATGCCAAAAGATATAGAGCGTCGAAAGAGGGTAATAAATAAATGACTTGCACACAAAACACAGATCGAGAATGTCGAGAGGAAGATTGTTGTTTGACAAAGAAAACAAAGCTTATTCCGTTTGATTGGAATTTATATGTAGATGAGGCTTTAATTGTTTGCAGAAATCCAAATTATAAAGTAAAAAATATTATAAGATTGAATAGAGAAAAATTGGGAATTCAATTATTGATTACTTATTCCTATGACGGTTTTGATGATTATCATATAGTTCAAGAAAATGGGATATTTTCTGATGAAGTTAAAAATCATTATGATATTTTTATAAAAAAAGAATTAGAAGAGAAAACGTTTTATGTGAATATTTATTCTGGCGGTATAGAACCACATAGATATGAATCATTAGAAGATGCTCAGGAAACAGTGAGAAAAGATAATGATTTTTACCAAGGAACTCTCAAAGTCACCTACACAGAAGAGGATTTGATTAAATGACCTTTTCAAGAGTATGTGGAAAATGTGGCTGCGTTTTAAATAAAGAAAACACTGGCGGATTAAAATGGCTTCAACCGGCTTGTAACCGTTGTACGCATTCAAATCCTACTTGCACTCATAACTTTAAACTAAGATCTCAAATGAGTGTTTGCGTGTTGTGCGGATTTGATAAAAATTATAAACAGGATTTGATTAAATAATGCGTTAATTTTTGATCAATTTTGAAAGCTTACAAAAAATATTATTCTATTGCATGTTCCACGCCTACCAGTCATCAATTTATCAAAATATACACAGCTTTATCCACAGAAAATGTGGATAAATTTATTTAAAAAGTTATTGAATTTATTCATACATACATTTATATTACTCCTGTATTTATTAATTCGAGGATTGTTTATGACTGCTTTAAAAAAAGATTTAGATTATACAGATAAAACTAAAATTGCTTTGCTAGAGAAATCAATAGAACACATCAATGAAAGTTTAATTAAACTCGATAGAACCTTAGATCTTAAATTTTCTCTCATTGATAAAAGATTCGATTCTATAGATAAAAGATTTGAAGCGATGGATTCTAAAATGGAAAAAGGATTTTCAGAATGTCGCCAATTAAGTTGGGGTCATTTTCGTTGGATAATGGGCACCGTAATAATTTGTATTTTAGTACCATTAGTGAAAGGATTTACAGGTTAATGATCATTTCTATACTCAATCAAAAAGGCGGATCTGGAAAAACAACGCTTGCCGTCAATCTAGCTCGATATTTCACTCTTCTGAAAGAAAAAACTATTCTAATCGATTCTGACCCCCAAGGATCTGCTCGCGATTGGCATACTAATAGTGATGGTGAATTACTCGAAGTTATTGGGCTTGATCGGCCTACAATAGATAAAGATATTAACAAGTTCAAAATGCTTTACGATTGGATTATTGTTGATGGTGCTCCTCAGTTATCTAATATGGCCGTTAAAACAGTCATGTGCAGCGATGTAGTCCTTATCCCAGTACAACCCTCCCCTTATGACATATGGGCCTCCAACGACATTGTAGAGCTTGTTAAAGCGAGACAAGATATTACAGATGGAAAACTAAAAGCTGCATTTGTGATTAGTAGACAGATTACTAATACGAATATTGGTAAAGAAATAAGATCTATTTTAGAACAATATCAATTGCCTATTTTTAAGTCTGGAACTTTTCAGCGTGTTGCTTATGCAACGACAGCTAATGGAAGTACTATTTTTGATGGCACAGAATTTTCAGGCGACGCATTAGCCGTTAAAGAAATTTATAACATTTCTAAAGAATTAGAGGCGTTCATCCATGAATAAAATTAAAGTAAAAAATTCAACAAATACGAAGAAAAAAACCGAATTATTAGATAAAATAAAGAACAATGAATTGACTGTTAAATTCACGATGAACATGCCTGTTAATCTTCATCAAGAATTAAAAATATTGGCGGCTAAACAACGAATTAACATGGTAGATATTCTTTTACCGATATTAAATGCATATATACAGAAAAATGCATAACTGTGCAACGGGAGATATTCTTATGAATAAAATTAATGATTTCACAGACTTACAAAAATATGATCCAAGAGAAGATATTGGATATACCAAGACTCCGCGCATTCCTTGGTCTCATGAAGTCATGAGAAACTTTAGCAAACCTTCTCCACCGGAGTCGCCATTAAAGCTTGCTTGGTTAGCGCAGAAAGAAAGAGAGAGAAATCAAAAACCTTAAGGAAATATTAAGATATAGATTGTTATTATTATATAAATTAGGTATTAAAATGAAAACAAAGGTTGAATGGGAAAATTTGCAAGAAGTCAATTTAGGAAAAGCTTTTTCAGGAACTTCAAGATTACAAGTAATTGGTGGATGGATTGTAAAGCATGTATCCGGATTGTCACAAAGTAATGGGTTATCCATAGGAGAGTCAATGGTATTTGTTTCAGATCCAGAACATAAATGGGAAGTGGAAAAACAAAATGAAAATGAGCATGGTTCATACGACTTTTGATACACTTGCATTTGCTAATAGACTAAAGAACGCGGGGGCTGATGCAAAGCTAGCTGAAGAACATTCAGAGGCTATGGCTGAGATTCTAGGAGGATTAATGGAAAATCAACTAGCTACAAAGAGGGATCTTATCAACCTAGAAATAAAACTAAGCTCTCTCTATCTAAGGATAACAGCTGGAAGCGTTACTTTATTGATAGCTTTGCAAACGTTGTTACATTTTGTATGAGGTAAAATGGATATTTTCGTGAAGGTCTTAACGTGTATTATGGTATGGTCTTTGATATTAATTTCTATAGATGAATTACAGAAAATGGATGATTTAATAACCGTAGCTGATCAAATAAATGACCGTATATCACAAATTCAAGGCCAACCCGACTAAGGTCGATAATATTAAGTTTTCAAGCAAACTTGAGGCTAAATATTATGAACAGCTCAAATTGCGCCAAAAATCTGGTGAGGTGCTGTTTTTCTTAAGACAGGTACCCATGGCTATACCAGGAAATAAAAAGTACGTGGTAGACTTCCTAGAGTTTCACAGTAATGGTGAAGTGGTGTTCACGGAAGTGAAAGGAATGAGAATTCCCCTAGGTGAGTTAAAAATATCGTTAGTCGAAGATTTATACCCAATTAAAATTAATGTTGTGAGTAAGGTTTAATTCCAAATAATCCCTTTACCTTCGCACACACTACAAATTGATTTCCAATAAATAGTATTACCAGCTTCACACTCAATACCGTCAATAGTTATTTTTGCATCAACATTTTTTAGCTCTGGTTTATTAAACTTACTTCCCTCACAAACAGGGCATCGATGTGGCGTTTTTTTTTCTTTGTAGTAAAAACTAGCAATTTCAGCGATTTTATCGACTAGTTCTAATGCAGTCTTTTCTATATCTTTAACTCTAGATTCAAACTTTAATATCGTTGCATGAAGATTAGCACCGTCTAATACGATAAGTTTCATTTTTTCTATATCAAGCAATGATTCTAATTCATCTACCCTTCGAGATGTCTTGCGGTTTTCGTCGATTTGATAGGTTTTATGTTCTTCTAATTTTATAATTCTTCTTTCTAAATCTAAATTAGCGTCATTATAAGCAGTATCAATACATGCTATCGTATCTTGGCGCATTTTGTTTTCGGATTCTAATTTCTCTATTCTCTGTAGCAGCTCCCTCAAAACTTCGTATCTAACCAAATTTACTTTTGCTGTTTCTGATTCCTTGATTCTTTCTTCCAAATCCTGAATCTTCTTTACCATGGGTGATACTGGAGTTTCAGTAGCAGGAGAGAAAAAAGGTATCTGAGATTTACAGTTACAACAATTTTCTATCCTATATCCGCCAATTTTATGACAGGAACAAAGACAAGGATCAGTATTTATTGGATGGCATCCGCTCATTTTACAATACTCCATTGCTCACAATCTTTTTTCTCTAAAATTTGATCTGCCATTAGATTATTAAACTCTTCTCTAGATAAAGTATATTTTGGTTTTTCCCAATAAATAGAATAACCATGATTAAACGTAGTAAATTCACCGCCATATTTAATCATTAGATAATCTCTATCTTTTTGCATGGGTGTCGGCTCAATATAGTGATTAACATTGTATGAAAGTATGTAATTTGCATCTAAGCTCATTTAGTAACCTTAATTAATTTTTGTGAACTCTATCATAATCCGGATTTCCTGGCTCCCAAAACTTTGCGGTTTGCTTTGGCTCTTGAATTTTGTTCGAAGAACGGTTTTTCTCATTAGTATAATTATTAGAATCTTTAGTTAGATGTAGGACACTATGTCCTAGGTTTTGAGATTTTAAATGCATATTTGTCCTAGGGGGTAGGACATTTTGTCCTAGGTTGTTTAATATATTTCCAGTTAAGTATTTATACATTTGGCCGTTGTCTATTTTGTTTACTTCAATAATTTTTATATTAATTAATCTGGGAATTCTTCTCCGAATTGTTCGAGATGTGGAACCGATATAATTTGCAATTTGATTATGTGATATTTTAATTTCAAATTTTCCAGATTTAGAAAAATTCATATCTATGCAATCGCATAAATAACGAATAATTTCTCTATCAACGGAATTTAATTTGTATTTTAGAGATTCTTTTGAATTCAAAAAAATGGATGCTAGAAAAGAAGCTTTATGTTTGATATTATTTGTTTGTTGCATTTACTACCTCTAATGTAGTTTTACTGCGACATGGATTTTGCCCATCGAAGTACCACCTTCTATGGGCACACGGATTTTAGCATCACAGTTTTTTTATCTCTATAATTATGTAGTTTTGTTTTTTAAATTAATATATTATCCAACCGACATCCTTGTACCGGAATTTAAGCTCCCGCTTTGTACTCATAGTACATCTGCTTCCCAAAGTGGGGGCTTAATGACGGAAAAATCCTTTCTTTTCAAATATAAAAACTACGTGTAGTATTATTTGCAATTTATGCTAAAAGGATTTAACGCATGTCTGCATTTTCGTTTGCTGTAGATTATATGTTACGTAATGAAGGTGGATTAATAGACAACGAGCACGATACGGGTGGCATAACAAATTTTGGTATATCCTTACGTTTTTACAAAACTATCTATCCTGATGCAATCCCTGACGATATCCGAAACTTATCATTAGATCAGGCAAAAGAATTTTACCGAAAAATATTCTGGGATGATTCTCGTTGGAAAGAGATTAATTGCCAGGTAACCGCTAATCTCGTTTTTGACATGCACGTTAACATGGGTATGGCAGCCGCCACGAAGATATTACAGAGAGCCCTATGCTCGGTAGTGGGTAATATTCATTATTGCCTTGATGACGGTATTTTTGCGGATAATACCCTAGCTATAGTTAATCATATACAAGAAATTGATTTTCTTGTTATAGCACTTAGAAGTGAAAGAGCGGGGTATTACCGAGAGATCGTTGTTAAAGATCCCTCTCAGAAGATTTTTTTAGACGGATGGCTTAACAGGGCTTATGGGATGTAATTTAGCCATCTTTTTTATACAAGTCAGCTGCATCAATCATTTCATCAATAAAGAAATTTGCAATGTCTTCACTTTCAAAAAAACCTTCTTCACGAGCATGTGCAATGACCATTTCTAAGCATGATTCAAAGCCTTCCCAAAACTTAAAGTCGCAAGAACTGCATTCTTTTTCATTATTCATCTAATTTTCTAAGCCTCAAATTCCATTTTTCAATCGCAATTTCAGGGTGATCATATAAATCAGTTCGACAAAAACAACTTGAGCATTCCACTTTGTACTTTAAATATTCATTAGTTTCTATGCTTGTCGTGCATTCGGCAATATCACCACAAAAAGGGCAGCTTTTTATTACTTTTTTAATCACTTATTTTATTTCCTTAATAATCCAACAATATTTCAATGAAATTTTTCCTGTTGAATTAATAAGATAAAAATAATTATTTTTTTTATCATTGATCAATTTGCCAATCATAGAATAATAATTTTTTTTATTTTCTAATAATTCAATACGCTCACTGTCTAAAATTAGAGCAGGTAAAATTACAAATTCAAATTCTTTTTTAACTAATTGTTTTTTTATAGTTGCAATAATTGCTGGTATACCAGACAAATCTTTTAAATGTTGGCTTATTGATGAATATAAAGCTATATTGATCCAATTTAACGGATGAGTTTCGCGTTCCTTTTCATCAACAAAATTTTTACACCATCCATAAAAATCATCGATACTCTTATCGTTACCTATCTCAAATTTTAAGCTTCCTTTTCTCATTTCTTTTAAGATTTGATCTTTAGTATGGCTTCTTCCATTTTGATTTAATAAAGTAAAAACTTCTGAAAAATTCAATAGTTTATTTTCTTTAGTTGTCATTAGTTCATTTTACCAGTATTTGATTTTTTATTGTCTTCATATATTTTTTCATGGGATGTTATAAATTCGTTAATTTCTTTTTTAAATTTTTCATTTGTTTCTAGAAACACTTCATGTCCTAAATACGACATTAAAATAATTCTTTTAATTTGACACATTAAATGATCAATTCTTGCTATCAATCCAATGTAACTTTCATTGCTTGTATTCATAGCTAAATGATAATCTGCATCTAAATTGCAAAATTGTACAGCTCCTAATGTTTCTATATTTACTAGTGCTTTCGTTTCTATTTCTTTTTTTATCATGTTAATATGTTCCATTAATACGTGTATTCCATAATGAAATCGTTTTTTCTTTAGTTAGTTCCATATGAGAAGAGCTTCCACATTTTTCGCATTCAACATAGTAACCATGTCTATTGTCACCCCATTCTCCGACACCGATAGTACATTTATCTGATCCACAAAATGGACATAATTTTAGTTCTTTTTCTAACATGATTCTTCTTCCTTAGGTTCATAATAATCAGATCGTCTTTCATAACATTTATCGCAGATGTCATCAAGTTCAAAGCATTCTCGACAGCATAGGTTCATATTAATTTAGCCAAATGTAATATAATTCCGCCAAATAGCGTTATGACGGTTCCTAATACCCAATAGAAATGCGCGTCTATTTTCGACTCAATTTTATCGAATCTTTTATCTATATTTTCTGCTATTTTTTCTAGCAGTCTTATGCGTACTTCGTGGTCTACTATTGTTTCGTTCATTATTTTTTCCCTTTATACATAAATTAGTACACCTATTAATAAGCCTGCTATAAATAATAAGCTCCAAACTATAGTGAATGTGACAAAAATTTCTATAAGATTTTGCATATTTTTTTGTCCTTGCAAGTTAAACACTTCCTCGCATGCGATAAAGCACTACATTTAGGACATCTATAATACATTTTTGTTTTCTCCTAGTTTAATTTCATGTATAATCAAAATTGTTTTTGTATTTAGTGTTTACAAAGATACAACTAATTAGAAAAAGTGTCAACAAATTTATATCTTATTTTCCCAATGTGCATTAAAACTTCGAAAATCGTTAAAATATGGTATGGTATAGTGTATAAAATGAACTAAGGGTTCGGAAATTGGTTATAATTTACTCATAAAAGGCGAATATGGCTAAATATAAATGCACTGATGGAGGCTATCAGCCGAATGAACACCGCCCTACTATTAAAACAAAATCAAAGGTTGAGGGCTTTGTATGTGCTGGATTTAATCAACAACAGATAGCAACTTACTTAGATATCAGCGTTGATACTCTATATAAACACTATAAAAAAGAACTCACCGAAACTCATATGAATAAAACTATGACATTATCCAATGCTGTTTTTAAAGATGCCCTTAGTGGAGATAAACAACAAAGAGAATTTTGGCTTAGAACACAGGGAAAATGGGCAAACGCTAAGCCACGCGAAGAAAAAGAACGTGACGAAAAGATATTAACATTACTTGAACAATTGGCACAAAAGCTATGACAGAACAAGAAAAAGAAGCCTATCTTGCCAAAAAAGGTTGGCAGAAAGTCAACATGATTCACTATACTCATAAAGATTGTGGATTTAGATGCACACTTGATATGGCAGTGTTAGTTCAGAAAAAAAATGATAATGAAGATAAATAACGTTCTACATGGAACATAACGAATGGATTCTAGTCTAAAAGAAAAACTATTAGACCTCACCAAATTCGCTCCAGCTTTTTTTACGATTAGGACAAAAGCCGGAACTCCGACTAAGTTCACGCTCAATAAAGCACAGCTATTTGTCCATGATAGACTCCAAACACAACTGAGAGAAACCGGAAAAGTTAGAGCTATTTTATTGAAAGGCCGACAACAGGGCATGTCTACACTGATACAGGCACGATATTTACATAGGGTTATAACAACACGAGGAAAGAAAGCGTTTATTCTTACGCATGAAGCGGAAGCTACCAAAAATCTATTTGAGATGACAAAGAGGTATTATGACAACTTGCCAGAAGGATTGTGCCCCAAAGCGGATAAATCAAGCGCTAAAGAATTGCGTTTTAGTCATTTTGATTCTGGTTATAGTGTGGGAACTGCTGGCAATAAAGGCACTGGAAGAAGTCAAACAATACAACTCTTTCATGGCAGCGAGTGCGCATTCTGGGAACATACAGACGATCATGCTACCGGCGTCTTGCAAGCTATATCGAGTGAAGCTGAAACCGAAATAATTCTTGAATCTACAGCTAATGGTATTGGAAATTTCTTTCATAAGATGTGGTGTAGTGCATCAAGTGGATCAAGTGATTATCAAGCGATATTTGTGCCTTGGTACTGGCAAGATGAGTATAAAGCGAGAACACATAACTTTAAACTCACAGATGAAGAAGAGGAAATTTACGCTTTATACTATCAAGACGGTTTAACAATCGATCATATGGAATGGCGCAGAGTTAAGATATCAAGTCTTTCAGGAGACGAAGAAGCTGGGCTTGAGCTATTCAAACAAGAATACCCAATGACGGCTGAAGAAGCCTTCAGAAACCCGATAGACAATGTTTTTATTAATGCTAAGCATGTAATGAAAGCAAGAAAGACTATAGTTGAAAGCGAAACTAATTTAATCATTGGTGTTGACCCAGCTATAGGAAATAATGATAGAACTTGTATTATTCGGAGAAAAGGCCGTCTTGCGTACAAAATGGAAAGTTTCCGAAATCATAATACTATGGAAATATGTGGTCGATTGGTTCAGATCATTAAGACCGAACAACCTGCTAAAATTTATGTTGATTGTATTGGTATTGGAGCTGGCATTGTTGATCGTATGCGTGAACTTGGATATGAACAGGTTGAAGGCGTTAACGTTGCGAGAATGCCAAATCTAAAAGATAAGTTTAGAAATCTTCGTGCGGAGCTTTATTGGGAGTTGAGGGAATGGCTTTGCCAGGAAATGCCTGTGCAAATCCCAGACAGTGACGAGCTTCACGGTGATTTATGTGGGATGGGTTTTAAATATACGTCAAATGGATTGTTACAGATAGAGGGTAAGGATCAAATGAAGGCTCGTGGTATGCCTTCACCTGATACCGCAGACGCACTGATGCTAACATTTTATGCAGGAACATACGAATCGTCATTAAATTTAACACCTCCAAGAATGCCTTTAGCACGTCCAGGATTCTTTGTATAGTAAATTGTTATTTTTTTATGCATAATGGCACGATGCTATTATAACGAAAAGGATTTTTCCGATATGGCTGAAAAAGATTCGGTTAAAGCTCAAAAAATGCGTGAAGATGTTCGACGATGGGATGATGCAAATAAGAGGAATAATGCGCATTACCATGAAATGACTAATTTCATTATGGGTCAGCAATGGGAAGATCAAGAAGCAAAGCTATTTGAAGATTATAAGAAAATGCCATTGACGGCTAATAAGCTTGCTCCGATGATGAACCATATGCTTGGTGAACAAAGGCAAAATACGCCAAATTTACAGATAGAACCCGCAGAAGATGTCGAAGAACAAGCAGCGGAAGTCAGAGAAGCATTAATCAAAGAAATCACATTCAGTTCTGATGCAACGGCCATATATCAAACAGCCTTCGAGCAAGCAGTCATAGGTGGATTTGGAGCTTATTGTATTGTACCAGAGTATGATGGTAACGACTCTTTTGATCAATTACCTCGTCTTATGGCATTTAAAGATCCAACAAAGTGTTTCTGGGATTTAGGAGCTGAACACTATTGTAAAGTCGATGGGATGTATTCTGGATTTCGTACCACAATGTCACGTAGAAAATTTAGATCTATATGGGGAAAAGAAGTTGAACGCGATATAGGGGATAGTTCAACAGACGTAACGGATACAGACAACATCACTACTACATTCAGTGATGAACAGAGTATAACTGTTATAAATATGTTTGAGAGACAATCTAAAAAATCAGTTCTTTATCAATTATCGAATGGCGAAAGTATTTCTAAAGCAGATCTTAAAAAACTAGAAAAAGTAAAAATGGGAAATACCAAGTTTTATATTTTTGATGGCGAACCTGTTACCGTGGTCAAAGAAAGAGATATTACAGATGATACAATTATTTGGTCAAAATGGGGTGGAGATTATAGATTAGAAGAAACGACCTTCCCTACGAAAATTATGCTCCCTATGATTTATGTAGATCAAAAGTCATATTGGGACAAAAATGGAAAACAAGTCAATCGATCATTTTTCAAAGATGCTAAAGACACACAACGATTCATCAACTATTTGCGTACACAAATTGCATATCTCATTAAAGTTAGTAGATACGATCAATTCCTAGTTTCCAAGAAAAACGTAGCGGGTGCTGATACGCAAGCCATGTGGAGAGATCCTTCCACGCAGCAAGGCGGTTTATGGTATGACGAATCACCCAATGGTAATGTACCAATTCAATTAAGACCGCCTGAATTATCAGCATCACTCGGAATGCAATACGAATCAGCAACACAAGATCTACAAATGACAACTGGTATGTACGATACAATGATGGGGAATCAAGGAAATGAAATTTCAGGAGATGCCGTTGATTCGCGTATTAAAGCGGGTAGCCTTAATACTTTTTTACCTCGCTCTAGTCTCGATCGCGCTATCACCTGTGGTGGCGCTATTATTAATGAAATGATTCCAAATCTATTTGATACGCAACGAAAGATGAAACTTAACCTTAAGAGTCGAGGAAATGCTAGCGTTGAACTAAATAAGCCAATGGATGACTATGGAATGCAAGTTCAAAACGATATGACAAAGGGTAAGTTCAAGATACGACTTATTGCGGGTCAAAGTTATGAAGGACAGAAAACAGAGGATCGTGAGAGCATGGATTTAGTCTTGAGCAAAAATCCTGGAATGTTTAGTTTGATTGCAGATCTATATGTTGAATCACTGCCGATGAGTAATAACATTGAAATGCGTAATAGATTACGTACTGTTGTACCGCCAGAGATTATTCAAGCTGGAAAAACAGGCGAGCCTATACCGCCTAAAACACCTCAGCAAGATCCTATGGTAGTGCTCAAACAGCAAGAATTACAAATGAAAATGCAAAATAGCATGATGGAACATCAAGCGAAAGCCCATGAATTACAATTACAAGAACAAAAAATGATGATGGAATCTCATCAAGCTGGCGTTGATTTCACAAAAGAAATACAAAAAATTCAAATACAACAGAAGGAAATTGAAGCACAAATAGTTGATCAGAAAATGAGATTTGAAGCTGAAATGGCAAACATAATGCATCAAGCACATATGAATCATACGCAAAATGTTGTGAAGATTTTAACTCATCAACCTAATCATTTTAAAGTAAAGGAAGGAAAATCGAATGGAAGTGAAAGTGCAGAGCAATAAAGTTCATGTCAATAAAATAGATGATATTTTAGTTGGTGTTACACCAAAGACGCCAGAGTTTGCAGAAGAACAAAAGGCAATCGATTCAGAGGAACCCGAACAAGAATCTCAAGAATTAGAAGCGACAGAACCTGAACAAGAAGAGGTGAAAGAACCAGAAAAAGAAAAAGAATCTAAAAAAGAAATTGAGGAAAAGGAATCTAAAGAAGAAGATCATCTAGATGAATATGGTAACGAAATAGAAAAACCACGTCTTTATACAGATGAAGATGTTCAAAGAATGATTAAAGAGAGATTACAACGTGGTCAATCTCAAATACAGCCTGAAATTCAGCAAGCTGCTGATAACTTCCAAGCTGACCCTAACAATCCAGAAGATTGGGAAGTACAGCTAGAAAAGTTCATAGAAAAAACAACTCATAAACTAGAGAAAAAAAAACAAACTAAAGCATGGCAAGAGCAAGAGCTTCAGAAGCAGCAAGATTTTGAAGTTAAGTTTACGCATGGCATGAATAAGTATCGAGACTTTAAGGAAACAGTCGGACAAATGCCCATTACTGATTCAATCATGATGGCAACGAGAGATATGAATGATCCAGCTGCTTTTTTATATGCCGCATCAAAATTGCATCCAGAAGAAGTTAAAAGAATTGCAAGTCTGACAGATGCTTTCGCTCAAGCTAGAGAAATTGGAAAGCTTGATGAAAGAATGAGAAAGACGCGTGCAATTTCAAAAGCACCGGCGCCTTTAGCTCAAAACAAAGGCGATATGTCACCTAAATATGTACCGAAACAGAGTATAGATCAAAAGATTGCAAGTCATGCTAAGGCTAAGAATAGACGATGAAAATTTTAATAGAATATAATACCCACGATGATATATATATTATTAAATTCATATATGCAGGAATAGTATTTTACGCACCGTTAGAACAGCAAGGTGATATGAGTTTATCTGCTGAGTTGCTAGAAAAACCAATTGCTGATTTAATGAATTTATGTATTCAAGAACTTAAAGATATTAAGCAACAGAAATTGGCAAAACATCAAGCTGAAGAAGGTAGCATAAAATTTTATGGAGTTGATTATTCATGAAAAAACACAATCGTTACTCTGAAGCTCGCGGCCCCGAAAATCTTGGAGACAAGATGGATAAGGATATGATAAAGAAATATGGAAAGGATAAAGAAATTCCACCTTTCATCAACGCCAAGGAGGGCAGAGATGAATATGGTAAGGAACAATCTATTTCTTACGGAAACTCTGGAGAAGGCTATGACCAGGAATAAAAATGATTTAGCCTATACTGAGTTACGATCTCGTCCTGCTAGCTCTGTAATGCAGTCTAAGGCGGGAGTTTCATCGAGTGATAGTAAAGCAGTACAAGATCATTTGGACGAACAAGGTCGGATCGCTGACAGCGACCATGGACGATTTTATTTAGAGAATGCAACGGCTACACAGTTTTAAGGAGCTAATATGCCAATACCAGGCGATAATGGAAACCCCAGAGCAGAGCGAGATGCTCAAAATAAGCGTATTACAATTGAAGCAGAGCGCGGCGCTTTGGTTCAAAAAGAAGTCAACTTTAATCCTCCAGCCCCTCCCGAAAAGAATGTATTTGGAGTAATGCATAAATGACCCCAAAAAACAGCAATACAGACGCGTCATACGAAGATATGGTTAAGGGTAAGCCTGAGATATGGGAACAGAGCGAAGTCGCCACCTGGAACCCTCCAGCTCAAAATGAATTTGAGAAGGCGAAATGGAATTCTAATGGCTATGATCAGATAGGTGCGAAATAGTCAGGATGAAATAATCGTAATCAGGTGATTTCCCAGATCTGGTAAATCTGGGAGGTCTCGTTTTGTACAGAAAATTTAATGTCAGGCAAATTATATCGTGTTGTACCGATAAATCAACAGATTGATTTGCCTGCAAGGAAAATATCATGTCATTTGAGCTCAATTTAGCCATCATCCCCAATCGTATTTATTATCTGGAAGGCGTTCAATTATCTTACATTAAAATTTATGTCCATATTTTTAATCTTTGGCATAGCAATAAGCCTTGTTTTATTGGGATTAAAGAATTTATGCAAAGAACTGGTTTAAAGAAAACAGCAGTTTATGACGCTCTTAACTTTTTTGAAAAAATGGGAGAAATAAAAAGGGTCACAAAAGGAAATAAAAGATACATTTTGCAACCTGTTAAAGCAATTGAAACTGAAATTGAGGATGTAGATGAGCTACCGGAATCGAGATCAAATAATAATCATGTTTCCGTTGTAGCGGAAAAGGTTTCCGCGATAGCGGAAAATCTTTCCGCCAACGCGGAACATAATAATAAATATAATAATAAATATAATAAAAGCTTTTGCGCTTCGCCTGAAAAGACAAAAAACGAACAGCAAAAGCGGGAGAATGAGAGAAAGCACAGTTTTGCAGAAAAGAAGCCTCCACTGGCAAGTGTTGAAAATCAAACTACATCCTATGATCCCAATAGAGCAGGGTCTGCTCTAAAAGCAAGCATTCACCTAGAGGATTATATTAAACGGCAGCATCATTGATGGGATTTGAGATAGTCGATTGCGGATTGCAAAAGTTCTATCGATTCATAGAAACCGCCTATTCCAGTATTACACCTATGGCATAGTAAACCTCTAATCTTTTTGGTGACGTGACAATGATCTATAGCAAGATTCTTTGTTCCTTGTTTTGAATGTGGCGAGACCATTGATTCGGGTTTATTGCATATTTTACATAAATAATTTTGACTTATTAGCATATTTTTATAATCTTTTATTGAGACTTTTATATAATTTCCTGGTTTTCCAAGATGGATATAGTTTCTAACTTGTTTATATCCTATAGGTCTGTTATCTCGTGCCTTTTCATATCTAATTGAATTACAATATCTGCATTGTGACCAGTTTCTATTTTTTACTTTGTAAACTTCATGTTTTTTTAATTCGCCGTGAATATTACAAATTTTAACAATTCCTTCAGACATTTTTTTCTTTTCTGGTAATTCTGTGGATTTATGACGAGACATTCTTACACGATGCATTATACAGAGACTTGATCTTTGTTTTTCATCTCTGGGATTATTACAACTTTCGACTCTACATGTTCCACCATATCTTTTTCTATTCGGTTTATCATAACTACCATAAACTTTCATACGCCAATTATGTGCTTGGCAGATATTTCCTGACCGAACTAAATTAATACAGTCATTTATTGTACATTTATCGCCTTTTGCCATTAGTATCTCCTCTTGTTTTTTGTAAAAATTAAAAGCATAATTTATTCAAGCGTGTAGATAAGACAGTTCCGCTTCTGTCAAAAGAGCGCGAAAGCGTCCTCCGCTCGGACAATGTAAAAAGAACGCCATAACTGGCATTAATTTATATCATTGTACGATGAGGGTATCTACATGTCAACAAATATATTTGAGGTTACGAGTTATGTGCTCGACGAAACCTTTATTCGATTCATCAATTACCTCAATTTCGCAAAAGTTGCAAATCGCAACCTCGAAGGCGATTTTAAATCACTTAAATACGCAACAGGCCAAACAATTAACTATCGTTTAGAAGAAAGATATCTAGGCGGAGAAGGTGCGACAGCAACTTCAGAAGCGCGAGTGCAGGTCATTCGTCCTTTAACGATTAGTAAACAATTCCATACAATGGTTGAGTTTACAGGCTTTGAATTAACATTCGATCGTGCACGTGACCAACCCTATTTAGACATGATGCTTAATCCACGAGCTAAAACATTGGCTAATAAGGTTGAGAAATTCATCGCAAGTGACACATTTCAAAAGCAAGTTTATCAATACGTTGGAACTCCTGGTGTTGCTATTAGTTTTGCTACAGTAACCGAAGCAGACGCTTATATGACGGCTTTAGGCATACCTGAAGACGGTAACCGATATTTTGCTAACGATCCTTTCGTATCAGCGGGATTGTCAGTAGCTCTGCAAAACGTATTTAACATGACTGTTAACCGTGGCGCATTGCTGGATGGTTTTATCGGCCACTTATCAGGCTTTGATTTCTTCAAAACTAACTTCTTAAATCGACAAATTGCTGGCACCCCTGGTGCGACTGGTGGAACACCTCCAACAGGCTTTGTTGCTGCTGGTATCATCACGAACGGCCCGGTTACAGGCGGAAATAGTTTTGTTTTATCTGGGTTGTCTACCTCAACAGGCCAAGTATTATTTAATGTTGGCGATCTAGTAACTCTCGATGTAGCCGCTGAAGTATATATGATTAATCCATTAACATATGAACCCATGTATAACAAAACAGCTCAATTTGTTGTTGCTGCACAGTTAATTTCAGATGGTTCTGGTACGCAAACATTAACTGTTAATCCAACAATTGTAGTTAGTGGTGCACGTCAAAATATTTCAGCTGCTATCCCTGATAATACACAATTGTATTTAGCCACTAGCCATAACGTATCAATTGCTTATCACAATCAAGCGGTTGTGTTTGCAGCTCCTCCAATCAAGGAATTGAAGGGTGGTGTTGAAGTTATTACCACATACAGTGATTTGTACAAAATGGCAATGACTTACACATTGGGCGCTGATATCCGAAATTACATTCAATTAGATCGTTTGGATGTTATTTGCGGTGACGCAATCAATCCGGAATTTGCCGTAATCGTAATGTCCTAATAAGACATTACGATGTACCCACTAATTAAAAAGGAGTTTTAATCATGGCTATAACTAGTATTTTACGCGATTGGGCAGATGGGGTAAGCATCGTTCGAATCGTATCAACGAACACATTAGCGGAAGTCGGAACAACAGGATACCTAACAGCGCAACTGGCAAACATCGAAGCATTAAACAACGGGCCATTTGAATGGGTTGTTAGTGATATGGTTTTAGTTTATGCAAGTAATGGTTGGGGATTTTTCCAAATTGATCCAGGATTTGCATCTTTAATTCCGTTCGTATTTGGTGGTTCAGTTGTTGGTGCGCCAGTCACAGTCGGTGATTTTGCAGTATTCCAGTCAACAAGCGGTAATCTTGAAGATCTTGGATATCTTCCTTCTGATGCTGCTAAAACCCGTGTTGTTATGGCGGGCAGTGCGGTTGTTGCGAATCATATTGCATTGTTTCAAGATACAACCGGAACAATTGATGATACTGCGGCGACTGCTATCAATAATGGCAGTATTCAAGCTGGATTATCGGGAACTGCTGGTACATTAATTTCATATCCCGCTGTTGCAGCTAACGGTCATATGATTATGGCAGCGGTTGGCAATGCTGGAAATTTTAACGCTACAATTAGTTCAATTTCTTCTCTTGGGCAGTCATCTGTTTATACTATTCCAGATCCAGGTGTTGCAACAACTTCATTCTTGCTTGCAGATAGCGCAGGAACACAAAGCATTGCAACAGGAAGTTTATCTTTGGCACTCGGTAGTTTGTCAGCGTTACAAGGTAATCTCCAAGCGGGTTCAAGTGGTCATGCAGGAACAGTGTCTTCTTTTCCAGGCACAGCCGCAAATGGCAGTATTAAATTAGCTGCAATCAATAATTCATCTAATAAGATTCTATCTATTAGCAATGCGGGCACATTAGGTCAAGATACGGTTCTCAATGTCTCTGACGCAGGTTTGGCAAATACTTATGTTGATCAATCACAAAGCGGCGCGACATCCCTTACTAATAAAGTATTTGTTAAAACAATTACAGCAACGGCGGCTGCATTAGCAACATCAGGTCATGTGGAAGTTATGGCAGCCCCTTCTGGTACTTCTCAGTTTAAAATCATGAATATCCGAGTTATGTATGCAGCAGCTGGTCTGAGTGGTGGTGGTGGCGATAGGTTACTGACTTTAACTGACGGAACAATTGTATTTAACCAAGCGGGTATTACTGCGGCTTTACTTGGTACACCAATCTGGACGTTATGGGGTGGAACTGGTAATCCAATACCAGCAACTGTTTCTACTATTTCAACAGCTGGTGCGGCCATCTACTTGGTCTATTCGGGTGGTGCTGCTGATTACACGACCGGTCAGATTGTAATCGAAGTAGAATTGGCTCAAGTAACTGCATAATCAATGAATTTTAAGGAGATATGAAAATGGCTGAATATGATGATGTAGACGGCGTTAAAGGCCAAGTAGAAAACGATCCCTACTGTATGGATAGATCTTGGCAGTCCCGCAATGTGAAAGAAATGAACATGGCGAGTGGCTATCATAATATGGCTGATTTGGCTAATGCTTCTACCCCTCCAACACAAATGAAGGGTGAGAAGAAGAATCCACAGTTGGCGCCCAATATGCCAGGTGAAAATATGTACGATTACGATAAAAACCGTTAAGAATTCCTTATAGGTGATACCACCCGCCCGAAAGGGCGGTTTTTTTGAGGAGTTGTTATGGGAAAAAAACACTTCATCCAAGATGCTATAAAACATCCTGGTGCTTTGAGAGTGAGTTTGCATATAAAAGAAGGCGAAAAAATTCCAGCTAAAAAGTTGGAAAAGGCTTCGCATTCTGAAAATCCGACTATGCGAAAACGTGCTGTTTTAGCTGAAACATTATCTCATATGAACAATAGACACAACGATAAAAGCCGAGGTTAAAATGCCACTTTTAGCTGGTAAAAAGAACATTGGTCATAATATTTCAGAAATGGAAAATGCGGGCCATCCTAGGGCGCTAGCGATTGCTGCAAGCCTCAATGAAGCCAGAAAAACGAGTACAAAATTGCCAAAAAATAATAATTCAAATAATAAAGTGCATGGTAGGCACAATGAGTATAGATAGACAAGGATTTTTATGGCTATGAATCAGGAAAAACCAAATAAAGAAGGCCAGTTTGAATATTTAGGGCGATGGGTAGATAAAAAACATTTTCGTGCATTTGTTTATAATGATATTGAACAAAAATTAGCAAACTCATATGAAGAATATAATAAATTAGTGTCTTCTGGTTTATGGTTTGCATCCAAAAAAATTGCTATTTCTACAAAAATAAATCTTGAAATAGTCGAAAAAATGCAAAAATGTGACGAAAAACATGAAAATGTAGAAGATAAGGATCAGGTTCAATTAAAAAACGACAAAAAGTCACTTAAGTTTAACAGATCGAGGTAATTGCTATGGCATTTGCTCAATCAGTCAGAGGATTTCTTAAAAATGCATATATGCTGATTGATCCAGCTAATCCAACACAGCCATTGGTGGGAGATACGCAATTATTGGGGTTACAGTTTCTAAATGAATTAATTTCCTCATTTAGTGGTACTGGATTGATGTTAACTGTGGCAAAGCAAGTCGACTTTACAATGTCTATAGGACAGCAATTTGTGACATTTGCTGATGCGAATTATGTACCCGCTGCTGATGTACAGCAAGGGAGATTAGCAAATCTACAAAATGCATGGTTAACACTCGATGGTGTTACCTATCCTTTAGTAGATGAATCAAGAAATGTTTTTTATGATAGTTATAAATATGATCCTCAAGAAGGATTGCCAAGATTTGTCATTATACAAAATCAAACAAACGTGACAAGTATGCGGGTATACCCTTCTCCTTCTCAGGTATATCAACTATCAGTGTACGGAAAATTTGAATTACCAAATTTAGATATCAACGGTGATATGGGTGAATTGCCACTCTATTACGTAAGATTTCTTAGATTAGCAGTTGCTAAAGATTTTTCATACTACTTAGGTCGTACTGAAGCATGGACGGACAAACTTGAAAGAGAGCTTGTCAAATCTGAAGCAGATATGCAGGCAACTAGCGCTGTAAATTTATGCATATCAGCAGAACATGATTCATATTTAAACGGTTCGTGGCGGGTCAGAGCAGGAATTTGATCAAAAAATGAACAAAAATGGACTTTTAAATGCCAATTGTAGATTGTCCGATCATAGGTTATTACGACCAACAGCGGTTTAAGCAATTTAATCCGAGTGATTGTGCTAACTGGTATTTGAATCCTAGTGACTTAGGCAAAAAAAAAGTAGCAGCTTATCCTGTTATGGGTAGGCAACATATTCGATATTTGAATGAAAATAGACTGATATTTGATCAAGAACCCCGAGCTATCTACAAATCAATTGATTTTTGGTATGCAATCGTAGGTAACCGAATATTTCAAATTGATGAATTTTACAATCAAATTGAAATTACATCTTCCGTTAAATTACAAACATTAACTGGAAATATTTTTTTCACTTATTTAGTTGCGAGTAATAATACAACGACACCAAGTGGACATGGTCTGACGTTTGCGTGCTTTGCTGATGGTCAAAAATTATATATTTTCAGAGAAGACAATGACGCTTTTGGCTCTGTTACAGATCCTAATCTTCCAGTGAATCCTCTTTATTTAGCTACATTTGGTAATCGTATAAATGTTTCTTCAGCAAATACAGCCACATTTGGATTATCTGAAGTTAATCTAGGAGGATCGTCTTTCGATTTGAATACCTGCTTTACTATTAACGGTGCTGCTATTTTCGCTCAAGAAGCCGGCATCATTAATCAAATGGGTGTTTTGCAAAATACTCTGTATATATTTTGTGATTATACGACAGGTGTTTGGTCTAATATTCCATCATCATTTATATCTAGCGGTGGAACAGTTACACAATTTCCATTCAAAAAAAATACTACTTATGATTGGGACTTTGGGATAGCTGATCCAAATACATTAGATATTGATTTTGGAATGATTTGTTTTCTATCTCGTAATCGTAGCGGATTAGTTCAACCGATGGTGTCAACAGGTGGTAAACCTGAAAAAATGTCCACTAAAGCAGTTGATGTAAAAATCCAATCAATTGTTAATTTTGAAGCAATGAATCCGTTCCTTGCATTGAACGCAGACGGATTTTTATATGAATATGAAGATACCATTTTTTATCGATTTGGCGGTGGAATGTATGTCGGTAATCAATTTGTAGATCAAGTGTATGAAACATTTAGTTTTGAATTTAATTTTGACACAAAAACTTGGCATCGGTGTATTGAATTAAATGGTGAACGATGTAGAAACCAGGATCATGTATTTTTTGCAAATAAACATTTAGTGACAGTAGAAGGCGATTCGACAGTCTACGAAATGTCAGGTCGTTTTTATACAAATGACATATCTAATACAACTCAATCAAATAGACAGGCTGTTGATGCATATAATATTGAACCATTTAGATATGAAAGAGTTACCCCTATTATTTGTTCAGGATTAATTGATACATTACAGAAATTGGGAGCGGCTTTTTATGACGATTTTATTACAGATTGGCTTGAGATTGATTTTGTCTGGGGTGATTCTACTTTTATTAATACTGATGCTCCTTTTGAAAATGCACAGTTCATTATTGACGAAGAAGTTTCGCCTATTGATGGCACACCTCAGTTTATGGTGTCAGAGACTAATCCCAATCAATATATTATTGCTGAACAAGGCAATTTTCCAGTAGCAGGATCTCAAACATACAATAGTTGGTTTAAGCCTCATATCGAATTATTAATATCCGATGATGGTGGTGTCACATTCCTTTCGGCTGATGTATTAGAATTTAGTCAATTAGGTGTATATCAATGGCGTATGCGCTGGTATCGTTTAGGAACGTCTCGTAATAGAGTATATAAATTAATTTGCGTTAGTCCTGCTCCTATCATTGTTTTAGGATCACAGATGTGCGTAAGGAGGGCTAGTGGTAGCGCTGCCTAGAAATGATCCTTATTACGAGGATAAAGAAAACTATGCGAATGTTAACCCGTTATGGTTGGCTAATTTAGTTGATACTTATAATCAGGCGATGACTGATATTGAGGGCGCATTAGTATCAATAGATGCAAGATTGACAGCAGGAGGCTTATAGATGAGCATCGGAGGAATGTTTGATAGTTTTTTAAATCCAGAAAAAGGCTATAAAGCTGCTGAAAAATCAGCTCAACAATATTACAGAGATGCGCAAGGTAATTTGCAACCTTATAATGCGAATGGAATGTCTCAATTCCAACGATTAATGGATCAGGCAAATGCCTTAAATGATCCGGCAGCGTTAGAAAGTAAATGGGCATCTGGTTATACAGAATCACCCTATGCAAAAATGTTAAGTGAACAAGCAAAAAATTCTGGATTAGACGCCGCGAGTAGTATGGGTTTGATGGGTAGCAGTGCTGCACTTGGCAATATCCAAAACTCTGCTGGTCAGATTATGCAAAGCGATCGCCAAAATTATATGAACGATCTAATGAATAAATACATGGCCTCAATTGGAATTGGGCAGAACCTTTATGGTATAGGTGCGAATGCTGCTGGCGCTATGAGTGATAATGCCATGAATATGGGTAACAACATGGCTGGGCTTGAATATGGACGCGTTAATTCGCCAGGCGATACGTTTGGTAAATTATTAGGTACAGCTGTAAATGCAGGCGTTAATTATGCGACTGGCGGTATTAACCCAGCAGCGACAGCAGCACGTGGAGGCGGTGGTGGTGGAAATCCATTTGCTGGATCAAATGCATATGCAGGATAAGAGGAGAATAAAATAATGACAATTGGTCGAATTCCAATGCCTCAAAATGGAATGGATGCATTTTTAACTGGGATGACTACATCGCAGTCTATATTTGATTCGCTTATGAAAAATAAATTGAGTGCAGCTCAGGCAAGCGCTATTCCTTCAGAGATTAATTTGAGGAATCAGCAAGCTTCGGAATATCCTTCTAAAATTCAATTAAATCAGGCACAAGCTTCTGAAATTCCATCAGAAATTAATTTGAGAAATTCTCAAGTTGGATTAAATTCACAAGATGCATTGAAACAAAAGATATTGAATGAAACTTTGCATCAAAGAGAACAAGCAGAAATTGGCGAAATAGGCGCACGTTCAAATTATTATAATCAAGGTGGTGGACGAGGAGGAGTTCCGCAGCAAAATGAAAGAGCCTTTGAAAATTCAGTGTTGGCGGACAATCCTCAAATAATTGATCCTGAAAAACAAAGAGAGGCTATCAATGTGATTATGACTGGTGGAGATAAATTATCAGACGGCACTCCTCTAAATCCAATGTCGAAAATTACGAAACATAATTATGATGTGGCATTTAAAAATACAACTACAGCTCAAGGTGTTAACCAAGGTTTACAAGCTAATCAGGCTGCGGCTGAAATGCCTGTTGTTAATAAATATATTAATGAAGGTGTTCAACCATATGGAACTACAGTATTTGGAACTTCACCTCAACAAATTAAAGATGCACTTGATACTAATAACCCAATAGCTCAAACCAGATTGGGAAATTTTATAGCTGCTCAAGCATTAAATACTGATTATGCTGCTCTTAATTTAAGAATTAATGGGTTACCTCCAGGACAAAAATTGGCATCTAAAGTAATGGCATTATCTGGACAATACATTGATGGTAAATATCCTACTATGCCAGCTCAAGCACGGGCTATTGCTT
>Ga0068859_100001441_pt1 | contig 24099 bp, 18 predicted proteins | sample KBSSwiS22_FD_66585 | JGI IMG/M metagenome (GOLD analysis project Ga0068859, IMG submission 66585) | Switchgrass rhizosphere microbial communities from Kellogg Biological Station, Michigan, USA - KBS Switchgrass S2-2 | ecosystem: Host-associated > Plants > Roots > Rhizosphere > Soil ...
AATGGCGTGCCCGAGTCGATAAAACTTCCAGAGGCAAACCGAAAGTTACCAAAACCGTCGGGCGTTACGGACAGGCGAATGATTGCCCGTGCTGCGGCAGCAATCGCATTTCGGCCAATTCCTTTGCCCGGGGCGCCGATCTGCGCGCTGCCGCTCAGGCGAGATGGCACACTCAGGATTTCCGCCATGTGATCGATATCCGACGGATCGCGTGCCACGCCAATGTTGCAGAAATCTATCTGATGCTCAGCGCCCAGTAGATTGAGAGACTGAAACAGCGCTTCTCGTTCTTGACTGGATAGTCGGGTCGTTCCGAGATCCCAATGGTCGAGGGCAATTCTCCGGCTTTGCACTTCATAGCCGAAGTCGATGAAAGCATCACGGGCGGTCCTGAGCTTGTCACCCGCCCAGGCGATCAATTCCGGTCGTGGAGGACCGGACAAACCCATTGTTATTGTACGAATGCGTGCGCGTTTGCTCGGGTTCTTCAAAATCGCTTTTGGAGGAAGGGAACGTCAATCTCGGGGTAAAGGACGAACTGTGAAAGAAGATTGGCGACTCGCTTGTGGGCTTCCGCAAGCACGCGCTCCTGGACGGAGTACTTGACCTTGCTGTTCTCTGCAGTCGTATTGGACAACACGAGAGAGAGGATCGAAGCCACTTCTTCCATTTCGGCGGCTTTCATTCCCAGTGTCGTCAGCGCAGGCGTGCCCAGACGCAAACCACTCGTGTACCAGGCGCCGTTGGGATCATGCGGGATCGTATTTCGATTTAAAGTTATTCGCGCTTCACGCGCGGCTTGCTCCGCCTGCCTGCCCGTAAGCTTCAGCGGGCCGACGTCGATCAACACGAGATGATTGTCTGTTCCGCCGGAAAGCACACGTTGCCCGGAACTGATGAGCTTCTTGGCCAGAGCCTGAGCATTTGTCGTGATCTGAGAGGCATATTGGGCAAACCCCGGCCGACTTGCCTCCTCCAGCGCGACAGCTTTCGCGGCCATAATGTGAGGGAGCGGTCCACCCAGGACCAGCGGACAACCTTTGTCGACGTAGGAAGCAAATTCCTTTTTGCACAGCACCATTCCGCCGCGAGGGCCGCGGAGCGTCTTGTGTGTGGTTGTCGTAACGACGTCGGCATAGGCAATCGGATCGTAACGACCCGTGAACACCTTTCCCGCAACTAATCCTGCAAAATGGGCCATGTCCACCATGAAGACGGCGCCGACACTGTCGGCGATCTCGCGCATCCGTTGAAAATCTATCCGACGGGGATAGGCGCTGTAGCCGGCCAGGAGTATCAATGGCGGAACTTCTTTCGCTTGCTGCTCGAGAGCGTCATAGTCGATCAGGCCCGTCTCCGGATGCACGCCATAACTTGCGACATTGAACATTCGGGCCGAAACGTTCTTGCGGAATCCGTGGGTAAGATGCCCGCCGGCCGTCAAGTCCATGCCGAGCAGCTTTTGGTTACCCAATGTCTGTCGCAGAGAATTCCAATCTTCCGCCGAGAGTTCCGCGCTGTCTTTGATTCCGAGCCGGTCGAGCGCCGGCTGCTCTACTCTCGCCGAGAGAATCGCCCAGAATGCGACGAGGTTGGCATCGGCTCCACTGTGAGGTTGAACGTAAGCGTGATCCGCGCCGAAAAGGTTCTTGGCCAGGTTACACGCCGTCTCTTCGATGAGATCGACATTCTCGCATCCGGCATAAAACCGCGAATGAGGAAAGCCTTCCGCATATTTGTCGGTGAGCAGGTTCGCCATCGCAAGCTGAGTCGGAATGGAGGAGAAATTCTCGCTGGCAATGAGTTTCAGATTGCTTCGTTGGCTAACGAGTTCCTGCAGGATGCCTTTGGCAACCACGGGTGAAACCGTCGCGATTGCATCAAGGTTCACAAGATAAGCGATTGAAGAAGGCGTCAGATCGCCCAATTGTTTTCCGGAATGCGCAAGATAATCTGTAATGATCGATGTCAATTTAAGTGCTCTGATTGTGGAACGTTGATGTTGAGGCCGTTTGAAACATGCCCGTGACTCATGCAGTATATATCGACAAGTGCCGTTCGCGATTGCAGGGAATGGTGAATCGGTATCACAGAGGCTGAAGAATGCTTTCTCCCGAATCCGTTTTGGAAGCTCAGACGCGTATCTCGCCGTATCTCTCGCGGACGCCCTTACTGGAATCTTCACTTCTGAACTCATGGCTCGGGCATGATCTCGTTTTCAAAGTTGAGAGCTTTCAACGCACCGGCGCTTTCAAGGCCCGAGGCGCACTGAACGCGCTTCTCCTTGCGAAGTCGAGCGGTAAGGCTGTCGACAGGGTAGTGACCGTGAGTTCAGGCAACCACGGCCAGGCGGTTGCGTGGGCAGGCCGGTTGCTTCAACTCCAGGTTACCGTGTTTACTCCGGCTGACATTTCAACAGTGAAACGTCAGGCGATGGAAGGTTACGGCGCAAAGGTGATTGCGACTTCTACTCGCGCAGAGGCTGACGCTGCGGTAGAGGCTATGAGAGAGAGCGGAGTTCACTTTGTACACCCTTACGATAATGACGACGTGATTGCCGGGCAGGGAACAGCATGCCTGGAGGCACTCGGGGATAACGCGCGCCCAACGGCGATCTTCGGACCGTGCGGTGGAGGCGGTCTGCTGTCCGGCACGATTCTGGCAGCCGACACCCAGGCAGAACGCCTCCCTGTATTCGGCGCAGAACCTGCGCTAGGCAACGATGCGGTTCAATCCTACCGGTCCAGAACAATCGTGCGGTTGCCCCAGTCTCCGGAAACGATCGCCGATGGTGCGAGAACTCTTGCAGTGTCTGAACGCACACTTCGGTATTTGCTGCGACTCGAGAACTTCTTCGAAGTCAGCGAGGAAGACATCTATTACTGGGCGCAATGGTTGCCCACTCTCCTGAAGGTTGCGGTCGAGCCCACATCGGCAGTTGCAATGGGAGGAGCCATGCAATGGTTGAAGAGCCAGCGCGCGCGTCAGCGGGTGCTTGTTATCCTTTCAGGAGGCAACATCGACCGGCTTACCTATCAGAAGATTTGGAAGGACGACCTGCTCCGCGAGATTCCGAGCTCCAGGATGTCCCAGTCGGACGTGAGCCGCGTTCCGTGAATTCGACATGAAACGGCGTGGATTCATTGGTTGTTGTTGTTTGCTCGTCTCAGGTCTTCTGGGGTGCGTTCGAGAGGACGCCGGGTGGAAGGATCCATCGAAGCATTACGTTCAATTCGTCACCGTTGACAACGATGTTCAGCTGGAAGTACTCGACTGGGGCGGCGCCGGACGATCGGTCGTGTTGCTCGCAGGTTTCGGCAACTCCGCCCACGTTTTCGACGAATTTGCCGAAAAACTCACGGAGACCAACCATGTGTACGGCATTACGCGCCGAGGATTCGGATCCTCCAGTCACCCGGCCTCAGGTTATGACGTGCAACATCTTGCGCAAGACATATTGAGCGTCCTCGATGCGCTACGAATTGAGTCTCCGGTACTCGCAGGTCATTCCTACGCAGGGAACGAAATGGCAATACTCGGCAGTCGTTCCGATCGTGTGGCCGGCCTTGTCTTCATGGACGCTCTGAATGATCCGACCTATGACTGGTCTGAACGCAACGCAATCAACGGACGGTTTCCTGCCGAACGCTACCCTATCCCGAATGTCCCGAGTAGTGAGACCAATCCGAGTTTTGAGGAGTACCTGGCCTGGCAGCGTGTCGGCAGGAGGGATCCTTGGCCTGAAAGCGAGATTCGCGCGACGTGGGAGACGACACCCGATGGCAGGATGGGAATGCCGAGGACCACGCTGGAGATTCGACGCGCGATCACCGCAGGAACACCCAAGCCGGACTACTCGACAATAAAGGTTCCAGCGCTGGCCTTTGTGGCTTATCCCATCGCTGTTGACCAGCAGCTACAGGACTACGAGATCAGAAACGATCAGGACCGGAAGGCTGTCGAAGACTTGTACGCAGCCGATCAGAAATACTTGAAGGAATTCACGGATAACTTTCAACATTCTGTCCCCGGCGCTCGAGTACTCCGAATGGTGGGAGCTCGCCACTATGTTTTCATCTCCAATCCATCCGATGTGCTATTCGAAATGCGCAGGTTCGTGGCTCGCCTTCCGCAATAGACGGCGAGTACCAGGCGATCATTTCAGGAATCGAGCGATCGCGCCGGTCGTGTCCGGTTTGTCGAGATAGGCGATATGCCCGGCGCCAGGTACGATCAAGACTTCCGAGTGAGGGATTTTTGCCTTCCAATACGGAGCCTGGCCAACCGGAATTATCTTGTCTTCACCTCCCCAGACGATCAATACAGGCATCGTGAGGCGATGGAGGTGACGCGGGAACTTCGGATCAAACGGATGTTCCCAGAACAGCCGCGCGAAAGTTGTCGCTTCACGATAACGAGTCCCGATGAAATCCATATCGGGCTTCGCCGGCAGATTCTTTTTCAGCACGTCAAAGTTTGAAACGAGCATCGGGACAATCTGCTCGCCCGGTGTCGAAATCAGATCCACCGCAGGATGCTCTTCCACATCAAGACCGTAAGGGGCCACCAGAACAAGTTTGCGAACGCGATGGCGGTGTTCTGCCGCAAATCTGGCGGCAAGGTAGCCGCCAAATGAGATGCCAACGAGGTACATGGTATCGATCTCGAGCTTGTCGAAGAGCTCGAGGTAGTGCAGAACGTAGTCATGGATGTCGGTGAATGTGGGATCGTCACCGGAATCTCCAAACCCCGGATGGTAGGGAACAATGACTTTGAACCGGTCTGCCCACGCCTCCGCGAACTCGAAGCCATCCACGGTCCCTCCGCCGTGGAAGAAGACGAGAGGGTCGCCCTTGCCCGCAATGTGCACGACGGTCCTGACTTCATTCACCTCGAGTTCTTCGCGCACGAACTTGCTCATCGCGCACCCCCGGACTTTCTCAGCTTCGGCATGACCTGTTCGGCAAAGAGGGTCATGTTCTTCACCGCTTTCCAATGGGGCATGTCGGCAACATGCATGACACTGTTAATGTGATTTGTGCCCATGCGCTCGGTCCACTCCCCTATCAGATTCGCGACTTTCTCCGGCGTCCCAACAGCAATGAAGAACGAACCGCTGATAGCCTTGAAGTCGAACCCTCCGTGCATTTTGTCGGCGCCGGCAGAGCGGATCTTGAGTTGATCAACGGAGAGGTATCCGGGAGGGGCGAGCCACTGAGGAGAACTTCGAGCATAGTCCTCGAAGAACCGCTGCAAGTGGATCGTGTACTCGCGTTCGGCTTCTTCTTCTGTTTCTGCAACGTATACAAAGTTCAATAGTGGCAGCTGCTCGGGACGAATGTTGTGCCCGTAATGCGCGGCACGATCGCGCAATCGTTGATTCAAGTCCTGTGCGACCTTCTGAGGCACGAATACCGACGAGTAACCTAGTCCCAACTCGGCGGCCAGTTCGATTGTTTCGGGGCTGCCCGATCCCACGATGTAGCATGGCGGATGAGGTTTCTGATAGGGCCTCGGCCACGGGTTGAGGAATCGATAGGTGTAGAACTTTCCGTAATGCGTTGTTGGCCCGTCCGCGGTCCACGCCTGAAGTATGATCTGCAGAGATTCTTTGAACTTCTCGCGCGCGGTGACAGGGCTTACGGGATGGGACCAGTACTCCATTCCCGTTCCGAGCGGGAACGCGATCTCCAGCCGTCCTTTGGACAGCACATCGAGAATTGCGTACTCCTCCGCAAGACGATTCGGCAGCATGAAATTTGGAGGAACACCCCACACACAGATCCGGGCATTCTCAGTCCGTGCAATCAACGCCGATGCCAGCACGTTGGGCGTCGCCATCATGCTGTAGACCGTGTTGTGATGCTCGTTGAGCACGATGGCATCGAAGCCCAGGCGATCGGCGAGAACCAGCTGATCAAAATATTGCTGGTACAGTTCGTATCCCTTTTCAGGGTCGTAGAACTTGTTTGGGAAATTTACCCAGGTGGTCTTGTAATCCTTGTGGTTTTCCGGGAGATGCACAAACGGCATGAAGTGCATCACGTTGAATCGAATACCTGAGCCCATTCCGCCTCCAATCCTCAGAGGATCTCAAAAACCTGGTAGATTGCCCCTCCGGCGACGCGATGCCCGTAAGCGACGCTTACGACGCGGTTGAGCCAGCCATACTTCTGTGATGCCGTTTCGAAGTAGGGAGTCGCGCGCATATAGTACTCGGAGGGATTCACGTTTTCCCCGCGTCCGATGCGATCGAGGACTTCCTTCGGTCCATGACGCACACCAAGGTAAGTCATCGCTATCAGGTCGCCATCCTCGGCCTGCATCACCAGACGGACGTTCAGCGTAGTCGCACCATCTGCGCGCAACGATTGCCAGTCGCTGCCCCCGGACAGGATTTTGCCGCGCAATTGCTCGCCTTCAAAACGCCCGCCAGCGATCTCTCCGATCCTGCGGTCATGGCCCGGAGTCGCGCCGACAATGCTGGGGGCCTTCACTTCAATCTGAAAAGTGAAGAGAGGTTTGTAACGAACCGTCGTGAGTTCGACGGGGAGAATTGAGGATAAGGGCTCTGTGTTCATTGTCAGGGTTTGGAGAAGTAGGAATCTTTCAGCGCCAGTCCCGGGTCTACCTTGTCGAATTCAAACAACTGTTGATGTTTGGGACGATCGGGATAGCGAAGCGTCATTGCGTGAGGCAGGCGCAGTTCCGACTTTGTTTCAGTCTCGCGGTATTGTCCATACTCAACCTCAACACGGTCGCGCGAACCTGCCAGTTCCTCGCGAAGAATCTTTCGTGGCAGAAAATCTTCCTCAAGGAAAAATGTGTAGCGATCGGTTTCCGAGGTCGCAATCAGAACGGGCAGGCCATCGACCCGTCCTTTTTTGAGATCATGACCATTTCGGATTTTTATGAGAACCGCCGGAAGCCTCAATTCGGTTATGTGGCGAATGCTTTGTTCCAGCTCTTTCGCGAGCGGCGTTCCCGCAAATCTCTTATCTCCGTCGGACCGCGCGACCTTGCCGTCATAGGTCACTGTCCATTTGCGGCCTGTAATTTTCATCTCCCAGCGCAGCTTGTTTGGTACAGCCGCTTCCACTAGTTCAGCCGTCCAGTCTCCGATACTCGCGGGGTCGCCTTTGATTGTCATTTCCCCATCGTCCTTAGAGGTCACGGCATAGAGGACGAGGTTGGCTGGCCCCACTCTCTGGGTCATGAGCTCAACGACATCGATTGCAGACTTACCGGCCCATTCTTCAACGGCAAGCCTGAACGTGACATTCGCTGTGTTTGGTGCTCGGACGATCGCTTTGCTTGCTGCGGGCCTGAAACCGTCTGCGTCAACCTGGATCGCATATTCTCCATCGGCGAGTTCGTCAAATGTTCCATGACTTTTCGTCGTGGGGATGGTTTTTCGATAACCATCGGGCCCGGTGACCGTCGCGACGCAGTCGGGCGTGCACTCCACATCCAGAGACGCTCGGACGGGGTCGAGCTTAAAGGACCGGCGAATCGTCTCGCCCGCCGTCACTCTGAACGTGTCGTTTTGCGGCTTGTACGTGGGTGGAGCGCTCACGTCAAGATTCACCGCCCCGGCGATCACCGAAGTCGTTAGCCGTTTCCCAGAAGTCTTTACCGGCGTCTCGTTGTTGATGGCTACGGAGCAGTCGGGTTCGCACTCGATGATCAAAGTCGCCATTCGATTCTGTCTCTTGATTTCGCTGATCAGATCGGCGCTCATTTTAAGGCCAAGAAGTTCCCTCTCTTTAGCAGGGTCCAGGACAAACCCGACGCCATTTTGAACGACTCTTTCGCGCGTGATGTTCTTGCGCAGAGTCTCCGCGGACTCCGCCTTCCAATAGTCCAGCACCTGTTCCCACGTGAGCGGACGAGTATTGCCGGCCTGCGGGCCAGCCACGGCAATCGTGAGGAGCAACATCAGAAGAATCAGACCGGTTGGGATTTGTTTGATTCTGCTCATCGGTTTTGAATGTTTACCTTTTCAAATTCTTCCTGCGATGCTTCTGCTTTCTTCAGCAGAGCCTTCGCCTGATCCACGAGGGGCGCCAGTTCGCGCTTTCCCTGACCCTTTGTAATCACCTGTTGTGCGAGATCGGCGGCTTTGGCATATCGGCCGCTTTCGAATGCGGCGTTCCCATCCTTTAAAACGCGACTCAATTGATTCGTGGGAGCAGGAGGATCCGCGGGCTTTGCCTCTTTCTCCGAATCTGGAACATCGCCGAGCGCAATCTGTACTTTTCCGATCGCGGAACGGACTTCGGCGTTTTCGGGCGCAGTTTCCGCGTCCGCTGACATCCGACTCAGGTAATTTTCCGCGCTTGCAACCAGCTCCCGGGCCTCCTCGGGCGCATAGATACGGTCGTTCGCCAGGCGAACGGATTCCGTGGCCAGGGTTCGATAAATCTGATCCGTTGCGGGGGAAGGCGGCAGGGGAGTCTTAACTCTTTCGCTCATGGCCGCAAGGCGTTGCTTGAGTTCGTCTCCATTAGCCTTCTCCAGAAGCTCTGTGGCAAGCCAGAAATCGAGTTCTTCGCTTTTGGTTTTCAGCTGGTCGAGGTTGCGGAGCAGCGCATATCCTACGATTTTGTGATTCTTGGATGGGCGAATAAGTACCCATGAATCCAAAGACTTTGGCGGTAAGTATTGAAGCAATTCAACAGGTTCTCCGGCCGTCACAGCCCCTGTCGTTTCAGTGGACTCACTGGGTTCGCGATGGAGCGCAATGGCTGAGACGGCGACGCCGGTCCCGGCCGGCGTCAACGCCGGGGCGCGTCTGTCAACCGCCAGAGTTATCACGACTGTGACGGCAACGACAATTATGAGGCCCACCAATGCCGCAACCGTTCCAATTCCGCTGTTTGATCTTGTGGAAGAACTCAAGGCTGTTCCTATCAATGAAAGAGTTTGCAGTCGCTATCTAGCAAAGATTCTCTCCCAAACCGACGATTATGTGGATAAGAAAACAGTGGGGCGATCGACTGAGGCGTCCCTCATGAAGTTCTAATGGGACCATTATGCATTCCTTACGCGATGGCCCTTAAAGTGGACGAGTCGAGCAGATATGACAGCAAGATCGACTCACGCTTTTCGCGCAGTATTTCACGATTCCAGAGTTTGCAGCCTTCAGCCCATCGTCGAGGATCCGCCCGCAGAGTCCGCATCGCTGCAGATTTATGTTCTGTTCACGGAAATGAGCGAAACGATGGCAGCACTTCGTTCAGCGGTAGCCCTGTCAACGAACCTGCCGGCGCGGATTGTCCTGCTGGTTCCACTCACCGTTCCTCACCCTTTGCCTCTCGATCGCCCGCCGGTGTCTTTGGACTTCGTTTGCCGCCGTATTCGGGAACTGGCGGCCGCCGTAGCGATTCAAATCGAGGCACTCGTCTATCTCAGTCGGGATCCACATGAGGCCGTCATCAAGATGCTCAGGCCCGCCTCGTTGATTGTGATTGGAAGCCGCAGCCGCTGGCTGTTCGAAAAGTCAAAACGCATCGCCAGGAAACTTCGACGCCGTGGTCATCACGTTGTGCTCGCTGACTTCTAAATAAGGGAGATTTCACTTTGTCGACTCAAACACGCGGTACGGCAACCAAAGTTATTGTTGCCAGCACTGTCATGCTTTCCTTCATCTCGTTCTGGCGTGCTGCAGCCATCGTCCTGAATGATCTCGGATCGTCCGTCTACTATGTCGGCGGCATTGTCGAGCAGGCCATCGGGCCAAGCGCGCCGTGGTTCATCCTGGGCGTCATGCTGTTTAGTTTTGCGGTGCGCTCGGTATACATGGAGAGCAGCAGCATGTTCGTTCGGGGCGGCGTCTATGTTGTCGTTCGTGACGCTATGGGCCCGTTCGTGGCGCGACTATCGGTATCGGCGCTGCTCTTCGATTACATCCTGACTGGGCCGATCAGCAGTGTGAGCGCGGGACAATATCTTGGCCGGCTGATCAACGAAACCAGCGAATTGCTTCAGTCCGGTTTTCGTGTACCCCCGGGACTGTTTGCGGTGGTGTTTGCCATATCGGTGACATGCTATTTTTGGTGGCACAACATCAAGGGTATTCCCGAGTCGAGCGGGAAAGCGCTTCGCATCATGGAAATCACAACCGTGATGGTTGTGGTCTTTCTGGTGTGGTGCGGCGTGACCTTGATCCTGCGTGGTCCGGCGCAAATACCGCCCGCGCCTACAGCATCGAATCTGCACTTTACGGATGAAAGTTTGGGATGGTTTGCCCGGACACGGCTGTGGACGATTCCGATCGTTGCCGTCATCATCGCTTTCGGTCATTCCCTGCTTTCGATGAGCGGCTTTGAAACGCTGGCCCAGGTGTACCGCGAAATCGCGTCGCCGAAGCTGAAGAATCTGAAGATCACAGGAAATCTGGTCTGCATTTACGCGATCGTCTGCACTGGCGGACTGACGCTTCTCGCATCGATGATCATCCCCGACGCGAGTCGAAAGTTGTATGTCGAGAATCTTCTTGGCGGTCTGGCGATGCATCTGGCCGGGCCCGAGATACTTCGGCTCCTGTTCCACGGGTTTGTCGTTGTTGTGGGCGTACTCATTCTGTCCGGGGCGGTGAACACCTCTATTATCGGCGCAAACGGCGTGATGAATCGTGTCGCGGAGGACGGCGTTCTGCACCCCGCGTTTCAAAAGCCGCACCGCAAATTCGGGACTAGCTACAGGATCATCAACCTCATCACGGCTCTTCAAATCATTACGATCATCCTGAGTCGAGGGGACGTCTACTTGCTCGGCGAGGCCTATGCTTTCGGTATTGTGTGGAGTTTTTTCCTCAAAGCGCTGAGCGTCCTTGTCCTGAGATTTCAACGGAAAGATCAGGAATACAAAACCCCTCTCAATATTCGTCTCGCCGGCGTCGAAATACCCATTGGTCTGGTTTTGACGACAGGAATCCTATTCTTTGTCGCATTAGCGAACCTCATTTCGAAGCGGATCGCCACAATTTCCGGTGTGACCTTCATGCTGATCCTGTTCGTGATTTTCACCATCTCAGAAAAGTTGACTCATCGGAAGGGCCATAAAGGTCTGGAACAGTTCAACCTTGATGTTTGCCCGGACGTTGAGAACGAGAAAGTCGGCGCGAGGCCCGGCTGCGTTCTTGTCGCGGTGCGCGACTTCAACCGGCTAACTCACCTGGTTTCGGTTCTTCAGAAAACGAATACTCGAAAGCACGACATTGTAGCCGTGGCGGTGCGCAACATCTCGACCGGAGCAGGAGAGTACGACCTCAGCACTTCGCAACTGTTCACACATTATGAACAGGAGTTGTTCTCTCGAGTCGTCTCTCTGGCGGAGAAGGAGGGAAAGACCGTCGAACTTCTTGTGGTTCCCGGTATAGATGCCTTTGACGCGCTCGTTCAAACCGCAGCGAAGCTTCAGGCGTCGCGCCTGGTGACAGGGGTTTCGGCGCGCATGGATTCAGACGAACTCGCCCGTCGCATCGGCCGGGCGTGGCAAAGACTTCCGGAGCCGAGACTCGCGTTTTCGTTGGAAATCATCTCGCGAGACCGGCCCACGGTTTTCGTCAATTTGGGCCCGCATCCTCCAAGGTTGTGGCCTGAGGATGTCGACACAGTTCACAACCTGTGGCTGGAACTCAGTGAAGACTTCGGATCTAAAATTCACCATCGAGACATTGTTGGCGTTGCGCTTCGGAGGATGGTCAGGGATATGAACTCCGGCATGCGCACTGACGTTGTTCGCGATGTCGGACAAGAACTCACCCAGAGGCATGCGGAGGAGAAATCTCCAGTGTCCTAGCATCCTGCCCCCCGCGGTGCCATAAAATGCTAACCGCGGGGGAACTGTGGACGTTTTGTCAGAAACCACTGCGCAGGGGCGCATTGGCCACTGCAGGACTAAGGACGGCGGAACGCTGCTCGAGTGCCTTGCAGCCCTGGGCCTGAACTCAGAAGAAGCGGAACATCTGTTTTCATTTGGAGCCGTCTATGTTGAACGGCACAGAGCCACTTCGAATCGGGCTCTCTCGCCCGGTCAGTATGTGCGAGTCCATTTACAACCGAAGAGGTTTCCGGTAGAAAGAATCGATTGGCCGGCGACGATTTTGCATCAGAACGACCGATTCGTTGTTGTGAACAAGCCGGCAGGCATCCCAGTTCACGCAACTGTAGATAATGCGACTGAGAACGTCCTCCATCAGGTGAGCCTCGCGCTGCGGCTCCCTCTTCACATTACTCAACGCCTTGACACCGAGGTAACCGGCCTTCTCGTCCTGGCGAAGACAAAAGAATTTCAGCGGCAGTTCAACCAGCTCCTTATTGAACGTCGGGTACAGAAGAGGTACCGTGCGCTCGTCGAGACCGCCCCGGAACTGGGAAAACACGTCCATTACATGAAGCCGGCGAAGCGCAGCCCCAGAACGGTTGAACGAGAGTCGCGCCCCGACTGGGTCGAATGCGTGCTGCGTGTTGCCGCCGTTACGCGTGTCAACGACGCTTCAGTGCAACCTGCGTTATTCGAAGTTGAAATCGATCTCGAGACTGGTCGAACACATCAGATTCGAGCCCAGCTTTCTGCCATGGGCTGTCCTATCGTTGGAGACAAACTCTACGGAGCAACCTCGGCCCATGATCGGAACGGAACATCCTGCCCTGGAATCGCGCTTACGAGCGTTTCCACATCATGGACCGGCGGGGATGGCCAAACATTTTCCTTCTCGCTTAATTCGTAGGATTGCAAGCTTTCCGCCGTGTCAATTCGTTGACCTTCTCTAAAGAAACTCACCGAATAGCCGATAAGCCAGATAGCGTCAGGTATAGAGCGCAGCCAGCACGATCCTGACGAAAGACCAGGAAGGTTCTTTTTTGAGACTTATGAGTGACAACAAGCAGCTCCGTTCCATGAATGGTCGAGACCTCAGAAAAGATGAGAAGGGGGTCTTCCTGGTCGCGGTTGCGCTCATGCTGATTGCGCTGCTGGCCTTTGTGGCGCTTGCCGTAGATACCGGCGTTCTTTATAGCGCAAGAACCGATGCACAGGAAGTTGCCGACGCTGCAGCCATGGCTGGAGCTTTCACTTTCGTCAATACTCCGAGCCTTCCACAACCGGCGACTGCAGCAACCCACGCTCTTGGTATTGCTACAGCGAATACTGTGATGGGGAAGGCCATCAGCGCTGGCGATGTTACCGTCACTCCAGATATTGCAAAACGACGCGTTACAGTTTCGATCAGGGTCACGCAGACCACGTATTTTGCAAAAGCGATCGGAATAGGTTCAGCCGATGTTGTCGCCACGGCGACGGCGGAGTCCTCGCAATATGCGACCGGGTCGGCATGCGTCAAGCCCTGGTTCCTTCCCAACACGGCTCTGAGCGGCGGACAGGTGTGCGACGACGAGTGTGATATCGCGAAGGTGTTGATCAATCCCACCACCAGGGAAGTTACGTCCTTTGCGTCGTCCAAACTCGGACAGCAGTTTTCAGTAAAACCTCAGGATCCAAGCGGCGCGTTAGCTCCTGGAAACTTCTATGCGGTGGATTTTCCGAGTAGTTCGGGCGGAGCCGCCGGTTATCGAGATTCGATTGCCACCTGCGATAGTCCCTACCTTCGGTGTGGGGAATGGCTGCCCGTGAAATCCGGAAATATGGTCGGACCCACGGAGCAAGGCGTCGAGACTTTGATTGGAGATCCCCCGCGCTTTACATGGGTTGAGCCGGGAAAATACCAGCGCCAGTCCGATTCAAAGTTGTTCGATCTAAGCGAGAACGTCATTCTTGTTCCAATCTGGAGTTCCTGCGGAAGTGGTTTCTGTCCAAGTGCCAAGGTTAACGGCCAATTGCAGATCATCGGATATGCTGCCGTCTTTCTTGAGGGAATATCTGGAGACAATGTCATCGCGAGGTTGCTGGGCGTTTCGTCGTGCGGTCCGCTGATCAATCCACCGGATAACGGTAGCGGTAGCAGCGCCTTCGCTGTTCCGTTGCGACTGATTCGCGATTAATCCTCAGTTCCCAAGCCCGCGGCCGTTTACATCCCCATTTCCGTTACCATTACCGCGGCCATTTCCATTCCCGTTGCCGTTTCCACCGCCCCGGCCGTTGTTGCCATTGTTGCCGTTACCGCTGTTAGTTGCGGTTCCACCGCCACTGCTTCCGTCTTCCAACCATAGGACGAGTTTGCTGAAAGTATCCTTGACGGGTTCGCCCAGGCGGGTTCCGAAGGTGAGGACGAAAAGCGCGACGAGCACGAGCATCACGGCATATTCGACAGTAGTCACGCCGTATTGACTGAGTCTTTTGATACGACATCCGAATGCCTGCAGCGCATGCGTGCGCTTTGTCCTTGCTGCCATTCCGCGGACTCCTTGCCGGTTGAACGTCATATCTTATGGACCTGTTCGAAGGTCAACCTGATTGCACGAAGAGAGTGTCGGCGCGCGTCATGAAACCGTCAATTCTTTTCGGGAATTTGCGAGGGTGGCACCGGCGACCTATTGCCTCCGCAGCGCAAAGACACGATTGAATTTACGTTGTTCGACTCAAGTGCCCGCGCGCAATGCTTCCGTTTGAGATAAGATTTATGCGTCAACCCAAAAAACGAAGGAGGCCAGAGCCATGAATCATCGCGTCATGAAGCTGCTTGTTGTAGCGACCTGCGCCGTGTTGTTTGCGGGCATGATCTCACGACAGGCCGGCACACCAGGCCAGGTGAACGAAGTCACCTTCAGTAAGGACGATCAGAAGACAACGATTGATTGCAACCGCAGTGCAGTGATCATCACGGGGGACGATAACAAGATCATCGCTAAAGGCGAATGCACCAAACTAACTATCAGTGGCGATGACAACGAAATCACGGCGGACACCGTCAACGAAGTCGTCATATCCGGCGACGATAACAAAATTGCGTTGGATACGGTGGCTAAGATCAGCGTCAGCGGCGACGACAACAAGATTCATTGGAAGAGAGGCGCCGGAGACAGCCGTCCCCAGGTTTCCGATACAGGAGACGACAACGCCATCAAGCAGGATTGATCAGTCTGCAAGACCCCGTCCCTTTTCGAGACAGGCAAGCGTTTTCGGTACCGACGAGTGTTGTTGCCGCCGATATAATGCCTCTTCATGTCAATATCCCCCGGTTCGCGCATTGGTCCGTACGATGTCGTGGCTCCGCTCGGCGAAGGCGGAATGGGCGTGGTTTTTCGGGGACGAGACTCTCGCCTGCAACGGGATGTCGCTCTGAAACTTTTGCCGGACAACCTCGCCAATGATCCCGATCGCCTGTCGCGGTTTGAGCGGGAGGCTCAAACACTCGCATCGCTCAATCACGCCAACATCGCGCAGATCTACGGTCTTGAGCAGGTAAACGGTTCGACATGCATCGTGATGGAACTTGTCGAAGGCGAAACTCTGGGCGATCGTCTCCAGAGAGGTCCCTTATCGTACGACGAAGCACTCGACATCAGCCGGCAAATTGCGGACGCGCTGTCTGCGGCCCATGAACGCGGCATTGTTCACCGCGATTTAAAACCCGCGAACATCAAGTTGACGCCGAACGGCACGGCGAAAGTACTCGACTTCGGATTGGCCAAGGCGCTCGGTCCTAAGGCAGCGGACAACACCATGAACGCGATGCCGACCGTGGCAACCGGATCCATTGTCGGCCATATCGTCGGCACTCCGGGATATATGTCGCCGGAACAGGCTCGAGGCAAGGAAGTGGATGCGCGCACGGATATCTGGGCTTTCGGGTGCGTCCTCTATGAAATGCTTACGGCGCGGCAGGCCTTTGATGGCGAGACTGTAACCGATGTGATGGCGAAAATCGTCACGACTCCACCGGATCTGCAGCTTCTTCCGAAAGCCACGCCAGCATCAATACGGATGCTGCTTTCGGCCACTCTCAACAAGAACGCGTCGCAGCGCCTTCAGCATATCGGAGACATCCGGCTGTTTCTTGATGGATCGCTCGTCGATGCTGCAACAAAAGAACAGACGACACCACCGCAGAAGAGCTTTGTTGGAAAATTGCTGATTGTGGCGCTCGTTCTCGCAACGGCCGCCGCCGCCATTCTCGGCACGCTCTATTTCCGCAAAGCTCCTTCATCGCCAGATGTCATGAAGTTCGAGATGACATTCCCAAACCTTACGGGGCAGCCACTCTTATCTCCCGACGGAAAACTGACCAGCTATGGCGGCGATATCGGAGGAGGGAAGCGGGGGCTCTTCATTCGTCCGATCGATTCAGAAATTCCTCGACAACTGGCCGGCACGGACGGCGTCAATGGTGCGTGGTGGTCTGCCGACAGCAAGAGACTTGCCTTCGTCGACAATGGAAAATTGAAAGTATTCGATCTGGCTTCAGGTTCGACACGAATTATCGGGGATCTGGATTCCGTGCGCTTCACCGGAGGCACGTGGAACCTGGCGGGGGATCTGTTGGTGGCGAGCACTAAGGAAAATGCAAGCGTCATCTTGAAAATCTCCGAGTCCGGTGGGCCTGTTACGGCCGTGACAAAGCTGGACCCTGACCGGTCCGAAGCTCTTCACGCCGTGCCGGTGTTTTTGCCTGACGGAAAACACTTTGTGTACGTTGTGGCGGGTGGAACTCCGCAACAGACGGGAATTTTCGTGAGCTCACTTGACGCGCTTAGCAAGGGTGAGGCGCCAAAGCACGTGCTGCCGCTTGAAGTGAATCGCTTCAACGGAATGGCCTACGTCTCCGGCTTCCTACTCATTCATAACCTTGGCAATCTCACTGCATATCGTATGGACGCAAGCGGCCGGATAGAAGGCGAGCCCATTGTTCTCGCGGAAGACCTGGATGGCACTTTTTCCGCGTCGAATAATGGACTTCTACTGTTCCATAAGGCAGCACCCGCCGTCGGAGAGCAGTTGACCTGGTATGACCGCATGGGCAGGCCGAGTGGTCACGTCGGATCGGTCGGGAATTATGGCAACGTCGACATTTCGCCCAAAGGAGACCGTGTCGCAGTCGACATGACGACGAATGGCAATCGCGACATCTGGGTCATCGATCTAATGCGAGATGTTCCTTCGCGTATCACTGTGGATCCTGCGCCCGAGTGGTCCTCCTCCTGGTCTCCCGACGGCGAACGCCTCTCCTTCGTTTCCAACAGAGGAAACGTGAATCAGATTTACGAAAAGGCATCTACGGGCAACGGTACGGAGACACTATTACCCACCGAGGGCGTGCCAGCAATTCCCGTCAACTGGTCACCGACCAACGACTTCATCGTGTTTTCGCGACTGCGACCCAGTTCCAGTGGCGGTTATGACACCTGGCTACTTCCAATGACCGGCGACCGAAAGCCAAAGCCGTTCCTGGAATCTCAGTTCGATAAGTTCCACGCGAGAGTTTCTCCCAACGGCGAATACGTCGCCTTCGCGACGAATGAAACAGGCACGTATCAGGTTGTGGTACACACATTCCCCGATCCCAACCGTGGAAAGTGGACCATCAGCGCAGAAGGAGGTGTGGAGCCGAAATGGAGCCGCAATGGACGCGAGCTTTATTACCTCGCGTTCGATGGCAAGCTCATGTCGGTTGCTATTAATGGGCCAAACTTCAGCGCCGGCCGTCCCACTCCGTTGTTTCAAACCCCGCTTTCGGTGAACCGCAACGCGCCAGCTCGCGACCGCCGCTACGATGTCGGTCCGGACGGCCGCTTTCTTATCGTGACGCCCGGCGATCGGGGGCCGTTCGCGCCGTTTACGGTTGTCGTGAATTGGGCGAAGGGGCTGTGAGGAAGATCACGCCTGGCGTTTTCGCGCAGCTTGGGCTCGCACGTCAACGCCGAAAGTTCGCTGGGTGCTTTCGTACCAGGTGTCATCATCGGCCGCGTTCCAGTCCACCCATTGCTCGTCTGTCATCGATGCGCGCCATTGCAGATAACCTTCCGCGTCCGGACCGACGGGATGCCGCAATTTCCACGTTCCGCTTTCGATAATTTCGCGGATCTTTTCTCCAACCACTGTAGGCGGCGTGGGTTTCTGAAGTGAAGCCGCAAAAAGAGCAGCCAGGCGATCCGTTTGCGGGTAGGGCGACGACGCGGATTCGGTCCTGCCACTGAGGCCTCTGGCCATTTCGGTATCGATGACTCCAGGTTGAACGATGGCGACACGCACATTAAACATCTTCGCTTCCTGCGCGAGTCCTTCGCTCAAGGCTTCCAGTGCGAACTTGGATGCGGCGTATGCGGACATCGGAGCAGAGGAGACACGGCCCGCTACCGAAGTGATATTGATGATGCAACCGCTGCGCCGGTTTCTCATCTCGGGAAGGACACCTTGAATGCAACGCAAGGCGCCGAAATAGTTCGTCTCCATGATCCTGCGGAATTCAGGAAGTGGAAGTTCTTCCACCGGTCCACTACCCTCGACGCCGGCGTTGTTCACCAGCACGTCGAGCGGCCCTTGTGACTTCTGGATGGATGCTATTGTTTCTCGCACCGATGCGTCGGAATCAACGTCCATCGTGGAGATGGTGATAGGTAGTCGCTCTTTCTCTGCAGTTTCTCTGAGCTGGGGAGAACGTCCTGGATCGCGCATTGTAGCGCAGACCTTGTGGCCGTTGCGTGCCAGAATGAGTGCGGTGGCGAGACCTATACCTCTGCTTGCGCCAGTAATCAATACAGATGCCATGTTTCTCTCCCGGTGGTTGAATGAATCTAACATCCTACTCCGTGGGTCTGGCACAACCGGCGTGAAATTTAGTGCTGCCCTCACGACATCTGGTCGCGAGGGCAGCGATGAGGATCTAGTTTAGAACCCGAATCGCAATTGAGCCTGAATGGTTCGACCACCGGCCTTGTTTGTGATCTGCCCGAATGGATTCGCCGAGTTCGCAGAGTTGAGTGTCAGGCTTGGTGCGCCCGGTTGCGGGTGATTCATGATGTTCTGAATATCCGCCCTGAATTGCAGTGACTTGGATTCACTGATCGAAAACGACTTGCTGATGCTCGTGTCGAATCGAAACACCGGCAAATCGCGGAGTACGTTCCGGCCCAGGTTCCCTCGAACCCCGGGAAGGGGATTCTGAAGGGCAATCAATCCCCACTGCGTCGGATTGCCTGCAGAATCGCGGGCTGTGACGACGGCGCCGGGAGTGGTTGATGGCACGACCTTTGCCAGTGCCTGCAACGTGCACCGCGCAGTGGCGCCGCCGTTCAGGTTCTGCAAAGAAGTGACAGTGGCGCATTGCGGATCCGAAATCTTGACCCAGCTGTTCGGATCAAAGTAGCGGCCCTCGAGGAGAGCATTGTTGCTCGCCGGCACACCCCATTGGACGCCCGCCTGACCCAGCAACTCGTCTACAAGCGACGGGTTTACGACGTCGGGGACGCCATTGTTATAGAGCGAATTGTTCGTGGTGATGCTGGTCCAGGCGCCGGAGCTAACGGTATAGATCACGCCGAGCTGCCACTGCTCGACTATCCGAGCCAACGCTCCTGAGCTGCTGCCAAGGAACAGTCTGTTCGGGCCGAAAGGAAGATCGACTGTCCCATTCGCGCGAAACACGTGTGGATGGTTGTTGTTGACGATGGAGTAGTCTGCGGCGCGGTCCACCGGGTTTGTGTATGTTGTTCCAATACCCAGATTCTTGCTCCACGTATAGTTGGCTGAGCCCGCAAATCCATGGGTGGGACGCAGTGTCACTTCTGCCTGCAGCGAGTGGTAATTACTGCTTGCCATATTCGAGAAGTAATTCACCGAGCTGAATTGCGGATTCGTTGCAATGAAGTTTTCAGGGAATCCGTTGAATCGCAATACAGCGCCGCGAACGGTGGAAGGAATATCCGGAAGACCCGCATTCGATGTCGCCGTTTTTACGTAGTTCAACGTGTTGAGGGAAGTTGCAACTGCAGAATAGTTGCCGTTGGCAATATTCGTTTGGAATGTCGAGCTGGATCGCATCTGTAAAGCTGCCGTTTGCAATACGCCTCCGACGGTCGACCCGATCGGGCCGTACGTGACGCCTGCAGCGCACCCGGTAGCGCATAGGTCAATACCTTTTGCCATCGCGTCGAGGAGCGGTGATTCTCCCCCGGTTCGAATCCGATTCAGCTCGTCAAGCAGTCCGTTGTAGAGGAAGTTCGAGCTGTTCAGGTTGATGCTGGTGTACTGCTTCTTGGAGAGAGTTCCGATATAGCGAAGATCGACCGTGACATTCTTCCGAACCGCGCGCGTTACGGAAAGGGTGAGGTTTTGCACATAGGGCGATGTGTAGTTGGGATCGAAGATGGTGATCCCCGTATTTCGATCCGTAATGGGAATCGGCGTCATCGGAGCGACGGGTATCGGAGTCGGAATGAATGAGTTGATGGACGTCAAGTCGAGATAGGGATTGGTGCTGTCCCCCCCATACGTTCCCGGATAGGTTTTTCCCGGCGGGTTGCTGAGAGGACCTTCCAGTGTGTTGAAGCGGCCGCCGCCCTGGAATGTGACCTGGTACCCGCCGCGTACTGTGGTTTTTCCTTCGCCGAACCATGGTACCTGCCAGGCGAAGCCGACCGCAGGACCGAAGTTGTTCCAATCGTTCTTGTAGACCGTTGTGCCGGAATTCGGCGAATTTGGTCCCACGAATTGAAGCGTCGTGTCGTCCGCGGCGCGCGGGCCTGGGACCATCCATCCATTGAAGTCGCGCCCTGACCAGCCGAAAGCGGCAGCGCCGCCGCCTACAGGCGCGACGGTGAGACCCGAGGCGGCATACGGCACGCCGTACCATTCATACCGCAATCCCAGATTCAGAGTCAGGTCCTTCGTAACCTTGTAATCGTCCTTTGCGAACAAATCAAATTCACGCTGCTTGATTGTGTTTGTGATCAATGGTTGCGTGCGATAGTCCGAAAACTGGGTCGCGGTAGGATCCGTCAGAAAATAAACGTTGTTGATCGATGTGAGGGAGCCGGCCAGGTAGTTCAGGAGGTTTCGTGCTTTCGTCGCGTTGTTCGTTTGCAGTCCGGTCATGGCCGGATTTGAGCTGGAGATCGAACTCGGTCCCGAAGTCACGAGTTGCGAGCCGGCTGCGGCGCCACCTACCAAAACGACAGGCGCCTTGGAGTTTGTAAAAAACGAATTGCCCGGGCTGCTGCCTGTGGACGTGCTGCTATTCAAACGAATCTCGCCACCGATTTTGAAGCTGTGTGTGCCTCTGGACCACGTCAGCGTATCGGCGTAGGTCCAGCTTGGCGTTTTGTCACGTGCCGTCGCAGTGATATTGGCACCCGTTGCGCTCCCTCCCAGACAATTTCCCGGAGGCCTGGCGCCAGTGATCGGATTACAGACCCCAACAGCCCCACTCGTGTCGGTGAGAACGAGGAACCCATTTGTAACAGGAGGAAGGTACGCAGCGATCCCACTTTGGTTCTCTTCCAGATCCCAGGGCGCGATAACGTTGGTGCCGTTGATGCGGTATCCGAATCTGCCTTCGTTCACCATCGCTCCCGAGATGGTGGAGATAAGAGCCGCGGTGATAACCGTTGGCCGGTGATAGTTCTGGTTGCTCCACGTTCCGGGCAGCCCCGCCACAGTGTCGTCGGAGACGACTCGTTCGTGCGTGAAGCCGACGTTCACTTTGTGGTTCGCGCTTAGATTGTGATCAATCCTCAAGTTGATCTGTTTGCGATTTCCAGTGCCTTCTCCAACGCTGAAGAGGTTGTCGAGCCCCTTGTAGTGGCGAAGGAATCGATAGCTCGCGACGTTGAGCCCGTCAACGCTGCCGCCGCCCGATGTACTCCAGTCATTGGGGGTCGGCATGAGGTTTATCGAGCGGGTAACAAATCCGGTTTTATCCAGGCCAGTGCGGTAGGGGTCCCACGAACCGTTCACAAGGGCATTGGAGCAATCGGAGTTGGGCGTGCCTCCTGCAAAGCTTATCGGTCCATACACGCTGATGTAACGCAGTGGCGCTCCAGCGGTGGGAGGTACAGGGTTGCCATTTGCGTCTACGACTGCTGCCGTAGCATTCGCTCCTGTCGTTGCTGCGGTCCCGAATGCGCCATTGTTGACACCGTCGAAGTAGCGGAAGACGCCGTTCCGCGCGCAAGGCGTCAGTACCGTTGCATATGTGTTGGCTCGCCCGCGATTGAAGTTCATGTCCCACAGCGCAAAGAAAAAGGTCTTCTGCTTTATGATTGGCCCGCCGACGCTGAGTGTTCCCTCATTGATATTGCTCCAGTTGGGAAGAAGACGTTGGGGTTGGTTTCGGTTGTTCGACCAGGTGTTCGGATTGAGCGCCGTGTTCTGAACGACCCATTTCGCGGCGCCGTGAAATTGGTTGGTTCCGGAACGCGTGGAAATCTGGATCGCACCGTTGCCGCGCCCGAGTTCCGCATCAACGGGGGCAACGATTAGTCGGATTTCACCGACGAGCTCGGGATTCATGACCGTTGCCGTATTGATACCGGTCGGATATCGCTCGTCCTGCACCATGATTCCATCTCGCAGCACAGGCACGGCCTGCGCGCTGACGCCAGCGAGAGTGGTCCCTTCGCGGCCAAAAGCGCTCTGCCCGGGGGCGCCTGTTGCGACGAAGTTGTCGAGTCCGCCCAGTAAGGTCAGAAGATCCAGAACATTGTTACCGACAACCGGCAGATCCTCGACCTTCTCCTGGGGAAGTACCTGTCCGATAGTGGGATTCGCTGTCTGAAGAGTAGTATCCGCAGCTACCGCGACTTCAAGGACCGTACTCAGCGATGCCACGCTGAGTGAAAAATTGAGACGAACAGTCACGGCGTTCCCCAGAACTACATCCTGATAGGTGCGCTTTTGGAAACCTGGCAGTTCGGCGGAGACCGAGTACGTGCCGGGGATCAGGCTCTGAATATTGTAAACGCCGGATTCGTTGGTCACCGCAGAGCTGATCACCGCGGTGTTATTGTTGATTGCTCTGATGGAAACGCCCGGTAGTATCGCTCCTGAAGAATCCGAGACCGTACCGGTAATCGTCGCGTTGTTCACCTGAGCAAGTGCTGCGGTCGACGTTAGGAGCAAGAGGAGTATGCAAAGCACCGTCTTTTTAGCCATGGTTTCTCTCCCAAAAAAATTGAGGGCAGGGGAACCCTCGTGCCAAATCAGGGGGCGAACGAGTGGGGGTCTCAGTTGCAGGCCGAGCTGAAGAACGCGTCGCGCCTGAACTGGAGGACCTTGTTGGACGCTCGAAATCTCCAGCTGCATTCTGCTGCGCCCAACTCAATCACTGAAGGAGTTGGCATGTCAACACGAAAAACCGTGGGATATTATGGACTGCGACCTCGCCCCGAATCGCACACCTATCGCTTGAGCGCTTCCTTCAACAGCCTCACGATTTCCGCGTGGCTGCCCTCATTCGACAGCTTGACCATGCCGGTATTAGCCGCGTAGATCGCGGGCGATGACGGCCGTTCGGGTTCGGCCCGTACTCGCAGATCGATCGGATTGCCTCCGCTGGGTAAGTAAATTCCGTTCGGAGGGCGGTCGCCAGGCTGTGTCGGAAACGCGCCAATATAGATCCACGTACCAAACGCGACGGCCTGGCCGGTCCCTGCAATGGCTTTGAGATCGCTCCATTCCCGCTGTATGGCTTGCGAGTGCGTGGGATCCTGAAAATAGAGATATCCCTTTCGGACTGCGGAAAGCCCGGGCTGAGGTTGCGTGAAGCCTCCGTCGGCGTACGCAAAGGCTCCCCAGACTTGTATTCGCTCCGCCATCCGCTCGTTCGGCTCAAAGACGACCTTCTCCACAATCCCGTAGATCCCTATCGGACCGCTGGCATGAATGACCGTCACGATTGAAAGAATCAGAACTGCCGCCAGAAGCGATGTGATTACTCTCATGATGCACCTCGCATTTTTATCGACGATAGTCCGCCTCGTTTCAGTATGCAATGTTATTTTTATACACGTATGTTAGTTTAATAACGGTGACCACGCGGTAGATCGAGGGCCTGATAACTGGACACTCCGTTGACGGTTTCAGGCCGAGGGGTGTAGAAAGGTAGTTAGAGAGTTCTTCAGAATCTCCAATCGACGACTGAAGTTGCCTCTTGCATGGAGGTGTCTATGAAACGCAGCTTCGCTTTCGTCTGCGGCCCGG
>Ga0068859_100001444_pt1 | contig 24093 bp, 22 predicted proteins | sample KBSSwiS22_FD_66585 | JGI IMG/M metagenome (GOLD analysis project Ga0068859, IMG submission 66585) | Switchgrass rhizosphere microbial communities from Kellogg Biological Station, Michigan, USA - KBS Switchgrass S2-2 | ecosystem: Host-associated > Plants > Roots > Rhizosphere > Soil ...
ATCACCGACCAGAGATTTCAACCACTCCGCTCGAAGCGGCTCAGAGATGGACATCAAACGATGAAGCTGCCGCTGCGTCATTCAACAGAGGCGCCGGCTTAGGGCCGAGTTTATATTTAGCGATCAGCTTGGGGTGTTGAGGTCGTACTTAAAGAGCGCGGCTTTTCCGGAATCCGCGTCGGAATAGCTTTGCATAAATCCTTCTGCGGAACTGCACACCCAAAGCACTCTTCGCTCAGCGTCAACCTTCATCCCCAGCTGCTGTACAGTCCGTCCTGGGCCGGAGCGGTAAAATCTTCGACCTCGCGATGAATAAAGTAAGCGAGCTGAAACGCCCGATTGGGAAATTCATCGCGCGAAATCCTGGTCATGGCTTCTTAGGCAGATGCAAGACTGTCGAAAGCGCCGCTAGTATCTGCATCATTAACCAACGCCGCAAGTTTCGTCCCTGCCGGAACAATCAATCATCAGCAAATCGCGGATTACTACCGTGGCATTTTCGGAATTCTGGAAATGACACACCGCCCGTTTTATGCGGCGACTACAGTACGCACCGGCTGGTGTCAGGAATCGCAAGTCGGACTGCCGGCCACTTACATTACTTTAATCCAGAAAGGGGATAGAAATGACAAAATCAAAACTCAAGTTGACGGCTCTTTTCGCCGTCTTTGCGCTACTCGGCGCGTGGGGTGTCGGCTCTTCCAGGGCGACCAGCTCGCCAGCGGCGACAAACACTTTGCCTGAGGTAAACATCAACTCAGAACTGCAGACCCTAAATTCATTTGGTGATGACCTGTCCAAGCTCGATAAGAAGCGCGCGGGTCTAATCAGAAGGAGTTCCGTAAGTGACACGGAATTCACCTCGGTCAAAAACGATCACGACGCGCTCCGGCGACGGGTGTCTCAGCTCCAGAACGCCATACGGTCGATCATTCAAAAGCTGAAAGCATCGGGACGTTGGGACACGTTCGACGCGGACTTGCTGGCGAGCACGAAGGATGAAAAGTTTAAGGCCTCGGTGGCTGAATTTGGTGGGGCTCGCCGTCTTTTCGAGGATGTAGCTTCGCAACTTGGCAGTTCGGACTCGGCAGATGAAATTCTCGGTTCGCTCGACGACGTGAGAAAGAAGGTTGCTGCTCACGCGCAGGAACAGTTCTTCGAGCCTCGCTTGCCGGCAGCCGAATTTCGGCTCGTTGCCGCGTCATACAACCCTGGCGAGCCAATGGCCAAGAGAAGCGTGAAGGGCGACGGTAAGACTTCCATTCGCGGTAGCTGGGTCCTTTACTTCGGTCGCTTGGGATGCGCCTTCGCGACAGTTCGTTACGGCGCCACTATGATGGTGCATGCTTTCGGTTCGGAAGCCAGCTTTGAGGCAGCAGCGATGACAAGCCCGGCTTCGAACAACTGGGCATGCAAGTGCAAGGACGCTTGTCAGGCACAATGAAAAAGGATAGAAGGCAGACTGAGCAAGGCCTCGTCTCCACCTGCTATGAAAGAGGAAAATGCCGAGGTCAACACTTTCGAGCCTGCCGGTAATCGCGGCCATGCTTCTGATGCCGCTACCTTCCGAAGAAACAACAAAGTACGTTTCTGGGGGTGAATATGAAGCAAAAGCTTTTTGGTTTTCTGAATTTGATTCTCATGCTGGCGGCGACGACCGCGCCGCAATTGACACAATTGCGCCTGCCGCCCAAGGCCAGGTTGAGTTGCCGACTCGCGAGTTCGACCTGCGGGAAAACTCAAAGACAAGAAATCCACCGACGGCCGGAAGCAGCCATCGAACCGATTTTGTCGCCGCCGCTGCGCCCAACAGCTGCGCTACTATGAACCCGGGAGCATCAACCGGACGATTGCCTGTAAACGCATCGCTCGCTCACCGGGCGAGCGCTACTGTCGGGTCTGCAACGGTGTTGTTGGCAGCCGAAACTCCGGCTAAGGCAGCCCAAGATTTGGGTGCCAAGGACCGTGGATGCACTACCGCATGGTCGAACCGCCAGATGAGAATGGGGCTCGCATTCTGAAGGATACCCTCGATTGGATAGCCAACGATCGCGAAATGCAGCGTGACCGCGAATCTCTGGTCAAAGTATGCTGCGCACCCCAACTTCCCGTCAGCATTCAAGGCGCACCGCGACCTCTTAGTCTTGGGACGAGTTCCTAAACGACCAACAAGATTCGATTACTAATAACCTTCAGCTGCGTTGAGACTGAATGTTGCGCGGCGCTGATTTGAGGGACGTTTCCCGAGTTTCTCTCAGGTCTGAAAAACTGAAAATAGAGAATTACTAAATAAAAATGGAGCGGGCGACGAGGCTCGAACTCGCAACTTTCAGCTTGGGAAGCTGAGTTTTCGATCCTTTATTTTCAACACTTACAAAATCCCTCAGACAAAATGCACGTGCATGCGTTGCATACCGTGCATGCATTGCCTGATTTGCGTGTCGCTGCGGGACGTTTGCGGGACGGTGTGTCAGTTCTGGATGAATAGAGCACTTCCCTTCTGGTTCAACCGGCCTGTCAGGAGAAGAATATAGGCCTTTTCGGAGCGGAGACTTACTTCCTCTTAAATTGTTGTCGCCATCTTATTGACCTCTCTCTAAAAAAGCTGAACCAGACGCGTGGGCCTCGCTTTCTGGAGCGGCGGCGCTCTTGACGGCGTGCGTCACTCTGGGCAAGGAGTTCATGGTGCGCATCTTCCGAAACCACGTAGATGTATCCCTCGTGGGTTTCTGTGCAGACCCTAACGAGTCCTTGCGGAACGCTCTTACCGTTGCGATCGCGAACTTCACCGGTCGAGGCGTCGAACGAAACTCTGTGAAAAGGGCAGACCAGACATCGGTCTGTCATGTCTGGCGTGAACGCTTTGTCTTCATGAGGGCATATTGTGATGTACGCCCTGATCTCATTCTGCATTCGCACGACGCAGTACGGGACGCCTTTGTGCTGGACGCAGACCGGAGTGCAATCCCGTACGCTGGACTGATCCGCAACGCGAACTAATTCCTGCATGTCATGCCTCCGTAGTTTTCAAACCGATCAAATGTTTCCGTCTCAGAACGGTCACTGGAACGGAAACGGCCGGGCGCGCATGAGAAATGAACCCGATGCGCGGCAATCATTTCTTTCGGGGCCGAGCATCCTTAAGTTGGCACTGGGCTCCACACCACATCGGTAAGCCGGCGATCGCTAACTCTAGTGTCCAAGGCGAAACGGGATACCCTCTCGGCACTGTCGTACTCAAAATGTGTCGCAATCGGGAGAGCTTGCAGACAGAATTCTCCAGCCATGGAGCAGACAGGAAGCAATAGGATTGCGGCGTCTGAGTTGGGAAGGTGAATGTATAGAGACTTCGCATCGGCTGTAATTCGGCACTCGCTGCCCGTCGTCTCGCCTCTGAACCTTCCTACATGCCGCAAGAGTTGGCTCTGCGTCAGCTTGAGGGGTTTTAGTCTCCCCATTTTCAAGAACGCAGCCATCTTGCGGTAGAAGGCCTCCCATTGGTTACTATCGACATCGATTGTGGTTTTCCTGAGCCGCAACTCCGGAAAGACGGATTCCACGATGACCTGCTGCTCACGGTAGAACTCAATCAGTAAAGAGACCTCACGAACGGCGCGAAGTTTGCTATAGGGAGTCTGGAAAAGCAGCTCCGTCATGCGATTAATCCATGCTTCTCCCCGATTCTGAGTATTCCGTAGAAACCAAGCTCGTGCGTCCGGATGACGCAGATAAATGACAGTCGGGTACAGTCCTTTCACAAGATCGGAAATCTTCAGCACTAACGCCCGAATACGGCGGGTGCTAACGTTCTGCGACAGCAAGACACCTACGGGCATTTGGATTAAAGATCCCTCCAAGATACGAAGGGGGCCTGCGTCTCCGTTTCGTGCAACCGCTTCCCAGTTCGCGACGATCTGTTCCAGGAATGATTCGCATCTGAGCCGAGGCAACTCATCCATTTCACTGAAGTGGAAGATCGGATGGGTCGGTTCGTGTTCATGAAACCACACCGCGTCGTAACCGTTGTTCTTAAGATGTATCCATAGCCGCTGAGCAGTGGTAGATTTCCCCGATCCAGCAAATCCGTCCACTAGGATCAGTCTCGGTTCAGGGGTCTTGGCCGGCACAGTCATGTTGTCCCAGATCGCCACAAAGCGCGAAATATACAGGCAGCACCGTTGAAATCCGGCGAGAAGCGACTATCCGAAAAGCCTCCCACCTTGACGGCGCGGATTTCCGCGCCAGATTCTTCAGCGCTGGGCCACGACGTACGCAGACAAATCGAATCGTCGCACGGGCAATTGAAATCACTCCGTTCCCGGCAGGAAGCCAGTTTCGGCGTGATAGGGTTCGCGCAGCGCGGCCAGAATGCGACGGGGGCCCGTGAAGGGATTCCGCCCGTGTGAAACCAGGATGTTGTCGAGAATGAGTATGTCTCCCCGCTGCCACGGAATACTGATCTTCTCCGCCTCGAAGAAGTCGTGGAGTTCGTTCACAACCGCATCGTCGATCGCGGTTCCGTCGCCGTAGAGAGCATGCATCCATGACGTAGTGGGGTCATCCGTTAGCGCCATCGAGTAGTCCGTCGTGCTCTTGGGCACCTGCCTTGACCATGCAGTCCGGTGCCAGAGGTGTGCGGTGGCCACGAAAACCCGATCTCCGGTCACTGGGTGGGTCCGAAAAGCCGGTCGCACCTGCCGAGTCTGCAGCCATGAAGTTCCCTTCCACTCATAGGCCATCCCGTCTTTTCGGCATAACCTTTCAATCTCGGCAGGGTCCTTCGTATTGAAGGTATCTTCAATATTCTTAAGTGGATTATCCGGTCGGAAGTTTCGAATGTAGGTGACACCCTGATGGTCCTCGAATGCCTTTAAGATCCGAGCGGGTAGCTTCCGGGTAACCCAGGGCCCACTACAGAGCGGTGTCTCACCGCCACTGGCCGCCGGAAGATCGCAGTAGAAGAGCAGCTTCATTGGCCAACACAGAGTGAACAACATCTCGTGGTGCTGAACGAGCGTAACGCTTGGCGGCAACTCCGTCGAAGTGAAAATGTTCCCGGGCAGCGCCAATCGCGGGGCGTTTCCGCCGCGATAATCGATGCACATCGGTGAGATCTGGTCGGCCACTCGAGAGAACACGTCCGGGTCACACGCAAACCCACGTAATAGAACCGCGCCATGTTTGAGCAAGCTCCGCTCGATTGCCGACCGGTGCTTTGCTACCCAGCTTGCAGCATTCACACTCGAGTCTGTGCATTCGTGGAGGACGATGAAATCCTGGTCCGGAACCAGCACATTTGTCTCAATCATCTCTGCCTCAATACCACTCGGTTTGTCTGTTATCGTTTTAGCCGGTCAGTTTCTCCAATGTTGCTCGTGCTGCGGTTTCCCATGTTGACGGCGAACAGGATCTCGCCAACGGAAGCGACGCCGGAGGTATCGCTAAAATCGCACCTGGTCTTCATGAAGAGAACCCCCTGTCTTAGCGATACCCTGTCTAGTGCGAACCTACCTGTAAATTGCCGCGCGCTCATCGGCCTTCGAAAGCGACTAGACAGTTCTACGATCATGCAGGCCGAGAGCTGGCGCCGGCAAAATTCATCCAACGTCCAGCCGCAGAAGGATGCTAGCCAATGGTTTTGAATGGCGTGCGCCAACGAACAGTAGGCCATCTGGTTATAGCAAATGTTGAACTCTACCGCGTTGAAGTGCCCTGTATTAGCGATGTAGCAGGATTCTGGAATGGAAAACTCCCCTTGCGCGGAGAAGATCGGGGTGCTTCCCGCCTCATACCCCGCGGCTCCTTTCACAAGATATCGGCAATGCGGCTTGTATGGAGCCAATGCGAATCCGATCAGAGAAGGATCGAAGGCCATCTCAACTCGCGATGTCGACATAGGTACCGGATAAACGATTTCCACCCTTTTTTTGCGGCTCGGTCTCGTTTGCATGAACCCTCCCCACTTCTAGACCCTTTGGTCGTGGATTCGACTGGTTCTTTCCAAGATTTCGGAACCTTACGCTCCAGTCTTGATTCACCAATGTTACGAACTGCTTAACTGTAACACTGACTTTCCCGCTTTCCCAACTAAAAATTATTATTCCTGCCATAGAAAGCCCTAATCGACAAACAAGAAAAGGCCTCTACCACTTTCTAAAAGTGGTAGAAGCCTTTATTTTGAGCCGGCTGGGCGCGTATGGTCGCGCTAAGACCAGTGCGTTCTTAACCTGTAGGGGCCGTAAGGCCTAGATTTGCCGAGACTCCGCATTATTGCCGTGATTGCTATCACCCGCGGCCTGGGCAAAGGCCTTAGGGGGATCCAAAGGAAGACCAGTGCCGTTTAGAAAAGCGTCTAGCGCCGTGGTTACGACGATATTTTTTGCTTGGCCTGTGAGTGCGGCATAAACCTCAATTCTTCGATCAGTACTTTTCGGCATCAGCAGTGTCACTCTTACTTTTCCCTTAGTGTCCATCAGTATTTAGTCCTCCGTTTTATGCCTTACTCTCCAAAAACAACAAACCGTGCGAAATACCCTTCTCGGGCTGGTTCGCACGGCGCACTTCCCGTGAACACAAAAGAATAGTGTCCACCTAATATCTTTGCTGGAAAATAAGGTTTGGCATAAATATTACTTTCCACAACCGTCCCTTTATAACACCTACGGTTTTTTCCTGTCAAGGTAATTTCCCCGGAGGGAAAAATGGTTGTCATTTTGACGACCCATGTAGTAACCTCCTGAACTTTTTGAGCATTGGTATGACTGAGAAGCCGGAAATCTCTTGGGACCTCTTCGTAGTCGTGTCCACCTTATTGACGCGGTTTATTGCGATTGAGAGGGACACAGGCCTTAAAGTTCAAGAGATTTACCTGTTGACGCACGTTAAGCAGTTCGGGAAGGACTATGCAACAGACGGGGAAAAGATCATTTTACGACAAGACGCAACCAAAATATTAGGCGACGTGTTTGAGTATAATGACAAGCAAGTATCTTACGCGCTGGATAATCTACTCGAAGTGGGTTGCATAAGGGAACACGATCTTACCCCGGCTGAAAAGAACCGCTTATTTGGTAAACCCGGAGGCAGACTGGCGGCAGTCATAATTCTCACCCCAGGTTACGAGAAGATTGACGAGTTTACGGCCAAGCTTCATGAAATCTACTTGGACTTAACAGCAAAGGTTCCGCAAATTGTTTTGAAGCCTATCGCGCATGCTGCGAAGGCAAAACCGTTGGTCCAATCAATCGCCGAGTGGCTGCGAAAACAGAGGCCGGGGTCGTAACAGAACGGCCAACTAGCAACCAAATCTGCAACAGTCATCCCTGTATAGAGGAGCCGACCAGATACTTTCAGTAAGGTTTCATGCTAAGCCTGAAAGAAACTGATCCTATTTGTAGTCGTTGCGTTTCGGTAAGTTGAACGGCCTCGCCTTTGCTTAACCGCCTGTTTTGAAGGAGCACTTCCGGGGAATCGCTCAAGAGCGTAAGAAGATAACCTTGGTGGTGAACTTCGAGGCGAAAAAGGGGTTCGGTGCCAGGACTCAATTTTGACCCCCTTAGTTGATTCCGATCAATAAGCACAGAATTATAGTAGGCGCGAGTAAATCCCGTCGCCACGCCTTCACCCTCAAGTTGAACATAACGTAGGCTACCTCTCGGAGCGGTGTGCGGGCTCGATGCGGCAGTGCGATGATCGTCAGATGGAATCTGCCGGGGCCATTTCTCGTTTTGAGAAGTGGCCTCTAGATTGGTGTCATAATGAGCATTCAGTGAGTAAAGCATCTTACCCGCAGTCGGCCTGTTCTCAGGCTGCGCAGATAGAGCCGAAATGACCGCTTGTACCACCTCGTAGTGGTAATCGTTGGCAGGGATTGAGTATTCCCCATTGATGACTGCCTCGCGATAGTCGCTCGCATCAACGAATGGGTGCTGTTTGAATAGTAACTCGGACAGTATCACACCAACGGCGAAAATATCTGAGGCAAGGGAAACCGGTCCGAAGTGTTCGGGAACATAATGTTCGGGAGACATATAAAAGTGCGACCCGATAACCTTTTCTCTCAGCCCTTTTCCCTGAATCTGTGCAGCATCCATATCAATCAACCGTAAATAGATGGTGTCTTTTTTCTTGTTCTCCTGGATGACGATGTTAGAAGGCTTTAAGTCTAGATGCGCGATTCCTTTTCCATGAAGTTTCCTCGCCGTCTTAACTAAAGCTATCGAAATGCGCACACATTCGGCGGCTGTCATCCCCTTTTCCATATAGTCATGGAGCGTTTGTCCGTGCAACCACTCATAAACGGCGATAACAGAGTTCGCCGCTTCACCCACATGTAGAGGAAGGCAGATGTAATTCGCATCTTCGTCAAGGTACTCACGAAGAGTTGCAAAGTGTTGCGGAAGAGCTTGTGCTTCTACGCTACCTGGAATCAGGTCGTGGAACTGCTTGAGGAATACATTGCGACGCCAATATTGGTATGACGGCGCTTCTTTATCGATCGCTCGATAGCCAAAACTCTGACCACCGCCGCCGATTTCTTCTTCGACTTGAAAGCGACCGAAGATTTCTGCGCCAACGCTTAAGAGTTGCACGCTAGTCCTCCTCGAGATCTGACGCTAGTGTCCGCAGGTGTGGTTCAGTCAGCCTTCTGTAATACAGACCAAATGAGAAGTTGTCCGAGATGTTCAAACTTAGGAATTCCGACAGTTCCTGCGATAAGCGCTCGTTGGTACGAAGAGACTCACTCATACAATAGAAAAGAAAATGACGTATCTCTTCGGTTTGACAATGATCATGCACGCCGTCTGTCGTAACGCAAACGGCCGCAGGCGGGATAGGACCATCACGGTAAAGCCAGGACAGGTGGCCCTTCACTCGCCCGTCGCCCGCATAGTAAGAGGTCAAGCGCCCTTCTTGATCGCTGTGGTCATTAGTCAAGAGTCGCAGAGCCCCAGAATCCTCTTGTAGTTCGTACACGCGGCTGTCGCCTGCCCAGAACACCATGGTTGCCCATCGTCGACCAAGTAACTTTGGATAGACGAGCGCAACAGCCAGCGTGCACGCACTTTGACGGGCGAGGTCGTTGATGGACAACGCAAGAAGCTTTCTTGCAATCCTCTCCGTTTCCTTGCCGCTTAAAGTGAGTTTTGATTTCCGATTCTCTAAATAGTTTTGAACAGTGCTGATCACCGCTTCTCCGACCGCGACGGCGCAGGCGCCTCCCTCCGGGCGACCCCCGACTCCGTCACAGACAATCAGCAGCTTGAGACGCCATATTCCGTACTGTAGAGTACGAATTGCGATGAAATCCTCATTCGACTCGCGCGTGCCCGTTTGGGACGCAGAGACCGAAGTCCAGTATGTGATTCTTCTAATCATCATCGACAGCGGTACTGGTCCGGGACACGGTCTGTCCAAGCATCTTGAGTAATGGCTCCCATTCCACCGCCCGTAAGCCCGTGTATCGTTCGTCATTCCGGGGAACGAATCTGGCCACAATCTTGCGATCAGCATCATTCATCGACTGCTCCAGCTGTCTATAGGCAGGGTAGTCCGGGAGCACCATAAAGAGCATCACATGTCTGAGTGTCTGGAATTCTTGAATCACTCTATTCACGCCGTTGTCTGGCAAGTTGTAGGTGGAGGGGTGAAGATGGGGATGAGTGTCAGCATCCGTAAAAAGCACTATTGTTTTATGTGTTCGAGTGGTGCGCCAGTCCGACTGGATGGCAATATAGAGAGCATCCAATGTACTTTCTGAAGCGTCGCCACCTCCTTCGGCTTCAATTCCATCCAAGTCTGCCAAAAACCCTTCCACTGAATTGGTAAAATCGTTGATGTGCCAAGCCGTGCCACAGCTTGGATCATGGCGATCTCTATAGGCAATGAGCCGAAGCCGATAGTCGACATCCGCAGCCGATTGTAACCCTTCGACGAACGTATAAATCCCCTCTTTCACACCCTCGATACAAGGATCCATCGAGCCGGTAGCATCAATGCAAAAAACGATATCGGCTTGGGTTTTTATTTTGCCGGCGGTTGGACGCTTGATTCTGAAGCCAGTTTCATTCATCGATCAATTTCATCCCAAACACGCGCTACGGTGGTCGACAATTGCAAACCACCTATTCTTAGAGTAGACCTCCCTCGCGGAAGGTAAGCTCGTTCCCCAGGGTTGACGTTAATCTCATCCAGAAATACCTCGGGAGCACCGGGAAGCACTGAGAGCTGAATTCGCGCATTACCAAAATGAAATCTTATTCCAGTTCCCCTTAAGCGCGCGACTTCTTCGGAAGGCTTGGCCCCACGAAGTTCATTCTTGTTCAAAACAATGTCCGAGTAATACACTCGACTCAATCCGTCTGTTGTCTGAAAGTGTAAGCACAAATCGTCCTCATTTTCCTCAGGCTCGATCCTGGAATCAAGAGTCAGGTCCCTCACATATGCTTGAAGCTTGACTTGGCCAATTGTGAGCGTGTTAGTCGGAAGCGTCAGCGTCGCACGCTCACCCAAAGTGAGCAACTGCCCATTAAGATACACCTCAGGAATTCCTTTGAGAGGTTCGACCGTAATAGCTCCTCCTCGAAATTCGATTCGCAGACCGGTGCCAGTTAGTTCGCGAACTTGCGCTATCGGGTGAGCGCCATACAACTCACCTCTGCCCAGTAATACGTCGTGATAGTAAACTCGCCGGAAGCCGTTGTCGCCGTCTAGCTGGAGGTATCTCAGACCGTCTGTCGATTGAAAATGCGACGGCCTTGATGTGATGTCCGAGTGCGTTTCGAAGAGCACCTCCTCTTGGCGACGAGAGATGCCTTCGAATTGTCCCAAGAGCGAAGTGCCGGTCCGTGCGATTCCCAGAATTGTAATTTGCACGAGATCCCCCGGATCGACAGTTGATCGATGACGCTCCTCTCCGGATACAAAGACCGATTGCCCGTCGTCCAACAGTACGACCATGCTACCCGTACTACGGACTTCGCTCACTCTACCCACTCTCGTGGAGTCGGCAGGATGTTTCTGTTCCAATCGAGCGCGCAAGAGCGTCCTTTGACTTACCGTAACCTTTCGCCGATCGACTGAAACTGTCTCAACCTGTACGTCAATCATCAGTGAGGAGTCATCACATTCAGTGAGTCTGCTGAGCGTACTATCATCCACTTCATTAGCGGGAAGCCATGCCCTGATTCCATTTCCAAAATCGACAATGCCGCCATGATCCAACCATTTTACCAATCGTGCTGTATGTACAGTTCCGGGAGCCAGAAACTTGTCCGCCTTGTCCCATAAATCCTCGTAGGCCCACACATCTGTTACAGGAACGAGCTTGATTCGTCGTCTCGAGTCATCATACTCGACCACTAGACCGATCCGATCTCCTACGCCAAGAGCCTTCGTTAACACACTTTGGGAATCACTCGTCGCTACAAAGGAAGTGAAGCTGCCAATCGCTACCCACAAGCCCCGATCAGTTACTGCAACAACCGGTAGACGGGCCGCCCCTCCCGCCGGGAATTGTGCTTTGACTTCTTGCCAAGGATCGCTATCGCTAGGCGAGCGAAGATCAAAGTGACCTTCGGGATTTTCACCGACAACTAATACACTAAGTTCATGGCCCACTGTTAATCTGGGCTCAGCCAACCAACCTTGGGCAAAACCAAGATATATGGTACTTCCCTCTTGATTGCTCTGAAGGACGACACCAGGGACGGATCCTGTGACCCCATCAAATGAGCGCCTCAGTCGCCAAGTGTTTTCGCAATTCTGCGAAACTTTAAGTGTGAGTGCAGAGCCTTGAGGGAAGTGGCGACCGATGAATCTGCTAATTGCCTGTTTGCTCGGAAATCCTCCTGCGTCAAAATCCGCGATTGGAAAGCGTATTCCAGTTACTGGTTCCGTCATCTTCCAAATCCATGCTTCGCCCGTGCTCATTTGCACCACGTCTTCAACCAACAGCTTTACTGGCTCGGTTGGTACGGGATGACATCTTCGGAACGTTATGAGGTCATCATTGTTGAAACTCGCTTGAGCCGAAGGAGGCCGTAGTGACGGCATGCTACCAGAGTTAAAAAGTCTGGCTTCCGGTTCTATCAGTTTCCGAGATTGAGATATGAGGCTCGCCAAGCTAGTGTCATCACTATTTAGATTGTCTAGCCAAGCTGGATCTAGTCGCAAAACATGCCTCAGCTCACGGCCCTGCCCTCTCACGTTTTGATCCGCAAAGCCTCGTAACGACGAGAGCCGCACGGAACGATTCGAGAGAGCTACAAAAGCAGATGGAGGAGGGATATTTGCTGGCGGGGAATCCCAGACCATGCCAACCGATTCGGCGTGAAAATCAACCAATTGCGAAGCAGGATCTTCCGTTTCATGTTTTTCCAAAGTCTCTGGTCCAAAGTCTGGCCGAAAAACATAGACCCAATCTTTGAACACGCGAGCGGCTATCAGGCGAAGGGCCGCAAGCCGTTCGGCCAAAAGAGGCCTTACCGTGGCACCCTTTCGTTTGTCACGGAATGGCTCAAGAATCTTCTCTCGCGCGGCATCGACTTCTGTTAGTAGGTCAATCGAAAGAGCGAATGACTTAGCCCAAGCCTCTCTATCACTCTCAGAAGTTGCCTCCCATGTGCCCCATGTCCGCAAGAAAAGGTCGGCATCGTCAGCACACTGGCTTAGTGCACTTTCTCGTGCTTCGTCCTGAAACAATAGTGACCCGGCATGAAACTCCAATAACGAGGGAGGAACCTCACTCTTGGCTTCTGCACCTTGTAGGGAACCCCAGAGGCTCGCACGGCCGCTGCGTAGTTTTTGCACGAAACCGATCAGTGTCGCTGCTTCTGGAAGGCAACAAAACCGATCAGCTTCAAGAAGCAGGCGAGCTTGGCTTGGCTGATCAACTGACAAACGCCAGAGTTCATCACCCTTAGCGGTCAGATCACCTTGTACATCAATCCATCCTCCTTGGCGCAAGGAATTTTCGGAACGGCTAAGTTCACTCTTCTGCGGTTTATCGAGCCATTGAAACTCTCCCAAGTCACTGACGCCGGCCGCGCTGAGCTTCAAGACCATCTCGTCAGCGCACGAGCGCTGAATCGCCGGAATCGTGTGAGTTGGGTGGTAACGTATTAGTTGATCTTGAGTATATAACCTGTGCGCCTCACCTGGTTGAGTCCGACCTACTCTTCCGACTCGCTGCCGGCAACCAGCTTCACTGTGAAGAATGTTTACCAGCCGCGTTTCTTTGTTCCCTGCGTCCCAGTAGTCCTGTTTAATCACACCGGATTCCACTACATAAACAAGTCCGTCGAGCGTTAATGAAGTTTCAGCCAAGTTCGTTGACACGACGATTAGTCGGTCGTTCTTCCATTTCGGCGATGGATATAAGATTAGATTCCGCTCGTTCTCAGGAAGGTCTTTGTAGAATGGGAAAACCCGGTTCGTGGGTTCAATCAATCTCTCCCGTAACCGACGGCATACTTCTTCGATCGCTTGTGTACCGTGAAGGAAGACCAAGATATCGCCACGGGCTTTCGGTTTTGGCTGGTCATACTGTGCTTGGGGCCGCCTCTCCCAACGAGCAAGTCTGCGAAATCGTTCAACCTCATCCCGATTGCACAACCGAACAACTTTCTCCACACAGGCCTCAATCAATACAGCTTCACCTTCGTGCATGAGTTGCCAAGGAGGCTCGGGTGCGGGCAGCCAGCGGGCATGCCGTATTTGACGGGTAACATCTAGAAGTTGAATCGGCGGATCCCAATCAGCCACTAGCTGATCTAACGCCTCGCTGAGAGTTCTATCACCCGGCGCGAGCCCGATGAGTTGTTCTTTGATTGCGAGGTTGAGTGGCCCGCGATGGATTAGAGCTTCAAACTTTGGCTCATATCGAAGGTTCGGGGCAATAACCGACGCCTGAGATGCGACCTTCTGCCACTCCTCGGCTGGGCCATATGACGCCACCGACTCGTCACCCCAGAGGTCTAGGATTTCGTAGGTAAATCCTTTTGCATCTAGGTGGAGGACGGCTTCTGGACCGCCGAAGAATTTCACAAAACGCTCGGCGTCTACCGTGGCGCTGGCGATGATTAGCCGCAAGTTCGGGTACAACGACAGACGATGCCTGAGGAGATTCAAAATCAAATCAATATTGACGCTTCTTTCGTGTGCCTCATCAATAATCAGGACTGAATAACGTCGTATGGCACCCGACATGATCTCGTTCAGCAGCGAGCCGTCAGTCATCAGGATCAGCTTATTGTGGCGATCAGTCTTATCGGTTCCAACCTCGCTGTGACGATATCCGATATCCAACCCCGGTCCTACCAAGTCTTCCCTTCCATAATGCAACTCGGCGATCCTTTTGGTTACCTTCTCCGTAGCTGGAATCCTCGGCTGAGTGATGCAAATCGGTCCGTCACGCACGAGTTCTTTGCATTGAAGCAAACGATACGGCAGCCACGTCGATTTGCCCGAACCGGTGGGTCCAACTACGACGGTGACTTGTTTGATACGGTGTGTGAGATTGTGCAATAACTTGCCTGGCGTGTCCTGCGTCCCGATGATCTCCTCAATAGGTAGTGGAGGAATCTCCGCTGGCGCAGGCTCGATGGCTTCGAAAGACTTTTTCGGTCGAACGAATCTCGTCAAGCCGCCCAGACCATCGGTGGTCAGTTGGCGCACGCTGCGATGTGATACTGCAATAGCCCGCATCTCTCGCGAGTGTAGCTGTCGACATTTTGGACATCGAACCTCCGGGCCGAGGCTTGCAAGAGCATCAGCGGTCTCGGTGCAGTAAAAAAGTGCGTCGCAGTTCTTACAGCAGATTTGTCTCAATCGAACCATAGTCTCTATTTCGGAGCTCCCCACGGAGATCCGACTACGTACTGACTTGAAGCATAAAGGCGAGCAATGTCTTCGGCTAAGTCAGGGAAGTTATTGATCAAATCCTCTTGCTCAGGGTGCGTCATTGGACGGTCAATCATCCAGCGAATCCATATGTCCTTTGCTTTCGCTTTGGGCTGTTTAAGAATCCGAATCGCATCGGAGTAAGCTTCAACAAGTCGATTTAAGCTCGGGCAAATCGAATCGATCCTGACCGTTCCTCTTCTGTGATAAATAGGCACCAAGATCAATGGGGAGACGTCTTGGCTTCTTTCTTGCAAAATAGTCACTACGGAACGATAAAAGCCGATAACCACAGGTTCTAGTCCGGTGTGATAAACGTTGATCAGTCCGCCTTGTGAAAAGGCTGGACTCCGCAAAACGTTCAGGGCCCGATACGATGCCAGAGCCTCTTGTTCGGCCATTGTTTGGCTAGAGGTGATCTCTGCATTACGAAGCACAGCTAGGTCAGTATCACGATCTAGTTCTGGATGCCGTCCACTGACTAGAGACAGCGAGAGCAAGGGCTCAGTCGGAGCGTTCCCTGAAGGCAAAGGGAGAAAAGGCATGGGAAACGAAGAGGCCTCGCTCCCGTCGGCAAAAATAACCCTGACCTTAGTGGGATCATGAGGCGCGAACACATGGGCGTGAAGAGTCTCTGTAATCTCTCGGTGCCTATAGTTACTGAAATTGATTGGCGTGCCCTCTTTGATTGCTTTGGCGATCTGATCCTTGAGATTAGTAGATTCATTGGACATCCAGGTCATCTCCCTCTGTAATGGCACGGTCAGCGGAGATTCAAAATCCTCAGGATGCGAATACGCGGGCGAACCAATTATTTCAACGACGCCAGCGTTGTCCTGGACTGCACGTCGAAACAAACCTAGTCGGCGGCTCAAAGCTTCCGATTCCAAAGACTCAAGAGCTGCTAAGTGATTTCGCGTGCATTGTCCCGGCGGAAAAAAGCTCGTACCCCATCGGCTACTTTGCGCAAAGGCGCCGGTCGATTCACCCTTAATTATCGCTTCGAAATAGCTTGCACCTTCAGAGGGAGGGATGTCGCACCAAGTCTCTGTCTGCTTGCTTAAGGTGCCGGTAAGGCTTTCTAGGCGGCTGCAAAGCTGAAAATAACGACGAAGCTCGCGAGCTGGAACGACATTCTTAATCAGACGTTGTTCAGTTCGAAGTGCTTCTGCTGCTAAAGCCAACAGAGAGCTCCCGTCTTCGAAAATTGATTCCCACAGCGGTTGAGGGATCAAGTAAAGCCGCAAGCAAGGCGCAATCATTGTCTTAGCACCCGAGCTTTGGTTATCCGCGAAATCGTATCTAAGTCCAGAGTCAATATGTCGTGCTCGCATATCATAACTCTGACATCGGGCCGACTAGCGACCAAGTCGATGATTCTGTTCTGATCTGATCCACTCAACAGTCGAAAATCAGCGGGTAGAACCATGAGAGCTTTTTTCCGCTCTGATTGCATAGCTTGAATCGCTTCCTTCATTGCCGGGACTAAGTATACCGAAGGTAGTCCAAGTGGGATGACCATCATCGGTTCTTCCTTAGCGAACAGCAGACTCCCTGCTTCACAAACAACTTCCAAAGTGTCGGACGAACTAATCAGTCTCCCGTGAGGCACATTGCATTCTTGTGGGGTTAGACTACGAACATCCATTGATCCAGAAGACATTTCGATAAGTGCTTCGGTCTTCGCCTGAGCCCAGGCACTCAAGAGTACTGCCCGCGTATGGCCCAATAGAATTCCAAGGGCGCCGCGATGATGAAGTTCCACGTCCGCGGACGAAAGCAATTGAAGGATAGGACACCAAAGAAGCAAACTAGTCAGATCAGCAGCAGACCAGACCCCGCTGATTATTAGGTAACAGATCTGTTCGATAGAAGCTTTTCCCACAGCGTCAAGGCGGAGGAGTGCATCTTGACCGACCCGTTCTAGGCCCGAGAGAAAAAGGAAGAGCGCGCGAGCTGCGTTGGGGTCAATATGTTTAGTATCTACCGGTAGATCAACGTTTGCTAGAGCGGCAAATACTCGCACGTCAGGCGGAATCGCAATGTTATTGGGGGAGCTACCAGCGTTCGGCGAAAGAAACTCAAGCGCGAGCGGACCGCCAGCTCGGAATGCTTCACAAAGCAAGAGCTCCAGGAGGGCTCGCGTCCCAGCCCCAGATTCAAAGTCCGCGTGATCAGATGTTATGAATGAATTTACCTGCAGCAGGTTCTGTTTTCGATCGTGCCGGTAACCCGCGAGCCCTAGCACAAAATCATGGACGCAATGCCGTACTGGCTTCCAGGAATCATATCTGGGCAGCGTTCCCCTTTTCTTATGCGAATGCGCGTCTGGATTGGCATGAAACTCCTCGACGGTGTGACGAAAAACGTCAAGCGAAGCAGTTTGCCACTCTGCCCCGAAGGTTTGATGCGCATTCGCGGAGAGAAGCGCCGCGGCTATGATTTCCGTTTCACTCTTTCGATTGTGCCAGTAGTTCTCGGTATCAGTACCAAGAGTGATGAACGGTTGCTCGTGCAGTGGGAGGAATGCATGCCACAACACTACTCGACTAGGCTGAGCGCATCCAGCACCGATAAAAGTGCATGCGAGATAACCATTACCCAAGTGCTCCAAAGGGGTGAGGCCAGCAGCAAGAGCCCCCCAACGTTCCCTCAGTTGATGAGTAGCTTCGGCAATCGAAATTTGTTCCAGGCCTGGGAGTCCTCTTGATTCCTCTCCGATCACTTCCATGAAAGATCCTCGTGGAGTCGGATAACACTTTCATCCTCAGCTCGTAGCTCCTTATTAATGCTCTCAACCAGTGTCTTGGTGCCGCTGGTGAACTGCTTATTCGACACAAAGTGAGCTTCGTGTATTTCACCGGAGCGGAGAGCTATGGCAATACCCTCAAGCTGACTGGCAGAGACCTGGGCGCTTCCAGTCCTATACTTGAAATCAACATAGATCTCGCGGTAGCCCTGTGGGATACCCATGAATTCGACAGGCCTTGAAATCAGTAGGTCCGATTCAACAGATCGTCGATTGCCCCATTCACCATATCTCCCTTGGTGCTTCTGTCCAAAATTGGGTAGATCGGTCTTGAAGATTTGCAGGCCATCAACTGATTCAGCGCGCATGCGATTGGCCATAAGCAGTTCGTATGCAATACCGTTGGCAACTCCCTTTCCTTGATTAGCCAAGTCACCTAACCAAGTGGTTTGCCAAGGTCCGTATTCTTTCGCTGCTTTCTCCAGGAGACCCTTAGCTGCCGGAAACTCTTGTTTGAATTCTGCTAGCGCCTTGGGGAGCGCAGCTGCAATTTCATTGTAAAGTTTGGGATTCCCAAATCCCCGGATAATTGATGCCTGCAAATCAGGCCTAGCTCCAGCGAGAGAAACAACCAACTCGCGACAGTCCTTGGACCATGATTCCGTCCTTTGGCAGAACTGGGCTCGACTAACAGGGTCAATACCATGTGACGCGGCAATCACAGGGTCAACAACAAATCGCTCCCCGTCAAGCTTAATGGGAATCGGTTCGATCACGGTTCCCCGTAGTCCCCACCTTTCAGCAAGCTGCCTAGAATCAAACTCGCCGGCTGGACCTATCCGATCTGGCAGAGGGAAGTTCTTCGAATCCTCAATGGAAAAGATGAGATTGCAGCCCTGTGACATAAACAATTGTGCAACGTCATGCTCTTAAAGAAGCCTCAATGCTGTCTCTATTTGGATGCTACAGCGTCAAGTCGCTCCAAGAGCAGCGTTCGTGCTTGGTTGATGCGCCGCGTTTCGGACTGAGCCAGAGCCTTAACCTTCTCGCCCAAACCCAGAGCGCGCTGAGGATTGTACTCATTAATCCGTTTTTGATAAGCGGTCTCGATTTCTTCACGCGACGAACTAGACTTAACCCCCAAAACTGCCACCGCCTTTTGGTAGGACATCAGCGTGAGGCTAATTGCTTCTGACTCAGGAAGCGGCACCAAAGATCGCAGGTTGTCGAGTATTTCGATTCTGACAACATCTCGGATGCCCGGAATCTCCAATACAAGAAACCCTCTCATTCTTTTGCCGTTAATGTCTTGACGGTCAATTATTATAGTCCCGTTGGTAAGGCGTAACGCATACTGATTTTGGCCGGCTAATAATTCAATTCCGTAGGACTTGATGTTGTCTAGCTCAACCTTATTAGAAAGAATCTCGATCTCATATTCCAGGACTGTTCCTGTGAAGTCTCCATCGGAAGTCGTTAGTTTAACTTGCATGGACTATCGTTCAGCTGTTGACAGTCGACGATTACCTACCGACCGGTTGTGAGCCCTTCTTAAATTATCGAGCCTTCATCGCTCAGTAAGTGACATTAGATTCGATGGCGCGAACCATCGGATGAGTCTCCGAAAACCCTTCACGCGCCAAGCTTGAAAAGGCAACAAACCTAAAGTCTCAGGTGTTCAAAGAGAACTGATCGTAGAACGTGAGTTAACGGAAGGATCCCCGGCCGCTAACGTTTGGTGCTTTATTACGGGAGTTCTTCGGGCAAGGAACTCGACGACCAGCACTTAACCCGCTTGATGCCTCAGTTATAGGCGAGAACGCTGAAATTATCAATACAAGGTCTTCGAAAATAGCTACTCCTTCGATTAGCCAATCAGCCCCGCCCAATCCTTGTGCAGAAGTCCTCAACCTCTTACATCCCGTTGCGAGTGGTTATCTCTGGAGGCTGACACTCGGCGCGGAGAGTTGTGGGGGACGTTTGCGGACGTTTCTAAAAGATTCTGTAACTTTTGAAAATCGCGATTAAGAATTACTGAGCATTTTGGAGCGGGCGACGGGAATCGAACCCGCACCACCAACTTGGGAATCTGAATTTTCGATCCTTTATTTTCAACACTTACAAAATCGCTTAGAAAAAATGTACGTGCATGCAGTGCATACCGTGCATGCTGTGCCTGATTTGCGTGTCGCTGCGGGACGTTTGCGGGACGGTGTGTCGAATCTGATGGGTGGTCAGTGCCCTGTCGCAGCGATGACTTGAGCGCGGAGTATTGTCGTTTGTGAAGGCATGACCACCGTCGGGCACAAAACCGCCGGCCGCAACATCCTACTGTGCCGCAGAAGGACACTCGATACCGAAAAGGAACGGCCCCTTGCTTACGTTATCAGTTTGCCCTATGCTCAACCGTATTAAGATCACTGATCAATCATGGACAGACACTATGAGAGTGTTAGTCCTTTGTGCTTTTGTGCTCACGGCTCTTAATTCGGTCGCGTCCGCCAAGGGTGATCCAGAGCAAGCTCTTTCAAGCGTTCGTACGCTTGTTACCAAGCTAGAAGAGATCAACGGTCGGATTAATCAACTTGTCCAAGATCTCGACAACAAGTCAAAGAAGATAGGTGACCTCGAAACAGAGAAGGCTCGTGCCCTTCAGGAACTGAAGAGTGGCCTTTACTGTAGCCAGTGCGGACGGACTAAGACCGAGATTGAGCGAGGAGGAGGAGAGACGTTTGAACAACACCTAGTTAGCGTCAGCGGCCGTGCGATCCCCGCCACCAAAGCGCAACTCGATAAGAAAACTGCAGAATATGATGGCCGAATCAATTCTCTGAAAAGCGAACAGCTAAACATCGCAAGAGAGAAAGATCGAATTGAAATCGAAAGGCGCGAGATCGAAACCAAACGCCTGCCAGAAAGTGTATTGCTGTGGCGGGACGCGATTGTGGCGGAAGAAACGCGCTTGAGTTCACAATGGGAGCTAGCGAACAAAGATTTGGCAGCCGACCAAGAAGCGTTGGCGGGGCGCTACAAGGACGCGACTATGATGAGCAAATCTGGTCTTCGCCTTGAGTACCAGCAACTGGAGCGCAAACGTGACGAGTTGCGATTCGATTTCGGCCTCAACATGGCCGAACTCCAACGCCAAAAGACAAATGGACTAAACGAGTTGGCGCGAAGCCTAAGCAAGGCTAATGCTCCCTTCTTGGTACCTCCAACCTGGCTCTTGGGGATTCCTCCTGTACCTATCCAGGCAACGCCGTTCAAACTCGCAATAGGATTTGACCGCATTGTTGCGACCGCATCTTTTGGTTCTGTCCATGCAGGTCTGGAAATCGAAAATGATTGGTTCAGGAACACGATGAGCGTTAAGGCGGGACTAGAAGTGATGGGGATAGCTATTGGCATGGAGCAAAAGACGCTATGGGGAGTCAATGGCGTAACGACTGGCGAGCAGCCTTTTTTCAAGCCAGGCATTTTGGGCCGCCCGTAGGCGCAACCCACAGAGATGGGTCGACCTAGGCGCTCTCAACGCTAACATTCGTATCTGACGGCTCATGCTTCTCGCGATGGAGAAGCAAACCATTTAAAGTTTGGTGTTTAGAATGCGATCACGATTCCATCCGAACTGGCTGGTATTTATTCCGCTTGCGGCATGTTTTCTGCCTTTCGCTAGGACGACTTGCTTCGCCGCACCACATCTCTGCGATGGAGACACATATGAGGAAGTGATTCTTAAAGTTGTTGACCTTCTTCAAGATGCAAAGTATGAAGAGTCTTTCCAAATGGCACAGTCCGCTATTACTTTGGCCTCGGACAGGTATGAAGCTTATTTCCATTGTGGGCTGGCTCGGTACAAGCAAGATAACTTGGCGGCGGCGGAGCGTTTCATGCGCTCGGCTTTGGAGCGAGCGCCAATGGCGAAACGTGACTTGATTCAGAATGCGCTCGTTGCGATTAAAGATAAGAGAGAATTTTTCACACTGCTTGAAAATGGCCAAAGCTTGGCAATCAACAAAGACTACGGGATGGCGGCCTCAGAGTTCGAGAAGGCATGGCGACTGTTTCCCTCTCAGGAGGCAGTTGGGTGGAGGGCGGCGCAGATGTGGAAGCTCGCCGGTAAATACCCGAAGAGTGCAGACGTTCTCAACAATATTCTCGCGCAAACTAATGACTCTTATACCTCGCAAAAATGCCGCCAGATGCTCCAAGAGTTGTCGTCAAAGCTCGACACTCAGTATTTGGATCAGGCCAAGAGCGGTTTCGATAAGTTAGGCGCAGGAATTCCTTCTACGGATGACGCCGAAATGCGAAGAAGACTTTACGATGAACAGCAGCGAAGGGGCGATAAGAAGATTGACCCCCGCTGTATCGTCAGAATTCAGCGAAAAGCTGCGGAAAATGATGCTGATTATGACGCCCGTGTCAGAGATGCAACATACCGGGCTCAGAAGAGTGGTTGCAAGTCGGTATCCATGCAGCCTGAATAGGGGGGCTGTAATATTTGGGGGCAGGTCCGGTGTTTTTGCTCTTGAGAAAATCGCGGAGGTGTTATGAGATTACTTATTCATGCGCTCACAATGATCGTGCTAGCCATATCGGTTGCTGATCCTGCACCTTCAATGGCGCAACAGGAAACCAGTTCAGCGACACTAGAGGAGACTGTGAAATTCATCGGCAATGCCCTTCCCTCACAGGATTTGCGCATGGGCTTGTACAGTCGAGATGACGATGCCGACAAACATCCAGTCTATACTTTTAAGATGCTTGAAAATGGAAAGGTGGAGATGGGAGTTCATGGCAATAGCTGGGCAATTATCCAGACGCTGTCGCTTTCTGATGTTGATCCCTTGTCAATAAAGCCTATCGGACTAAGCTCCAAAGTTTATGATCCTGACAAAAAAGTTTGGGAAGAGAAATCCTTCCCTTCAATAGAGTTTGAAATTACGTGTAAAGAACGCAAAGTGAATGTTGTTAGTCATTCGTGGTACTACGGGCCTAATGATCCCACTGTGCTGGCAATGCCCGCAAAATTGGAACGTGAACCCAAAACGTCATTGAATACTAAATCTGAGTACGAAGTTTCGGGAGGGAAAGAGATGAGGGATCGCGTGCTCAGAGCTTTCAAGCATGCGGTTGAGCTTTCTGGCGGGAAGGTTTGCCCTTTTTAAGTAATAGAGACGACGTTGATGGGAAGCGGCTTCGTCATCCGTGACAATTCTCCGGGTGGTTCCGCCTCCCGGAGACTTTGTAATGAGAATGCCAAAACCTTGTTTCCGACCACTCTACGAACAGATGCTCAATTACCAAGGCGAAAGGTCGTACCAGGATGTGCTCTTGCCTGGGCTTGATGAGGCTCATCGAACAATGGATTCGCTGAAGGGTTATGACAAAATCCGGGCCCGACACCTGCCCGATGAAGACATCATCGAGCATCTTGGGAGTTGTATGCATTCTCTCGGGTCAGTCACATTTTGCTGTCACCCTTTCAGAAGGGTGACTATGACGCCTGTTTACGTCTCGCGCCGGATATTCCTATAAGAGGTCGCCCTGATGATTCTTCTCCGAGTACACGTCGTCATACGGCCACCGATTTTCATGGGTGGCTTCACTAAGCACAAAACACCTGTGCTTCAGCAACTCTACTCGCTCTCCTGGTGCTAAATTTTCCCCTGATGAGACACGGTCGCTTCCAACTAGTGGTTTGGCTTCACCCATTACCGCACCGACATTGTAGTAGAAATAGGATTCATCCACGTAGTCGCGCCTGAAACTTGTGCGCCACTGTGAATTACTACCCCATCCGTGAGAGAGATCAGACACGGGACGATTTTTCCGGCGAAAGGTAAAATATAGCGTTGACCTCTCCGCAATCTCTTTCTTGATATGGCCTCTCCCGCCACGCACTCTCACACCAGCCCGGCAAAGCACTAGACTGCCAAGCATAAAGCCGGACCATAAAACAGTATCGAGAGTAATCGGTTCCGCTGGGTCGGGTGATTGCACGACCTCGACTATTTCGTGAAAGAATGGGTGAAATTTCTTTGGCGCAATTGGCCGCATCCCGAAAGAAATCAGATATGAATCGCGCTCTTCCGGCGTAAGATTCGGTCCTGGCCATGAACACTCATCATAATCACCCTGCTGAAAGGGCAGTAACAAAATATCACTGACCCGAGAGAGCGCATACAACTCCCAAAGGTAGTCCAGGATGGTTTCCTGCAGCAGATGTCTGGACTGGATTTCACCGCAACTTCTCAGCAAATCCAATGTTCGATGAGCCTCATCAAGGTCTGGCAAGAGCACATCCTGATATGGCGTCTCGCCCTCATAATTAAGCAACTGATCGTAGAGCAAATAGAAATGAGAATTGATCAGATTATTCATAGGTGGTGCGAGGTGAAACGAACCTGGCCGCTTGGCAGTGTTTCAAGCTGGATAGT
>Ga0068859_100001445_pt1 | contig 24091 bp, 31 predicted proteins | sample KBSSwiS22_FD_66585 | JGI IMG/M metagenome (GOLD analysis project Ga0068859, IMG submission 66585) | Switchgrass rhizosphere microbial communities from Kellogg Biological Station, Michigan, USA - KBS Switchgrass S2-2 | ecosystem: Host-associated > Plants > Roots > Rhizosphere > Soil ...
GTCAATCTGCGGAGCTGTATATCCACCACCGGCACCAATAGATGCTAAGGCATTTCTTACCCAACTCCTTGTTGCCATAGTATCCCTTTTACTATTAGAGCTGTCAAAAACCCATAGTCCATGCATGTATTGAACTGAACCTGCTTCAGGAGTTGTTGTTAAAAAGCCATCTGTAAATTTTAGAGGAGCAGATCCTGCACTTGTTCCTCCAGCGCCCAGGTGCAGCATCGCAGTTGCAGTACCTTGTTGCAATCCAACATTTCCGGCACCAACATAAAGAGCTGTCTGACCAACTGCACTTATATAAAGACCATTGTTTCTTTGCCTGGTGCCTGATGCAACACCCATAATAATTGATAAGCCATTATTAACGACGTCAGAATTTGCAGAAGCGCCATTGAATTCAATATCTACTAATGATTTTGTGTTAAAGGATGTGCCGGCTGTTGAATTTGATGTTATTTTATAACCATAGCCATTACCTAAAGTATTCCACTGCCATTCAATCACGTTGTTTAAATTATTAATAGTATTCGATCCTGTAGCTGCACCAATGTTACTGAGTATAGCTGCCGGTGGTGTATAAGTATTCCTTAAATAGTTTGCCAGCATTACAGCTGTATCACTGATGTTTAATTTACCAGCTATATCAGCTGCTTTTAAATAGCCTTGTAACCAGTGTTTATAATTCGCCAGCATTGCAGCTGTGTCGCTGAAATTTACCTTACTAACGATATCGGCTGCCTTTAAATAACCATACAGCCAATGTTTATAATTTGCAAGCATCGCAGCAGTATCGCTATAGTTAACTTTCAAACCAATTGCGGCCAGGGCTGTATATAAATGCGCACGCATTGTATCTGTTTGGTAATGCGATTGCATTATGATACTATCGTATGCTTTAAATTTAAGGCCCTGTATTTTTTTATTGATACCTGCTTCCAAAACAGGAATCCATACATTATCAGGGTTGCCGGTAGCAGTTGGCATTGCACTTATTTTAATTTGTGCATTACTTACATAAGATGAGCTGAGTAACAGCAGAAAGAAAAATATTTTTTTCATGTACGTCGATTTAATTTTCATTTATAATTACTTGATCATCTTCTGTGATGAAATTGAAATTGTCTTCTGTTACAATGGGATTAATGGTTACTTCGTCGATTGTATCAATATCACCGGCGTACAGTAAAATATACCCCGCGCTATTTCTTATTGTCAACAAGTAATCTTTTGTGCCCTCTCTGGTGGTACCGGTTTCAAAATCTGCGCTGAGGTAAGCGTATGTGCATGCATTTCCAACCTGGTACCAAATATTTGCTGCACAGTTACTGTCCTTTATCAAAACAATGCACGGTTCATTCAAAATGTTTTTTATCATTTCGTGCTGCAGCTCATAACTACCCGGCAGCATTACTTTAATTTCGTTATCGAACCTTGTAAAACCTGTATCACCGGTATTTTTTGCATCGTAATTATTTTTCTCCGGTGCAAGCAAGCATTCAAAAAATGCTTTACCTGGTAAAAATTCATGCGTGTCCTTTATAACTACTTCATCACCTTTTGTAATCCAATCACCAGGGCTTTTGATGCCAGTCTTAGTAAACCAGCTCACCGGGGCAATAAATATTTTTTCGGCAAGGCCACTGCCGGTATTTATTGGGTTTAATATGTTTGCAAATACATACATTAGATAAATGTTCCGTCTGCAGGTGGTTCAATAATGTTTAGTGTATTTTTAAATTTGAATCCGTACTCCACTCTCCAGCCAAACAGATTATCAAACACAGGACCTACAGGCTGTATCAAAAGATTATTAAAATCGAACTGACTAAATATCCTTTCACACTCATCTACATTACTACTGTAATGTTGCTGCCATACCTGTTTTAAAATATCATACATTATTTCTTCCGTAGTTGAATAAGCCTCTTCCTGCTCACTCATACTTTTAACTGCAGCTTTCTTAAGGACCATAAAAGATCCACGAGGCAATTGCTTTATATCATAAGCGTTTTGCGATTGGGTTTGTGTTTCATACAATTCAATCAGCAAAGCAGGAGTACTTATTTTAGTAAGCAGCCCGGATATAATTTCATCAGCACCGAACTTGCAAAATCTTTTTGCACCAACGGCGCCATCATTATTTTCGCTCGTAGGATCATGCTGTATAAGGTGATGATGAACTGCCATCTGCCTCCAGTAATCGATATATACACTTATGTTATTTGTTGCGCTCATAGTATTCTGCTAATTCATTTGCTTTAATAATTTCCTGTTCGCTTTCAAAAAGCAATTCTTTTAAAAGTGTACAGCGTACTTCTTGCCGGTTACCATTTTTCGGACCAGCTGCAGCATGTATAACTTTTGTGAATGCCAGCAGATCTGGTTCACTTTGCTTACCTCCGCTATATGTTTGTGGAAAAATTAGCCGTAACTGATTACTGCAGCCGATATACCATAAATAAATTGTATATAGTATCCAAGGTTGTTGCCTGGCCGTTATTAAAAGTTTCTTTGCAACTTTTTCAGTGTCATATTTCACATACTCATTAGTTGCTGCATTAAACTGTAAATATTTTGTATCCTTTGGCCGGTATAAGATGGCGGCCATCTGTGCCAGGTGTTTTGGATCAGGATCTTCCCTGAATTGCATGTAGTGTATTTCGCAATCCTCATATTCACCTGCTGTAAGGTTATTAAAATCATCTTCCGGTCCGATCATTTCTTTTTTTGGGACCAATGGACAATTATTAAATGCTACCTGCAGAACTGGGTAAGGTTGTTTTGTTAGTTCATTGGCTTTATAAACGAATTCTGTAAGCTCAATGCTTTTCATGGCACAATCCTCAGCATCCAGCTTTTTCACGTAATCCTGGGGCAATCCTGCCTCTTTACAGCGATTTTTAAAGATGCTCAGGAAAACCATTGCCTTTGCTTCGGTTGCATTTTTGAAGTTGAGTAGAATGGATTGGGCAATGGTGTGCAGTTCTTTAAGCGTTAATTCATTCCACCCGGAGGGGAAAGTTATGCTTGTGCTTACTTTTCCTGGTTGATATAAGTCTATTTGTACCACTTTGCTAAAGTAGAACAGCGGCAAAGCGGCAAAAAGGACAAATTAAAGAGCCCCTGTAGAAACAGGGGCTGATATTTAAAACATCAAAAATGATATACTAACTTTTATCGACCAGGAAAAGTAATTAATGATAATAGCATTTAATTACGGGTAACCGTAATCATAAAAAAGGCTCCGGGTAGAAACCCAGAGCCGTTAACGATTGCTTGCTATATGAAAATTTTAGAGGTATCTTAAAAATACTTTTATTGAGGAAATCTTTCTTTGCTTAGGGATACATACTTCAATGCCATTTCTGCTGCCATCATCATTGCTGTTTCCTTCGACTGCAGTAAAAAGATCACCGTCCACTTCATTCACAATGCCTGTATGCCCGTGGCCTCCGCCAAGGTCCAGGATAAAGATGTCACCTGGTTGCGGCGTCGATACTTTATGAAGTTTTGATGCCATGCCGGCACAAGTAAGGACATGCCCTGTTTTTGGTAGCGGGTTAATAACCTTTAGCGTTGCAGCTGCTTCATTGAAACACCAATAAACAAAACCCATGCACCAGTATGCAGGAGATTTTATTCCAACGCTTGCAAGATATTTTTGTACGTGCGGGCCCCAATTACTGCCCAGGGGTTCTTCCTGGTGCCCAATTTCTGCGGTTGCTATTTGAAGTGCTTGTTCCTGTAATGTCATAAAATTTTATTTTATAGATTGTTTGATTAATAATGCTGCAGCCACACCGGTGGCGATCTTCCAAAGGAGATTACCGGCTTTTTGTTTCCGGATACCTTTTTCCAAGCTTTTATTGTATTTCAACAATGCTTCGTTTGAATGAAAGAAAACATTGAATGAACTTTTTAAAGTTTGGTACAAGCTATCCTTTACTGTTAGCATGGTATCTTTTATCCGCAATTGCTTTTCTAAATTGTTCGTAACAGCATCGCAGCTGCTTTCCGCCTCTTCAGAAAAAAAAGTATAATCGTTTGCTTTTTCCTGCATGTTTTTTTGCAAGCTATCAGGCAAATTATTGATGGCGATATCCAATTCCTTTTCTGCCATCAGCCGGCTGCTTCTTTCCTGTGCCAATTTATTTTTTAGGCTTACGGTACCGGACTGCAGCTTTTGATCTTCAATCAAAAGACTGTCATACTTTTTTTTGAACGGTTGCTCTGCAGCAGCTTCTTGCTTTACAATTTCCTTTGGCTCTACAATTACAGGAGCGTTAGCATCTTTACCACAACTTTTAAAAAGAAGAATGCCTAAAACAAAACCAAGCAACACCCAAAGGGTCGCTGTTCCAATTTTGTATATCATAATGTACTTTTTGTTTGTTCGGTAGGCCACATAATTTTTGATACCAGGTTTAGCATCATAGTTATTGCAGTGATACCGAACCTTATCCATTGACTGGTAAGTGAGCTGAAATGAACTACATCAAATAATTCGTTCAAGGCGCCAACGGTGGCTACGATGGCCACAATTATTGTAGGCGTCAAACTTTTATTGTCAATCTCTACTGATAAATATTGTTTCCATGTTGTTAATGCACTTACTGCAAACATGGTAACTGCACTTACAATTGCAATAGTGCTGGCGTTGGTGATTGGCATTGTAGGAATAAGGCCCTGGAATGCAGTTAGAATTAAGACAAAGATGGTAAATACATTCACCCATTTGGATTTTGTTGCTGTTGACATAACTAATATTTATGGTTTAAAAAATCATTGATTGCCCTGGTATTGTTTTCAATAACTTCAAGCATATGTTCTCTGTCTTCTTCCATATACTTGGTAAATTTTTGTTCGAGCCGGTCATACTGCGCTTGTGTCTCTTTTTGCCTGGTATCTAATACATTCTTGATAAACCTTGCTAAAAAAACAATGGTGCAAATAAAGATTACGCATATAATTCCCAGTATGCCGTAATCGCTCAATAATTTTGTTTCTCCAGGGATTTGTAAAAAAAACATAGGGTAGCGAATTTAAAAAAGTCCAAAAGTTGTATTAAAATCTTTGTTGTTACTCTTCACACATTTGCTTTCTGTTGTTACAAAACCAATCCAGCTGGCAAAATCTTCTTTGTGTGCGGTAATAAAATCCTGCGCATCTTTAATCCACTCCTGGGCAGCATTGATACATGCATCACGGAATGTAGTATAGGTTTTGTCAGTTATTTGTTGCCTGGTGTTTTCATTATCATTGGTACTAAATGATGCAGCTGCAAGAACAGATAAGCCATTTGCATTGATACGAACGTTAAGAACAGGCATTGCAAAAGCTATAGTAAGGTTTGCGATCGCTTTTTTTAATTTAAAAAGCAATTGGTCTTCAGTTTCATTTGTGGTTTGCTCAGCTGCAATAGTTTTTTCCTTCAAAGAATTATATAAATCATCTCCAAGAATTTTTTTAATGTGGATCTGTTCAACATCTACCATTTTCTGGCGCATCGCCCAATAGTTACGGTACGGACTTGCAGACGGAAAATAAACATTAAACTCGCCGCCTGTTTTAATGAACATGCTGCGGTATTCTTTAAACTGATCACTGTCTACCCAGGTTGGGTAATCATCTTTGTTATCTTCCAGGAACTGCAGCAATAGTTCTCCTGCCTCTTCGCCTTCTCTTAAATTTGCTTCAATGAATTTTGTGCCCTGGTATTGATAGGCAGTTTTGGAAGTACCAGTTTCCTGGCGTTGCATGCCGGCATCACCTAATTGTACATCTGCTTTTGGTGCATACGCTACACAAAACATCGGACCAATTACCATGCGGCATTGTAACAATAAATCTTTTAGCCTGTCTGACAGGGCGCTTTCATTTGCAGCAGCTTTATAGGCTTCATCCAGTTCGGTATATAATTCTTTACCTAAAACAGTTAGGATATACTTTTGCTCAACCAGGCGAATTGTTGGTTGTATTCCGGCAAAATTTACTTCACCGGCCAGCTGGGCAAATTCCTTTAATTTATTGGTGTCTTTAAATAACATTATGATACCACTTTTTGAGTGCCGCTATTTTGATTTAATGTTGTTAATTGTGTATCCCTGATACGGAAGTGAATGTCATCACCCCATTGATTAAAATCCCTGGCCAAATAAATTGGTTCCAGTGCTACCTGCCTTTCCAGCTGCAGGGAAGAAGTATATACCAGGAACGCTTCACGCTGATCACTTCCACCGGTGCGTTGTGTGCCGGTGCCAATAGTGCCGGCACCAAACAAAGTTGGATGTACCTGCATTGAAGTAAGGATCTGCACATCAGCTGCAGAGGACATGATGATATCTTTATCGACATTGCTTTTATCTTCAATCGCAGTAATTTTTACTCTGCCATATTCTGTTTTATTGTGTGTATCCACTTCAAAAAAACTAACGAATGTGCTGAAAGCTTTTTTATCGCTGTTCAGGTATTCATCCATTTCTTTTACCAGTTCGCGTTTGGCTTCAGCCTGTTCCTGCTCAGTTTTTTTATCCCATTCTTCTTCGCCATATTTAGTTTCAAAATAATTTTCCGGTACTTCAATGTGATATTTTATACGAAGTGCTTTTGTATAAAGGGCTTTAAAGATGTTAGGAATTTTACAGGCAATTTCTATCCAGCCGCCGAGCCTGGCGCCGTCCCATGTGGCCACCTGGTAGTAGGTTTTATTTACTGATGGATAATTAACCGGTAGTATAGCGCTCTTAAGTTGACTTTTTTTTCTGGATTGATTTAATTTGTCAGCTATAGTAGTTAAGCTTTCCTTTGGATTGTACATATCAATGCAATCCAATTGCTTAATATAACGGTTGTCTATGCTCGCAATATTTACAGGATTCTCCAGCAAACCTAAAACAGCTTTATTAGGGTCAAATTTTGCAAACTGATCTTTACTCATTCCCCACATCTTGCTTAGAAAAACGGTATCGATCACACCATCATCGTTCATGTTCTTATACCTGGTGTCGCAACTCTCCTGGTGAACGAAGTGAGATATTTTTTTACCATCCTTGGTAAGCACCACTTCGGGGAAACAATTGGCAAACCATGTCCAGTCCTGGAAGTATTCCATAAAAAACCGGAACATGCTGCGATTCTCCAGAAATGCGTAAACTTCTTTGTATTGTGTACGGTCAAGGGGTTCAAATATTTCTTTCTTGCCTTCATCTTCATAGCCCGTGACTTTACCTGGTATTATGCCGCCGCCATAAAGTATGCGTGCCTTCCAATCTAATGCAGCTCTGCCAATACCGCAATAGGCCATTTGCCTTTCGATGTTGTTAGGAAAGCGATTGTCTTCTCCCCAAAAAGCAACGTCTAAAACGTTCTGTGCTTTTTTAACAGGGATAGCTGTTCCGGTATCATTTGCATTGAAGGTTCCTGCAGTGTTGCTTGTTTTGCTAAAGAAAACAGCGCTACCGCTTTGCTCTGCAAATCCAATAGGACCTGATATGTGGATTTCAGAACTCATAGGATAGCTTCATTGTTTAGGTGAGTGATCAGCGGGGGGTGCACTTTGCGTATCTGCATATTCTTCAGTTCCAGGTTAAGCGTAAAATGTTTATTGTGGGCAGGATTCCTTTCAATATCTGAGGTAGCAACAGTTGGCATGCCTGATGCTTCCAATAATTGCTTACGGGCAATGCGGCACTGGTTAAACTCCAGGTACTGGCCACCTTTTTCTTTTAATAGATCTGCAGTAAAAAATCGGATGCTATGCCACTGGCCATTGGTAAGTATTTGAATTGCCTGCTTTAAATTCATGAAGCTAAAGTATAGCAGCAGGGAAGTGGTAAAAAGGACAACTTAACCGTTACAAATTTCTAAATATGAATTGAATATCTATAAGCTATCTTTTTTGAATTTTTGCAGCATTTCTTTAAACAGTGCTTTGATAACCAGTGCTGTAATTTTTCACTTTTTTTAAAGTGAAAAAATTGCACAAAAAAACTGCGCCCACACTATGGCTCGGAGGGGCACGCCAATGTCAAAAACGGGGCGTATGTGTATAGCCCTATATGGAGCGCCACATATAGCCATACTCAGAACGCCACATATAGCGCACTGTGGGGCGCCTGAGCCGCCCCCCTATAGGTACTTATGTCCAATGAATTGTATTGATGGCGAACGCCTCCCTCGTGTTAGGGATTGAAGCAAGTACCCTGTACTTCGGAAAGCCAGGGCCGAAGGCAACACCCATTATCCTGTTAGTATCGTTACTCTGGCTCTGCTGTCCTTACCATAGGATAGCTTACTCTCCAGCATGCCCCATACCATCATGTCCTCAGCATCGCTGTAATGCGTCGATTCCTGGGCGGGGAACTTCTTGTCATGTTCACTCTTCTTATCCTTACCAAAGCCATCCTTACGCTGCTCAGCCTGTGCCATGCACATTGATGTGATGACGTCTTTGCAATTCTCCCGGTTAATCCTGAACACCATATCGTAGTATCCATCCTCAGTCAACAGATGACCCCACATATTGTACTTACTCTCATGGTTGGGTGCCTTACCAATGTACATCAGCTTAACAACCCAACCTGCAGCCTTTAACCTGTCTCTTACATCTTGCCACTTCTCGGTTTCATTCTCACCACCAACAGCAGTATGATCATACCAGTAGTATACTACCTTACGCTTGTGTGGCCTATAGTACTCACACCACTGATCAAGAGCTTCCTTTAACTTACCAGGATACAGGGCATGTAATCCCTTCAGCATCCTTATCTCTTTACCATTAGGCTGGCCAGTAACCACCGGGTGGATACGCCGGTTGTAATCCAGCGCTATATGCAAAGGTGCTTCAGTGTCCAGGTCTTTATCTTTCCTGCAGTCCAGGGAAACGTTTAACGGATCAATTTCTATATTATCAAAGTAGCTGTCATGCTCAGCAAAATAACCGTGCTGATCTTCATTAAAATCTGGGTAGAAACCGTCTTCCATTTTTAGTGGCCGGATATTCAATATCTGTGTATCAAATTGAAATTGCGAGGTATCACGCAGCTGCTGTTTAATATAATCCATTCCCAGCGCATGAATATTTTCTAAAGTAGACGCTTCCTGGTAATAAAGCAATCCTTTACGCAAATCATTCAATTCTGCATCCAGGATAGCAACCTGTTTTCTTATTTCTGCTTCTCCAGCTTTATTGGCAATAGGTAATTTTTCGTGAATTAAAATATATTTACAAACCTGCAGCTTCCAAATATCATTAACCTTCACTTTATCCATGTCATTGATCTTATCGAGCAACCAACGGCCGGATGTACCAACGGGCATATCACTTGTTAAAGTAATGCCATGGTGATAAGGATTATTTTCAAATGCTTTTATAATGCCACGGTTTGCCGGCAATAGTTCCGTTTTATATTTTTCTTCGTTGAGTAGTTTTGCTTCATCACCAATTATCCAATCAATACTAATACCGTTAGAAGATCCGGGCCTTTCCTGGCTAACAATTTGCATAACGGCGCCATTCCACCAACAAACAAAATATTTATAGTCTAACGGCGGCGCATAAGGTCCTTGCCAGTTCCATTTTTTTTTCCACTTATCTGATGGCTTTTGTCCAACTAAAAAATGATGGTCCATTACATAGCCAAGATTCTGCCAGCCTCTGATCAGTTCTTTTAATGTTCTTGTAAAAGCCTGGGTAAATGTTGCATTTAAATTCACACCGGTGCCACGGGGCATTGTACCCAAATAGCATTGGGCAGACTTAGGTGCTAAGATCATTGTGGTCTTGCCAGTTCCCCTGCCCAGGATATCGATCTCATCCGGGGCGGCAATTAAAAGACTGTTCAGCTGGGGCCGGTTAAAGTGCTGCTTCTTTATTACCATCGTCAAAGGGGATTGATTGGAATAGCTTTGTATTGATCTTTGTTTTTCGCTTGGCATTAATAGCCTGTAAAATTTCATCCATATCGACTGCAGGCGCTCCCAGCAATCTCGGATCAAACACAGCTTCTATTTTATGGCCTTCGAACATTTCACCTGGGATTTCTTCTTTGTCCGGAAGAAGGGCAATGATGGCAATTATATTTTTATCAATAAAAGCTGCAGTCTTAAAATCTTGCATCTCTATACATTTTCGCTTCATATCCTTTGCACTTTGTAACTCTATCTGCAGCTCAAAAATCTTATTGATGTTTATTACAGTAGAAAATAATTCCTTGCTGCAGTTAAGATCTTCATACGCCTGGCGTAATTTGATATTGAAAAGATGCATTAGCCTGTTGATCACTTCATGCTCTGTATATTTACTGCTCACGAGGTCATTGTAAATAAATTGATATCGTTCTAATTTTTTTTGCTGATCTGCAGTTAATTCAATTTCATCTAACCTGTTGCTGAGATAAGATTTTATAACCTGCCAGTCATTTGTTTTTGCAATAAGAATTTCAGCCCCTGTACGGACCTTCTTTGCAGTTTCAATCAACAACGTATGTGTCTTTTCATTTTTCCTGTTCATTTACCCATCATTTTAATGTTGCTTTCTTACCATAATTTTAATAATTGGTTTTGGCCGCGATCAGCTGCAGTATTATCTATGTTTATTTTAACAATAGCCATCGTTGTTCTAAGATTTTAATATTATCGGCATGTTTTTGCAGCAAAGCAATTCGCTCCGAAGTTTGTTCGCGCTTTTTAATTTTATTATAGTTCTTCCGGAGATTATCTAAAGTAGGTTTCACTTTAGTATCGGGGATTGTATTGTAATCAGTGTCCTGATCAGTTTCTGTATCTGCACCAGGTAGCCGGCCATGAAGCTTTACATAATTTACTTTATCATATAGTGCACTGGCTTTATGATAAAGTCTCATTACTTCAACTGCAAGTGCACTGCGCTGCAGTACCAGGTCGGGCCGGTTAGGATCTCCGTAGATATCTGCAGGTACCATGCTAAAAAGCACGGCACGTTTATTCATGCATTCCTTATAAATGTTGTCAGCTTCTAACTTACACGCCTCATAGAGCTCGGGATTACTAATTTCAGTATCTGTGATATCCGGTTTTGCTGAGGCTGTATTTTGTCCAGGATATTCTCCAGGGACGTGCTCCTGCTTTTTAAATTCGGAACTCCTTTTTTTGTTGGCGGTGGTGGACCTTGAAACATTAGTATTCCCATTTTTTTGCTTTTTAAGTTCGGAATGAATTTTCTTTAACTCTTCATGCAATCGATATTTGCTGTTTAAGGTTTCGCCAGTTCTAAAAACCTTTATCAAGGGCTCATCATTGCTAACCAAAGCAAAAATTTCCACCCCCACAGTATAATTTCTGGTACCATTTAACCAGGCTTTAATTGTATCGATCATGATACTAAGCTACCGGCAGGCGAACGCCTCAAAAAGGACATAGCAAACTGGTATAAATAAAAAACTTTCCCCACTTACGAAGGGAAAGTTTTTCAATTATCCAAAACCAATTTAAGCTAATTCTTCAGGGCCATCAACATGGCTGTAAAATTGTACATAAGGATTCTGCCAGCTGATCGTAGCATCATATCCTTTCACACCATCCTTTGTTGTACCTGTACTGAAATCACCTTTTAAATATGCGTAGGTGCAATCATTGCCCAACTGGTACCATAAATTTGCAGCACAGTTACTATCCTTAGTCATCACTATTAAAGGCGTGTTGATCCAGTTTTTAAAGGCTTCATGCACTTCTGCATAAGTACCAGGGATGAAAACTTTTAATTCAAAATCCTGCTTCTGAAACATCAGGTCGCCAATAGTTTTTGCAGTAAGGCTATTTTTCTCGGGTGCTAATGCAACTCTTGCAAAACCTTTGTTAGCCTGGAACTCATGTGCCTCTAAAATCCTCACTTCATCGCCAGGATTTACAAAAGGCGCTGCCGGGCTTTTGATAGAAACAAAATCGCTTACCGGTGCAATAAGAAAGAACTCACTGATACCGCTTCCGGTATTCTGAGGTGTTTTTAAATGGGCATACACGTATGACATGCTAAAAATATTTTGAAGGTTAGTAATTAAGCTTGCTCAATTAAAATCTGCTGTCCTTTAATCGCCAGGATCTTTTTGATGATCACCTGGTCCTTGTCTGCAGCAGCTTCCTCTGCAGTATGCCTTTCAGGATCTCCTGCTAAGCGGAAAGCGGCAACATTCCACTTGTATTCTACGCCATCAACTTCCACCAATGATGTTGGTACTTTAGCACCTGCAGGTTTTGCAGATGTTTCAAGTTTAGTGCTTCCTGCAGTCTTTGCAGTACTTATGATGGTGTTGAGTTTTTTAAGTTGCTCATCCTTATCTTCCAACTCTAATTCGAGTTCAACAACTTTTTCATCCTTTGCTTTAAACTCAGCTTCAATTGCTGCAGCCATTTCAGGAGTCAGTGTTAACGGAAGAGGAAAAACTATTTCAGACATAAAAAAAATTAAGGGTTAAAAAATGTTTATCGTAGCACGGCCGCTATAATACCGTCTCCACCGATTTTCGTTTTACCAGGCTTGTCCAGGTAATATTGAATGCCGCCTTACCTTTTACCCGGATAAATATTTTTCCATTGCTGGCAACAATTGTAAATGCGGCTCCGCCTATACCGGTTGTTTGCAAAGCAGCATCAACGGTGATCGGGATACTTTCAGTGATGGTGCCCAGCGTTAGCGTGCCCCTACGTTTATTGTACCTGGCACTGATCTTTCCAGTAATACCATAGGCAGTATCTTTTGCATAACCAATCATGGTTACTTCAACAATACCACATTCATTAGTAGCAACGCTGAAGCTGTCAATATAGGTTAGGGTACTGTCAGTCGTTACAATACGATTGCTAAGGCGCTCATCATTGTTACGATTGGTAAATTTGGTTTGGGCTGTAGTGCTTATGCTTGATAAAAGCGCAACACCGATGGTAATGCAAAACAAGAACTTTTTCATAATGATATGTTGTTTAAAAATTTAATTAAAATTCAATCGGGTACCGGATTAAAAACGGGATTTTATTAATCAGTATCAGAAACAAATAATATTTTAGGCTGCACGTAACCGATACCCATCCACCAATCAGTATAGATGGCCACCTTACGTTTTGCTTTTTCAACCTGGAATGCCTGGCTGTTTTCAAAACCTTTAATACCAAGTAAAGCATTGTATTTAGGTGTACACCAGATACGGCTTTTGTTCATCATACTCGGCCTGCCCACTACGGTTATGTTTTCCTGGTCAGCAACCTGCAGGCGGTTATTGATCTGGTTGTATGCCATATTGTATTTAATGCGCATTCCCTCTGCAAACTTGTTACGCAATGTGCGGTTCATGTTTAAATCCATGGTCACGTTACGGAATTTCTCAGGTATGCTCTTTACAAAGCTTTCCACTTGGGTAACAAAATCTGCAGGAAGTGCTGCAATGGCGCCCATAGTGATCAAATCCAGTTTACCTACAGCAACCAGGTCATCCTGTATTTTTCTCGCACCATTCATAACTTTATCTGCATCTCCGGGATCACCTTCAACAGCAGGTGTATATACACCATTGTTGATGGCTTCCATTTCGATGTCTTCCATAGTTTGCTTCATCAGGTACATTTCCACAAACCAGCGGATGAATGGCCAGGTTGTATGGTCCGTGTTATTGCTGGTTAAAAAACCTAACCAGGTCCTTTGCAACTTTTTAGGATTGAATTCCTGGTCAATTTTAACCTGGTACAAAGGAATTTGTACAGGGTCGATGGTTACGCCACCTTTAGGTGTGAACTCATCCTGGTATTGCTGCAAAAGGGTTTCCACTTCTACATTAGCTTCCCTTAAAATGGTTTCATTGGTAGGCACAGTAGTGAATGCATCCTTTGTGTCAAAACTTTCAAAAGGAAGCATGTGCAGGTTGTTTTCATTCTGGCCGCTGTCCAGGTAATAATCACCAAAGTCGGCAACAATCTGATCAACTGTTATCTCTGTTTGCGGAAGATTTAAAGGCATGGAATAAAAATTTATGGGTTAAGAGATATTAAATTATTTTGCTTCAACTGGCTTTTTAGTGAACCGCAAAGCATTCTTTGCAGCAATATTTGCAGGATGATTTTCATCATTCCATTTTGGCAGTTTTCCAGCATTAGCCTCCTCAGCAGGAGTATCGTCAGGCTTTAAAGTACTGCCTGCGCCGCTTGAAGTACCATTCAATTCTGCAATTTCATCTTGCAATTCTTTTATCTTCGTGTCTTTAGTGCCGTTAGAAGTGTTTGCAGTTGCCAACTGTGTTTGCAGGTCAGTTACTTTTGTTTCACTTTCCGTTAATTTTCCCTGTGCAGCAGTCAGCTGATCATTGACAGTCTGCAAGGCGGTGGCATTATTGCCCAATAAGGCTTCAATAGCATCAATGTGTTTGGTACTTAACCAAACACCTTCACCGGTGATAGCACTTTCATCAAAATGTTCCCCTGCAGGAACCAATGCGTTTAATTGAGGATATTTCATCTTTAAAAAATTATTTATTTCGTTTTGCTAACCATGCAGCTTTGCTGATCACCTGGTCAAGCGGCCTTACGCCATCTGCCAAACCAATTTTTACAGCATCTTTTGCATCAAACATTTTCCCACTGTTCCACTCGCTTATGTTTGCCTTTGCTTTATCGCCCCGTTGTGTACTTACATAGTTGATAAAAGCATCTACATGTTTGGCAAGCATGTTCTGTATTGCTGTATAATCACCGGCCAATGCATCTTTATAATCTTTGTTTTTATCGACGCTTTGCGGTGCATATATCTCGTGAAGCTTGATACCGTTTTGTTCCAGGTAACCACTGAAATCAGCCAGCATGATATAACTACCTATGCTTCCCATAGCTGCAAGATCATTGCTGAGATAAACTTCACGACTACCAGAAGAAAACCACATCCCTAAACTGGCACAACAATTATCTACATAGCTTAACACCGGTTTTTGCATCCTGGATAAAGTGGTGCAGTAAGCTTGTGCAGCCCTTCCTTCGCCACCTGGGGTATCAATCAGCTGAACAATTGAACCGATATTTTCCCTGGTGTTCATATCAAGTAACCAGCTGTTGCGTTTTATCATTCCTGGCTCCCCACAGTCACCATTATAATAAGTTAGAGGTCCAGTTATTGGCATCATGCCAACGCTATTGGGCGGCACATTTGGATTGGGCACCATTTTTTGTTGCATTGAATCCCACTTATAAAAATCATATCTCTGCATATTGGCAGGATCTATTATAAATGGTAATTCCTCGCCTTCACTTCCTGTGCGTTGAACAAAACTTACGGGCTTACCTTGTAAAAGAGCTACAATGATCGGAAGGTTAGCATCTGCCCATTGCCGTTGTATGAACCATGGTGATGCTAAAATTGAACTGACTAATTTGTAATTCATTCATTCTTCCGATTTTATCGGATACGAAAATGAATTGAATGAGAGGAGTGTAAAAGGACAAAAAAACGGCTATATCTCGTAAAATGGGGAATAGAACTCACTTTGCATACTCAAATCAATATTGATAATTTGTGTGCCTCCTTTGCTGGAATTTTCTTTATTACCAAAGCGCAATATCAATGCACTTTCGGTATCGCCTACCACTTTTAAACGGCGATTGTTATCCTGTAAAATTGCCACCAGTTCATATTGACGAAGGGTTTCCAGGGATTGCAAAATTTCAGGGGTAAGATCATTTAGTGTACCGGAAATTGTAATGTCAATAATGTCGCCAGGCTTGCCACTCTTAGGCTTTTCTTCAAAGTCAATGCTATCGGGAACAAATTCTAAAATGAGAAATTCGTGGTTATCTATCAGGTAGATTTCATCAATAACTTTGTTTGTCAAAAAATCCGGGATGATAGCATCCTGCACCCAATCCTTGGGCGCAATCATTATTTTGTTTAAGCCTCCATTAAAAGCGCCGGTAGTTAACTTGACATTACTGTATATCGGTTTCATTCATCAAAGCTAAAACGCAACATCTGCACTTTTCTCCGAGGGGACAACCGCAGCAAAAGATTTGTTATATAGTAGAGGTAAATTTTTATCCTTACGGTAACGATAGTAATCTTTTTTCATGCTGTCATCACTCCAGGATTCAATATCTATGCCTAATTTTTTTCTCACTTCCGGAAGGTTGGCCTCGAAGCTGGGGAACAGATCTATCAGGGTATCCATTGTGTGATAAAACTTTTCTTTCAACTCACGCTCTACAAAACGATTGAAGTTTTTTACATTGGTTTTATTCAGACAATGGCCCCTGTGTTTGAATACAGTCATAGGAAGATACACTCTCACTTTAACTGTATACCTGCCATTGGTAATCCGGCTTTTAAATTCGTCGGTACTGTGTTCTAAAATATCGTATAGTTTACTTGAAATGCTTTCGCTGTTTAAAGTGATCAGCGGCTTTTCTCCCAGCTTAAAAAGTATGTAAGCTTTTATGTATGGTTTGGTATAAATGTCAATCGGAACAAATCCTTTCATGTGGTTATAATGGGTTGCTGTAAGTTACTCAATTTTCTATTCTAATGTATGAATAAATTGCCATTTCAGTTTCATTAGTAGTTACCGGGTATTTTTTCATAAAATCAACTTTCCAAAAGTAGGACCGTATTCCACTGCATCTCATCGTCCATCCGTCGCCGATATCTTTAAATTTAATTCTTGTGATATCATCCAGCTTTACAAAAATGTTTTCATTATTATAATGGATAACGTAAACTATATTTTCATATTGCAACCTGGTGAATGGCGGTAGCCACATGCCGTTGACAAGGACCAGCTCGGAAGGAGGTGCAAAATGTATATGGTGAAATTCCTTTTGATACAGTTTGTTGTTTTCATTCTCAACAACAAGCTTTTTGCATTTGGAAACGTCAATCATTTTTTTATTTTTTTATGAGATAATTCTTCATTTATCTTATCGTAGGTAGGTATTGGTAATTTTAATCGTACACATTCATTTCGTATAAGCATCCACGCCATAGTTTTACTTGGTGCAAATGCTCTGAAACCATGAATTGAATCTGTATAATATTTGCTGTTTTGCAATCTTAATTATTTAGTGTTTCTCTATGTCTAACCTGATCAGTGATGGCCTTATCAATCCTGGCTGCAGCTTTTTTAGCCTGCCATTTTCCAATAGAAGCGAAAATCAAAAGGGTTAAGCTGGATCCACTGCATAGGCCACTAAAGAAGGGATAGTGGAAGCCGTATTTAAAAAAAATTCCTCCGGCAATGCATGCAATCAGTACCAGGAAGAGTAGAATATCTTTTTTCATATTTCTAAGTTTAAAATTGCTGCGCTAAAAATGTTTGTTACAATTGTTACAATTCATAAAACGACTATAACTATTTTAATATCAATAAATTGAGACTGTAACAAACTTGTAACAACCTGTTGTAACAGAATGTAACAAACTTGTAACAATTTGTAACAAACTGCGGTAGGCGAAAAACCTTGTTACAAACACCAAACCCTTTACCATCCTTACTTTTACTATATTCAAAATATGGTTGTAACAATTGTAACAAGAAAAATAGTAAGTCAAAAAGTCAGTTGCTGGATGGTTTTTCGCCCAAAAATCGACGATACCCCCGGCTACTACTACATCTGCACCATTGCGGCGGTTGCTATAATGCAGTAGCAATAAGGATGTAACAAGTTTTTTGCTCATGATTTAATAAGGTTTTTATGCTGTTTATAGGCGCTGGTACTGTATATCTCCCGCAACTGTGGGTTTAGATAGCTTACACCAAGCCATTCAAAGAAATCAGCCTCACTGGTCCACAATGGTGGTTTCATGCCGTTAAGGTTGATCAGCTTCCAGTGATGCTCTCCAGCCTGCACACAATCCTCAATACGTCGCAGGCCCTGATCAGTACCACACCAGCCCTTTTTCTTCCAGGCATGCGCAATAACCAGGTTACTGTATTGACTGCTGCCAGTGCGAATGGCATAGATGCGGAAATAATCATTGTCCTGTGGAATAAAAAGGTCAAGCTTGATATCTTCCGGAAGAAGGATCTTCATTTGCCGGCCGTTTGCGTTTCCCATCAGGATCTCGCCAAGGCTGTTCACTGTATCCTCAAATTTTTTAACTACTGCTACTTCTGCTGGTACGTCAAACATGGTTGCCTGGCCGGTGGCTTGTCTTATTGGCCTGCAGACAATTTCAATATCACCAACATCAGGCTTTTTCCTGCGGACGCTGCCGGCAATATTGATATTGTAGCAATGCGGCTGCAGCTGCTTACAAATTTCAATGGCTATATCAGTGGCTTGTTTTAAAAGCATTAAAAAAGTTTTGTCGTGTATCTGAATCCCTGGAAACCTGATCTTTTAATTTTGATAGGTGCCTTTACAAAAGGACCGGCGCAAACTAATCGTGGCCAACTTATAACTTTTCGTGAACTCCACGAATGACCATTACCGTTATGTACTTCAGTTTCTCCAGTTTCATAACCCACAAAATTTAAACGGTACCGCACTTGGTTGCAAACAATAATGTACACGTATATGATATCATGTTTCGGTTTATTCTTACACTTCTGAAGCCACAGGCCATCTTCATCACTCATTAGCAATTCAAAGTATCGGATAAAAGCGAGTAAGCCACCTTTTTCCAGGATAAGATCTTTACCCCATGTAACCGCTATTCCTTCTGGAAGAATGCCTGCATCTTTTGAATAGCCATCCTTTGTTATCATGATAAAAAATTATTCGGTTTGTCAATTCGTTTAAAGGAAATCACCCATACCCATGGATTTTCATTCCAGCTTTCTGTACCATTGATATACACCCAAAGAGTTTCAAATGATTCTACTGCAGAATTACAAGGGTCACCTTCAGCCATCCCTACCGGGTAATTAAAGTATTCACCTTTTCCAATGCATCCATTTTTACATAGCGATGAAATGCACTCTAAAGGATTTTCACAAATATTTTCTTGCACACCTTCTGCAATAGCATCAGCTTCGGTTATCTCATGCAATCTTTCCACATTGATATCAATAATTTGTAAAAAAGTTCTACATGCGATTTTCGGCATGTGTATAGCAGGCTTCCATGTAATCATTTGCCTGGCCATTTCGTCGGCTTTTGCTTTATACCAATATCCGCTTGGAATAATATTAACTGTTGGTGCAAATGTTTCTCGTACCCAAAGTATGTCACCTGGTTGTCCGTATGGACATGGTATATTATGAATGAAACCTGCTTTTTCTTTAAACTGTGCACAATACACTCTTAACTTTTTTAAAGACAAATCGCGATGGTATAAACCTAAAAACTTCCACTGATCAGGCATTGTATTAATTTGCTCTAAACCTTTAGTGCGCCTTGTCTTTGTTTTTCGGCCGGCTTGCTCTGCTTCTACCATTTCGGTACTTAATAATATCGGTATGAATTTCATGGTAATAGTTCGCTTTGAAATTTGATGGAAATATCTTTTAGGTTGGTCTCATCAGTTATGCCCATTTGATATAAAATACTGTCAACCTTATCCTGCTGCCGGTGCTTATTATTCGCATTTATAGCGCCATATTCAGTATCAAATTTTAGTTGGCGCCGGCGCATCTCCGCTACTTCTGCTATGAATTGCGCAAAAGCTGCTTCTAATTTTTGCTCCCGGGTTTGTTCTGTGTTAGATGCCATTTTTTTCGTAGTTTTTTATTCGGTTAACCATACTCATGCATTCAATGCATCGAGCTTGCTTACCGGTGTTCTTAGATTTATTCGTATAGAATTCATCAGAGTGCTTTTCTTTTTGACACCGGGCGCATTTTATTTTCTTTACTTTAGGCTTAACTTCTTTATCCTCTGCACCGGCTTTTTTAATTCGATCAACCATAGCATAATATTTTCCAATCGCTTCTATTATATCTTCACCGGCATTGACGTAAATACTTGTTTTAGCATCAATCCGAACCAATCGTTTCTCACTATAGTTAACTACTTTAGTTGAATATTTTTGCTCTTCAGGCTTCTTTAAAATTGCAGATTGATTATATCCTGATGATGCTTTTTTTTGTTGCTTCTTTTCAAGTTCATCATTCTGCTTTTTTAAATCCTTAGCAGTTTTTTTCTTTCGTTGATCAACTGCCTTCTTTTGCAATGATTGACTTTTGCTTAATCGAATAGTACCGCCACCGGTGATCTCATTAATTTTTATTGTTACTTCTTCCACTGGCTGTTCTATAAGATCAGCAATTTCATCATCTGTTAAACGATGCAGCTGCTGTCTGATGATGACAATATCCATTTGAGAAAAATCATTTAGCATTGCCAAGGCTTTTTTGTTTTGGATTCTGATTTCCTTTTTCCTGTTGGAATTTTACCCTCGCAGCATCGATTTGAACTTTAGCAGCGTTGATAATAACTGTGCCAGCTGATGACAGGGCCTGGCCACGTTTAATTTCTTTTTCAAGATCTGCTTCTGGATCGCTTAATCTTTTCATTTGTGCGAACATCATAGCTTGCAGATCAGCTACATTGTTAGATTCGTTTTTTTGTTCGTTTTTTTGTGTGCTCATTTTTTTTAGTTTATTTGTAATTGAGATAATTTCCTTTGCAACTGCAGCTGCAGTCTCTTTAAATTCAATAGTGACGGATTCTCTTTTAAATATTTTCTTAAGTCAGGATCTTTAAAACTCATTATAGAAGCAACATAATTATCAGAAAGTAATCCATGTGCTTTGGCTCCATTTCTCCTGGATAATTCTGCCTTAGTAACGCATTCAAGGTCTTCAACACTTTTTATTTCAGTTCGCCCGGGCTTAAGTGTAATTACTTTTCCTTTTGGTATCCGGCGGCCAGCCTGGTGCCATAAGTACCTATTGTATTGGGTGTACTTGCCATTTATTTTAATCCATTGAGTTGGCCACTGTGTATCTGTGGCCCAAATAACAACTGTGCCTTCGGGTACTGCACCTCTTTTCATCCAGGTCTTTTGAAGTCCTAAAACATATACGCCTTTAGCCTTTGCCTTTTGCTTAATATTAAAAAGTTCTTCCTTTGTTCTTTTCAGGCCCAAATACATACGTTTCTTTTCGATGTGTTTTAATGTCCAACCTTTTTTCTTCGGCCACTTCTTTTGAAAAATTTCCGCTAATTCCAAATCTCCGCATGTATGAAATTTCTTTTTTAAGAAGTTAATTTGTTTACTGGTCCAGTATTCCAATCTCATTCTATATAGTCCGAGTTCATAACATTTTTCTCTAACAGTTTGAATATAAACACCAAGAGTTTTCGCCATCTCTCCATTGGATAAAGTTTCCCAGTTGCTTTTGATATAAGCAATATTTTTAGGAAGGTTTACAATTTGCTTTTGTGTCAGTGCTACTTTTTTCATTACGGCTTTTTTTCAACTCTCTTTTTAGTAATATCAATTGTTTAGCTGCAGCAATTAAATCGGGATGTTTCAATAATTCATCTTGCATTTCTTTATCACGCCAGGCGATTCGTTGAACTATCCATTTTGGATGCATATTTTTAGCGCTGCTATTCTTATCAATGGTGTATGATGGACCACCTTTTTTACAATTGTTTTTTATAATTGGCACCAGGTCATCTACTGTTCTCATTAATCCCATCTGCTTCCTTTTTTTTCTGATGGCGCCACGTTTCCAGCCTTTGGTTTTTGGATGATGTTTAATGAAGTAATTCATTATTTCAACATCACCTTTTGTTTTGTAGTTGTCAACCAGGTACTGCACCATATCGACAGTCCAATATTCTAATTGCATTCTTTTTAACCCCAGCTCTTGGCATTTATTCCTTGTAACAGTTAGCCGCAACTTCAATGCGCTGGCCAGCTGCTTATTGGTCATCGAATAAAAATTAACTTTCAAAAAGCTGATCATCTCTTCCGTCCAAACAGTGGCATTAGGTACTATATTTCCATTTTTAAAAGGCATCGTTAACCAAATGGTAATTCGTCACTGTTATAAGTTTTCATAGGCTCATCTGGAGTTATGCTATTGACAAATTTATCTTCCGCACTGACTTCTACATTATCGTCTGCAGTAACAAAATTTTGTCTGTGAAAAACATATGGTCGACCATTATCTTTTGCTATAGCTCTTACACGCTCTTTAACATTGTTTTCAAATTTGTCTATATAGGATGGGTAATCATATCTGCAGGGTTTGAATTTTCTTTTAAGTCGTGCCTGTATCATATAACCTTCATCATCAGGAAACAATACCTCAGCTGCAGCCACAGCTTCTTCTTCTGTATTATATTCCTGGTCTCTGCTCTCTACGGTCCAAACATGATATTGTAACACCTTCATTTTGTCCTGTAGAATCGTGTGCAGGTAATTGCGCTCATACTTTTTATTTCCAATCAGTTCTTTCATTATCACCTCTGCGGTCATCATTATCTTATCTACACCAGTGTCCAGGAACAGATCTCTAAGGCCCTGTTTGATTTCTTTAATGATAACCGGCTCACTGTATGATATCACCCGGCGTAATGCATCAGTTTTTAATAGATCAAAATGAAACCACATCCTGCTACGCTTTTCAGTAATCAATTTGCGTTCATTTAAAAAACTCATGAATGCAGGAATTTCATTTACAATTTTATCAATGATGTTTGGGTCATCTACTTTTAACTGCGGCACTTTGATAACCCAATAGCGTGTATCCTCTTCGTTAGCTGTAATAAAATTGTCTTCGTTATTAGTAATGAAAATGAACTTTAAAAAGCAATCCAGTTCAACCTGGCCTTTACCTTTAGCATTCATGTAAACTTTTTTTGCAGTGCTCAACATCTTAACTTTCTCAATAACATTATGCTTGTCAATCTTGGCTTCATCCACGACCACCACGCTTTTTGTTACCCAGTGTGCGTTGAAGTCTCCGGAGATATCAGCATTACCCACAATTGCAGTGTTAGCGCCTAAAAATTCACGAAGGAAAAATCCGAGTGTACTTTTACCTGTGTTATTTTCTCTGCTCACCAAGCAAAGTATCGGCAGCTTTTGTGAAGGGTCATGGTATAGTATCTGAAACATATCCAACGCCAGCTCCCAGTTTACATATTCAAGTTTCTTACCGGTGTTTTTATCTTTAAAGCTTACAACCTTATGCCCAAAAATGTGCTGTATTAAATTGATGATGTTGGGGCAATCGTCCATGGTACACTTATCATCTTCGGGAACATGATCGAGCGGCGAGTAAACATTAAAGCAATTATGTATTACCGGTTGAAAATTACTGTGGCTTGGTACATTGCAAAATGCTTCATATTTACTAACGTGCTGACAAAAGCCTTTACCATGATCATCTGTGATTGTAGTTTTCCTGCGCTCAACAAAAACCTTTTCTACTTTACCATATTGATTAGGACGCTCAATGAATTTATAATAATCATCACCTACACGGAAGTAAAGCTTCGCTGTGCCAGGCATTCTAATTTCACAAAGGTTTTTTTGTTCGTTCCACAGGTACGTTGTACCGTGAAATTTGAACTCCTTTTTTTTAAGGTCCTGCCGCCGATCAGAATGAAAGAGGAAAAAATCATTTACGTCGCCAAGATGAAAATAACGCCACACTTTCCCGGTACCGCTGCTGATATTAAACCGGTTAAAATAATTGCCTCCGGAACTGAACTTGTACATTTCTTCCACAATCTCTGCAGTCTTATCCTGATAAGTTACCAGCAGATCATCCAGCCCCTTCACCTGGTCACGGGTAATTTTTTTATCATCAGCAATAATAGCATCTGTGTTTATATGCATAAACCACTTTTCTATATCGCTGAAGTCGTCCAGGAGCGTTTTAAACGTAGTAATGCTCGAATAAAATCCGTATGGACGAGTGTAGAGGTCTTTATCTTCAGTAATTTCTTTATTGGTAACATCTAAACAGTCGCCATCAGTGAGCCAGACGAACCTTTCAACCAGGCCGCTTTTAATAAGCTTCAAAATATCCTCGTGCAGGGCGCCTGTTTCCTTATCCTTCATGTGAGTGATAGAAGACAGGCCAATTATATCAACTCCGTGCATGGCCGCTTTAAACGCCTTAAAATAGCCTTCCGTAATAAATACGGTTTTCATAGGTATTTTCTTTTCGAACTTGTC
>Ga0068859_100001447_pt1 | contig 24069 bp, 35 predicted proteins | sample KBSSwiS22_FD_66585 | JGI IMG/M metagenome (GOLD analysis project Ga0068859, IMG submission 66585) | Switchgrass rhizosphere microbial communities from Kellogg Biological Station, Michigan, USA - KBS Switchgrass S2-2 | ecosystem: Host-associated > Plants > Roots > Rhizosphere > Soil ...
TAAAAATAGATGATTTTAATTTGTCTCTTTGGTTTTCGATATCCACTCAGTTTGTACTCCTTCTCTGCGTCTATCTTCCTACGAAAAGCGAGGGCTTGTTTAAAACCAATCACCTCTTCTGGTGTCTCTCTATCCTGATAAGTAATGACATACCAACGTTGTTTCTTCATATCACGTATTTGATTGCCGCCGCATTCGGGAGCGCTTTCTGCTTACGGCTGGTGATAAACAATAATTCTATGCTCCGTTTTTTCGACCCGCTACTTTATCTTGCGAATAAAGCATTGCAATGCGCTTAGGTAGGAGTTCGTATTTTGAGTATCTCTACTCACCGAGGTTAGCAGGCCAATCATCCTCATTGTACCTCGGCTATTGATAGTGGTTTCGCAACCACCTTACCACCATGCGTAAACAAAAACCCGCCCACACGGTCAAGTATGAAGCGGGAAAATGTGACCGTGTGTTTTGTTTATTTGTTCGTTTTGTTTTGGAAAGTTCCGGGGGTGTTCTCGGCGCTGTCGAATGACGCGCCATGCAAGCCCTAACTTAGGCTTCTAACTGAACGATAAATGATTATGGTCCAAGCTCCAAATCCTACATGTGGATAAGTTAAGGAGAAGTCTTGAAAGTGGCTCAGATAAGAGGAAAGAAATTTGTTATCGCCACTGAGAATTACTAGAATGGGTCAAACCATCTTCGTCTATCTGCACTGAAATACTTACGCCAGAATTTGCCGAATGCAGTCGTGGGTTCGGGCCGTCGGTTGCGCTCTCGCCGTTCATCTATTTGTCTTTGAACTTCATCAGCCTGGCGCTTCCATTCTGCTGCCTGACGCTCCGTCGAGGTCATTGGGCTTTTATCATTTTCGTTGTTCATAGAATGCCTTGTGGATAAGTGAGATTGACGGTTTATATCAGCTTGTTATGCTTGGGTAAAGGTCGATTCATGGCCCCGCATTCGCGAGGGCCTTCTAAAGCCGCTGATGCGGCAAACAATCAAATGGAAAACTCAATCAAGGACAAAATTGCGCTTTACGGCGCACGGATAGAACGTGGAATCAAATGGCTCAACAAAAACAAGCCTGGATGGTTAAAGAAAATCAATCTAAAGCTCTTGGACTTGTCAAGCCAGGATAGGTGTATTTTGGGACAAGCTTACGAAGATTTCTGGAATAAGGTCGTTTCAGAAGGCGAGATACCAGAAAAGGGGCAGATAAATTTTCTCCGAGCGGTTGCTTTAGGTTTTGCGCTCGATGATTCTGATTATGCTGAAAACGAAGGTAAGAATTATGACCTCTTAACTGCTATGTGGTTTTCGCGCCTAACTGCATTACGCGCCGGTTGTAAATAACTAACTCGCGCTTCCCGAATGGGAGCGCAATCCTCACATGGAAATAAACGAAAGATTCATAAAGGTATCAAGCCGTCTACCTTACGATAAAGATATTCCGTTAGGTGCAGATGTAACCCTAACAATAGACGGCAAATCCTACATAGTAAATTGTGTTAAGCGCGAGGAACTGGACCAACAGCAAGATGAATTAGTGGACCATGTTTTCGTTCTTAAGTACGCCGGTGAATAATTAAGCACTAGCGAGTGGTGGAAGTCGTTGACCTAGTGCCAGTGACTTCTGCCCTCGGTAAGAAACGCCCGTCCCGAATGGGCGGGCAAACGTATGAGTAAATATCCATCAACAAACATTGTATATAGCGGTCTAGAAGATAGGGGTGGTCCAACAATAACAATCGTAGACGAAAAGAAAAACAAGTGGACCATCTGGAAAGCAGATTACGAACACAAAGACCAGCAATCAGAAGCTTACGCAAGTCTCCAAAACTACAAAATAGGAGAGAGTTTCGGAGTGGAGTATGGAGAGAAGCAAGAATCCTTTGTGAAAAAGGATGGTCCAGACGCTGGAAAGACCATCAACTTTACAAGAAGGACCATCTACAAGATTTTGCCCTTAGTATCAAATCCGGCTAGTCTGACCACGCCTGAACCAGAAAAACCCCACTCAGGGCAGAATTTTGCGTCTGGTGGCCTTCCAGGGGGCAACGGGAGACCGCCCACTGACGCTTTCGGTAGACGGTTGGGTATTCAGGGCCATATCAATGCCCTGCTCGGTAATACAAAAATCTACCCTACTAACTCGGTTGAAAGTGTGGTTGCCCTGGCTATTCGAATAGAAGATGAAGCTGAACGACAGTTGGCCGGCGGGACCGCAGATGAACACACTATCGGCGACGATATTCCGTTTGAAGATTAAGGATAGCTTCCCGAAAGCCGCTCCCGAATGGGGCGGCTTTTAGCTTGGGTATTCTACTCCCGATTCTCGACAGTACAGGGACGTAGAAACCCCAAGCTACGCGGTAGCGGAGGAAGCCGTCTCCTGTTCAAGCGCATCCCTCATCAGGTCTGTAAAGGCTTTTTTGCGCCGGATGCTAATTGTAATTTTCGTGTCGTCGTGCATCCACGAGCCGGTATCGGCGTCGAAGTCGATACTGTTTACATCAACTCGGTATTCCTCGTCTGTTAACTCGCATATCGCTTTCGTCAACGCGTCTTGAATTGCTTTGCTGCCCAACTCTTTAAGGGCGCGATAACCCACATCACCTTTTTTCATAAAGACTCCTTCGGCGGCGGAGTATACCATGCGTAAAACACGGCTATAAAACCGCCGGTGTGTTTTCTTATCGGCGTCTTTATTTCGCTCGGTAACTTCTCGTATAGTGGTGTTGTTTTACCGATTTCTCCATCTTCCCCCAGGAGTAACGCGGTTGAAGCTGACCATCAGAGGTCTGTCGGTTGAGATTAAGGATTTTAGTGACGCCGATTATGCGGCGGTCACAGACCTCATTGAAACCGAACTCGCCAACAAGAAAATTCAAAACCGCAAAGTCATTCAGAACGCATTTGCCCTGGCTCTCCAACGCGCTCCGCAAGCGAATGCCAGTGACATTTGGCATCACGTCATCTACCGCCGTTATCGTGACCGCGTAAAAGAACTGCGCGACATTGACGACCCGATTAACAGTTGGGTTCGAGCCAGCGGAGACGCGCTCGAATACTTCATTGCTGATTACTATAACGACCTTCTCGCAAAGACTGACGTTCGCCTGATTGCATTAACGAGGACACAGAAGCCACAGGCGCTAAAGGATATGGGAATCTACGGCAAGGTCGGCGACAGCAAGCTCGATATAGCTGCGGTCCATAATTGCACAATCGGAATGACGCCTACTTTAGACCGGGGAATCTTCGGTGGCATCCATGTAAAGGCCAGCCTCGCCGAGCGGGTTTCAGATGACGTGCCATGCAGTGTTGCAATGATGGAGAAGGGTTACTTTTCCGTCCTCGCTACTCTTGATGTGAAGTCCTTTCCTAAAAGCGGTACAACCAGCGATGTTCGGGCTTATCTCAATAATGGCGAGTTGGGTTCACAAGCCAATCCGTCTGACAAACGACGCTACATCGAGGAACACGGAAGCTTTGATGCAGCGGTGTCATACAATCTTCGAACGAATGCGACTACGAAGCCAACAACGTCAGGCAAGCGGATTTTCGTCAGTCGCTTCGATGGTAAGCCTGATGCTTTAGTTGAAATGCTTTTGGAAGCAAGTAAGAGAAGGAAGGCTATCGAGAGTAAATCAAAATAGCTTCGCTATCAATCGTCGCGCCCTGGGCGTTATTGCCAAAGCCCATAGCTCGGTTAAGGCGCTTCTTCCTAATTCCACGATTGAACCTATCTTCAAGCCGCCAGCCGATGTTCGCCATTAGCTCAGTTGTGATTGCCGGATTATCGATGACCGTTCCGTCAAGTATTCGATGCCCTATCACGATAACAATGCGGTCTTTTGTAACCCTCGCAATTTCTTTTAGGGCGTCAAAGTAATCAGCGTAAAAACATACGGCTTCGTGGATGAGATTCGGCTTCTTCATGTGTGAGATAGCGTCCGAGAGCGTGACGGACTTCGGGGTCTTTTTATCTCCGTCTTTAGCGCCTAGTGCGCTATCGCTCATTTGCTTTAAGTCGGTGTCTCCAAACCCTAACCAGTAGAGCATGTTCTTCGAGAACTGATGATAGGGAATGGTGTTTTTCATATCGCCGTAAGGGGGCGAAGTAATCACTAAATTAAAGTGGTTGTCGTCGTATGGAATCGTCCTGCAATCCTGCGAAACAATCTCTGGTCGCGTATTGTGTTTTGGCAAACTGCTTACTCTTGCAATTGATTCTTTCCAACGCTTCTCAAATTCCACCACTGCGTTAGGGTTGAATCTCTCTAGGTCCTTGTCTTGAAGTTTTCTTAGTCGAACTTCACCGCGATAGGTGAGCGATACGTCTCGGACGGTATTCGAGAATATGCAATCGAGTAAGGTCTTGAGCTTGGCTCGGTATAGTGTCGCAGTGTCATCAACTACGACATCAATGGCGCTCTTGATTTGGATAAGCTGGCGAATTGTTTTGCTCTTAAACCAAAAGTCCACTTTCGATGCATTATCAAATTTAGTGACTGGTTTTGCATGGGCGTGTACGTTCAAGAATTTGCGTAAAGCATCGACCAGGGTTGCTTCGGGTATGTAGGTGGTCTTGGCTTTGGAAAGAATTATCGCCAGCGGGTTAACGTCGAGTCCTACACCTTCCAAGCCTCTTAAATACGTTTCGACTAAGACGGCACCACCACCAACGAAGGGGTCAAGGACTCGCGTCTTGTCATCGGCATACATCGTCAACAGCTTGTCGGGTATTTGCGGAATCATCGACGCAAGGTAAGGATGAAGGCCATGCGTCAAGTATTGAGTAGGTTCGCTCGTAAAATCCCATTCGCCTTTTCCGTTCTCTGGATAGAGAGGGATTTGCTTCGCTCGTATGACGGTGCTCATTGGCGCGATATATTAGCAAAAACAACTCGCCCTTGCAGTAAATCACATCATAAAACACAAGATGTTGTGCTTTTGCCGCAAAGAAAAACCGCCTCAATAGTTTGAGCTATCAAGGCGGCGTGGCCGCAGGTACTACCCACCAAGTAACCTTTGGCCTTTTCTAAGCCGGTCCATTTGCCCCCTCTTGTGGACAGACTTAGAAGTCAATGTTTTTGGAGCTGACAAAACTTATCGTCAATGGCGTCGATTTGGAGAGCGACGTGATGTTTTTGACAGTAAGTGATGGCGAAGCATCCTTTGTGGCTTGTCACGAAGTCTTTGGGAACCACGGTCCAATCGGTTTCAAGATTGAGTGAACCGAGTTCTATTCCTTCACCGCTGATTGCGTAGTTGAGCCGGTCGCCGACTATCTCAAGGATAGTCGCGGGTTCAAGGAAGCGGACGTTTTGATAGAAGTCCTTGCGGGTGTGGGAACCTTTGCAAGGTTCATCTTTGGTCTGAGCGAAGCCGATGATTGTCGCCATCGGTAGCAGTATCGACAGCAACAAAATTACGAGAAGCTGTGACGTTGTGTATTTCCGCGATGGCATAGTTACTCCTTTTAAGGCGAGGGAGACGTTGGTGAGGTCACACGTCTCCCGTCTTTGTGGTCACTCGGACAATCCGAGTGTGTTGCGGGGTGAGAAAACCTTTAGAACGGCGGCGTAATGTCGCTCATGTATTTGCCAAGCTTGGCCGTCGCTTGATACTGCGGAATTGGGCCAAGTTGTTTGAAGGCGGAGGTGAAGGCGTTTTCCAGACTCCAAAGAGTCTTGGGTTTGAATTCTTCATGCTCGGGCACGAAGTATTCTTTATCAACGCGCTTCATTAGCTTGATTGGAAACTGACCAGCGATGAAAGCGCGGTAAATGTTTAGTCGCGCTTGGTCGTCGGTAAGCCCACAGTTGCGGCGGCTTTCGAGCGCCTGTTGCAGTGGATTCCAGTTTCGTTGAATGCGGTCCACTCCGAGAGTCAAAGCGTCTTGCAGGTTGAAATTCTTCGTGTGCTTTTTGAGCACGGGATGAAACTCACCCTGAAAGGCCATGTTGTCGCAAACGAAAACGCGATAGCCGGCAACAAGACCGAGGCGCATTGACTTGTCGTGAGAGTTACGAACTCCGATAGAGAAGCGAACATCGAGAAATGTAGCGTCCAGTTCCAGAAGTCCGAACAGTTTTTCACCCTCAGGAGTAACGGCGTATTCCTCTTTCACAACTTGAATGTGTCTAAAGGAAAGCGTTTCAACGAGAGTATTAATTAGTTCGACGTGCGGAATGGGACGGAATGTATCAGTTGGTTCAGGTGTTACGATTTTTGCGAGCGCTTCGCGGTCTATTTTGTTTGCCCCCGCGTGGGCCATCAGGGTTCCCGTCATCTAGTTTCTCCCTAAACATGAGTATCGTTAGTTCGGTGATTTCCTCCAGACAGTCGGGATGAAGGTTGGTGTTACCAACCGTCTCCCGTTTCTTTCGGATAGGTTGGTTGCACCAATCGCATTTCATCGGAGTTACCTCCGACGTTCGTCCTGCTCTGTGTCGTCTTTAGGTTCCCTGACTTGAAAAGTCAGTGCGGGAAACATATCGAGTTTGACGTTGAGTGAGCCGTCGCTGTTTTCGAAAGCGACGCCAGCACGATTGAAGTACGTCTTGTCATCTTTACCAGGCACAAGTAAGTAGACAACTTTGTGATTTGCCACGTTAGTCCTCCGTTGGAATGTGGTTTGTGAGTTGCGGGGAGCTACCTGGCCCCATGAGGGACAAATAGCTACTCGGAACCTGGTGAGGAAGTCAGGGGGCAGTCCTTAGTTCCAAGAAACGTCTGCGCCTATAGCAGGAGGGCGTTAGATAATCGGTGTTATGTTGAGAGAGCGAAGCGAAGCCGTAGCAAGCCTGCGGAGGCCGACAACATAACTCCCGATTATCGGATGACCGGATGCGGTGAGATAAGAGGATGAGAGTAGGGTTTGCCCGGATAGTTGCATCGTAGCTGCAACAGCATGATTCGACCTGCTTCGGGCAAGCCTCACTCTCCGATTCTGCAAAGCCTCTAGACTAAGCGGAATCAGAAATGAGGGCGGGCATTAACCCCGTACCAAGCCGTTGCGAATGCACGGCTATGTGTCCTTACATACACTTGTAATAATGAGCAAACTTAGTCCTGATTACCTGACCACAGTTCTTACATCTAAGTGGTGGTCTAGGATGTTCGTTCTCGCGGTGTATGGTCCAATTAGAGTATCTCTGTTTGCACCAAGGGCATTTACGCCTGGGGCGTGGGCGGGACATCTTGCCAGTTAAGAGCCTTTTCTGCGGCAAGAAGTCCTCCAGTAACAAAAGCGATGACGAGAGGAATCGCTAAGTTGCGGAGGTCTTCGAGAGAATGAATTGTGATTCCTGCTGAAAGGAAAGCAGCGGTGGATGCTAGTCCTCCGGCGATAAATCCTTTAAGGAATCGTTTGGCTACTGATTTGAACATTTCTGTTTTAGTTAATTGTTAGTACCAGTGATGTGATTGCCAGAAATTAACGGCGTTGGTGGGAGTTCCGTACCTTTGGGCGACGTAGTTAATCATCCAGTCTATTTGGCCCTCTATGTTGTCGAGGGAACCGATTACGCGAAGTAACTTACTACAAGGAAGTGCTTGGGATAGACCACATGCACCGCTGCTTCTGTTGATAGCATATGGGTTACTACCACTTTCGTGGTCGAGGATGAAGTGGAAGGCGGGCCATTCGGCTTCATTCCACTTTGCGATGACTTTCTCTCTTGCGAGGATTTGGATGTCGCCGTTCGCTTCACTGGAATAATTCCGTCCATGTGATGTCCTAACCAAAACTTTCTGTTGAATAATTTGAGGCGCAATGGATTTGACGGCCCCGTCTTCGGTAATTTTGTATTGTCCTGATTCGTCAATTTGGTCTTCATTCTGTTTTAAGGGTGCTAAAGCTGTTACTGGCCTTGCCATCAGAAGACCTAGTAGAAGTGATGACACAAGCAGCAGTAAGAGCTTGATTAGAAACGTAACACATAAGAGTCTCCCCGCTTGTAGTCGTTTCGTCTGCGCGGCTGGCCCGACTAACGATTTTCCAGCGAGTTACTGATTTAGTTTTTGTTTCGCTTCTTCAATCTGTCGGCGAAGCGTTCTGATGTAATGCCAGGCGTCGACTAATTCTTCTTCTAAGTGGTCCAGCATTCCAGACTTTTCCCACATCTTGCCGCCATGTTCTAACTGACCGGCTTCATACTTAGTGCGGGACAGCTTGAGAAAAGCGTCCTGCATTTCTTTTAGGTGAGCTTCACGGTCGGGAGAAAGCATTAGAGTGTGTCTGAATTGGGAATGTTAGCCGGGTCGAAAGCTATTCCTTCTAAACTGGTGCGTTCCTCTAAATGTTTCTGAGAAGGAACGGGATAGCAGATGTAAACAGTGGGTGAGTTTTTGGACTTCACTATTCTGGCTTTGTTCATGTTGGCCTCAAACGCCATCTTGAGAGCAAGGTCATCAATGTTGGCGATGTTAATTGTCTTTATGTATGGCGGGTAAGAATCGAAAAAGAAAGCCGTATCTCCCTCTAACGCTATAAGCAAAACACAGTGTATTGGGTGTATTTTCGGGATTACGATTTGGAGCGGGGCGTGTTTGAGATGTTTGATTAAGTTCTCTTTGGTTACTTGAATCCACTCGTAACCGATGTTGTATTGGCGTCTTTGATTTAGAACGTCTTGAGGAATGTCTTTGTAAAATTCATCCCAATTAAAAGTGTCAGGTGTGGGCCACTCAGATTCGAGTAGAAGCCCGTTATGTCTAGCTTCATCAGCTACTTTGTAAAGCCAATTGCCGTCATGTGTGGTGCCGGAAAGTTTGGCGAGAGCGCGGTCGGAGAAGTTTAGCTCGATGCCGGTTTGTTGTTTGTTCTGAACTTCGAAAGAGTTGGTTGCAGAGAATGAAACGCAAGCCATTGAGTCAGTAGGCGGGGAATCCTGTTTCTCGCCTATGACGACAAAGGGCCGCCAGTCTCCGCTCGGAACTACGACTTTATAAGGAAGACTTACGGCAGTGCCGGCTACATAATCTTCCGGGCGTCGTCCTAGCCTTACTCCTGTATTTGTTTTTGGTAATTCATCAGGCATTTACAAAAGGTTTAGTTTCTAAAGTATTTTTAATTTCTCTCATCCATCCCTTACAGGTCATGCACTTCAATCGTTGGTAGGCGGTTGTGGAATTGTATTGAGTGCCTCGGCGGTGAATGTTTGTTGAGCCACACCTGGTGCAAACTTTAATTGTGGAATAAACACCAACGTTGGGATGATTCTTAATCCACGGTAGGAAGTGAAGATATATTTTTTCTAAGAGTTCAACGTCGTGCTTGTTGTACTTGACCATCAGCCGCCATGCTTCCGGGTCGCCACTCATACAGCCCATCCACAGATGTATTCCGGTATGGACCACTTTGTGGCCGTAGCCTAAGTGTCTTGCGAGGGCGTCGAGTCTGTTAGAAGTGAATGCGGCAAACTGTCGTACGGCCTTGAGGGTGTCTACTGTTCTGTAAGGTGAGGGCGGCGGGAGTTTATGAAAAGCGAAGCGGGCGTTCGATTTTTTGATGTCAAAGTGGTCCCCATTGTGGGCGACGATAATATCTGCCTCGTCAAAGAGTTTATGAAGCTCCTTTACTAAAGGTAGGTCGTTTCCTGAATCAGGTTTATAGCCTTTGAAATCCGGTAGCGAGAAAGCCTTTGTTGTTTCTCCAAGCCACTTATAGGCAAAAGAGAGTAAGTACCATTCCTGTTTTGTGGCGACTATGTTTCCCTCTTTGTAGAGGTCAAAGTAGTAGCCGAGTGAGGGGGCCGTTTCCAGGTCAATTAGAAGCGTCCGTGGTTTTGTTTCCACTCCGTGGGAGTTAGTAATGTCAGTATAGATGAAGATTTAATGAGCGCAAGGGTACTTATCCACAGGGGTCTTTGGGCTAATGTTTGGTAACAAGGTAGACCACTAGACCAACTAACGTAGTAACTAGAAGCCAGACGAGTTTGTCGTAGCTGTCTTTGCTTTTAATTGCGGCGATTTGCTCGGAGTGCTTTAAGACCTTTCCATTGGTGGTATCTTGGCGCTGGTGAACACCGGCAAACCCTGCGGCCATCTGATTAGAGAGGTCGGTTATATGCTTGTCCAGTTCTTCCATGCGTCTATCATCGAGGGCTTCTTTAACTGCCTTCTTTGTTTCTTCTGCTTGGTCCATGTGGATAACTAATTTGACTTAATTATTAGAGGGTGTAGGGTGAGGGTATGAAACACCTTACATATTTTCTAATCGGGATTTTGATAGGAGTTGTTATCGGCATCATTGCAATTTAACGCTGATGATTTTCCTTATCCTGATTGGAATGTTTGTTGTTTGGGTGGGTGATGAATTCTCTGGCCTAAGAGGATTCTATTCGTCTAAGGCAGATTCAAAACGCCGCGTCTAACAACTTGCTTCGCTGCTTGTCCGGCTATTCCAGTTCCGAGTCCTGATGCTTTATCGAGGGCATTCGCACCGGCTGTATAAAGGGCGGTTGAATTATGGCGTCCTACGACAGCGGCAAGGGCTGCTAGAAATCCCAAAGGTTTTGTCTCGTTATCTGGATTGACGATTCCGCTCGCACCACCGGCCACTAAGAGAAGTGCGTCCGTTAGGCTGAAAGCGTTATTTCTCATGCTTCGGGCCATCTGGTCGGTGATTGTATTTTCCAATCGTCCGTAAATGGAAAGTTTGCGATTGATGTCTTTGACTACTGTTCCGCCAACGGCATTTTCAATTTCAGTTTTTAGTCCACGCGCAATGCTCTTTAGGGCTTGCGCCTTTGTCGTTAATTTAGCATCGAGTTTATAGGCGGGGTCTCGTAGTTCTTCATAGATTCGTCGCTTCATTTGGTTGGCTTCGGTTAATGTCATTTCCTCTGGAATGGAGCGATAGATTTGTTTGATTCGCTGCGCCTCTCCTTGAAGACCTGGCACACCTTGTTTCTGTGTAATAGCAGCCTTTAGGTAAGGTTGGATTTGTCGTCGAGCGATGTGCGCTTCTGATAAGGCAGGGTTACTTAGGGCAGATTGAAGCTCCGTTTCCAAGCCGTTGAGTTTGTCGTTTGCTATCTCGAGTAATTTTTTAGGACCACCTTTCACACCTTCGTCTAGTAGTTCTTTTCCAAGAGTAGCCTGACCGTATTTGACGTTTTTCTTCAAATCATTGAGGGCTGGCTTGACTGCGTGATTCATCATCCATTCGGGCGTGGTGCGGGTGAAGAAATCTTTAGCTGCTTTGGTGGCTACACTACCAACGCCGAGACCTGTACCTACAATTGCTCCTCCGACTGTGGAACCAACTACTCCGCTCGGCTTTCGGTTTTTCTCTAAGCCGGATGCCGCTCCGAAACCAGCGCCTAAAGCTGCATTCTTCGCTATCACTGCGGCCTTTCCACCTTTAAATGAGCCTGGGGCGGCTACGTTCAATGCGGTACTAGCAGCACTACCTAAGACTTCTTCGTTTGAGAGATTCAATCCTGGGTCAATCTGGTCTGGTGCAATGTTTTTTCCGCTGTAAGCATTAGCCATTTGCAAGAGGCGAGTTCGTTTGGCTTTGTCTTTCTCTTTACGTGCGGCGTAAACGAGTTTCTGCACACTGGCATCTGCTTGTTGTTGTGTTTGAATATCTTGGTCCACCTGACCACTAATAACCCGTCCGGCAGAGGCCAGTCCTTTGCCTAATTTGTCGATGCCTAAGAAGTTTGCGATTTTGGGTATGAGTGCCATTAGCTTCCGAATAACCAATTAATTGTCTTGTTCCACCAACTACCTCCTGATACGTCTTTGGACGGAGTAACATCGAAGCTTATGGGGTCGAGTTTTGGCGCGGTGTAGAAGGGTATGCTTCCGCCAATTGCGTTTGCTTCCGATTGATAGAAATTAATCTTGTTTAGGTAAGCGGCCTCTCGTTGTTTGTATATATTCTCAACCTGGGTGTAGAGGGCTTTTCGTCCGAGAGTAGTTAGTTGACCTTTACCAACCAAGTTTGAAGTTACCTGAACGCCAAAGCGGGGCAAAGTACCAATCGCATTCTGAAAGGTTTTGTATTCTTCTTCCCTTACACCTGTAGTTGGGTCGGTAATCTTCGCGAGAGTCCTCATCAAAACAATGTCGCCGGCACTGTTGCCTTGTTGAACGGCTTGACGAGCTTGTTCATACGCGCCTCTTATTTGAGTGAATTGGTTAACATCCGGGTCTTGCTTCGCATTGTCTTGGATTGCGTTGGTGCTAGTGATTACTTGATACGGGGATAAGCCACCTCCACTACCTCCTGTTGCCGGTGGTCTAACTTGTTCTCGATAAATACGACTATTGCTTAATTTGCTCGATGCGACATCAAAGGTATCTGTTGCGGAGATACCGGCATCGGGATATCGTTGCCTTAGCTCTAAGACCGCAGCCTTATCCGCAGCGGTGGTTGCGTTGATGTGGTAAATCTGGTCGAAGGAATTGATGCCGCTGTCCTTGAAGAACTGTTCGGGTGTTGAGTAAGCCTTTTTGCCGTCTGCTGTGAAGAAGGTCTTACCCTGAACCATGAATTTGGGTGTCCGGGTTGCCGTGTCGTAAATGACATTTCCTACTTGATAATAGGGCTGGTCGATTCCATTCTGAATCGCAAATTCTTGAGCGGCTAATGCAAGTTGCTGTTCTTGCTGTTGGCGCTGAATCAGGTCATTCAGATTGCTTCGTGTGAAGTCAAGAGTGTTACCTAACAAACCGGCAGCGTCGGTGATTGCCTGGCGAGAAGCGTTCTGGTCAAGCTGTTTGAGGTTTAAGGAAGTGCTAATGAAATCTTGGGCCAACTTTAGTCGGTCTAGCGCGTTGGCTTGTTGAATATAGAGTGGAATGTCTTTCTCTGCTGTCTGTGCGCCAAGTTGGTTCTCAGTAGCGAAAGCTGCATTACCTGTGTTAGCTCGTTCGGTGTAGGGAAGCTCTCTGCGCTGCTGAGACAAGCGCGCATATTGGTCTTCAAAGCCGGGAACTCCTGCTTGCTTTCGCAATTGCGTGTAAGCGTCCTGGTAGTTGGGTGCGGTTAAGTTTTGAAGACGTGTTCGGAGGTCATTGTACTCACTAAGATACTTATCCAGCTCTGATTGTTGTTGAGTAATGGAGTCTGCTAATGCGGAGGAAGCTCTGAGAGGCGATTGGGTCTGCTGGTCATAGAGACTTTGCTGGTAGTTATTAAGGTCGCTTTTGATTTGATTCAAACTCTGGTCGCGCGAAGTGTACCCGCCAGCAAGGGTATTGAAGACATCCTCACCAGTTGTGTTGAGGTTGTATTGAGAGTTAACAAAACTAGATAACTTAACAGGGTCCTCGAAAGCTAGGTTATTTTGGGTGTTGAAATATTCTAATTGAGGTTGGCCGGCTTGTTGTCTGGTTCCTATGAGGTCGAAACCTTCGCCGACATTTTGATATGACATTTTAAGTTAAATTATTGTCTGTTAACGAGGAGCCGTTTTGAGTGGAAATGGGAGCCGTAACTACATCAGAAATTGCATTGTTGGCGATAATGGAAGGACCAACGCTGGCGGAATCTTCCCGAATTCCATATTTCGGTTTATTTGAGACGTTGGAAAAAATTGTATTGCCGGAAACTATACATTTCGTAATCGTGGTGATAAGAATGGCGCTGAAGGTGTCATTGGCCGACTGACCGACGGACTCAACAATATTTCCAATAGCTTTTGTGTTAAGAGCGCTTAGCTTGATTCCCTCCGCCTGAGCATCGCTGACATAATTGCCTATAGCGTGATTGCAGTTGTGGATACCAACGCCTGGGCCGTGAATTCTATTACCTACTACGTTTTCGCAAGTGCCAATTCCAATTGAAGCTGTGTTCGCGGAAGCACCAAAAGTAATTCGGTTACTACTGACATTGATACAACCCTGAATAACTCTACATGATGAACCGGCAGACGTACCTAAGACGAAAATGTTGTCGTTTACGTTGTCAGCGAAGGCAGAAAACACGCTGGCGTTGTAAGAATTTGGGATTGCAAATTGATTTCCTAATATGGAGACATTTAAGGAACCAAAAATGTAATTTACATCTGTTTCGACGGACTCGAAATAGTTATTGATAACGAATCCCTGAGTAATGACGACACATGAATTGAAAACACTGCCATTGATTCCTGTCCCATCCCAATCATAAAAGTAATTGTTTGATATAACTGCCTGTTGACGTGTATCAATCGCGTTTCCAGTCATATTCATAAAGCGGCATCGAGTGACTAGAAGGTTGATGATTGATTTAGTGGTGTTGTTGGCAATGACGTAGCTCGCGACTGATGTTTGATTAGTCATGTCAAAATAGAAATCAGAGAAGACCACGTCGTTGTATTGAGTGCTCGTATCGCCAAGCTTAAAAACGTCATCGTTGTAAGAGGAAGCGAGTTGAATAAGTGTTCCTGCGCCTTGACCTTGTAGGGTGACACCATTTTTCTTTATTAGAATCCTTGATGCGATTGTGTAGGTGCCCTCCCTGAAAACAATTCGTCCGCCCGTTGACGGTAATGCGTCAATGGCTGCTTGAATCTCCTGGTCGTCGGCTATTCCATCTGTGACGTAATCGTATGAATCAGAATCCGAGTTAGATGATGGCCCAATGACAAACGTGGCCGTAGTTGCGGAAGGAAGTCCGCCCATAATTCGCCACACGCCGTCAATCATTTTGTAGCGCCGAAAGACACCGGCATTGAGATAACTGACTTCAGTTCCTTCGGGTGCGGGCCAATCAGGAACTACCGTGACGTAATCACCGTCAGGTACTAAATCCTTTTCAGAGATGCGGTCGAATTTATGAAAATGAGGGGGGAGTTCGTCGGCGGTCATCGAATGGTATTTAGTTCTTCGTGCAGGACATCATAAGTAAGAAGCTCTGGCGTGTGAGTAGTAGCAGTGGTGTAGACGAGTTTGAATTGAATTTCTCTGCTGCGAGGTTGAACTGCAAAGAGCACGGGTTTGTCCTGGTTGGTTGAATCTATCGTATAGCCAGAATTAGTAAAGCTAGCTTGTCTATCTGTCCGATACCAGATTGCAACTGAGGTATTAGCGGCAAGGGGTTTGAGGTTGAGTTTGATTCCTTGCCAGCGCTTTATTTTATCGGTCTTGATTCGGTGCCACAGAGTTCTGATAAAGGCTTGGTCCTGCTTGTTACTGGTGGACTTTTCTACGTGATAGTTGATGCCATCGTAGTAACCGATAAAGACCGTTCCGTTAAATGTGGATTTCACAAATCCGATATTGATTGTGCCTCCTCCTCCGGGCAGAAGCGTAGAGGGGACAAAAGCCTGACAAATGGCGCGGCCTTTCATCTGAAATACGCCTCCGCTTAGACCATAAGAACCGGCAAATAAGGCGGTATCTAAATGCTGAGTGACTGCGCCCGGATTAGCTTCGTTTGCGAGAACGGCGTCAGAAAAAATCTTTCCGGAACAGACTGAACTTTGCGCCATCAAAGATATAAATGTTCTTGAGCGAGTCGGGGAAGCCGTAAAGGTTCTGACCGTCTGTCATCAAAGCATTCATTCCGCGAAGTTTCATCGGATATACATTGTCTGGAAGCGCAGCGCCGGACGATAAAACGGTTCCTCGCCAATCAAACACAGAAGAATCACTGGTAGTAACTGCTCCGGTTAATGAACCAAACTTCGTGCCTCCAAATAATCTAGTGAAGTATTCGGTGAGTGCCCGGACGCGATAACCAAGGGGCAGCTTCATAGCTTGCGCGGTGAGTACGCTTGCCTCATCAACTGAGAAAACATATCTACCAGCGCCTCCTTTGAGCGTTCCACCCTGACGGACCATAGGATGATATTCGGTATCAGAATCTATCGTTTCGAAGCTGTCATTTGCACTGCCCGCGCTTCCTACCGGAACTCGGCCAAGTTTGGTCGCGGAGGGATACCAAACGTAATTGTTGAATATCTCTAAGCCAAGAATGTTGCCTTGGCTATTAGTGAGAAAGAGATTAAACGTCGCACCATCGGTGGACTCTAAGAGTTTGTCGCCAGCCGCAACGTAAATTCGAATGGTTGAACCATCTGCCGTATCCACTGCCCAACGCGGCACATCTATCGGTGTTGCACCGGCGCCATAAGTAACTTCTGCCATTGCAGCACACGCCTTAAGAACTCCTGGCTCAGAGAAAATGTCCATGCCAGAGGCAAATTCAAAGCCGCCTTTATCTTCAATAGAGGGGTTGTCAACTATTCCTACTTGAAAATCACCAAAGGTAGCTGATTGCATTAGCACTCTCTGTTAGATTTATTCCAATCTTCATCACTGGAACGATTAGTCTGATTGTATGAATCATCGCTGCTTCGATTGACTGAATTGTAAGTTGCATCTGAACTGCGTGAACTCTGGTTATAGTTAGCATCACTACTTCGACTTACCGGGGTAAAACTTGCGTCAGTTGCTCGGTCAATAAGGAACCAAGGATTACCTGTACAAGTCTGAGCTATTAGGTTTTGGAACTGAGCAAAGCTCTTTCTTGTGAAGACGGGTTGCTGTAGAGGCTGGAACCACTTATCAAGGGCAACAATGACTAAGAGGTTGTTGCTGTGCTGGTGACTGAGATAGAGATACTGAGTGCTACGCGGAAAGCGCGGTTGCTCCGAAGCCTGGAACCACTTGTCCAGAGTGACATTCTCGGCAACAAAAATGGTTGAAAGTTGGTCAATCGGATTCGACTGAACCTTCCTGTAAACATCTGCTGCGGAACTGAACCATTTATCAAGCGTGATGTTCTCAGGAACGAATAGAACATTGCTTTGTTCTAATTGGGCTTGGAACTGTTTTCGTAAGGGTTCACTTGCCTGTACAAACCATTCATCGATTGTAACCGCGTTCGGTAACGGGAAAGCGTTGAAGAACAGGCTTGGATAGGTTTGCTGTTGACGTGGAATATCAAAGCGTGGCCTTCCTGTTTCGGGGACCCATTTATCTACGCTGATTGGCTCGCTTGCGGTAAGCGCCCGCGTATCTATGACGAAGCTCGGATAGAGGAACTGATTTCTGACTACATCGAATCTCGGACGGTTTGTCTCAGGTTGCCACTTGTCAGGCGTGGTGCGTTCCCTTTGGGTAAAAATGAACGGGTCTACAAATGCTGACGGGTAGAGGTATTGATTCCACGTTCGGTCGTAAATCCTATCGACGTTCCGTGCAAACTCACCTGGGCTTTCGAAGTCTGTAACTTCCTTTGGTTCCGGGTGGAAAAAGACGAATGGATAACTGAACTGCTGACGCTTAACGTCGAAGGTAGGTTTATTTGTCTCAGGAACCCACTTATCGGGCGTTGTCCTTTCCGCTTGCGTTAACTGAGTTAGGTCAATACTGAAAGACGGATAGAGGTATTGAGTTTTCTTGACGTCAAATATCCTATCAACGCTGCGTGCGAATTCTGATGGACTTTCAAACTGCGATACTTCCTGCGGTTCTGGATGAAAGAAAGTAAACTGATAGGTGTACTGTTGTTTCTTTACATCAAAAAGCGGGCGTCCTGTCTCGGGTTGCCATTTATCTGGTGTGCTTCGTTCTTTCTGCGTTAACTGCGTTGCGTCAACTACGGAAACAGGAAAAGTGTGCTGTTGACGCTTTATGTCAAAGAGCGGCTGATTTGTGTTTGGTTGCCATCTGTCAGAAGTTACTTTCTCCTCTGAAGCAAGCTGGTTAGCATCAATGACCGAACTCGGATGAAAATACTGCTGGCGCTTTACATCGGGTGTTGGCCGTTCAGTGTCGCGGTTCCACTTATCAAGCGTGACTATCTCAGCGGCTGGTTGTTGCGGAGCCTGTGCTAGCGACTGGTACTGAAGATTCTGAGTACCAACAATCCCATAGTAAGACGCTGAAGGAACATTAGCGAAGGGGTTCGCGACTGGCGAAGGATTAAAGGCAAGAAAGCCGTTGATGCGATTATCGTTTGGTCGTAACCAAACTGGCTTTTCCGTTTCCTTATACCATTTATCAACAGTGATTCGTTCTTTTGGCGAGAATCCGGCAATCGGATACGCAAGACTTTGGTATTGGGTGGTTCGTTGAACAGTAAGAACAACTGACTGTGACGAGAAAACTTTTGGCTGTTCAATTCGCTGTGTTGGAGTAAGGTTCAGCGAAAAGAATGGCATCAAGGCTGCTGCGGAATACAGCGCTGCTTTCTGCCAATTGCTTTGCGGAATGTTACTGGCCGGTTGCCACTTATCGGGAGTTGCGCGTTCTGGCGCGAGTGATGACGTAATACCGGAAACTTGTTCTTGGTACTGAAGAAGCTTCATTTAGTATGCAACTACTTGGTTTTTTATTTGAAAAGATATGGTGGGAATAGAAGGGACGCTGGCGGGATTTGAAAGAGGGGTGTAGTAAACGGTTATTCGAATGTGGTCCACGCCAGGAGCATTGTTTCCTGATGAGCCGTCCGCCTTGGAAGATATTGCTACACCAAAAGTGTTGTCGTTGATGTCAGTAGGAGTCCAAGACAAACCCCACAAGTCGGAAGCTGAACCATAGGTTGCATAAGCAAAGGCACTATTGATGGGCCAAACGGTTACTCCGTCTGCTTTGTCATTTCCTGAGATGGTTCCACCTTTAACTAGCTTAACGAGATTATCGAGTTCCGCTCCTGTTGCATTCATTGAAGCTCGTTTTATTTCGACCACGATTCCGTCGATGGTTGCGCCTGAAGGTATAGAAAAACCAAAATTCGTGGCTTTTAGATAATGGGAAACATAAGTGCTACCTAAACCCGGACCACAAAACGCAGCGGTTCCGTTGGCGGTAATAATATCCCCTGGGCCTGACCAAACAGTGGTGCCTACACTTGCATCATCTACGCCGGTTCCTGCTGATTGCGGTCCTTGTGAGGCCATTAGTAAGGCGTAACAGTTAGTTGTTTAGTCATGAAGGGTGAAGAAACTGCAAAATTGGAAAGAGGTGTAGAAGGTACGCTCACGCCGTAAACATAGAAGATTGCATCTCTTGTGGCTTGGGCCAGGAAAACCCCCGATGAATTACAAGTTATAAAGTTTCCCGGATGAGCAGGAGAAGAACTGTCATATCCAATCTTAGTAGAATTACTTTGGTCATCTACATACTCCATGACCAGACAGTAATTTGTTCCATTGACGAGGGTATAACTGGATAGTGAAATGTTAACTAAAGTAAAGCTGTCAGGAATGGTAGAAACATCCAGCGTTCCTGAGGCTAAAGGTGAGCCAGTTGGAATTCCGCTTACCCCAAAAGTGCCCGTGTGAGCGTACAAATTTATCGTGGCTATTCCGGTTGACCCAAGTAAGTTTTCTAAATAAAGACTAACGCTCTCAATATCGCTTCCGTCTCCGGTAAAAGTTTGCCCCATCTTTGTATTCGATACAGAGAATCCAAAAGATTGACTATTGTCTTGATTACTCTCGGAATAGCTATCAACGATGACTGACATATTAGTAACTGACTACTTTATCTGCTTCAAAAATGGGTTGGTTCGTAGCGGGTTGCCACATGGAAGGGTTTTCGGGAATGGTGTAAGTCACTTCCACTTGGACGTAATCAAAACTGAAAGTAACAGCGGTATTACTGTTTCCTTGAACTGCGGCTAGAACTACTTCAAGGGTTCCGTCAAGTAGGTTCGAGCGCGTCCAAGTACGTTCGGAAGTAATGTCATAAGTGTTGGTAGTATCACCTGCGGGTTCCGTCGTATCGTCGTGATTGGAACCAGCGGAGCCACTAACTTTTGAATATGTTCTAGCAGTTGCTATCGAACCTGTCGTGCTGCATTTCCACTGATAGATAATTTGGACTTTGGTAATAACGGCATCAGAAGGGATGACGCTATCAAAACCAAAATTCTGATACTTGGTAGCGAGTGTAGTGTTCTTTCCGGGGGCAGCGGTTGCGTATGAACCATCGTCGGCATGGCCGTTATTCGGATTTGTAAGTCCCGCCCCTGTCTCTGCTGCGTTTGCCGTTGGGAATTTAGTTACTACTGCCATTGTTTCGTGATGACCACCAAGCTTTATAGTCGCGGTAGGTCTTTTCTAAATTGCCGAAGGTTAAAATAAGTGCGACAAAGTGAAGGTCAATGTAGGGGACTCTAGGGTCGAGGTGTATTCCGAGAGAAAAGAAGATGGGCCTTCCCCATTGAAGCATCCAATATTTGCCGTGTTTGATATTCCATTTCACAAGGGCCGGCCAAACTTATCAAGTAGCATCGCAACGTTGCTGTCGAATTTTTTAAAGGTGCCTTCGATGACTTCAAGTTTCTTTTCAAAAGGAACGTGGAGGTCGCAAGCGGGAGCGCCGCAGGTCCATGCATTAGCACAGGCCATGCAGCGCCCTCTAATCTTGCCGCTGCCTTTGATACTCACAAAGTGAATACCGCAATGACAGCATTGCTTGGTGTGAGCGACTTCTTGGCCGTCAATAATGATGTAGCCCGAAGGCTTATGTTCAAATTGAGCGTTCTCAAAGTCGTTCATACAGTTTTTGGTAAGGGTTCGTTGGGATAGACTTCTTTAAAGTCTTTCCAAAAACACTTATTACAAAGCGCCTGATAGATAGCCATCATCCCAGCGACACCGGCTATTGAACCAGGGTGAAAATGATGACTGCTTGATTTGGATTTTCCTGTCTGTTGGGTAAGAAGAACACTGCATCCGTCACAGAGGCCATTCTTGTGTGAAGCACAAGTTTTGCACCATTTCACTTCATTGGGTTGAAAGTCTTCTATCATCATAGGCGTTTGTTATTCGGCAAATAGCATTGCCGCATTAGTTGCTACACCGGAACCACCGACACCTTGGCATTGGAGACCAATACCGGCGCTAGTAGATGCGGCTGAGATAATTTCACTGCCTGGGGCCGCTACCCAACGGAATGTAGCGCGTTGGTTAACGGACACGTCCAAAATGGGAACCGTACCGTAGGTAGTAGGTTCTACCGAGTGGTTCTTCTTCACTGTGGAAGCTGCGGCAGGGTCGGAGTTGTCCAACAATTCAGGAGTGACAGCGGTGCCGGTTCCGTTCGCGGTTCCCCAGCGGAGCAACCACCATTGAGAGGAGTTGTCAGCCGGAGTAGCGTTCGATGAGATGACTAAGTCATACAGCATCGGACGCACGGCAGATGAACCATTCAGCGACAAGATAGTCTTAGTCGCAGCCGCGGTGATGGAGCCGTTGGCACCATATCTTCGTGGAGTCATGTTATAGGTTGATTAATGATGTGAGATTTTTGTTTTAGTATTCGCTTCCGTCATCATCGGGAATATGAACTTGCAGTTCTCTTTCCCTTGCGCGGGGAAAAGCAGTAGCAAGCATTTCAATGATGCCTTCCTTCCAATCCTTCTCTTTGATAACTGCGGAGTTAGTTTCGAGATTGTTCTTGTGGTACTGAAGTGCAGCATATACAGCAAGAAGATAGTGGAAGTTAGCTGGCAAGTTTGGAGTTTGGCCGGCTGTTAAGTCAGCGGGCAAAAGCTCCATGCTTACCTTTAGTCGGTCAGCACCGGCTTGTGAAGAAGAAGCGGCGGGAATCACAAATAGGTGATTGCCTTTGTACCAATAAATAGGGTTGCTCTGGTCCCATTGGGCAAGAGCGGTTTCAAGGTCGTTTCCGTATTCAGAAATCAAGTCAGCTTCGGATTTGTACTTGGCGGGAATAAACCCATCGCCATAGTTAATCTTTAGCCAATTGACGTGATGAATGCGGGACTTTTCCTTGTAGTCCCTCTGGTCTGCAACAGTGGTCTTGGTATCTTCTTCTTCGTAATTGTCCTCCTGCTCGTCGAGAATCAATCCATACAACAAGCCGTAAGCAATGTTGTAATACTGAAGTTTCTCCGCAAGGGGAAACATCGTGGAGTTAGTCTTGGCGTAGAAGTCAGTGAGGGTGTCAAGCGCAGTCGTGTCCATGAAGGAAGGTTAGGTAGTTGTCGTTAACGCGGCTGCACCGGCGTAGTTAGTGTCGGTTACACCGCCGTCTGCATTCAGCTTCGTTGCCATCGCGTCAACCGCCGATTTAAGAGCGGTAACGTCAGTAAGCAAGCTGTCCAGGAGAGCCTCTAGTTGGCTGTCGTGTTGGGCTGTGCGAGGATTAATTTCTGCCATGAGTTTATACGTTTAATGCTGAAGTAACTTCATCGTTCCGGTCAGCGCGCATCGCGGTAGCTGAATTCTGCTCGTAGATGTTGAATGACTCGGCGATGATATCGGCTACTGTCTGTGGAACATCGACATAGACTCCTTTGGGAACATTCAGACGATAGCCATTGATGTTCACCGGCAAGAATTCGCCTAGCTTTTCTCCGCTTTCCAGCGGAACAAGCACGCGAACTTTCGGTTGAGCATCCAAGACGGCTTTCATCTCGTTCTTGGTCTTCTCGAAGTCAGCTTCCTCAACTTTGGAATTGCGAGAGGTTTTCTTCTCAGCTTCCTCAACTTTGGAATTGCTTTCTTGTTTAGCCATGATTATTTGTTCTTAATGGTTATTAGCTGGATACAGCGTGTTCGTAGCGGTAAAGGAAGTTTTCGTTCAATCGCTTTGCGACGAATGTTCCTTTCCAGCCTTGAGTCTGCCGTTGATTCAACGGGTCAGTAGAACCGCCTGAACCAAGAGGCTTGAAGATGCTTTCCAGAGTGTTACCGGAGATGCGCGTAATGCCATAAGCATTAGCGGCCAAGATAACGTCGGCATGAACGTCAACGCCTCCATTGCCTGCGCCGGTAAAGACTTTGGCATTGGTGGTCATGACGAATCTGAATTCATCGAGAGAACCAACCTCGCCTTCCATCGGCGTTATGTTAGAGGGGTACTTTCGAGTTGGAATGAAATCGGATAGACCTTTTAGGTCGTAATAGGTGTTCGGCGAAATGATGACGATATAAGCGGCATCAATCGGAGAAGTTCCTACTTGGTCGGTTCCAGTAACAATGCGAGTCAGTTTCTTGGCATTGTTGAGGGCCAGTGAGCGGGCAATCTTGCGATAGTCAGCGACAGCAACGTTAGCTGCAACTGAGCCTCGTCCGCCTACGCCGTTAGCGTAGAAGACAGAGGTTCCAGCGGCCAAAACGTCGCGGGTCAACTGGTCAAAGGTGTCGGCTGCTTGGTCGCCCAAAATCTGAACGGTTTCGGTCAGAATCGGGTCTTGAGTTTCCATCGCCAGTTTGTCGGTGATGGTTACAAAATCACCATACTGCAAAGCAGCGGCAGTAATGTTGGTGACTGATAACTGGCTACCTGAAGGAGTAACACCTTCCGTCAAAGCGGTGGTGGCTGCGGTCAGGTTGCCGTATCTGCGAAAGCGAGCGGTATTCGTACCGGCATTTTGTTGAACGTCGCGGATTTGCGCCCACTTGGTAAAGTGGAACATCGCAACAACGCGGTCAAGTAAAGTGCGCTGGTATATAGCATCGACTTCAGCAGAAATGGTAGTTCTAGTAGTTGTGTTGTCTGCCATTTAATTGAGCTAGGCTCGTCCTGCAATCACACGTTGGTTATGCTCCTCAAGTTCTTGAGGGGTCATATCAGCAACGGATTTGCCGGATTTGCCAGAGCGGTTAGTGTTAGAAGTTCCGCTGGCAGATGATTCCTTTGCGTCTTTCTCCGCTTTCTTGTAGTCCTCTACTGCTTGCTGTCTGGCTTGGGATAGATGTTGGTCCATCTCCTTGCCGCGAAGCATATTGAGTAGGTCAACGGCGGCGACATCCTTGTACTGAGACAGATTCCATAAAGAACGGATTTGTCCTTCGTACTTGGAGCGGTCGGCTGCGTTGTTGCCGGAAAACAGTTCGCTTAACTCGGCGTCATCGGCGGCTTTTGATGAAGCCGTAACGACAGGGTTAAGAGCTTTCTGAACTTCTTGGGCCACAAGCGCGGCGACATCGAGTTTGTCATCTGCGCGGGTTTCCTCCTCCCAATCGTCTTGCTTATCAGATTGACCCAACTGCTTTTTGAGGGTTTTGTTTTCCTCGACAAGCTGCTGAATCCTGAAAGCCGCACTGCGACGGGATAGAGGTTTTGACTCTTTGCTGTCCTGAGTCTTGGACTGGTCCTTATCGCTGGACCCTGCGTCTGAGGATTCCGACTGCTCGG
>Ga0068859_100001448_pt1 | contig 24068 bp, 22 predicted proteins | sample KBSSwiS22_FD_66585 | JGI IMG/M metagenome (GOLD analysis project Ga0068859, IMG submission 66585) | Switchgrass rhizosphere microbial communities from Kellogg Biological Station, Michigan, USA - KBS Switchgrass S2-2 | ecosystem: Host-associated > Plants > Roots > Rhizosphere > Soil ...
ACTGGTGGCCGAGGCACACGCCGAGCAGCGGCTTGCGCTGCGCGGCGCAGGCGGCGACGAGATCGAGACTGATCCCGGCTTCGTTCGGCGTGCACGGACCCGGCGAGATCAGAAAGGCCTGCGCGTTGCTCGCGACCGCATCCTGCGCGCTGAGCGCGTCGTTGCGCACGACCTTCACTTCGGCACCGAGCTCCATGAGGTAGTGGACCAGGTTCCAGGTGAAGCTGTCGTAATTGTCGATAACGAGGATCATCGCGCGGCCTTAGCGTGCCAGGCGCTCAGGGGGAAGCGGGGGTCGCCATCAGCCGGGCAAGCTCGGCCTTCCAGAATTGCGGATAGAAGAAGGTCGAATGGCCGTGCGTCTCGGTCGATGCGGGGACCAGCACGAAGCGTGCGCGGGGCATGCGCCCGACTTGTTTCTGGGCGAAGCCGAGTTCCGGAGGATTGACGAAATCGTCGCCCGAATTGACCCAGAGCACAGGCACGGTGATTTTCTCGAGTGCACCCGAGGCGTCGTAGTTCCGCGAAGAATCGGTCGCGTAGATCGTATCGTTGGCGTCGCCCTGAAGTGCGCGTGCCATCATTGCTTCGACGGCAGCGTCGCTGGCCTCGCGCGTGGGATATTGCGCCTGCGCCGCGAGCGTATTGAGCCCCGAGATCAGCGACAGGCTCGCCGCGCCGCGCATGCCGGTGAGCGGCGGGCTGGTATAATTACCCTCGTTCCACGCCGGATCGGCCTTGATCGCGTCGATCGAGAGGCGCCGCAGCATGCGATTGCGCCCGGCGATTGCCACGGTGTTGCACGCGAAGGGCGCGAGCCGGCGGGCGAAGCCGGGAAATGTCTCGCCCCATATGAAGCTGTGCATGCAGCCCATCGAGGTGCCGAGGATCAATTCGAGCCGGTGCACGCCAAGCCCGTCAACGAGCAACTGGTGCTGTAGCGCGACCATGTCGTCATAATCGTAGCGCGGGAACGCCATGCGCAGCCCGTTGCTCGGTTTGCTCGATCCGCCATGGCCGACGCTGTCGGGCAGGATCAGGTAGTAGCGCGCGACGTCGAGCGGTGCCCCGCGCGCGAACAGCTCGTCCGAAAAGGGCGCGCCCAGAAAGGCCGCACCCGACCCGCCGGTGCCATGGAGCAGCAATATGGCATTATCGATCTCGCCGCGCGCGTCGCGATGCGGCGCGCCGAGCGTGCGATAGTGAAGGCGGACATCGAGCGTCTCGCCAGTCCCGAAGCGATAGCCTTGCGTCGTGAAGTCGCCTTCGGCCGGCTGCCATGGCTGTGCCCACGCGGCTGGTGCGGCCAACAGTCCAAGTGCGACGATCAGTGGGCGCAGCATGGCAGTCCCCTTGTCCGTAGAAACATCGCGAACACGCACTTGCCTTAGCGCGGCCATAGTCGCGCGCAACTGCTGTACATGGGGCGACGTTGAACAGGGGAAGCGCGTTGCCCGAACGGCACGCGCCTGCACGTGGAGTTCGCATGATTCGCTGGATGGTCATCGCCGCGTTCGCTCTGGCCCCTGCCGCCCAGGCGCAGCAGCGCGCGCACGGCAAGGCCGAAAGTCCCGCGGTCGAAAGCACGAAGGGTGAGCCGCCCAAGCGCATCCGCAGCGTGCTGCTCTACGGCGACGAGAAATGCCCGACGCCGACGAATTCGGACGAGATCGTGGTTTGCGCAAGGGGCGGCGAATCGCCCTATCGCATCCCCAAGAACCTGCGCGAGCTGCCCGAAAGCCCGACCAGCCAGGCCTGGGGCCGACGCGCCGAGCTGATCGAAGAGGTCAACCGCGCGGGGCTGCCGAACAGCTGTTCGCCGATAGGGTCAGGTGGACAGACGGGGTGTACGGCGCAATTGCTCCGCCAATGGGCCGCGGAGCAGGGCGAAAAGAAGGCGGCGCAAGCGAAGGTGCCGTAAGCGACGAGCCGTAAAAGCCATCGTCCCATGCGGGATCGGGCAGGCGCGCGATCAGCTGTTCGTCAGGCGGACCGAAGTCCCAGTCTTCGTTCGAGAACGCCTCGCTGGCCAGATCAGGCTGTATCGACACAGTCCACTCCATTTGCTGTGGCCGGTTCAACGAAGTCGCTCGCCGCAATGTTCCCCTTGTTTTCAATTATTTAAGGTTAAAGTTTCGTAAACGGAACAATTCTTTATTATTCCGCTGGCGGCAGATCGATGCAGTTCGGCTAAGCTATTGACCGAATTGCGGTTCGCTTGCGCGCGCGATCGCCTCGCGCGCCGCGGCGAACAGCGCGCCGGATTTTGCTTCGCACTCGCGCTGCTCATAATCGGCGTTGCTGTCGGCGACGATGCCGGCGCCGGCCTGAACGTGCATCACGCCGTCCTTCACCAGCGCCGTGCGCAGCACGATGCAGCTGTCCATCGATCCGTCGGGCGAGAAATAGCCGACTCCGCCGGCGTAGGGGCCGCGGACTTCGTCCTCGAGCTCGGCGATGATTTCGCACGCACGCACCTTCGGCGCACCGCTCACCGTGCCCGCGGGGAAGCCGGCGAACAGCGCATCGAGCGCATCGGCGTCGTTGCGCAGCCGGCCGACGACGTTCGAGACGATGTGCATCACATGGCTGTAGAATTCGACGGTATAGCTCGCGGTCACGCGTACGCTGCCGGCCTCGGCGACACGACCGGTGTCGTTGCGTCCGAGATCGAGCAGCATCAGATGCTCGGCGCGTTCCTTGGGATCGGCGAGCAAGCTTTCGCGATTGGCTTCGTCTTCGGCGGCGGTGCGGCCGCGCGGGCGCGTGCCGGCGATCGGGCGGATCGTGACTTCGCCGTCGCGCACGCGCACCAATATCTCGGGGCTCGAGCCGCTGAGCGTGAAACCAGGCAAATCGAGATGGTAGAGGAAGGGCGAGGGATTCACGCGGCGCAGCGCACGATAGAGCTCGAACGGCGGCAGCGGGAAGGGTGCCGTGAATCGCTGTGCAAGCACGACCTGGAAGATGTCCCCCGCGGCAATATACCCCTTGGCGCGCGCGACCATCTCGGCGTAGCGACCGGGCGCCAGCACCGGTGCGGGTACGACATCGAGTGGATCGGCGCGGACCGGCGCAGGCAGCGCCGCGCCGGCGAGCCGAGCGGCGGTTGCTTCGATGCGGTCGGCGGCCCGCTCGATCTCGGCATCGGGTGGGCGGCCGGATTGCGGCCATACCGGCGCGACGAGGAACAGCGCGTCGCTCAGCCGGTCGAACACCAGCACGATCGTCGGCCGGACGAAGATCATGTCGGGCACGCCGAGCGCGTCGACGCGTGCGCGCGGCAAGCGCTCGACCAATCCGACTGTCTCATAGCCGAAATAGCCGACCAGGCAGGCGAGCGCGCGCGGCAGTTCGGCGGGCACCTCCATCCGGCAGCTTTCGACCAGCGCGCGCAACGCGGGAAGCGCCGGCGCGTCGCACGCTGCGAAGCCGTTGCGGTCGGTCAACCAGTTCGCGTTGATTTCGGCGGCGTCGCCGGTGGCGCGAAACACAAGGTCCGGCGCGAGTCCGATCAGGCTGTGGCGTCCGCGCACCGATCCGCCTTCGACCGATTCGAGCAGGAAATCGCCGCGACCGGGCTCGATCAGCTTGAGCGCAGCCGCCACCGGAGTCTCGGTATCGGCGATCTGGCGCCGCCACAGCAGCGCCGGCCGGCCGGCGGCCAGCGCTTGGCGTGCGGCTTCGCGACCCTCGATCGTCACTCGGTGGCCGATCCGCTCAGTTCATTTTGCAGTTTCTGGATCGCTGCAGGATTGCGCGCGATCTTGACCTGCTTGCGGATCGCCAGCAGCAGCTGCTGCTCGAGCTCCTGCTGCGTGACGCGCGCGAGCTGTTGCTGGGACTGGGCGACGATCTGCGGTGTGGCCGCAACGTTCCCGGGCTCGACGCTTTCGGCATAGACGATCACGAAGCCCGCGCGGTTCGGCGCGTCGAGCATGCGAACCTGCTTGGGCTGCATGCTGAACAGCATCTTCGCCGGCGGCGGAACCTGGGCACCGGCGTTGAGCACCTGGCCGCGCGTCAGATCCAGCCGAGCCGGCGCTTCGGCCTTGACTCCCGAGGCTGCGAGCGCAGCCGCGAACGGCGTGCCGCTGGTTATCGCGCGCACGATCTTGGTCGCGGCATCGCGCGCGGCCTGTAGCTGGCGATCGAGTTGCAGGTCCTTCGTAACCTGATCCTTGATCGCAGCGAGCGGACGCGGCGTGGCGGCGACGATGCGGTCGAGCTTGACCAGCGCGAAGCTGTTGTCCTGGCCGAGCTGCACGACCGCGGGATCGTCCTCCGCCGCCATCGCGAACGCGGCCTTGAGGACAGGGGCGAGCTTGGGATCGGCCGGCGTCTTGGGTTCGTCCGGGTTGGCTCCGTTGGCAAGCAGCGCCGGGCTGGTCGTCGGCATCAGCTTATTGTCCGACACGATCTCGTCGAACGTCGAGCCCGTGGTGCTGCTGTCGATCGACTCCGCCATCTGCATCAGCAGCTCGGTGGTCTTCTTCTGCGTCACCTGCGGCAGCAGCTCGGCGCGGGCCTCTTCGAAGCTCTTGCCGGGATTGTCGACGATCGCGTCGACCACGGCGATATGCCAACCGAGGCTGGTCTTTATCGGACCGACCACGGCACCCTTCGTCGCGCCGAATGCGGCATCGGCGAGCGCCTGGCTGGTCTGCGTCGCCAGCGCCGGCTTGGTCAGGTCCTTGAGCGTCGCGGCGGACAGCTTGGCATCGCTCGCGGCCTTGTCGATCGTGGTCCCGCTCTTGATCTTGGCGGCAATGCTCGCTGCTGTCGCCTGGTCGAGCACGATCAGCTGGCGCAGCGTCCGCTTCTGCACCGGGGCATATTTGTCTTTCGCTGCCTTATAGGCTGCCTGCAGTTCGGCGTCGGTGGGCACCGCCTTGGCCTGGATCTGCTCGGGCGTCACCAGCGCATAACGTATCACGCGGCGCTCGGGCACGATGTAACGCAGCTTGTGATCGGCATAATATTGCGCGAGCTGCTGGTCGGTCGGCGCATCTCCGGCCGGCATCGCCGCTGCCGGGATCAGCGTCATCAAGCCCGTGCGATGCTCGAGCATCATCTGCGAATAGGGAACCGCCAGCTGCGCCGGCGCGAACGGATGCTCAAGCGGTGCGCCAACGATCCACCGCGCCAGGAATCCGCGCCGAATGTCATTGCGCAGCGCGGCGTCGCTCATGTTGCGCTGCTGCAGCAGCTCTTCGTAGCGCTTCTGGTCGAACTTGCCGTCGAGCCCGTGAAGCGCAGGCACGCTGGCGATCTCGCCGTCGATGAGGCGTTTGCCTGCGACGATCCCGGCGGCATCGGCAAGCTGGCGCACTGCGATGTCGTTTTCGACTCGCTGGATGGTGAGATTGAGGCCGTCCTGCGCAAGGAATTGCTGGATGGTGACGTCCTGGTTGCGCTGCCGCGCTTCCGCGAGCAGCTGCTGCACTTGGGTGCGTACTTGCTCGGCAGCGACATGCTCGCTGCCGACGGTCGAGATGTCGTTGTCAGCCAGCGCCGCGCGGCGGTTGAAGCTCAACAGGTCGCCCAGTCCGAACGCCGCCATCAGCACGATGAGGAAGCCGACGGTAACTGGCGTACCGTAGCGCGAACGAAGAAAGCGCCGGAAGAAACTGAGCATGGTGGGCCGATCGATTGCGAAATGTCGGCGGTCTTTAGGGCCTGTCCTCATATCCGGCAACGGCCGAGACGGAGCGGATTTTGGCGCAAGGCTAGGCGCGAGGAGGGCGCGATGCCTTGCGCATCGTAACCGACGAGCAACGACGCCATGCGCCAAAATGATCAGGTGAAACTGCGCCCCGCGCAGTTTCAGCGATGCCGGGGGCATCGCGACCTGATCATCCCTGTGGTCTTCGTCGCTTGCTTGCGCGTAGCTTTTGCTACGCGTCTGCGCTGCGCTCCTCGCCACAGGGCCCCTGAGCGCGATCTCGGCCATTGCCGGATGTGAGGACAGGCCCTTGCGCGAGGCGCGCTGGCCTTCAAGCACGGTGCCGCCGTCGGGACAGGAGCCATCGCCAAGAGACTTGGCCTCGGCGCGCGCCGCGCGCTATCGCGCCCGAACACGCAGTAAGGAGAAAAAGATGCGCCGGAAACTGGTGGCGGGGAACTGGAAGATGCACGGGCTCAGGGCCCAGCTCGGCGAAGTCGAGGCGATTGCCGCGGCGACGGCACAGCATGCGGCAGTCGACGTCGCGCTGTGCCTGCCGTTCACACTGATCGCGCCTGCCGCGGCACTCGGGACGCAGCTGCCGATCGGTGCGCAGGACGTGCATGCGAATGACCAGGGCGCGCACACTGGCTGCGTCTCGGCACCCATGCTGGTCGAAGCCGGCGCCACGCTCACGATCGTCGGCCATAGCGAGCGCCGCGCCGACCAGCACGAGACCGACGCGCAAGTGAAGGCCAAGGCCGAGGCGGGCCGCCGCGCCGGGCTCGACGTGATCCTGTGCATCGGCGAGACGCTCGGCGAGCGCGATGCCGGGCGTGCGGAGGAAATCGTCACCGGACAGGTCGTAGCGTCGCTGCCTGACGGTGCTGGCGGCGATTGGCTCGCCTTGGCCTATGAGCCGGTGTGGGCGATCGGCACCGGGCGCACGCCGACCGAGGCTGATGTCGCCGCGATGCACGGCGCGATCCGCGCCAAGCTGCGCGCGCTGGTCGGCGACGAGGCCGATGCGATCCGCATCCTGTACGGCGGCTCGGTCAATGCCGGCAACGCCGCCGCACTGCTCGGCTGCACCGACGTCGATGGCGCGCTGGTGGGCGGTGCGAGCCTCACCGCCGAGAAGTTCGTCCCGATCGTCGCCGCGGGCGCCGCGCTATGATGGTGCGCACCGCCCAGTGCCGCTGCGGCGCGGTCCAGGCCGAATGCCGCGGCGAGGCTGTCCGGGTCTCGGTCTGCCACTGTCTCGACTGCCAACGGCGGTCGGGCAGCGCGTTCGCGGCGCAGGCGCGCTTTCCGGTCGACTGCGTGACGATCACCGGCGATACGCGCGAATGGACGCGAATCGCCGAATCGGGGAACCGCGCCACTTTCCGGTTCTGTGCGGCCTGCGGTTCGGACATCGCCTATTTGGCCGAAGCCCAGCCCGATCTGCTTGCCATACCGCTCGGCACGTTCGCCGATCCCGGGTTCACACCGGCCCCCGAATATTCGGTATTCGAGGGTCGCAAGCACGGCTGGGTCGCGATCGTCGGCGATGCCATCGCGCATTTCGACTGATGTCAGCTTTCCGACCGCTTTCCGTCGAGCGTCAATAGCGCAGTCACCGCGGCGATTGCCGTCAGTACCGCGCCGACGATTGCGGCAATCTGAAAGCTGCGCACCAGCGCAGCGCCGCCGGATGCGATCACGCCGCCGGCGGCGGCGGTCGCGACGAGCCCACCCGCGCGCGAGACGGCGCTGTTGAATCCGGACGCGGTACCGGCGTGATGGCCGTCGACCGAAGACAGGACCGCGGTCGTCAGCGGCGCCGCAGTGCCTGCCATTCCCAGCGCCACGACCAGCATTGCCGGAAATACGCTGGTCCAATAGCTGGCGTCCGGTGCCACTCGTGTCATCAGCGCGAACCCGAGCGCCGTGGTCGCCGGCCCCAAGGTCAGCGGCCAGCGCGGACCGGCCTGTTCGGTCAGCCGCCCCATCAACCGCGACGACAGGCCCATCACCAGCGGGAACGGCAATAACGCGAACCCGGCGTTCAGCGCGGTATAGCCGCCGGCTCGGATCAATACATAGGGAAGCAGCACGAGCAGCCCGCCGAGCGCGCCATAGACCAGGAAGGTGAGCAGCGAGAGACCGGCGAACGCGCGCGATCCGAACAGCGTGAGCGGCATCATTGCCGCGTTGCCGAGCCGGCGCTGGTGCGTCACGAACAACAGCGCCAGCAACGCCGCGGCGCCGAGCCCGACCGCCGGTGCTGTGCCCAGCCGCGCATGGCTCGACCAGATAGTGAGTGCCCAGCTGGCCGCTCCCAGCGCCAGCGTCGCCAACAGCGCGCCTAGCCAGTCGAGCGGCTGGCCGCGTTCGGCGCTCTCGGCGGCGAACCGCGCCGCGATCAGCACGGCGAGTGCCGCGAACGGCACGTTGACGAAAAAGATCGCCGGCCAACCGAACCGATCCACCAGCCAGCCTCCCAACGGCGGACCGAACGCCGCGGCGGCAGCGCCCGCCGCAGCCCAGGTGCCGACTGCCCGGCCACGCCCGCCGCCGGCGAATGCGGCGTTGAGCAACGCCAGGCTGTTCGGCAGCAGTACTGCCGCACCTACGCCCTGCACCGCGCGCGCCGCGAGCAACAGCGGTAGCGATCGCGCGAACCCGCACGCCACCGACGCGAGCGTGAACAGCACGATGCCGCCGATCAGCAGCTTCTTCCGCCCGAAATGATCGCCCATCGCGCCGCCCATCAGCAGCAGCGCCGACAGCGGCAGCATATAGGCATTGACTGTCCACTGCAGCTCCGCCGGCGACGCGCCGAGCGATGCGCCGATCGCCGGCAGCGCGACATTGGTCACCGATCCGTCGATGAACGCCAGCGACGACGCGAGAATGCAGGCAACGAGCGTCCAATTGGGGTGCGCGGCGGCTTCGTCCTCCGAGGTCATGCGCCGTAGCGCGCTTTTAGGACCTTCCACGCCGCACGCAGCCCCAGCGCGTCGGCGCCCTTCGGCCGGCCGGGCTTCGCCGCAGGGCGCCAGGCGAAGGTGTCGAAATGCGCCCAGGGCGTGCCGTCCGGAACGAAGCGCTTGAGGAAGAGCGCGGCGGTCACTGCGCCGGCGAACCCGCCGTCGGGCGCGTTGACCAGGTCCGCGATGTCCGATTTGAGCATTTCGTCATAACCCTCCCACAAGGGCAGTCGCCACAGCGGATCGGCTTCTTCGGTGCCGGCGGCGAGCAGTGCGTCGGCGAGCGCGTCGTCGCTGGCGAACAATGCCGGCAGGTCGGGGCCGAGCGCGACGCGTGCCGCGCCGGTGAGCGTCGCGAAGTCGAGGATCAGCTCGGGCTTGGCTTCGCCCGCCCTGGTCAGCGCGTCGCCCAGGATCAGCCGGCCCTCCGCATCCGTGTTGGTGTTTTCGACGGTGAGGCCCTGGCGCGTCTTGAGCACGTCGCCCGGGCGAAAGGCCGCGCCCGACACGGCATTCTCGACCGCCGGGATCAGCAGGTGCAGCCGCACGGGCAGCCGCGCCGCCATCGCCAGTTCGGCGAGCGCCAGCGCATGCGCCGCACCGCCCATATCCTTCTTCATCAGCCGCATCGCCGACGACGGCTTGATATCGAGCCCGCCGCTGTCGAAGCACACTCCCTTGCCGATGATCGCGACGCGCGGATCCTCCGGCCGGCCCCATTCGAGTTCGATCAGTCGCGGCTCGCGCCCCTTGGCGGCCGCCTGTCCGACCGCCTGGATCATCGGATAGCCCTGCGCCAGCGCATCGCCGCGCGTCACATGCAGCGTCGCACCATAGGCCTTGGTGAGCTTTTGGGCTTCGGCCTCGAGCTCGGCGGGCCCAAGGTCGGCGGCGGCAGTATTGACCAGATCGCGCACCTTGGCGGTCGCAATCGCGAGCCGCACCGCATCGCCGATCCGCGCCGGCTCGCCAGTCAGCAGCACGCGAGGGCCCTGTGGCTTGTCCTCCTTCTTGTAGCGCTCGAAGCGATACTGGCCGACCGCCCAGCCGAACAGCGCGGCGCCCGGCTCGCGGCCTTCGAGTCGGTAAATGCCTTCGGGCAGCGTGTCGCCGAGCTTGGCAAGGCACCAGGGCGACAGCGCCGCGACGTCGGCGACAGTTGCCACCACCGACCAATCCTCGGGCGCATCGCCCGGCAGGATCGCGCTGGCGAAGGGGGAGGGGGCGTATTTTTGCGCGGAGAGCGCCGCCCGATGCCGGGGCGGCTGCGCGGCGAGCCAAGTGTCATAGCCTGCCTTGTCGACGAGATGGATCGCGCGCGCCGGCTGGCCGCGGTCAGGCTGAAGAAGAGCGGAGAAATCCTGCATGGACCCGATCTAGGACTCAGGCGCGGTGATTGAAAGCCGCGCGCCGGTAGCAAATTGTCATCGCGGATCAACCGTGACGAATGCCGTTGACGCAAACTCTCAGCGATGCAGACTGCAACCCACCTGTGAGCTCGTCGGGCTGGAGATGACGGACAACGAATTCCAACTACGGGAAGAGGAACGCACCAAGCGTAGCTGGTCGAACGCGGTCGGCTTCGTCTGGGCGTTTGCGGCGCTTGGCTTCGGAGTTTTTATCCACCGCTACCTATCCGAGGCTGCCGCAGAGATAGCCGGATTCGGCACGGCATCGATATTGCTTACCGGTCAAGCCTTTTGGCGAAACCGGAGACGTTGGTGGTTCTGGGGCTTGCTAGCCACGCTCGCCATTATCCATGCTCTCTTGGTGGTTCTGGTCCCATGGCCACCAAGCCACGAAATGAACAAGGGTGACGCCGTTTTCGCCGTTGCCGACTTTGGGATTGTCTTTGGTGCCATGGCGCTCGCTGTTCGAGTTCTCCACGGCGTGCGAGCAGTTGCGAAGTAGCGGACGTCTCAATTCGCCGGCATCACCATGAACTGCTCGATCTTTCCGTCCTTGCCCGGATCGGCATAGGTCACGACGATCAGCTTCCGCCCCGGATAGACGATCGTATAGTTGCGATTGACGAACCCGCCGCGCAGCCGTGGTCCGCGGATCGGCTCGAAGCTGATCGGCTTACCGAGCGGCGCGAGGCTGGTGTGATAGTCGGCGACAGCCTGGGCGGTGAAATAGTAATTGCCGTTCGACGTGAAGCGCGCGCGGTCGATCTGGCCCTTCTGCAGCCCGGCATAGACCTGCCGCGCCAACTCGGTGCGCGCCGTTTCGATGGCGTCGGAAGCCGGCGGTGCGAGCCTGGGTACAAACATCTCGCGGATCTTGCGCGAAATCGTCGACTGGGCGTCGGCGAAATCGGCGTTGACCGCGACCACCACGGCGAATTTCTCCGACGGGATGACGGTGTTGTCGGTGAGGAACCCGACCGCTTCGCCGCCATGGCTGACGATCTTGATGCCGTTCTGTTCGGCAAGCTGCACGCCCAGGCCATAGTTGCTCGACTTGCCGTCGGCGAGCTTGATCGCAGTCTCTTGCACGGCCCAGTCGTCCGCCGGCAACAGGCTGCGGTTGATCCGCGCGACGTCCCATTTGGCGAGGTCGCTCGCGCTCATCGCCAGCTCGCCCGCGGCCCATAGCCAGCCGTGCGCCGCCGGCTTTGCCGCGCGGACGGGGCCTAGCGCAAAGCGGTGATAGCCCGTCGGATAGCCTTTCCCGATCGCCAGGTCCTGATCCATCGCGTCGATGCCCAGCGGTTTGAACACATGGCCGTTGAGATAGTCGAGCAGTGTCGTTCCCGACGCCTTTTCAATGATCATACCCGCGACGACGAAGCCGGTGTTCGAATATTGCCACTGCGTGCCCGGCTCGAAGTCGAGCGGCTTCTTGGCCCAGCGATCGACGATTCCCTGCGGCGTCGTCGGCACCTCCATCGCCGCGAAGCTGTAATCCTGCGGCCAATAGTCCTGGATGCCCGCAGTGTGGCTCAGCAACTGGCGTATCGTGATGCGCTCGCCGCCGGTGATGCCCGGGACCCATTTCGCGACCGTATCGTCGAGGCTGAGCTTGCCTTCGTCCTCCAGCATCAGGATCGCCGCGGCCGTGAATTGCTTCGAGACCGACGCGATCTGATATTTGGCATCCTTGTTCGCGACCGGCATGCCCGGGCCCTGGCGCCCATAGGCTTTGGCGAAGGCGATTTCCCCGCCGCGAACGATCGCGATGCTCGCCGAAGGCACGCCCGAAGATTTGAGCGCAGCGGCGACGATCGCGTCGACCTTGGCGGATTCGGCGGCGGTCAGCGGCTGTGCGGCGACCGGGCCAGCCGCAAGCAGGCCGGCGGCGAAGAATAATGCGGGACGGAACATCGGAACTCCATCGTTCAGAGGAGGATATGCTGCTTATGGCAGGTCGTCACGCTTCGCCAAGCCCGGGCTGCCGCTTCGCGCAAACCGTGTTTTAACCGACTAATGCTAGGGGTGGCGCCATGAACCGGCCACTTGTCGTTTCGCGGAGCCCTTCGGATCACGTGTCGCGCAGCGCGCTCGCGCGATCCGAAGCCGAACGGTTGCGCAAGGAGGCGGAGAGCGCCGCCGACGGTACGTTGCTGATGCATGCCGATCGTCTGCGTCAAATCGCCGATCTGCTCGACAGCCTCGCGCGCCGCGAGCGCGCATCCGCGCGTTCGGGCGCGCCAGCGCCGACCGAGGGGCTGCCCGCCGACTGGCAGCCGCTCAATCGCGTCGAACAGGATCTCGCGATCCTGATGATGCGCTCGATCGCGCGCAACGGGAATAACTGACGTTCAGCCTCCGGATGGTTACGGAGGCTTAAGGGATAGTCGCTAAACATGCTGGACATGCAGAAGCCCCATCCCGATCGGCAGATTCGCCCATCCGGTGCCGAGCGCCACGCTGCGCTGGCACGCGCCGAAGCGGCCCGCATGCGCGAAGCCGCGCTCGGCGCCGGCCCCGAAGCTCGCATCCGCGTGACGCGAGAGCATTTCCTGTGGCTCGCCGACCTGCTCGATCATCTCGCGCACCATGGACCGCAGGGCTGCGACGATCCCGAATGTTTCAGCGCCACGCAGCAGGGGATCCGCTTCTGGGTCCCCGTCGATCATGTCGAACGCGAACTCGCCGAACTCGCTCGCCTGCGTGAGACCGATCGCTGCCGAATCGACCAGATCCAGCCGCCGCGCCTGGCGCATTGATCAAACGGGCGTAGGCAGCGGGACCCCATAAAGGTCGTGCTCGTCGGCGTCTTCGATTTCGACGCGGACGATGTCGCCCGGTGCGAGATGGCCGGCATCGCGCAGGAACACCTGGCCGTCGATCTCGGGCGCATCGGCCTGGCTGCGACCGGTCGCACCATCCTCACCAACCTCGTCGATGATCACGTCGAGCGAGCGGCCGATCTTGGCAGCGAGCTTGGCTGCCGAGATCGCCGCGGTCTTCTCCATGATCCGCGCGTAGCGCTCTTCCTTGACTGCCTCGGCCACCGGATCGGGCAGGGCATTGGCGGCAGCGCCTTCGACCGGCTCGAAGCGGAACGCGCCGACACGGTCGAGTTGTGCTTCGTCGAGCCAGTCGAGCAGATAGTCGAAATCTGCATCGGTCTCGCCGGGAAAGCCGACGACGAAGGTCGAGCGGATCGCGATGTCGGGACAGATCGCGCGCCAGTCGCGCAGCCGTTCGAGCACCTTGGCCTCGTTCGCCGGGCGCCGCATCCGACGCAGCACTGCCGGCGCGGCGTGCTGGAACGGAATGTCGAGATAGGGGAGCACCAGCCCCTCCGCCATCAGCGGGATCACCTGGTCGACGTGCGGATAGGGATAGACATAGTGCAGCCGGACCCACGGCGCGATCTTGCCGAGTTCGCGCGCAAGGTCGGTCATGTGCGGCACGACTTCGCGGCCGTGCCACATCCGCGGCTCCTTGCGGATGTCGACGCCATAGGCCGAGGTGTCCTGACTGATCACCAGCAGCTCCCTGGTGCCGGCTTCGACGAGCTTCTCGGCCTCGCGCAGGATCGCGTCGGGCCGGCGGCTGACGAGATCGCCGCGCAGGCTCGGGATGATGCAGAAGGCGCAGCGGTGATTGCAGCCCTCCGAAATCTTGAGATAGCTGTAATGCCGCGGCGTCAGCTTGAGTCCCGCCTCGGGCACGAGGTTGAGGAACGCGTTGGGCGGCATCGGAGCGGCGTCGTGGACGGCGCCGACGACTTCCTCATATTGGTGCGCGCCGGTGACCGCGAGCACGTTGGGAAAGCGCGCGCGAATCACTTCGGCTTCCTTGCCCATGCAACCGGTGACGATCACGCGGCCGTTCTCGGCGATCGCTTCGCCGATCGCTTCGAGGCTCTCTTCCTTGGCGCTGTCGAGGAACCCGCAGGTATTGACTAGCACGACATCGGCGCCGGCATAGTCGGGCGACAGCGCATAGCCGTCACTGCGCAACTTGGTCAGGATGCGTTCGCTGTCGACGAGGTTCTTCGGACAGCCGAGCGACACCATGCCCACGCGGGGCGCCTCGGGGAGTTTGGTTGCCATGATTGCGCCGCGACATAGGCAATCTGGCGCAAAATGCCAGCGCGGGGTCTACCTAGCAGTTGCGTGCTCCCGTGCCCGGTGCCGCGATTTGCCGCGCACGGCCCACAAACGTATCATGCCGCCATCGCAACGAAGGAGGGGACGATGCACTTCCATTGGCTGGCGATTCTGGTCGCCGCCGTCGCCGGGTTCGCGGTGGGCGGTATCTGGTACGGTCCGTTGTTCGGCAAAGTGTGGATGGCCGCGCGCGGCTTCACGCCTGAGAGCGCCAAGCAGAACGCCAACATGCCGATGATCTTCGGCCTGACCTTCTTGCTCAACCTCGTCGCGGCATTCATGCTCGACCATCTGTATTCGACCTATGACTCACCGATCGGCCTGCATTATTCGCTGGTGATCACCGGGATCATCGGGATCGGCTTCATCGCGACGTCGATCGGCGTGAATTATCTGTTCTCGCGCATGCCGCGCGCGCTGTTCCTGATCGACGCTGGCTATTGGATCGTGATCTATCTCGTGATGGGCGCGATCTTCGGGTTACTGCGCTAACGATCGGACGGTCCTCCAAGGCTGGAGCGTCAGCGTAGCGCGACCGCCTGCTCCACTCCGCCGTCGCCACGCGTCGCATTGGCGACTTCGTCCACCACCAGCCGCGGAAACACGTCCTCGATCGGCCTCGTATCGGGCAGCACATAGACATAGCCGCCCTTCCTCGCGAACAACGGACTTACGCGCCGGTAAAAGGCGGCCGGCACGTTGATACATCCGAAAGTGATGCGGTGCTCTTCCGGATCGGGTGACAGCATCCGTTCGCGCCGCCGCTCTGATTTCGGCGACGTCGCGGGGATCGGGTGCAACCCCACCGATGTGGCATAATCGACCCATAGCACCTTCTGCTTGCCGGCCAGCCCGAACTTGGCGAGGAAACGTCCCGCAGGCGTCGTCTTCTCGGCCGGGCCGATTTCGGCGAGGTTCTTGCTGCCGATGCCCGGCGTGGCATCGTCGCCGACCGCGACGCCCACCAATACCGGCGCGGCGCCGATAGCCTGGCCCTTCGCATCGAAAAGAAACACCGTCGCCGCGGATTTGTCGACAATGGCATAGGGCAGCGCGCCATTGTCCCCGGATCCCGCAACCCACTCGGCAACCCGCGCAGTCGCCGCCGATGGTTCGATGTCGATCGCTGCAGCGGCTGGTTGCGAGACCTTCACTGCCGGTGGTGCATGCCGAACGCTCGCTGCTCCCCGCGCGGGCTGTTTGGCCCAGGCGGGCGCAGCGAGCGCCAGCGATAATCCGGCAACCGCAAGCAAGACCTTGCTCATGCGGTACGCCGTTCGAGTTCAAATGGCCGCGCCGCGGCCGGACCACGGCGCTGCATCAGGTGCTGCATCAGTTGCGCGGCCTCTTGACGCGTGCGTTTTCCACCGTCGTCACGCGCTGGTCGATGCTGTCGACACGCGAACTAAGCTGATCGAGGCGCTGCGTATTGGCTTGTGCCTGGCCCGACGCAGCCTGCGCTGCGGCCAATGCCGCCTTCGCATCGCTCGCCGCCGTATTGGCGACACGGTCGGTGTTCTGCAGCCGTGAGTCGAGCGCGTCGACTCGCGCGCTCACCGTGGCGACTTGCTCTCTCACAAACTTCTTGGTCGCGCAGCCACTCAGGCCCAGCGCACCAACCGACATAAGGACAATGGAGGCAGTTTTCGTAAGAGTGGGCATCATCACGGTTCCCCAATGGTTAACGAAGCCGCGCAACCGAGGCCGAGGCCCGATGTTCCGTCGAGTAGGTCAAACCGTGCCTTGGTTCCGATGAATCGAAAACCCGCGAATCGCCTGGGCGACGAGCCGTGCGCTCAGCTCGTCGGGTTGCGAAACACGAACCACGCGCCTGCGGCGATCAGCGCAAAGCCGATCGCGTGGTTGAACGTGATCTTCTGTCCGAGATAAAGCATTGAGAAGCCAGCAAACACCGTCAGGGTGATGACTTCCTGGATCGCCTTGAGCTGCGCTGCCGAGTAAACGGAGCTACCCCACCGGTTTGCCGGTACCGCCAGGCAATATTCCACCAGCGCGATTCCCCAGCTCGCCACGATGACCAGCAGGAGCGGCGCCTGCTTGAACTTGAGGTGACCGTACCAGGCGACCGTCATGAACAGGTTCGACCCAAGCAGCAGCAGGATCGGCAACAGGCGGGCGGTCATCGTGCAGGGAGCCTCGTCATCGGATTGATCGGATCGCGGCCCTGGCGCAGCTCGAAATGGAGCGCGGGGCGGTCGGTGGCGCCGCTGTCGCCCGACAGCGCAATCGTCTGGCCTTTCCGCACCGCCTGGCCGCGCTGCACGAGCAGATCGCCGGCATGACCATAGACGCTGGTCCAGCCATCGCCGTGCTTGAGAATCACCAGTCCGCCGAGCGACTGGATGTCGGATCCGACATAGGCGACGACGCCATCGGCAGAGGCGTGCACCGGAGTGCCGAGCGGAAGCGCGATTTCGAGGCCGTCGTTACGTTCGCCGCTCGCGCCGGGACCGAAACCCTTCAGGATGCGACCTTGCGCCGGCCAACTGAAGGCGCCCGCAAGCCGTCGCGGCTCAGCGAGCGCCGTGGTCGACGGCAGCATGCGGGTGGGCGAGGGCGAGGCTTCGGCGGGTTGGCCACGCTCGGCGAGCGCGGGCTCGCCGCCGGTCAATATGTCATCGATACCGAGCTTGAACGCAGCCGCACGCTCTGCAAGCGTCATCGGGGTGGTTTCCGGGATCAGCAGCCGCTGGCCGTTGCGCAGCGCATAGGGCGCAGGCAGGCCGTTGGCAGCGACCACTCGGTTCCAGGGCACGCCATAGGCGCGCGCGATCGCGATTCCCGTCTGCCCGGGGCGCACGAAATGGTAGCGGCCGCCGGGGATCGTCAGCCGTTGGCCGGGCCGGAGCAGATAGGGTGGGGCAAGGCCGTTGGCGTGCGCGATCGCCTCGGCGCCAGCGGCGAAACGCGTGCCGATGCCGCGCAACGTGTCACCTTGGGCTACGACATAGCTCGCGGTGCGCACCGTCGCCGCATCGGCTACGACCGGCTGGGTTTCCCAGGCCGGCGCCACCGCGCGCGGCACCGTGCGAGGCGCGGTGCGCGGCGGTGTCGCCGGTCGCCGCACCGGGGCGCGCGGTGCCGGACGCGATGGCGGCGGGCGATCCTGGCGCGGGCGGCTTGGCGTCGCGGGAATACAGCCGGCGAGCAGGCTCGTCGTCAGCAGCATCGCGACGCAGGCGGGAATGGCGGCAGGCTTCATCGATCCTCACCCGCGATATCGATGCGTTCGCCGCGCGCAAGCCAAGAAAAAAAGGTGGCGGCGTACCCCCGCACGCCGCCACCAGCATTTGAGATCTCAAGGGAGGAATCTCGAGATCCGTCGCCCGCCCCAGGGTTCAGTGCAAAGTCGCGCTTGGGCTCGGCAGGCTGAGCCAATATTGGCCTCCCAGTCCGGCGCGCTGAAAATCTTCGTGATGCTCGGAGGATTCTAACAGATCGTGGAACTCGCCCAGGCTCCGCAGCAGATCGGCCATTCCCGACCGGCGCGCGCGGCGTTCGCGTGTCGGACGCGGCGCGCGTCGTGGCGTCGGTGCAATCCGCGCCATCCGCGCGAACACCGAACCGGCGTCGTCATCGCGGCCGAACTCGCTCCAGACGAGCTGGAAGCCCTTGGGTGCGCGTGTCCACTCAGCGCCCGCGCTACGAATCAGATCGCAGCCGCAGCAATCACAAGTGGCGAAGTCGAGGCCGTGGGTTTGGCCGTGGCTGGTTCCCGCCATATGCCCGAAGACCGTACAAGTGACCGACATCCTAGCCTCCAATGGCTCGGCGGTATTGCGGATGGTCATGACGCGCTCGCAACTCGGCAAGATACGCTGCCTGCGGCCGCGCCATGACCCGGTACGCAACAAAACCGAAAACTGGTTCCTGCCACCGGTGTACGATCGAGGCTGCACCGGCGGCGATACGCTTGCCTCTAGTTTGCCATCTGAAGCCGCAATCTGGCACCGCGATGAGCGCTTGATCTTGGCGACGAACCCTTTGGCTTGGCTCGCTGGGAAAGGGTTAACAGCGTGTCGCCGAGTCGGGACAGTCAGGATGCATCCCTACGATTCAGTGCGTTAGGGGCCGCAACGATCCGGGATTCTACCTCAGGCCAAACCCGGGGATCTGCCGATGAAAGCTGTGGACAGCATGCGCGCGCGCTGGCGAATCCGCGCCGCGGCGCCTAGGTTCGCGCGATGGCGCATTCCGGTTTCGTGCCCCTTCGGGTCTTTTCGTCGTATACGATGCTCGAAGGCGCGATCGAGCCCAAGGCGATCGCCAAGCGCGCGCGCGAGCTCGGCTTCCCTGCCGTCGCAGTGACCGATCGTAACGGCCTCTACTGTGCGATGGCCTTCTCGGACGAATGCAAGAAGGCCGGGGTTCAGCCGATCATCGGCACGATGCTCGGAGTTGCTCGGCCGCATCGACCCGAAGGCGCGCCGTTGGTGATCGACTGGCTCGCGCTCTATGCGCAGGATGCGACCGGCTACGACAATCTCTGCGCGCTCGTGTCGATGGCGCACCTCGATCGCCCGATCGAACTCGACGCACATGTTCCGTTCGAAGCGCTCGAAGGTCGCACCGATGGGCTGATCGCGCTCACCGCCGGTGCCGAAGGCGCGCTCGCGCGTCTTTATGCCGAAAGCCAACCCGACGCCGCTCTGGCCTATGTAGCCGCGCTCGAATCGCTGTTTCCGGACCGGCTCTACATCGAAGTCGCGCGCCGGCTCGACGAAGTCGAAGGCAAGGCCGAGCCGCATCTGCTCGATCTCGCTTATGCCCGGAACCTGCCGCTCGTCGCGACCAACCCCAGCCACTACGCCGATCAGCCGTTCCACGAAGCACATGACGCGATGCTGTGCATCGCCAGCTCGACCTATGTCGCGAGCGAGGAACGTCCGCGCAGTTCGCCCGACGCGTGGATGAAGCCGGCAACTGCGTTGCGCGAGTTGTTCATCGACCTGCCCGAGGCGATCGCCAACACGCTCGTCGTCGCGCAGCGCTGTGCCTTCGCGGCGCCCAAGCGCAAGCCGATCCTGCCCAGCCTGGCGGGCGACCGCGAAGGCGAGGCGACGATGCTGCGCCAACTGTCGCATCTGGGGCTCGCGAAGCGGCTCGAAAAGGCGCACGTCGACGAGGAACTGCGCCAGGCCTATGTCGCGCGGCTCGACTTCGAGCTCGACGTCATCATCCAGATGGGGTTCCCCGGCTATTTCCTGATTGTCGCCGACTTCATCCAATGGGCCAAGGCGCAGGATATTCCGGTCGGCCCCGGCCGCGGATCGGGCGCCGGCTCGGTGGTCGCCTGGTCGCTCACCATCACCGATCTCGATCCGCTCAAGCTCGGGCTGCTGTTCGAACGCTTCCTCAACCCCGAGCGCGTCTCGATGCCCGACTTCGACATCGACTTCTGCGAAACCCGGCGCGGCGAAGTGATCCGCTACGTGCAGGAGAAATATGGCCGCGACCATGTCGCGCAGATCATCACCTTCGGAAAGCTCAAGGCGCGCGCGGTGCTCAAGGACACCGGGCGCGTGCTCCAGATGAGCTATGGCCAGGTTGATCGCCTCGCCAAGCTGATCCCCAACCACCCGACCGATCCCTGGACGCTCGATCGCACGCTCAATGGTATCGTCGAATTCAAGGCCGAATACGACCAGGACAAGGACGTCCGCCGGCTGATCGACCTGGCGATGAAGCTCGAGGGCCTGCCGCGTCACAGCTCGACGCACGCCGCCGGCGTGGTGATCGGCGACCGCCCGCTCGCCCAGCTCGTGCCGCTCTACCGCGATCCGCGCTCGGACATGCCGGTCACCCAGTTCGACATGAAATATGTCGAAGGCGCCGGCCTCGTGAAGTTCGACTTCCTCGGCCTCAAGACGCTGTCGGTGCTCAAGAAGGCGGTCGAGCTACTCGCCGAGCGCGGCGTGGTGATCGACATCGACACGCTCGAATGGGACGATCCCGCGGTGTTCGAGCTGCTCCAGCGCGGCGACACCGTCGGCGTGTTCCAGGTGGAATCCGAAGGCATGCGCCGCACGCTGTCGGCGGTGAAGCCCACCGTGTTCGGCGATATCGTCGCGCTCAACGCGCTCTATCGCCCGGGCCCGATGGACAATATCCCGATGTTCGGCCGCCGCAAGAACGGGCAGGAGGCGATCGAATATCCGCACCCGCTGCTCGCCGGCATCCTCTCGGAGACCTATGGGATCTTCGTCTACCAGGAACAGGTGATGCAGGCGGCGCAGATCCTCGCCGGCTATTCGCTCGGCGGCGCCGACCTGCTCCGCCGTGCGATGGGCAAGAAGATCAAGTCCGAGATGGACGCGCAGCGCGCCTTGTTCGTCGAAGGCTGCGCCAAGGTGAACAGGATTCCTGCTGCCAAGGCCAACGAGCTGTTCGATTTGATCGACAAGTTCGCCGGCTATGGCTTCAACAAGAGCCACGCCGCCGCCTATGCACTGCTGACGTACCAGACCGCCTGGCTCAAGGCGCATTATCCGCACGAATTCTTCGCCGCGTCGATGTGCTTCGACATCGCGCTCACCGACAAGCTCGCGATATTCGTCGACGATATGAAGCGCTCGGGCATCACGTGCTTGCCGCCCGACGTGAACACCAGCCTCGCCGACTTCTCGGTCGAGGAAGTCGAAGACGGTTTCGCGGTGCGCTATGCGCTGGCCGCGCTCAAGGGCGTCGGCGAGCGTGCGATGGAGCTGCTCGTCGAGGAACGGGCGCGCGGCGGACGGTTTCAGAGCCTCGATGACATTGCGCGGCGCGTCGACCCGCGGCTGCTCAACAAGCGCCAGGTCGAGACGCTTGCCGGTGCCGGCGCGTTCGATGCGATCGCGCCCGATCGCGCCGGGGTGTTCGCCGCCGCCGAGACGATTCTCGCCGTCGCGCAGCGCACCCAGGACAGCCGTACCAGCGGGCAGGGCGGCCTGTTCGGCGAGGCCGAGCCCGGCGGCAGCGCGATCCAGCTCCCGTCCAGCGCGCGCTGGACGCTCGCGCAGCGCATCAACGCCGAAAAGGACGCGTTCGGCTTCTATTTCTCGGCGCATCCGCTCGATCGCTACGCCCATCTCGCGCGCAGCCAGAACACGCGCACGCTCGCCAGCCTCGACGAGATCGAGATCCCCGAAGGCGGCCGCGTCGGCGCCTCGGTCGCCGCGCTCGTCGAGGACGCGCGCTGGCGCGTCTCGGCGCGCGGCAAGCGTTATATGATGGCGACGATCTCCGACATCTCGGGCCAGGCGATCGCCAGCTGCTTCGACGAAAGCGTCGCCAAGGACCTCGAAGACACCGCGCGCGCCGGCGACTGCGCCGTGCTCACCGTCGAGCTCGACCGCCGCGCCGGCGAGGAAACCGCGCGGGTGGCGATCCGCCGTGTCCAGCCGTTCGAAACGCTCGCCAACACGGCGCGCATCATGCTCGAGCTCGCGGTCGAGGACGAACATGTGATCGCGCCGCTGGCCCGGCTGATCGGCGAGCTGCGCGGCGGCCGCGGCGAAGTCCGCATCCGCGCGCCGCTGCCCGGAGGTGGGGAGGCGAGTATCGTGCTGGGGAGGAACTTCCTGCTGGATGGCGAGATCATCGCGAAGGTCGAGGCGCTGCCGGGGGTTCGAGCGGCGCGGCTGGACCAGGGCGAGGCGCCGCGGTTGGCGTTGGTGGGGTGATGCCCGAGCGTTGAATTGCGATACAATGGACTTCGCAAAGACTGCTACCGCCCCATACGTGGACGTTCATTCAGGTTGGTCTAACCCGTAGATGTCGAGGTCAATCAGCAATCCTCGCTCGCCGAGGCGCAACAGCGTGTAGGACCGCAGTGTCAGGCCTTCGTTTCCGCTGCCGAGGAACAGTCCGCAGAACGCCCGGCCCTGATGTCGTTGTGAAAAAGATCGCCATGCAACTAGGTCGTTAGACAGGTTGTCGAGTAAGCCGTTGATTTGGCCGTCCAAGTCACCGGGTTCACAACGCTCAGCCTCGATACGCCAAGACCCGGTCACCGCAATTTTCACCGCTCCCGACTTCGTTTTCCACTGACCGCCCTTGCTTACGCCGACCGTGGGTTCGGCACCCAGCGCCGCCGTTATCTCTGCCGGGTCGAGATCATCGCCGTAGAAGCCAATCGAAGCGGCGGATTTTTGCAGGATGCCCATGCCACCTATTCGCATGAACTAGCACCCGCCACTAGAAAGCAGAACGGCCCCTTCCCACCTACTCTCGGTCACTCCGCGCGGCGCAGGTGATACCGGGCAGGCGCCAGCGAGCGGGCGTCAAGGCAGTCGAGCTCAACGATCAACCCATTCCATGTGCGGGGTGACTGGCCTCGCATGCGCGCCTTCATTGATAGCGCGCCGTATTTTCGAATCCCGCGTTGGTCTTGGTCATCTTGATGAGTTTCCGGAGGTAAGACCGCACATGTCGGTCGAAGCGCGTGTCGTCGTACACCCCACGACCCACATATTCTTCGCGATCCAACAGGCGCTTCAATTCATCATGAAAGGTGCTTTGCAGGTTCGCAGCCGCTTTGCCCTTCAGCAAGGCGCAGACCATTTCCTCGGCGGTGGCTTTGTCGCAATCGTCCTGGCCGCTCCTGCCAGAGCGCTCCGCCGCCGCCTGATCGGCCCGCGCCGCGATGACTCGGCATTCAAGCCATTTGCGGACGGTCTCACTATCCCATTGCTTGGAAGGTTCAGCTGTCATGCTTCGCCATAGCGTGATCCGCCTCCACAGTTAAATCGCGCCGCGCTCGCTCTCACGCCCCATCTCGACGACGTCACGCAATCGATCATCCGCGAGGAAGTGCACAAAGCCACCCAGGATGCCGAGGAGATTAGCGAACCCCGAAAATGGCGTTGCATTCTGCAATGACTGGGCGCCGGCACATCAGCAAAAAGATCCCGGTGGTGCGTCCTTCGAATTGCGGGCGCTTACCGCGCGCAGCAGCCCTGATTCAGCGCGATGGCCGATAGATCCGTCGCAAGATCGACCGGCCGGTTTGCGTCCTTGCGCTCCGAATATCGGTCCACCAGCTGGCCGACATGCGGGCGCAGCAGCACCGTGAACCGGACCAGCTCCTCCATCACGTCGACGATCCGATCATAATAGGCGGACGGCTTCATGCGGCCGACCTCGTCGAATTCATTGAACGCCTTGGCCACGCTCGATTGATTGGGGATGGTGAACATCCGCATCCATCGACCGAGGAGGCGCAGCGTATTGACGCTGTTGAACGACTGCGACCCGGCGCTCACTTGCATCACGGCGAGCGTTCGCCCCTGGGTCGGGCGCAATCCTTGGTACGCCAACGGCAGATGGTCGATCTGGGCCTTCATGATCCCCGTGATCTGGCCGTGTCGTTCCGGGCTGCACCAGACCTGTCCTTCGGACCATAGCGAGTGTTCGCGCAGCTCGTGCACCGCGGGATGGTCGTCGTTGGACAGCTGGTCGGGGAGGGGGAGGTCGGATGGGTCGAAGATCCGCGTCTCGCATCCGAATAGCTGCAACAGTCGCGCCGCTTCCTCGACTACCAGACGCGAATAGGAGCGCTCGCGAAGGCTACCGTAGAGGAGCAGGATCCGTGGCGGCGGATCGAGGTCGCCAAGTCCCAGCGCCGGCGCGCGATGCAGGAACTCGGGCCGGAGCGCCGGCAAGCACGCCGAGTCGCTCAGCTGCCGCAGCCGGTTCATTGGGCCTCTACCGGGACTGGGCCCGCGAACAACATGCGGCCCGCGCCATGGGCCAGGATCGCCCCGGCAAATTGCGCTGCGATGAACGCCGGCACCGAGCTCGGCGCGATACCCGCGAAACTGTTGCTGAGCGAACGCGCCACGGTGATCGCCGGATTGGC
>Ga0068859_100001449_pt1 | contig 24062 bp, 17 predicted proteins | sample KBSSwiS22_FD_66585 | JGI IMG/M metagenome (GOLD analysis project Ga0068859, IMG submission 66585) | Switchgrass rhizosphere microbial communities from Kellogg Biological Station, Michigan, USA - KBS Switchgrass S2-2 | ecosystem: Host-associated > Plants > Roots > Rhizosphere > Soil ...
GGCTGCAGACGGGACCTGACCTCACGACGGCCTCTTCGAGCGTTCGGGGCCATATTCAGTCCGCTGGGAAAATTATAGCAAGCGCAAAAATTATCTGGGAATTCCCTTGAGCTGCGCCTTGCGCGGCGCACTATTTTATGCACATGCTAAAACTAACGCTCCCGACTAAGAGCGGCGCACACGACTCAAGTCAGCCGCCTGGGAGAGCCTTGGGAGGATCAGGCATGAAGGCGCTCATTGGCCTCGTCTGCGGCGTGTCCGCGACCGCAACGATGATGGCGGCAGGACCCGTCGCCCACGCTCAGACGACAGGCGCGGCGACCCTCGAAGAAGTCATCGTGACGGCGCGCCGGCGCGAGGAGGCGATCCAGTCCGTGCCGGTCGCGGTGACCGCCCTGTCCAGCGCGCAACTGGAACAGCAGAACGTCACCGACGTGCGCGGCGTGGCGCTGACGACGCCAGGACTTCTCGTCGAACAGAACCCGCGGTCCAGCATGGCGATGACCGCATCGATGCGCGGGCAGTCGACGCGCGACGCCGTCATCACCAACGACCAGTCGATCGGGCTCTATATCGACGACGTGTTCCTGGCCCGCAGCCAGGGCACGGTGACAAACCTGTTCGACCTGCAGCAGGTCCAGATCCTGCGCGGCGTCCAAGGGACGCTGTTCGGCCGCAACAACACCGGCGGCGCAATCCTTGTGTCGACGGTCAAGCCGCAGAACGATTTCGAGGCGCGCGTCCTGGGCGCCGTCGGCAATTTCGATCAACGGCGCTTCGAGGCGATTCTCAACGTCCCCCTCGTCGATGAGCGACTTGCGCTTCGCCTGGGCGTCAACAAGATCGATCGCGACGGCCTGTTCAACAACGTCACCAACGGGAACTCGGGCAATTCGCGCGACATGTTGGCCCTGCGGGGCCAGTTGCTGTTCCGCCCGAGCGAGAACTGGGAAACCGTGCTCAGGGCCTCCAACGGCTACGCCAAGCAGTCGCCGAACACGGCGATCCCCAACAGGACCGGCTTTGGATTCCAGCCGCCGGTCGGGTTCTACACGTCCGTCGCCGGGGCGCCCGCCCTGGATAAGCTGCGGTCCCAGGACTATTCGCTGAACACGACGATCGGCCTTGGCGAGATTAGCTGGAAGACCGTCTTTGCCTTCCACAAGCAACGCGTCTTCACGATCAGCGATAGCGACGGATATCCAACACCGCTTTTGGACGTCTACTTGTTCGAGAACCAGGAGCAGAAGACCGCCGAAACGCAACTTACCGGGACTACGTTCGGGGACCGGCTGGAGTGGCTGCTGGGCGGCTTCTATTTCAAGGAAGACGGCGAGAGCAGCAGCATCGTCCCGGGGATCGCCCGCACGAATATCGGCACCGCCCAGAACAGGGCGTCGGCCGGTTTCGGGCATCTGGATTTCAACGTCACCGACGCGGTGACCGTCGGCGGCGGGCTGCGCTACACCTCAGAAAACCGCAAGGTGCAGTCTTCCAACATCGTGGCCGGCGCCTGCACGATCTCTCCCACCGTTCGGCGCGCGCCCACGATTTGCTTCGCTGACGGAAACGCTGACTTCAACTACTGGTCCTGGGAAGCCAACATCAACTACAAGATAAACGAAGACGCTCTCATTTATTTCCGAGGTGGAAAAGGCCAGAAGGCCGGCGGCTTCAACAACATCACCAACGAAGCCTTGCTGAATCCGTTTTCCCCGGAAACTGCGCGCGACCTGGAACTGGGTCTCAAGGCGGACTGGCTGAGTCACGTGTTGCGGACGAACTTTGCGGTCTACCGCACCAAGTACGACGACATCCAGCGCACCCGCGTGGTGCCGGGCCCGGGCGGATCGCCGGTGACGCGGGTCGACAACGCCGCGGCCGCGACCATCAAGGGCTTCGAGGCCGAGGTGTTCGTGCGACCGGTCGAGGCGCTGACGCTGGGCGGCAGCCTCGCCTACACGCACGCGAAGTACGACCAGTTCGTCCTGAGCGGCGTGGATGTCTCGAGCAACAAGTTCCCGTTCGTCCCGAAGTACACCTACAGCCTTTCAGCAACGTATGAGCAGCCGCTCAGCAGTGTGGGCGTCCTGACGCTTCACGGCGATTGGACCTGGCGGGATGACATGGAGTTCAACGTCATCAACGCGGCCAGCCAAAGGCAGCCCGCCTATGGGTTGCTGAGCGCGCGCGCCACACTGGCGTTCGAGAACAATCCGAACGTGAAGGTTGCGGTGTTCGGCACGAATATTCTCGACGAGAAGTACAACGTCGCGGCCGTTGACCTGCCGTTCGGCTACCAGGTCCTCTATCGCGGCGAGCCGCGGCTGTGGGGCGTGGAACTCACCGTCGGCTTTGGAGGAGCCGGGCGCTGAGGCGGGTCACCCGAAAGGTCGCCGGTCCAGTCAAAGGCAGAAGATCCATGGCGTCCAACGATGCAGACCGTCGCGTCCGCGCGGCGCTCTATCGCGGCATGATCGAGGTCCTACGGACCAAGGTCGCGCCGGAACTATCCGGTGCGGCGGCTCGCGACGCCGTGGAGTCGATCGAGCGGCTGCTGACGATCGAGATCGTCGCCGACGAGCAGGGCGACAATCTCTGGCGCGAATTCGGACCGGAGCTTTCCCGCCTGGCCGGCAAGCCGTTCCGGGAGTCCGGGGGCTACGCTGCGCTGGGCGCCCTGCGGCAAGACCTCGCCCAACGGCTGCGGGCCGGGGCCGAAGCCAGCGGCGACCTCATCGATCTGGAATGGCGTCTCCAGCGCGCGTTCGCCGACCATCGCAATCGCTTGTCGTCGGCCGATGCGGAGCATCCAGCGCCGGCGCCGACGACGACGCCGCAGGCCGTCCAGTCCTACCTTCGTCGCCGCCTGGAAAGCTCCCCCGAGTTGAGGGTCGTGGGACTCGACGAGATGCCTGGCGGGCGTGTGAAGGCGAGCTATCGACTGACCGTCGAGCAGACGGACGACCTGCCACCGGTCAGCCTGCTGCGCCTCGACAAGCCCAAGTCCCTGCTTCCAACGCACACGGCGGACGAATGGCCGTTGCTGAAGGCGTTGCAGCAATGGGGCGGCGTGGCCTCCCCCGAGCCCTATATCGTCGAACGCGATCCGGGGCCGCTCGGCGGCACCTTCATCATCATGCAATGGGTCGACGGCGAGAAGGCCGGCGAAATCTTCCCCGAGGTCGCCGCCCCTCGCACGCATCGGCAGGAGATCGCCCTGCACCTCGCCCGCATCCTGGCGCGGTTGCACACGATGCCCGTCGACCAGGCCGGACTTGCGGCCACCACGCCGCATTCGATCGTGGAGGCGACCCGCGCCAGGGTCCAGGAGAGCTACGAGCGGCTCGCTGGCGGCGAGCCGGTGACGGAGTTCGAATTCGGCTACCGATGGATCATGCAGCACCTGGCCGACGGCCTGAGCCCGATCTGCGTCGTCCACGGCGATGTCGGCCTGCACAACCTGCTGGTGGATGAGGGTCGGGTTACGGGCCTGCTGGATTGGGAACTGGCGCACCTGGGCTCGCCTGCGGAGGACCTTGCGCGCATGCGCCACCTGGTCGAGTTCCTGACGCCCGGGCGATGGGATCGCTTCATCGCCGAGTACGAGGCCGCCGGCGGCCCTAAGGCCGCGTTCGAGCGCAAGCGCCTGGACTTCTACACCGTGGTGAGCGCCTGGGGCGGCGTCTCGGCCAGCCTGCTCTGCCGCGAGCTCTATTTCACCGGGACGCTCACCGACTTCCTCTACGCCAACGCCGGCGTCGATTTCGTGCTGCGAACCCGGCTGATGCTCATGGACGCGCTGCGCGAGATGCTGCGTGGCGAAGGCGCTTCAGGGACCGGTCCGCCTCCATAAAGTTGACTTGACCGACAAGACAAGTTCAGCTCTTTAGGGTCGACCGAGCCGGCCAGCGTTCGGAGCGATGCCGGCCGCGGCCAAGTCCGCCACGACCTTCGGAGAGCGCCGATGCCAGCGACCACGGACTACGCCTCGGGTTTGCCCGCAACATACGAGCAGGTGACGCTCGAACCACCCCGGGACCAACCGGGATTTGGCGAGAACCACGCCTTCTGGATTCATGACGAGACCAGCGGCGTCCACATCAACGGCCACCTGATGACCTGCGAGGACGTGGGGGCGTTCGACCAGCGGATCACCAAGCTGTCCATCCTGTTCCCCAACGGCCGGACCCTGTTGCTGCGCGAAACGGGTGGCGCCTCCGATCTCTCCACGGCGGCCGGAGCCAACCTGCGGTATCAGTGCCTCGAACCGTTCCGTCGCTGGCGTTGCAGCTTCAAGGGCGTGATGCAGGACGTCACCGTGGCCAGGTCCTACATGAGCGGGGTGTCGGCGGAGTATCATCGCGTGCCGGTGAGCTTCGAGATCGACACCGAGATGGGCGCGCCGGCCTGGATCCAGGGGGCTTTCACCGAGGGCGGCCTCGGACCGGTCGCGTCATTCATCGGCGGCGAGCGCTACGAGCAGCTCTTCAGGGCGAGGGGACGGCTCACGGTCGGCGGCGTGACCCTGGACATCTCGGGATGCGGCAACCGCACCCACCGCCTCGGCCGCAGGGATCTGACCGCTACGGCGACCGCGCCGCGCATGCTCGGCCACGTATGGGCCGCGGCGCTCTTCCCGAGTGGCGGCGGCTTCGGCCTGCAGGCCTACCCGACGGCCGATGGCGGCGTGCTCTGGGCGGAAGGCTATGTGATCCGCGGCGGCGCCCTCGTCGGCGCGAAGGTGCTGCGCGCGCCCTGGCTGAACAGCTACTGGAGCCGCGGAGAGCCGCTGGCGATCTCGCTGCGCAGCCACGACGGAGAAGTGTTCGACATCGCCGGAGAGACCCTGGGGACCGTCGTCGGCGCCCGCCTGCCAGGCGCGTCGCCTGCCGAACAGCTTTCATTGTTCCAGAGCTACGCCCGCTATGAGATGCGCGGCGAGACGGCGATCAACATGATCGAGCGTTCGCTGCGGCACGGCGTCATCGAAACAGGCGTAGGACGACCGACATAACGTTCGTCGCGACTCTCGACCTAAGACATCCACGAACGTTCGAACGACTGAGGAATTGGAGGCCTCTGGCATGCGCAAGCTGATGGGACTGGAGAAGGGGCAGAAGCCGGCCCTGGTCGTCGTGGAATGCCAGAACCGGCAGACCAATCCGGACTACATGGACGCCAATCGCCAGGGGCTGATGGAGCAGGTCGTCTCGCGCGGCATCATCGGCAAGATCAATGTCCTGGCCGAGGCGTTCCGCGCGCAAGGCCATCCGGTCATCTTCGCCACCATCGCGCCGCGACCGGGCTTCCGGGGCTTCAAGGTGAACTGCGTTCTGAGCGCGCAACTGGTCAAGAACGGCCAGATGACCCTGGGGACCAAGGCGGCCGCGGTGAACGACAACCTGGTGGTCACGTCCACGGACATCGTCACCAACCGCATGAGCGGAATGGCGATCTTCACCGGCACGGAACTGGATTCGATCCTGCGCGGCTTCGACGTCGAGACCGTGGTGCTGGCGGGCGTGTCGACCAATATTGCGATCCCGTGCAGCGCCTGCGAGGCGATCGGCCTCGGCTACAATGTCGTGCTCGCGGAGGATTGCAGCGCCGGCGGCTCCGCCGAGACTCACAACTTCCAGGTCACCATGCACATCCCCTTCCTCGCCACCGTCGCCGCCAGCGCCGACGTGGCGACGGCGATCGCCGCGCGTTAGGCACGTGGCGGCGTGGCGCTATTTCCACGAGGGATAGAGGTTGCGCTCCAGGCAGAACGCCTGGGCCTGGATCACCTCGCCGGAGAGGCGCGCGCCTTCCTCGCTGGTCAGCAGGTAGGCCACCACGGCGCCGATGGCGGCCGGCGGCGCGCCCATCGAGATGTCGCGCGCCACGTCCTTGGCGACCATGTGGTTGCGCTCGGTCGCCACGAAGCCGGGCTGGACATTGTAGGTGCGGATGCCCCGGTCCTTGAACTCGGCGTGCAGCACCCAGGCCAGGGGATGGCCGGCGGCCTTACCGACCGCATAGCCCAGACCCCAGCCGCCCTTGCCCGCCGGGCCGGCCGGCGGCTCATAGGCCGCGTTGGAGGTGGTGGTCAGCACCGCGCCCCTGCCCCGCTCAAGCATCCCCGGCAGCAGCATCTTGGTCAGGACGATGGGCGCGACGCAGTGGGCCTCGACGAATTTCGCGTAGGCGTCGGTGGGAGTGTCCATGAAGGTGTCCATCACCCCCGGCCCGATGTAGCGGCCATTGTGCACCAGCACGTCGACGCCGCCCCAGCGCTCCAGGATGGCCTGGCCCGCGGCGCCTACCGAGGCCTGGTCGAGCAGGTCCATGGGCAGGACAAGGCATTTGACGCCCCTGGACTCGATCTCCCGCGACGTCTCGGTCAGGCTGCCGGGGACAGGACGCATGTCCGACTTGTGCACCGACAGCGTGTTCTCGCGGGATTCGCCCGGGTTGACGGTGCGCGCGGAGATGGCGACGTCGAAACCCTTGTCGGCGAGGGCGAGCGCGATCGCCTTGCCGATGCCGCGGCTGGCGCCGGTTATGAACGCCGTCGGATTCGGCATGTAACTCTCCCTTGGTCAAATGCGGCGTTCACGGGCAAGCGTCTTCGCCGCACCTGCGCCTGGAGCTCGGATATGTCGCGCCTCAGTCTTCGGCGGACGCGAACATCCGGGTGATCTGGCCGGAGGTCACGACCTCCTTCCGGTCCATGCTCTCCGTCTTCATCCCGCCAAGGTGCTCGCGCGGGCTGATGTCGACGTCCTTGCCCGCCTCGCGCAGCGCGCCGACCGTGCAGTTCTCGCGGCCGAGCAGCGCGAAGGGATCAAAGGAATAGAGCTTCATCGCGTTGAGGTGGGTGATCTTGTCGATCGTCGTGCGCGACAGCGACTTGACCGACGCCCAGAGGTAGTCCGGCGCGTTGGGCCACAGCGTATCGGAATGGGGATAGTCGCACTCCCACGCCACCAGGTCCTCGTTCAGGAAGCGCAGGTTCTCCAGGCCGAACTGGTCGTCGATGAAGCAGGTCAAGATGTGCTTCTTGAACACGTCGGAAGGCTTGCGGCCATCGCCGAAGTCGTAGTGCGTCCACTCGCCGTGGTGCTCGTGCGTGAAGTCGGCGCGCTCCAGGAAGTAGGGGATCCAGCCGATCCCGCCCTCCGACAGCGCCATGCGCATGTCCGGATATTCCTTCCAGATCGACGCATAGACCCAGTCGGCGGCGCTGTTGGAGATCGACATCGGCATGGTGGTGATCCACGCCGCGATCGGCGTGTCGTCCGAGGCGTGCGCCGCACGGGCGCCCGTGCCGATGTGGCAGTTGATGACCATCTTGTAGTCGTTCAGCGCCTTCCACATCGGCTTCCAATAGTCGTCGTGGATGCTGGGAAGCCCGATCAGCGCCGGATTATCGGGGAAGGTGATGGCGTGGACGCCGAGATCCGACGCGCGCTTCAGCTCGGCCAGGGTGTCCTGCATGTTCCATAGAGGCAGGATAACCATCGGAATGAACCGGCCGGGAGCCGCGCCGCACCAGTCGTGGATGTGCCAGTCGTTGTAAGCACGCACCGCGTGCGTCGCCATGGTCTTGTCCTCGACGCCCAGAAAGGTCATCCCGGCAAAGTTCGGGAATGTCGGGAAGTTCAGCGAGCCCAGCACGCCGTTGACGTTCATGTCGTCGACGCGCGCCTTGGCGTCATAGCAGCCCTTGCGCATCTGATCGAAGGCGTCCGGCTCGAAGCCGTACTCGGAACGGGGCCGGCCCACCACCGCGTTGGTGCCGACGGTCGGGTAGATCTTGTCTTCGAAGAACCAGACGTCCTTGTTGCGCTTCTTGATGATCTTGGGCGCCTTGTCCCGCAGCTTCTCCGGGAAGTGACGAATGAAGGCGTCCGGGGGTTCGACGTTGTGATCGTCGACGCTCACCAAGATCAGGTCGTTCATGTCCATGGGAGGCTCCTGACGTGCTTCAGTGATGGATGGCCGAGTTCCAGGTTAGCGCCAGACCAGCGGCAAGGTGTCGAGACCAAGCACCCCGCCCCCGTGCGTCGTCAATTCCGCGCCCGGCCTGATCCTGTAGGTCGGGATCAATCGGGCCCACTCCTGATGGGCGATGTTCATTTCGCGCCGGGCCAGGTGTGAACCCAGGCAGCGGTGCGGCCCGTAGGCGAACGCCGTGTGGCGGTTGGGCGTGCGATTGAAATCCACCAGCGTCGGGTTCTCGAACTCCTCCGGATCGAGGTTCGCACAGGGGGTCGAGACAGTGACCAGGTCGCCCGCGCGAACCTGCACGCCGCCGATTTCGATATCCCGGGTCGCCCAGCGGCTGCTGCTGACCGTGGAGAAGGCCCGCATCAGCTCCTCGACAGCCTCGGACACCAGCTCCGGTTCGTCGCGCAGGCGCTGCTGGTCGGCCGGATGCTCGGCGAGATAGCGCATGTGCCAGCTCAAGGCGCTCGCCACGGTGTCGAGGCCGGCGATGAACAGCAGGAAGGTCATGCCGTTGACCTCGTCGTCGGAAAGCTTGCGGCCGTCGAGCTCGGCGCGCACGGCGAACGTCACCAGATCGTCGGTGGGACGCTGGCGCCGTTCCTTGCAGAGGTCCTTCAGATACTGAACCACCTCCTGGGTGGCGGCGCGCTTGTCGGCGACGTCGCCGCTGCCCACCATCCGGGCTTCCCAGGCCAGGAACCGCGGGATCTCCTCTGGGGGCAAGCCCATGAGATCGACGAAGATCGCCGCCGGGAACCGTTGCGCGAACTCGACGACGAAGTCGCATTCGCCGCGAGGGGCGAGCGGCTCTATAAAGTTGATGGCCCGTTGGCGGATCTTCTCTTCCATCGCCTTCATGCGCACCGGCGAGAAGATCGGGTTCATCAGCGCCCGATAGCTGGCGTGCTCCGGCGCATCGTATTCGATCGGCACCAGCGGGGCGCCCACGCCCGCAGCCCGGCCCGTCATGTTCTTGCTGGAAAACGTCTGGGAGTCCTGGAAGACGGCGCGGATGTCCTCAGCCTTGGTGAAGACCCAGTGCCCGACGCCGAACTCCCCCTGGTGGTGGACAGGAGAATAGAAGGTGCGCGGCCCCTCGTGCAGCTTGGCGATGACGTCGTGCGGCCGGTCGCCCAGACCATTGCGGAAGTCGAACACCTTGACCAGGTCGGCCGGAACGTGGTCCGGGACCTTCGCGAATTCTGGGCCGTGCGACATGGCCTCGCTCCCTTGCCGGCGCTCCGTGTTTTTGGTCTCGGTCGCGGTCATCCTATCACGACCCCGGCGTCGGGCGCGGTCGATCGGCGATCATATGGCCGAACCGCGCGCGATAGATGGGAAACTGATGTTCCAGGTCGAGGTCGGACACGCCGAACTCTTCCGGATCGTAGTGGTGACGCCCGTCGCCGGTCTCGCGCGGCGCGGCGATATGCGACTTGAGCCGCTCCTCGAACGCCGGCGTGAACTCGAACCCGAAGCGGTCGTAGATCCGACGCACCACCCCGATCGGATCGCGCAGGGTGTCTCGGTAGTCGACGTCGATGAACAAGGAGTCGATCTTCGGGTTGCGGCGGCTCTGGGCGGCCCGTTCCAGCCCCGCGCCGAAGTGATCGAAGACGGATCGGGCGATGGCCTTCGGGTCCATCATCTCCGGCTCGTTGGAAAACTTCTCGCGCCGGCGGCTGCGGATCATGTTGGCGAGGGAAGCGACCACCTTCGCCGGGTCGCGGTGCGTCTGGATCAGGCAGGCGTCGGGATAGGCCTCGACCAGCTCGTCGAGCATCAAGATGTGAGGCGGGGACTTCAGCGTCCAGCGCCCCTTCGGCCCTTTCCACTGCAGTTGCTGCAACACGCGCTTGTGGGTGTTGAAGACCCCTTCGGGCCGGACCTCGGTCAGCCACCTGATATAGTCGGGCACGCTGTAGATCGCCCAGAAGTTCGAGCTGGCGAAGTGCAGCGTGGTGATCGCGTTGCACTCCTGAGGCAGCTTGGCGTGCCAGTTGTGCATGGTGGCCAGTTCCGGCGCGCCCGCGAGGATGGCCCGGTTCTCGGCCTCGATCTCGGCGATGCGCGGATCGGTGTCGAAGGTCGCGGCCTCCGGCGCCGGCCAGGGACGCTGGACCTCCCAGTCCAGCGGTGCGCGGGCCGCGGGATCCAGCGCCAGCAGCTCGTAGAGCCAAGTGGTCCCGGTGCGCGGCATGCCGGTGACGATGAGCGGGCGTTCGATGCGGCCGGACAGGATCTCCGGATGGCGCCGTCCGTCGTCGACGAGGCGCAGCCGCGTCTCCAGCAGGCGAATGACGTGGGCGGACACGATCGGGCGGAGCCTTGCCGCCGTGCCCATGGCCTCCACCGCCGCAAGCAGCTTTCCCAGCCCGACCCGGAACGTGAGGTCGTCGCCCCAGTCGGTGAGCCCCGTCCGCTGCTCGGCCGCCGCCAGCAAGCGGCCTTCGTCCAGGGGCCCTGCGTCGATCTCGGCCTTTGCGGTCATGCGATCGGTTCCATTCCGCGCCGTCGGCGCCTAGCCGCGCCACGTTATGTCAATCGGGCGGCGCCGCATTCCAGCGGCCCGCAGAACGTCCTCGAACCACGACTTGACTTACCCGTCAAGTCAATCGTCGGACGGCCGCCGATTTTACGATTGGGGCGGCGCCAGAGCCTCCGTGAGGATCTGGTCGACGTCGTCCAGCGGAGCGAGGCTGTTGTTCATTCGGGCGACCAGGATCGCGCCGCCCAGGGCGTAGGCGATCAGGCGCGCCGTCGTCTCGACGGAGTGGCGCAGGCCCTGGGTTTCGGCGACGTGCTGCAGGCCCCGCTCCAGATAGTGCAGGTTGGAGTCCATGAGCTCGCGCATCTTGCCGGCGATCCGCGGGTCCTCCCGCAGGATCGAGGTGGGCATGGACATGTTGAAGGTCCCCGGCACGAATCCCAGGTCCCTCTTCGCCGCGACCTGGACCTGAACGAGCATCTGCAGGTGCCGTTCCAGGGCTTCGCGCGGCGTCGCGGACTCCGCATAGATCGCGGCGAGCTGTTCCGACTGATGGCGCCAGATGTTTTCCAGGCACTCCAGCAGGATGTCCGCTTCGGACGGGAAAAAATGGTAGAAGCTCCCCTTCAGGACCTTGGCGCGCTCGAGGATCATGTCCACGGACACCTCGCCGATGCCGTGGCGCCACATCAGATCCGTGGCGGCGTCCACCAGCCGCTGTCGGGTGTCGTTTCTCGGCCGCCGTGCGCGCGGCCGCGCCTCGTCCGTCGCCGTCACCGCGGCCATCTCGGGCCGGCGACATCGGAAATATTCATCATCGGCGTCAGCTCCTTGTCTGCGGCCTGGCGTCGAACGGAAGGCTGGACAGCCGTTGACCCCGCGCCAATGCTTGCTAAGTTGACGGGATAGTCAACACTAGTCCGGTCGCGACGCAAGTCAGATCATCAAGGAGGCACGATGGACAAGAGCCCGGGCGTCTTCGACCGTTTCCGGCTCACCGGGCGCACCGCCCTGGTGGTGGGGGCCGGTCCCGGGATCGGCGCCCACGTCGCAAGGGCCTTCGCCGAGGCGGGCGCCAATGTCGTGGTGAGCTCGCGTTCGGCCGACAAGATGGAAGTCCTCGCCAAGGAAATCCGAGCGGGTGGCGGAAGGGCCATCGGCGCAGCCGGCGATTCCGGCGAGATCGAGGACATGGAGCGCCTGGCGCAGCGGGCCGAGGCGGAGTTCGGACCGGTCCACGTGCTGTTCTACAACGCCTTCACCGGCGCCCTGCCGATCGACAAGGACGTGTTCGACGGCGACGAGGCGGATTGGGCGGCGGCGATCGCCGTCAATCTCATGGGTCCCTACCGCCTGGCGAAGCGGCTGGCGCCGGGGATGAAGGCCGAGGGCTACGGCTCGATCATCAACCTGCTGACCTGCGCCAGCTTCACGCCGATCCTGCCGCAGTTGATCTACGGGTCGACCAAGGCGGGGCTGCACATGATGACCCGCTACCTGGCCAAGGCCCTGGGGCCGGACGTCCGCGCCAATTGCATCTGCCCAGGATCGATGAGTCCGGACGGGGTGGTGAGCCCGAAGTTCGCCGCGCACCTGGAGACGAACGCCATCAAGCGCACGGGCTTTGCAGACGAGGTCGTCGGCGCGGCGCTTCTGTTGGCCTCCCCCGCCTCCAGTTACACGACCGGTCAGGTGATCTTCTGCGAGGGCGGCCGCGTCGGGACCATTTCCTGACGTCGGAATGCACGCAGGCCGCGCACTAGTTAATTGACTTATCCGTCAAGTCAATTAAGCTTTGCTGATGGGAGCAAGATCCACATGATCACGGTTGTGACCGGCGCGAGCCGAGGCGCCGGCAAGGGCATCGCGATCGCGCTCGGCGCGGCGGGCGCCACCGTCTATGTCACGGGGCGCAGCACCAGCGGCGCCGAATCCCCGGTCGGCGGTTCGGTGGCGGCCACCGCCCAGGCGGTCACGGAAGCGGGCGGTCGCGGCGTGGCCGTCACATTGGATCATGCTGACGACGCGGCGGTCCGGGAGCTGTTCCAGCGCATCGGGCGCGAGCACGGCCGCCTGGACATCCTCGTCAACAACGCCGCCTACCTCGTCGACGCGCCGGACCCCAAGGCGCCGTTCTGGGAGAAGCCGTTGGCGGCGGCCGACCTGATCACCATCGGACTGCGATCCCACTTCGTGGCGAGCTACTACGCAGCGCCCCTGCTGATCGCCAACGGCAAGGGTCTGATCGTCAACACCGGCCACTACGGCGCGGTCTCCTATCACTGGGGTCCCACTTACGGGGCGCAGAAGGCGGGCGCGGACAAGCTGGCCGCCGACATGGCCAAGGAGCTTCGCCCGCACAATGTCGCCGCCGTCTCGATCTGGATGGGCTCCATGGCAACGGAACGAGGCCTGGCGCATCGACGCGACCTCTCCGAGGACGCCATCGAGGCCTTGCAGCTCGAATCCCCGCAATTCGCAGGTCGGGTCATCGCGGCGCTCTACGCCTCCGACGAGCGGATGGCGCTGTCAGGGCGCGCCTTGATCGGGGCCGAACTGGGCGAGCGGCTGGGCGTGAAGGATATCGACGGCCGTCAACCGCCTTCACGTCGAGACACACTGGGCGCGCCGCCTGAGCTGCATCCCAGCCTGCTGAGCTGAGCGCCGCGATCCAGCGTCGTCACGCCTTGCTCTCGGGCGGCAAGGTCGCCGCGAGCCAATCGGCCATCACGCGGTAGGTCTCCCGGGCGCTTGGGTGCAGCGCGAGATTGTGACCGGTGTCGACCACCAGTTCGGCGAAGGTGAAATTGGCGGGGGCCATGTCGATGGCCCGGGCATACATGCCGGCGCAGTTCGGCGTGCGGTCCGGACTGTAGTAGGTGCGGTCGAACTCGCCCACCTGGATCAGCGTCGGAACCGTGACCCGGGCCCCGGCGTCGGCGGCCAAGGCCATCGTACGGTTCTCCGCCCGGGTCATCGTCCCCCCGAGGCCCGTGTCGATCTCGATCAGCGCCGCCTCGGCCGGGGGATTGCAGAAGAACTTCTTCGCGCGACGATGATCGGGAAGCGTCAGATACTGGGCGTCCGAAGGCGCAGCCGAGCGGTCGGCCGAGCCGCCCTCGGTCGTCACGCCGCACATCTTGAGGAAGGCCTCATGGGCTTCGCGTGTGGCGACGATCCGGTTCGCATTCACGCCGAAAACCCCGGTCAACACCAAGGCGTCTGCGCCGCCGTAGGTCGCCTGCATCAAGGCCGAGGTGAACGAACCCAGGGAATGTCCCACGAGGACGCAGCGCGAAAAACGGCGCCCGCCGACGCCGGCGGTCTTCACGTGCTGGACGACCTGATGCAGCGCCTCGGCATTGCGCGGCATGTCCACCCATTCGCCCGGCGGCTTTGAGCTTTCTCCGCAGCCAAGGCGGTCGATGTTCAGCGTGGCCCAGCCGTTCTCATACGCCCATTGGACGCACGAGTAGGTCTGCGGCCTGTACGGGAAATCCCAATAGGCGTGGGTGTAGAAGCCCCCGTGCACGAGGATCAGGAGGGTGTCGGACGCGCCCGGCGGAATGGAGAGCCAGCCTGCAATCTCCGCAGACTCCTTCGGCAGCCCCGAGAGGCGGACCGTCATCCTGACAGGTTCTCGAAGCATCGACGTGGTCCCCCCGAATGACACGCGCCGCAAGACGGCCGGCGAGCGGTCGACCCTGCCTTAAGCTTCGCGTTCGGGACAACCCGCCGATGGCCTCGACGCTCAACTCACCGAGACGGACCTGCGATAGAGATGCCACGTCGCATGCCCGAGCAGCGGCACGACGAGGATCAGTCCGACCAGCGCCGGCGCCGACCCGAGCAGCAGCCCGCCGACGATGACCAACCCCCAGAGCGCCATCGGCCAGGGATTGGCGGCCACCATGCGCACGGAGGTGCGGATCGCCGCCCTCACGCCGACATCGTGATCCAGCAGGAGCGGGAAGGACACGACGCTGATCATGAAGGCCGCGAGGGCGAACAGGAACCCGACCCCCATGCCGATGGCGATCATCGCCCAACCGGCCGGCGTGTAGAGCACGTCGTGGGTGAACGCGGCGACGGAGGCCGGCGGTTCCGGCCCGAGGGTGGAGATATAGATCTGGTAGGCTGCCGCCAGCCACAGGAGGAAGAGTCCGACGAGGATGAGGCTCAACCGCACGACGGCCCCGAATCCGGGCGAGCGGACAATGCCGAAGGCGTCGGACCAGCGGACAGGAAGGCCCGCCTCGCGCCGCCGGCTGATCTCGTACAGGCCCATGGCGGCGACGGGGCCGATGATCGCAAAGCCGGAGGCGAGCGGAAACACCATCGGCAGCAGGTCGTGACCGTAGGCCGCCCGCGCCAGGACGAGGCCGGCGACCGGGTAGATCAGGCCGACGAACAGGATGTCGCTTCGATACGCGCCCAGGTCGCCCAGGCCCCTGCGCAAGGCCTCCCATAGGTCGCGGGCCTCGATCCGACGGATCTCCAGCACTGGGGGAGCCGTCGCCTCGCGCCTGTCCGCCCTCGGTCGCCCGAGTGACTGGAAGACGTCGACAAGCTGCTCCACGCCCATTTCGAATGGATTTCGACTGTGTTGTTGGGTCGCCATGTTCGCTCCTCCCGAACCATTGGCTTCAGGAGCGCGGTCTATCGCGTCAGATGGCCCGTCGCCGGCCCACCGCTGACGCGCAGACCACAATCCGGAAACATGGCGCAGCTTACGCCCGAAAAAGCGGGCTGTCGTCGCCTACTCTGAGAGCTCGCCTTGAACACCTGGCGACGGAGACAGGCGTCGATCGTGGCGCCGCGCGCCGCGATGCACCGCCCCATCGCTGGCCGCATCCCGGGTCCCGCGCGGCGAAGACTGGGTGGGCGTCCGGGGAAGCTCGTCCAGCGTCAGGACGCCATTGGCGTTGCGGTCGAGGACGCCGAACCGCCGTTCGGTCGCCGCGCGCCATTCCGCCTGGCTGACGCTCATCGAGAAATCAGCGTCCGCGCTGCGGATCGGTTGCGGCTCGTTGAGGAGGCTGTACCAGGCCGCGCCCTGCGGCCCGCCGAAGGCGTCCCCGCCGCCTCGGCCGGATGAGCCCCGCCGCCCGCCGCCGCCGAACCCGGGAGACCCGAGACCTGTGATCTCCGGAACGATGTTGTCCTCGTAGGCCGAGACCTCCCTCATGCCGATGGCGCCGTCGCCGTCGGTGTCGACGAGCCGGAAGAAGGCCTCGGCGTCGGCGCGGAACTCGTCGCGGCTGATCCGGCCGTCGTGGTTTGCGTCGGCCTGGGCGAACCAGGCGGCCACCGGATAGGGCGCGCCCGGTGGCGCGCGGAACGGTTGTCCGCTCGGGCTGATGAAGAGCTGCGTCCGGGCGGGACGCCCCTCACCGTCTGGCCGGTGTCGCGGCCCATGATCGCCGCGCGACGGCCGATTGTCTGCGCCGGCGCAGCTCGCGCCCACCAGGGCGGCGGCGAGGCCGAGGCCAACTCGCCATGGTTTCAAGTCGCGCTCTCCCGGCCTCGGTTGCAGCCCCTGTCTTCGCACAAGCTACGCGGGCCGACAGGCCGATCCGTCGAACCTGTCGGCGATTTAACCTTGCAGCGCCCTTGAGACCCCGAAAGCGGGGCCGCGCGGTCGACGGAACGCCCGGACCGACGCGTGAAACCAACGGCAGCCGGACGAGCCGACGCTGCACTCGATCATCAGCGCAGTTCCGGAACTCCGCGGCCCATGTCCATTCGTTACATCATCCTGCTCGCCGCATCGCCGCTGGCCCTTTCGGCGGGAGCAGCGCAGGCGGCGGTCAGCACGACCAGCGCCGTCACGACGCCGGTCGCCACGGCCACCGCGGCGAGCGGCGCGCCCGACGACGTCGACATCGCCTCGGGCGGCTCGGTGAAGCCAGCGAGCGGATCGGCGGTTACGCTCAATTCCGACAACAGCGTCTCGATCGAAGGCGCCGCGGGCGTCACCGACGCCGACGGCGCCGTGGGCGTGGCGATCCAGGGCGGCCGAACCGGCGAATTCCGCAGCAGCGGTACGATCACCGTCGACGAGAGCTACCTGGCGTCGGACACCAACGGCGACGGCATTCTCGACGGACCGTTCGCCAAGGGCACGGGCCGCTTCGGGGTTCGGCTTACCGGATCGCAGCCGTTCCAGGGCACGATCGCCACCACCGGGGGCGCGATCTCGGTGAAGGGCAATGATTCCGCCGGCATCTCGCTGGAAACGACGCTGCTCGGCGACCTGCAATCGGGCGGCTCGATCGGGGTCATGGGCGATCGCAGCTTCGGCGTCCGTACGACGGCGCCGGTCGCCGGTTCGGTGGTCATTACCGGCGCGGCGGTGAGCGTCAGCGGCGCAGGCGCCGTGGGCGTCGCCATCCACGGCGATGTCGGCGGAGCGCTGCGCATCGATCAGCCCGTGAGCGCGACGGGCTATCGGTTGACGGCGCGCCCGGTGGAAAGCGTCATCGCCAAGATGACGGCGGACGAACTGCAGATCGGCGGACCTGCGGCGATCGTAGGCGCCAACGTCGCCGGCGGGGTGCTGGTCGCAGCGGCGCCGACCACCATCGACCCCAATGTCGTCGATGCGAACAAGGACGGGATGGCCGATGCGTCGGAAGGCCCCGGCTCGCTCACCAGCTACGGCTCCGCCCCGGCCCTGGTCATCGGCGACGCGGCGCGGACAGTCCGCCTGGGCACCTTGAACCCGGACCTGCCCTACGGACTAGCGATCCTCGGGAACGCCCAGGGGCTCGGGGTCTACGACGGCGTCGCGGCCACGGGCGTGCAGGTCGGCGGTCTCGGCGGCGGCGTGACCGTCGACGGCGGGATCTTTGCGAGCGGCCTGGTCAGCGCCACCACCGTCAAGGCCAACGCCATCGGCCTGCGGATCGGCGGGGACGTCTCCGCGCCGAGCCTGGCGATCGGCGGCGGCGTCTCGGCCAGCGCGAATTCCGCGGTCCCGGTGAGCGTCCATGCCATCCAGATCGACAGCGGCGCGCAGGTCTCGTCGCTGGTCAACGTGGGCGGCGTCCTGGCCACCATCACCACGGGCTCCGTGGGCGAGGCGGTCGCGGTGCAGGACCTCGCCGGGGGACTGACCTCGATCACCAACCTCAACGCCATCAAGGCGGTCATCACGCCGTCCGACGGCTCGGCGCCCACCGGCTCGCGCGTCGCCCTCGACCTGCGGGCCAACACCCAGGGCCTCACCCTGACCCAGTCGGCGAACGCCTCGGCGGCCATCACGCCTTCGATCGTCGGCGACGTCCTGTTCGGAACCGGCGCGGCGCACGTCGCCATACTGGCGGGCAGTGTGACCGGCGGCCTGGCGTTCGGCGGCGGCGCCAGCACCCTGGCCGTCGACGGCGGTGCGAGCGTCACGGGACCGATCAGCCAGTCGGGGGGTTCGCTCGCCGTCAGCGTCGCCTCGGGCGCCCTGGCGGATACCGGCGTGGCGCCCCTGAACCTCGCGTCACTGTACGTCGGGCCGGGCGCCAACCTGATCATGACGCTCGACGCCAAGGCGGCGGCGGCCACCCAGTTCAACGTCGCCGGCCCGGCGGTCATCGCCAGCGGCGCCCAGCTAGGGGTGCGACTCGCCACCAAGCTCGTCGACCCGGCCACCTTCACCCTTATCCGGGCTTCGTCGTTGAGCGCGCCGTCGTTCAGCCAGATCCAACTCGGATCGACGCCCTATCTCGACGTGGTGACGCTGCGCGCCGATCCGGCGCAGAACGCGGTGCTGGCCGACGTGCGGCGCCGGACGACCGCCGAACTGGGGCTCAACGCCTCGGAATCCGGCGCCTATGACGCCGTTTTCGCGAACTTCGACAATGACGCGGCGGTGCGCGACGCGCTGCTGTCCAAGACCGATCGGGCGGGATTCGACCGGCTATACGATCAGCTCCTGCCGGATCATGCGGGCGGTGTGTTCGAAACCATGGCGGCCGCGCACACGAGCATCGGCCGCGCGCTGGACGGCGGCTCTCTGGCGCAGACCGAGAACGGCTATCGCGTCTGGACCCAGGAGGTCGGCTTCGTGCTCGATCGCACCGCCGACCTGGCGTCGAACTACCGTGCGTCGGGGTTCGGCCTGACCGGCGGATTCGAGACTCCGAGCAGTTCATTGGGCGCCGTGGGCGTGCAGACCAGCTTCGTCGCGGTCGATGTCCGAGAAAAGGCGCGTCCCGCGGAGTCGAACCTCAGCGGCTCGGAGTTCTCGGCCGGCGGCTACTGGCGGGCGGGGGGCGACAACCTGATCGCCGACCTGTCCGCGACCGGCGGCTACGCCCGGATGAAGGAGTCGCGGGCGGTGTCGGACCCCGCCAACTCGTTGCAACGGCTCGCCCAATCCCGCTGGTCGGGACTGAGCGCGGACTTGCACGCGGATCTCGGCTATCGCGCCTACTTCGGACACCTGTACGTCGAGCCGGAACTGACCGCGGATTGTTTCATCCTGCGGGAGGGCGGGCACAGCGAGCATGGCGGTGGCGCATCGGTGGATGCGGCTATCGACCGGCGCACCAGCAGCGAACGGTCCGGTTTCGTCGGCGCAGCCGTCGGCGCCCGGTTCGACGGTGACGGTGATTTCCAATGGATGCCCGAGCTCACCGCTGGGTGGCGCCAGATCGCCGGCAAGGGTGTGGCGGACACGAAGGGCCACTTCCTGGCCGGAGGGCCCGATTTCAACATCGCCGGGCCCAAACCGGCCGGCGGTGAGGCCGTCGTCCGCGCCGCGATCCGCGGCCGCAGCCAGTACGTCGATTTCGCCCTCGAAGGCGGCGGCGAGTTCAACGCGGCCTACCGGGCCTACGATGCGCGCGTCTTGGCCCGGTGGCCGTTCTGACCCGTTCGCGGGCCCATAGGCCGATCGCTCCGGAACGGGGGCGTACCCTGACCGTTATCGGCAGGCCGCCCTCGGATCGAATGGATCGGCGAACCGTCAGGAGTGGCGATGGACAAGCAGGTCGGGGATACTGACGCCCGGCGAACGAGGGCCGCCCGGCGACCCGTACGGCGTGTCCTGGTCATCGCCTGCGTGCTTTTGGCGCTCGTCGCCATCGCGGGCCTGGCCTGGATGCTGGCCCATCGCGGCGGCGCCACGGACGGCGCGGGCCAAGGCGGGCGGCGCGGGCGGCCGGCCACCACGGTGGGAGTCGCCGCGGCGAAGGTCGCCGACGTCCCGATCACGCTGGAAGCCCTCGGCACAGTGACGCCGGCGGCGACCGTCACGGTGCGGCCGCAGGTGTCGGGGGTGATCACCCAGATCCTGTTCCGTGAAGGCCAGATGGTGAACCGCGGCCAGGCGCTGGCGGTGATCGATCCCCGGCCGCTGCAGATGGCGCTGTTGTCGGCGCAAGGCCAGCTCGAGCGCGACCAGGCCCAGCTCGCCAATGCGCAACTGACGTTGGAGCGCTACCGGACGCTGCTCGCCCAGGACTCCATCGCCCGCCAGGACGTCGACACGCAGGCCGCCCTGGTCCGCCAACTGCAGGGTTCGATCACCGCCGACCGCGCGGCGGTCGGAACGGCCCGGCTCAACCTCGGCTACAGCCGCATAATCGCGCCGGTGAGCGGGCGGGTCGGCCTGCGGGTCGTCGATGTGGGCAACTACATCAGCGCCGGCGACGCGGCGGGCCTGGTGGTGTTGACCCAGGTCGCGCCCATCGACGTGGTCTTCACCCTGCCCCAGGACGACGTACCCCGGGTGCAGGTCCGCGCCGCCCAGGCGACCCTGCCCGTCACGGCGCTCGACCGGACGCGGACGATGACGTTGGGTGAGGGCGCGTTCTCGACCCTCGACAATCGGATCGACACGACCACGGGGACCGTCAAGGCCAAGGCGCGTTTCGCCAACGGCGCCGGCGCGCTGTTCCCAAGCCAGTTCGTCAATGTGCGCATCGGCCTCGACACCCTGCGCGGCGCGGTGACCGTGCCGGTGACTGCGTTGCGGACCGGTAACGACGGCGATTTCGTATGGCTCTTGAACCCGGACCGGACGGTGGCGCGCCGCAAGGTGACGCGCGGCCCGGCGACCGTCGACCAGGTGGTGATCTCCGATGGATTGAAGGCCGGCGAGCGGGTGATCACCGAAGGCGGCGACCGGCTGACCGAGGGCGGACGCGTGCAGCTCGCCGGCGACCGGCCCAACCGCCAGGGCGGCGCCGGCGGCGGTCATCGGCGCCATCGCCGCGAGGGCGGCGGCGGGGGCCCTGCAAAGGGCGGGAACGGCGGATGACGCCTGGTCCGGAACCGGCCGACCCAGCCCGCGCGGAGGGGCCCAGCCCGTCGCGTCCGTTCATCATGCGCCCGGTGGCCACCTCGCTCCTGATGGTGGCGATTGTGCTGGCCGGCGTCCTGGGCTTCCGCTTCCTGCCCCTCTCGGCCCTGCCGCAGGTGGACTATCCGACCATCCAGGTGCGCACCGTCTACCCCGGGGCGAGCCCCGAGGTGATGGCCCAGACCGTCACCGCGCCGCTGGAGCGGCAGTTCGGCGAGATGGCCGGCCTGCAGCGGATGAGTTCGGCGAGCTCGGCGGGCGCCTCGGTGATCACCCTGCAGTTCACCCTGGGCGAAACGCTCGACGCCGCCGAACAGGAGGTGCAGGCGGCGATCAACGCCGGCGGAAACCTGCTGCCCGCCGACCTGCCGGCGCCGCCGATCTACGCGAAGGTCAATCCGGCCGACGCTCCCGTGCTGACCCTGGCCGTCACCTCCGACAGCCTTCCGCTGACCGAGGTGCAGAACCTGGTCGACACGCGGCTGGCCCAGAAGATCAGCCAGGTGTCGGGCGTGGGGCTGGTCAGCCTGAGCGGCGGACAGCGGCCGGCGGTGCGGATCCAGGCCGACACCCAGGCGCTGGCCTCGGCCGGCATCGGGCTGGATGCGCTGCGCAGCGCCATCAGCGCGGCCAACGCCAACAGCGCCAAGGGTGGCTTCGACGGGCCGACCCGGGCCTACACCATCAACGCCAATGACCAGCTGGTGACGGCCGACGACTACCGTTCGCTGATCGTCGCCTGGCGCAACGGCGCGCCGGTGCGGATGACCGACGTGGCGCGCGTGGTGGACAGCGCCGAGAACGTCAAGCTGGGGGCCTGGGCGAACGCCACGCCCGCCATCATCGTTAACGTGCAGCGCCAGCCCGGCGCCAACGTCATCAAGACCGTGGACGCCATCAAGGAACGGCTCCCCGACCTCACCGCCGCCCTGCCCGCCTCCGTCCGGGTCGACGTGCTGGCCGACCGCACCACCGGCATCCGCGCCTCGGTCCACGACGTGGAGATGGAGCTCCTGCTGGCCGTCGCCCTGGTGGTGCTGGTGATCTTCCTGTTCCTGCACAGCCCGAAGGCGACGCTGATCGCCAGCATCGCCGTGCCGGTCTCGCTGATCGGGACCTGCGGCGTGACCTACCTGCTGGGCTACAGCCTCAACAACCTCAGCCTGATGGCGCTGACCATCGCCACCGGCTTCGTGGTCGACGACGCCATCGTCATGATCGAAAACATCCAGCGCCACATCGAGGACGGCGACCCGCCGTTCGAGGCCGCGCTGAAGGGTTCGCGCGAGATTGGCTTCACCATCATCTCGCTGACCGTGTCGCTTATCGCGGTGCTGATCCCGCTGTTGTTCATGGGGGACGTGGTGGGGCGGCTGTTCCGCGAGTTCGCCGTGACGCTGGCCGTCACCATCCTGATCTCGGCGGTGGTGGCCCTCACCCTGGTGCCGATGATGTCCGCCCGCTGGCTGAAGCGGCATTCGGACGCCGAGGAGAGCCGCATCGGCCGCCGCAGCCAGGCGATCTTCGACAATGTCATCGCCCGCTACGAGCGTGGGCTGGACTGGGTGCTGGCGCGTCAGGCGGCGACCCTGGCCATCGCGGTGGCGACGCTGGCGCTCACCGCCCTGCTCTACCTGATCATCCCCAAGGGCCTGTTCCCGACCCAGGACACCGGCCAACTGCAGGCGCGCACGGAGGCCTCGACCAGCGTCTCCTACCCCCGCATGGCGGAACTCCAGAAGGCGGCCACGGACGCGATCCTGCAGGATCCGGCCGTGGCCAGCGTCAGCTCCTTCGTCGGCGTCGACGCCTCGACCTCGACCATGCTGCACACCGGCCAGATGCTCATCAACCTGAAGCCGCACCACGGTTCGCAGGCCAAGCTGATGCGCCGGCTGCGCGACCGCGCGTCGTCGGTGGCGGGCCTGACGCTCTACCTGCAGCCGACCCAGGACCTGACGATCGACGCCGAAACCGGGCCGACGCCCTACCGCCTGTCGGTGCAGGGCGCAGATACCACGGTCGTGAACCAGGCGGCCCAGACGCTGGCGGCCGAGATGTCCAAACAGCGCAAGCTGCGCGACGTCACCACCGACGCGGGGGCGGGCGGGCTGGCCGCCTTCGTCGACGTGGACCGCGACACCGCCTCGCGCCTGTCGATCACCGCCTCGGCCATCGACGACGCGCTCTACAGCGCCTTCGGCCAGCGGATCATCTCGACCATCTTCACCGCCACCAACCAGTACCGGGTGATCCTGGAGGCGGACCCCGGCCTGGTGCGCACACCAGCCGACCTCGGCCAGATCCACGTGCAGGGGTCGGGCGGCCAGCCGACGCCGCTGTCGGCCATCGCCACAATCCGCGAGCGCCCGGCGCCCCTGCAGGTCACCCACGTGGCGCAGTTCCCGGCCGCCACCATCGGCTTCGACACCGCCCCGGGCGTCTCGCTGGGGGCCGGGGTCGATGCGGCGCGCAGGGCGATCAAGACGGCGGACCTGCCGGCCTCGGTCTCCACGACGTTCCTGGGCGCGGCCGGCGCCTACGAGAACGCGCTCGGCAACCAGCTCTGGCTGATCCTGGCGGCGGTGGTCTGCGTCTACATCGTGCTGGGCGTGCTCTACGAGAGCTACGTCCACCCGCTGACGATCCTCTCCACCTTGCCCTCGGCCGGAGTCGGCGCGCTGCTCGCCCTCTGGATCACCGGCAATGACTTGGGGGTGGTCGGCATCATCGGGATCATCCTCCTGATCGGCATCGTCAAAAAGAATGCGATCATGATGATCGACTTCGCCATCGACGCCGAACGCAACGAGGGCAAGTCGCCCAAGGACGCCATCCGCCAGGCGGCGCTGCTGCGCTTCCGGCCGATTCTGATGACCACCCTGGCCGCCCTCTTCGCCGCCGTGCCGCTGATGCTCGGGATGGGCGAGGGCGCGGAGCTGCGCCGGCCGCTCGGGGTGGCGATCTTCGGCGGCCTGCTGGTCAGCCAACTGCTGACCATGTTCACCACGCCGGTGATCTATCTGGCATTCGACCGCCTGATTCCGCGCGGCGAACCGTCGCCCGAGGCGGCGCCGGAGCCCGCGGAATGAACCTCTCCGGGCCATTCATCCGCCGGCCGATCGCCACGGTGCTGCTGACCGCCGGCCTGGCGATCGCAGGGATCTCGGGCTTCTTCGTGCTGCCGGTCGCGCCCCTGCCGCAGGTGGACTATCCGGCCATCTCGGTCTCGGCGAACCTGCCGGGCGGCAGCCCGCAGACCATGGCCTCCAGCGT
>Ga0068859_100001450_pt1 | contig 24062 bp, 25 predicted proteins | sample KBSSwiS22_FD_66585 | JGI IMG/M metagenome (GOLD analysis project Ga0068859, IMG submission 66585) | Switchgrass rhizosphere microbial communities from Kellogg Biological Station, Michigan, USA - KBS Switchgrass S2-2 | ecosystem: Host-associated > Plants > Roots > Rhizosphere > Soil ...
AGAATGTCCCGGTCAAAAAAACAGAATGTCCCGATTAGATTTTGTAAGAAAAAGCAGAATGTCCCGGTTCGGGGAACGAGCCGTTGCCGAAGAAGACGTGCGCCGCGAAGGAGCGGAGCAGGGGAAGCCGGAGGGCGGTCACGAGGGCTTCGGCGACGGGCCGGTGACGCACCAGGGAGAGCGCGCGGCGCATGGCCAGGCGGCTGGTGAAGCGGGCGCGGAATCGGGAGCCGTCGAGCGCCGCGAGCGCGCCCCGCTCGCCGTTGAGATGACGCCAGCACGCGTCCGCGGCAGCCTCGGAGAGGCGAAGGCAGGGGTCGAGCCCTCCGGCCGTCAGCGGCGACGGGGCTCCGGCGGCATCGCCGAGCAGGGCGCCGCGGTCGCTGGCGATCCGCGCGTGCACGCCGCCGACGGGGATCAGCCCCCCGCGACGCTCCAGGCGGACCGCCCCGTCGAGCGGGACTGAGACCGACTCCGCGATGCGCTCGGTGAACGCCGCGAGCGCCGCCTTCGGGTCGAACCGGGCCGCGTACCCGCCGACGCCGACGTGGATCTCCTGGCCGTCGTCGACGACCCACGCCAGATACCCGGGCGCCAGCACGGGGTCGAGGACGCACGTAAATTCGGGAGCCCTGCGGCCGCCCCGCGCAGCGTAGACGTCCTCGACGCCGGCGATCCATTCGCGATTCCCGTCCAGGCCGAGATCTTCGGCGACGCGGGAGACCGCGCCGTCGGCGGCGAGCACGAAGCGCGCCCGAACGTGCTCGATGCGGCCTTCGGTCTCGATCCGGATGACCGTCACGCTCCCCGACGCCGAGGATCCGAGGTAGCGCGCGCCGAGCAGGACGGTCACGCCGCACCGGCGCGCGTCGTCGGCAAGCTGCACGTAGAGGCGGCCCAGCTTTCCGACGCGAAACTCGTCGCGCGGACTGACGAGGGTGATCCCGGTCAGCGAAGGGCCCAGAAGGCGCACCCGGCGGACGGGAGGGCCGAGACAGTCTTCGGAGAGGGAGAAGTCGTCGAGCGTCTTGCGGACGAAGATGCCGGTCGTGTGGATCGACGCGTCGAGACGCTTCTTCCGGTCGAAAAGGAGAACCGAGAGCCCGCGTCGCGCGGCCGCGCGGGCCGCGTGAAGGCCCGCGAGCCCCGCGCCCACGACCGCGACGTCGAACGTGCGCATCGCCGCCTCCGCCGGGGACTTCTAGACCGCCGCGGCGATGCGGCCGAATCGACGGCCGCGCCGGGCGAACTCCGCGAGCGCGGCCTCGAGGTCCGCCTGCGCGAAGTCCGGCCACGGGACGCCGAGGAAGACGAGCTCCGCGTAGGCCGCTTCCCACAGCATGAAATCCGACAGACGCTGCTCTCCGCCGGTCCGGATGAGCAGGTCGACGTCTTGCGCGCCCAACAGGCGCGCCAGGTCCTCGCGGGGCGATGCCGAGCGGGGCGACAGCCGTCCCGCCGCCGCCGCGATGGCGTCGCGCGCGGAGTAGTCGACGGCGATGCGAAGGTGCATCGCCCTGCCGGGGCGCGTCTTCGCCTCCGCCGCCTCGATCGCCCGCACGAGCGGCTTGGGGAGCCGGTCCCGGCGCCCGATCACGGTCAGCCGGATCCCGTTCTTCGCCAGCTCGCCGACTTCGCGCGCCAGGTAGGACGACAGGAGCGCGAACAGGGCCGTGACCTCGGGCCGTGGGCGCTGCCAGTTGTCCGACGAGAACGCGTACAACGTGACGACCTGCAACGACAGCCGGCGCGCCGCCTCGACGGTCCGCCTGACGGCGTCGGCGCCGGCGCGGTGGCCCTCGCCGCGAGGCAGGCCGCGCGCTTCGGCCCACCGGCCGTTGCCGTCGAGGATGATCGCCGTGTGCCGCGGCAGCCGGTCGGGGTCGCGTGAAGTACTTTGATTCATAAAGTTTCCGTCCAAAAAAAAGGGTTCAGCCCTTCCGGGTCGCGCGGATCAAGGCTTCCATGTGGGCGAGGTAGCGCTCGAGTGCCTTGCGGCCCGAGGGCGACAGGCGGTATTCGGTGCGCGGCACGCGTCCGTCGAACCCCTTGGTGCACACGACGTACCCCGCGTCTTCGAGCTTGCGGGCGTGCACGCTGAGGTTCCCGTCGCTCGTGGCCAGCAGCGACTTGAGCTCGCCGAAGGTCATCGCGTCGTTGACGGCGAGCGCGCTGACGATCGCCAGGCGGACGCGCTCGTGGATCACGCGGTCGAGCTCGCCGGCCTTGACCGGGGTCTTCTGCGGGGGAGCGGCGGGGCGCCTCGCGCCGCGGCCGTCCGCCGTCGCTTCGCTCTTCTTAGCCACCGTACCTCCGTGCGATGACGATGCCGAAGACGATGTGCAAGCCTCCGAATCCGGCAGCCATCAAGTCATTCCCGTAGCCCGGGGCGAACACCAACCCGGCGCAGCCTGCGGCCATGAACAACGCTCCCATCAGCGGCACGATCCGCACCGAGAGCGACCCCGCGGCCGTGACCGCGGTCCCGTAGAGGAGAAGCCAGGCGCCGGGCAGGAGCGTGTCCAGCCCGTGAGCCGACAGCACGAACGTCAGGACGGCTCCCGCGACGAGGGACGGCACGAAGGCCAGCGCGAACTTCCGCGCGATCCCGGAGCGCAGCGACAGGCCCAGGCGCCGCGCCTTGCGCGCGATCGAGACGGCGGAGATCAGGGCCGCGACCACGCCTTCGATCGTCCAGGCCGTGATCCAGCCGGGGCCGGTCCCGGCCGCCCGTGCGATCCACGACGCGGCGAGCGCCGTCACGCCGATCGCGATCATCCCCAGCCCGGGGACCGCGGTGAACGAGCCCGCGCGCTCCATGGCGTCCCGGATGACCCGCACGCTCTCCAAAGCGTGGTCATGGAGCGGAGACGGCTCGTCGGGGGCTCGCAGCGATCCGGGGAGCGGCGTCATGACGTCGTCACGTTACGTTCCGGCGCCGAGGTTGTCAAGTACTTTGCATTGCAAAGTTAACGCTCCCCGCGCAGCGCCGCCTGCTACCATTCCACCCTTCGAGAGGCACCTTTCCGGAGGTCACACATGACGACGGCGACACGGCACGACACCCTGTCAGCGCTCGGCATTGCCGCGACGAGCCACGGGGCTTCGACGGGGACCTGGATCGACACGCGCGGGCCCGAGCTGGTCTCGACGAACCCGTCGACCGGCGAGCCGCTCGGCCGCATCCTCCAGGCGACCACCGAAGACTACGAGGCGGTCGTCCGGGCGGCGAGCGCGGCGTTCACGACCTGGCGGATGGTGCCCGCCCCGGCTCGCGGCGAGGTCGTCCGTCAGCTCGGCGAGGAGCTGCGCGCCAACAAGGAAGCTCTCGGCCGCCTCGTTTCGCTCGAAGCGGGGAAGATCCTGTCCGAGGGTCTCGGCGAAGTGCAGGAGATGATCGACGTTTGCGACTTCGCGGTCGGCCTCTCGCGACAGCTCTACGGCCTGTCGATGCACTCCGAGCGCGCCCATCACCGCATGTACGAGCAGTGGCATCCGCTCGGCCCCATCGGCATCGTCACCGCCTTCAACTTCCCCGTAGCGGTGTGGGCCTGGAACGCGGCGATCGCCGCCGTCTGCGGTGACACGATGATCTGGAAGCCGTCGTCGAAGACCCCCCTGACGGCGGTCGCGGTGCAGAACATCGCCCACCGCATCATGGAAAAAAACGGCTGCCCCGGGGTCTTCAACCTCGTCATCGGCCGCGGTTCGGACGTCGGCGAGCGCATGCTCGAAGACCGCAGGCTCCCGCTGATCTCGGCGACGGGCTCGTGCCGCATGGGGCGGCGGATCGCCGTCGTCGTGGGGGAGCGGCTGGGGCGCACGCTGCTCGAGCTGGGGGGCAACAACGCCATCCTCGTGATGGACGACGCGGACCCCGATCTCGCCGTGCGCGCGGTCCTGTTCGGCGCGGTGGGCACCGCGGGTCAACGGTGCACGACCACCCGCCGGCTCATCCTCCAAAAGGGGATCGCGAGCGAGATCGTCTCGCGGCTGGTCAAGGCGTACGGGCAGGTTCGCATCGGCGATCCGCTCGAGGGCGGAACGCTCATGGGCCCGCTGATCGACCCCGGCGCGGTCAACGACATGACCGAGGCGCTCGCCCGCGTCGTCAAGGAAGGCGGCCGGATCCTCTACGGAGGCAAGAAGCTCGACCGTCCCGGAAACTTCGTGGAGCCCACGCTGGTGCGCGTCGAAAAAGGGATGGAAACGCCCAAGGACGAGACCTTCGCGCCGATCCTGTACGTCTACGAGGTCGACACGCTCGACGAGGCGATGGCGATCCAAAACGACGTCCCGCAGGGGCTGTCGTCGTCGATCTTCACCGACAGCCTCCGGAGCGCGGAGGAGTTCCTCTCCCACCGCGGCAGCGACTGCGGGATCGCGAACGTGAACATCGGGACTTCCGGCGCGGAGATCGGCGGTGCGTTCGGCGGCGAGAAGGAAACCGGCGGCGGGCGCGAGTCCGGGTCCGACTCCTGGAAGGCGTACATGCGGCGCCAGACCAACACGATCAACTGGGGACGGGACCTCCCGTTGGCCCAGGGCGTGAAGTTCGACCTCTAGCCCGACCCGCTCAGGGGCAGGCGGCGTGGCTTCGCGGGGATCCGCCGGAGGCGGCTCCCCATCCTCCCGCGCCGCAGCTGTTGCGCCCCTGGACCAAGTAGTAAGTCCCCGTCTCCGGAAGCGGCGTCTCGGCGTCTTCACGCGCGGTCGCGGTGGAGGCGCTCCCGACGCATGCGGCACTTAAGATCGCGCCGGACGCGCGGAGGTCCGCGAGGTCGCCGCGGACGACGTCGTACACCGTACCGGTCCCAGCCTTTCCCGACATCGCGGCCCATTCGAGCGTGACCTTGTCCGCGCGAAAGCCGAGCGCCCCGGCTTCAGTCGGCGATGCGAACGCGCCCGGGTCGGCGGGGGAGCAGTCGCACACATCGCCCGCGCCGTCGCCGTCGCCGTCGACCTGGGTCGGGTTGATCGCGGCGGGACAGCTGTCGCAGGCGTCGGCGATCCCGTCGGCGTCCCCATCCGGCCCGAGGTGGATCGCGTCGTAGGCGTCGATCAAGCCGTACCCGGACAGGTTGTTCGGCCGGTCGGTGACCGTCGTGCCGCCGCACACTTGCGGCGTCGGGACGGTCACGACCGTCCTTGCCGACTCGGTCATCAGGCACCGCGTGGTCTCGATCAAGCCTTTGAGCTGCGGCTTGGCCGACCACAAGAGCGCCGCGGCTCCCGCCGCGTGCGGGCTGGCCATGCTCGTCCCGCTGAAGATGCCGTAGCTGTTTCCGGGGATCGACGAGCGGATGCTCACTCCCGGAGCCGCGACGTCGGGCCGCATGCGGTTGCTGCCGTCGACCGTCACCGGGCCGCGGGACGAAAACGACGCCAGGGCGTTGTTCACGTCGGTCGCGCCGACCACCAGCGGCTCCGGGTAGATCATCGGAGGCCTTGCGACCGTGCTGCACGAGGGGCCGGAGTTGCCGGCGGCGTCGACGGCGAGGATCCCCGCCGCCTTCAAGGCGGTGAAGCTCGCGTGCAGCACCGTGAGGTCGCAGCCTTCCGACGGCGGACACTCCCACGAGTTGTTGACGATGTCGGGCGCCTTGGACGGGTCGCCGTCCAGCTCGGGGTTTCCGCCGTGCGGGTAGGGCGCGAGGAAGAACTGGTTGCACGCGATGTACGTCGAGGGCTGGCCGTTCCCGTGAAGGTCCATGTTGCGGCAGGCGATCCACTTCGCCGAGGGGGCGACCCCGATCTGGTTTCCCAGGCCGTCGTCGCCGACCATCGTGCCGACGGTGTGCGTGCCGTGACTGTGCTCGTCGATTGGGGCGACCGTGCCGGCGATCGTGTCGAGCCAATTGAAGTCGTGGCTCGCGACGGTCCCGCTCCAGCCCCGGTAATGCGCCTTGAGGGCCGAATGCGTCCATTCGACACCCGTGTCGGCCGAGGCGACCACGATCCCGGCGCCGCGATTTCCGTCCTGCGTCCAGACCTTGTCGGCCTCGATCTTCGTGACGCCCCACTCGATTGCGGCATCGGGGGAGAACGTCGGTGACGGGAACGCGTCGAGCCCGTGCACGGACGGGTCGCCCACGATGCGGATGACCTCGCCGTGCGCTGCGAGCCGGCGCGCGAGCGCGAGGTTGCCGCGGACCGCAAGGCCGTTCACGACGTAAAGAGACTGGAACGGAATTCCCGCGTTGGTGAGCTCGTCGCGCACGCGGGCCTGCGACGATCGCGCTCGCCCCGTCAGCGTGTCGTACACGGCGCGCCGGCGTGTCTTCTTCGCGCCCGGCCACTCGGCCGCCGCTCTGACGACCGCATCCAGCTCGTCGGGATCGTCGAACAGGACGAGGAACGACGGCTGGCCGCCGGCGGCAAGCTGGCTGACAAGCCACGGCGCGATCTTCGCGTTCGGATCCGCGGCCGCCGAAACGAGGCTGCACGCGCCCGCGAGGACACAAGCGATGACGAAACTTCCTCGCATCACAATGGCGTCTCCCGTAAACAGTGAGAGGCCGTTTTTCGCACAAAGCGGGATCCGAGGAGCTTTGTGCAAAAAACGGCCTCTCACTGTTTACGGCGAGGCCTTGGGGCTGTCAACGATCCCGCTGATATTGAAATCCGGCGGCTCCGTCTGCAGCGTCACATGGTCGATTCCGTAAGCGGTGCGCAACGTCCCCGTCGCCGCGCGCAGGACGTCCGGCGCCCGGACCGACAGGTCGAGGACCAGATGCGCGGTCAGGAGGGGGACGTTCCCGCCGAGGGACCACAGGTGAAGATCGTGCACGTCCGCGACGCCCGGGAGATCTTGGAGCGAGCGCTGGATCTGCTCGGGATCGAGGTGGGCCGGCACCCCTTCCATCAGCACGTGGATGGACGCGAGCACGAGCCGGGCCGAGCTGAACACGATCGTCCCGCCGATCACGATGCTCGCCACCGGGTCGGCCCAGCGCCAGCCGAACCGCGCGATCAGCGCCGCCGCCAGGAGGGTGCCGATCGAGCCCAGAAGATCCCCCATCACGTGAAGCAGCGCCGCCTTCGCGTTCAACGAATGCGCATGGCCGCGCAGCAGCCACGCGGCGATCACGTTGACGACGAGGCCGCCCGCGGCGACCCACGCCATCGTTCCGGTCGCGACCTCCGGCGGTGAGCCGAAACGGTGGACCGCCTCCCAGAAAATGAAGCCGCACACCACGACCAAGATCACGCCGTTGGTCAGGGCCGCGAGGATCTCCGCCCGCTGGAACCCGAACGTGCGCCCCCGGTCGGGAGGGCGGCTGGCGAACCAGCTGGCGAGCAGGGCCAGCGCCAACGCCAAGTCGTCGGTCGCCATGTGCCCCGCATCGGCCAGCAGCGCAAGGCTGTTGGACGCGATGCCGCCGACGATCTCCGCGGCGGTGTAGGCGAGCGTGAGCCCGAGCACCCAAGCGAGACGCCGCCGCGCCGCCCGGTGGTCGCCGCGGGGATGAGGGTGGGAACTCCCGTGCGATCCGTCGACGTGCACGCGTGCCGCTCCGTAGGGCGTGCAGTTATAACCCAAGAGGTCGAAACCCACCGGAATCCGTCGCGTATTCCTTGAGCGGGCGGACGTGCTCCGCCGGGAGGGTGCGATGTTCGTGCTGTTGATCTTGTGCCTGATCTTGGGGTGCTTGATCGTCGTCCCGCTGATGTTGATCGGCCTGGCCCTGCGCTTGGCGATCGGCGTGGCGCTGATCCCGCTCCGCGTCGCGGGGTTCGCGGTCAAGCTCGTGCTGGCGCTGACTTTGGGGCTCGCCGCGCTGATCGTCGTGGGGACGCTGGTGTTGATCCCGCTCTTGCCGTTCGTCCTGCTTGCGCTTGCGGGCTGGCTGACGTTCCGGATGCTCCGGAGGCAGCCGGCGACTCATCTGGCGACGGATTAGTTGATCCCGACGGCGCCGCTTTCTTCTCCCTTCGACTTCAACCGGATCACCCGCTGGAGGATCTCGTCCAAGATCCCCGCGGCGCGGCGATAGCGCAAGAGCAGGTCGTCCTCCGCCAGAAGCGACTGCCGGATCGCGGCCTCGGTGGGCAGGCTCGCGCACGCCGCGTTGACCGCGGCCTCGAACGTGATGCGCTCGTCCAGGATCAGCTTCGGCGAGTCGTTCCCCGTCAGCTCCCGGACGAGGCAGACCTGTGATGCGAGAAGCTCGAGCTTGGCGGTCCGGATCGACGCGTCCGTCTCGTCCACCCTGCTTTCCGGGATCTCCTCGGCACGCACGACACGGTACGGCGCCTCGTTGACCACCTGCCCCAGCTGCACGCGCACCAGCCCCGACAGCTTGAAGTAGTAGCGCCCGTCGCGCGTGGTTTCTATGTCTTCCATGCGCCCGAGGGTGGCGATCGGAAAGTACGCGGGACTTCCGTCGTACCGCTGTTCCCACCCCGGCTGCAAGAGCGCGACCGCGATCGTCCGGTCGCGGGCCAGGGCGTCCTTCACCATCTTGCGATAGCGGGTCTCGAAGACGTGGAGGGGAAGCACGGTCTTGGGGAAGAAGACGACGTCGGGAAGGGGGAAGACCGGAATCTCCAGCATCGCCGGCATACCGGCATGGTAGCGGAGAAACGGGAGACGGGGGTGCGCGGGGTCAGACGGGCTTGCGCGCGACGATGCCGGCGAGGGCGCACGGCGGGCCGCCGGGCACCGCGGCGTCGACGCGCTCGTGGACGCGCAGGATCTCGAACTCGGAGAAGACTTCGGCGAGCTCTCCCGCCTTGAGCAGGTGAGCGGGGTTTCTCGGCGGGCCGAATCGCATCTGCTCGTCGAGATAGGTCTGGAAGACCACGACGCCGCCCGGCTTCAACCCGTCCTTGATGTCGCGGAAGAGGGGGCGGTGGAGGAAGTTGAAGACGACGATGGCGTCGTACGCCTCGATCGGGATGATGTACGTCCCGTCTTCGACGTTGCCGACGATCGCCCGGATCGGGGCGTGGAACCGGCGGGCGGTGGCGCGCGCCTGCGCGACCACGGCCGGATCGACGTCGACGCCGTCGACGTCGAACCCGCGCGTCGCGAGGTAGATCGCGTTGCGGCCGTTCCCCATGGCGACGTCCAAAGCGAGGCCTTTCGGCAGCGCGTTGAAGTTTTCGACCAGCCACGGCGTCGGCGCGACGAGCTGTTGGGGAAGGTGCTGCCCGTTGATCCCCGCGGCCAGCGGGCCGGGCCACCGGTCGATGCCCCCTTCCAGGTTGAAGAGCGGCTGAAGGCCGTGCTCGGCGAGGAAGCTGCACGCGGAGGTGCTGCGGTGGCCGTGCTCGGCCACGATGGCGATCGGCGTGCCGCCGTTGGGGACTTCGGTGAGCCTGGTGGGAAGCTCGTGCAACGGCATGAGGATCGAGCCGGGGATGTGGGCTTCGGCGTATTCGCTTTCCGTGCGAACGTCGACGATACAGAACGGTTCGCCCATCGCGAGCTTTTCGTAGAGAGCCTCGGCCGCGATGGCTTTGAAGCGTTCCCCCGAATGCAACGGCCGACTCCTCCCCACTGAAGTGCGTGTGACCATCGAGCAATATAGCGAACGGGGCGGGGGTGCGCCCGTCCGCTAGCGACGCTTGGGGAAGGGACAGTCCGAGCGGATCCCGCACGCGTCGCACCGCGGGTTGCGCGCGACGCATACGCGACGTCCGTGCCAGATCAGGGCGGTGGACGCGAAGCTCCAGTCGGACTCCGGGAGGATCTTCTGAAGCGCCAATTCAATACCGACCGGGTCCGTTTCTTTCGTGAGCTCAAGGCGCCCCGACAGACGCTGCACGTGAGTGTCCACCGGGATCGCCGGCTGGCGGAACCAAACCGAAAGCACGACGTTCGCGGTCTTGCGGCCCACCCCCGGAAGCCGCACGAGATCGTCCATCGAGTCGGGCACCCGGCCGTTGTGACGCGCGACCAGCTCACGGCCCAAGCCGATGATCGCCTTGGCTTTGTTCCTGAAAAACCCCGTGGAGCGGATCAATTCCTCGAGCTCTTCGGGTGCGGCCCCGGCGTAGTCGGCGCTCGTCCGGTACCTTTTGAAGAGCGCCGGGGTGACCAGGTTCACCCGTTGGTCGGTGCATTGCGCCGACAGGATCGTCGCGACGAGCAGCTGAAGCGCGCTCTTGTGGTTGAGCTCGCACTCCGCGTCGGGGTACAGCGTGCGCAACCCCGCGACGATCCGCGCCGCGCGCGCCTTGACCGCGGAAGCGCTCATGCGCCCGCGCGGGCGCGGCGGGCGGAGAGCCATGCGAGCAGATCGGGGAGGGAGAGTGCGTTCAGCACGTCCGCCGCCGTGCACCAGCCTCTCCGCGCCGTGTCGATCCCGTACGCGACGTCGGCAAGCCCCGCGGTCTCGTGCGAATCGGGGTCGATGCTGGTCTTCATCCCAAGGGCGATGCCGCGCCGCAAGCCCGCCGGGTCGAGGTCCAGCCGCGACGGGTGCGCGTTGACCTCGATCGCCACGCCCCGCTCGGCGGCGGCGTCGATGACGGCGAAGATGTCGAGCGGATACGGGTCTCTCGCGAGCAGCAGGCGCCCCGTGGGATGGCCGACGATGTCGACGTAGGGGTTTTCGACCGCGCGGATCATCCGCGCCGTCTGCTCCTTCTCGTCCAGGTTGAAGCGGCTGTGCACCGACGCCACCACGAGGTCGAAGGTCTTCAGGATCTCGTCGGGATAGTCCATCGCGCCGTCGGCGAGGATGTCGCACTCGATCCCCTTCAAGACGCGAAACGACGACCCCAGCTTCGCGTTCACGGCGTCGATCTCGCGATGCTGCTCGGCGACGCGCTCGATCGACAGGCCCCCGGCGTACGCGGCGCTGCGCGAGTGATCGCACAGGCCGAGATAGGTCATCCCCATCGCGCGAGCGGCCTCGGCCATCTCCTCGATCGTGTTCGTGCCGTCGGACCAATTGGAGTGGCAGTGGAGGATCCCCTTGAGGTCGGCGCGCTCGATCAGCTTGGGCAGCGCCCCTCGCTCGGCGGCTTGAAGCTCGCCGCGATCCTCGCGCAGCTCCGGGGGGATGTAGGCAAGCCCGAGCGCTCGGTAGATGGCGGCTTCGTCGGGGCACGGAATCGACGCTCCGTCGGCGTCGCGAACCAGCGCGTACTCGTTGAGCTTCATGCCCATCGATTGGGCGCGGGCCCGGAGCGCGACGTTGTGCGCCTTGCTCCCGGTGAAATACATGAGGGCGAACGCGTACGACTCGGACGGGACGACGCGCAGGTCGGCGTTCGGGCCCGAGCGCAGCCGGACGCTGCACTTGGTGGGGCCGCGCCCGACGACCTCCAAGACCCCCTCGCCTCCGGCGAACGCGTCGATCACGGGCCCGCCGTCCGCGGCGGTCGCGACGATGTCGATGTCCTTCGACGTCTCGACACCCCGGCGCGCGGAGCCGGCGACCTGCGCCGCGCCGACGCCTTCGACCCGGGACAGGTCTCGCAGGAGGCGCGCGGCTTCGTTGAGGATGACGGGCCTCAAGAAGCGCCCCGCTTGCTCCCGCACGCGCGCGATGCCGGCCAAGACCTTCTTCTCGCTGGACTCGCCGAACCCGGGAAGATCGCGCAGCCGGCCCGCGAGGGCCGCCTGCTCGAGCTCGGCGAGCGTCGCGATGCCGAGCGTGATGTGGATCACCCTGGCCTTCTTGGGCCCCAGGCCGGGGATCTTGAGCCAGGTGAGAAGCTCGGTGGGAAGCTGCCGTCTGAGGCCGTCGAGGTAAGGCAGCTCGCCGGTCGTCACGAGCGTCGTGATCTTGTCGACCAGAGCGGGTCCGAACCCTTTCTGCGACGCGAGCTGGCCGCGGCTGATGAGCTCGGCGAGGTTCGCGTCGAGGCCACGGATGACGCGCGCGGCGTTGGCGTAGGCCCGCGTCTTGAACGGGTTCTCGCCGAGCAGCTCCAGAAGCAGCCCGATCTCCTCCAGCCGGTCCGCGACCTCGGCGCGATCCATCAGCGCAGGACCTCGTAGCGGCAGAAGATCTCGCCGTCGACGACGTCGGCGGACACGAGCTTCAAGTGGCGACGGGTGGCCATGGTGAGCCCCTCGCCTTCGCACAGCGTGGGAGCGTCCTTTCCCCCGAGGATCGCCGGAGCGAGGGTGACGTAAAGCTCGTCGACGAGCCCGTCGCGCACGAACCCCCAGTTGAGCTCTCCGCCGCCTTCCACGAGAAGCCGCTCGATGCCTCGCGACTTCAGCCGATCGAGCAGCGCCGGCAGGTCGACCGATCCCCGCCCGATCGTCCACACCTCCGCGACCGCGGCCAGGCGCGCGAGGCGGTCGGCCGGCGCATCCTCGACCGTGGCGACGAAGCGGGTGGAAGGCTCGGCGCCCCCGAAGAAGCGCGAGCCGGGATCGATCGCCGCGCTCGCCGTGACAACGACGTTCACGAGCCCGTCGGGCTTGCCGAGCGAGCGCCGGTATTCCTTCATCTCGGGATCGCGCACGTGGAGCGGCGGATCATCGGCCCGCAACGTCCCCGCCCCCACGAGCACCGCATCCGCCTCCGCGCGAATCCTGTCCATCGTCTTCTTGTCGCGCCGCGACGTGAACCCCGGCTCTTCGCGCCGCGTCGAGGTGATCTTCCCGTCCGCGGTCATCGCCATGTTGATGCAGACGAACGGCCTCGCCATCCGACCATTCTACAAAAAGGGGACACTCCCATTTTCTCAATAAGAGGACACCTCTCCTCTTTGGTTGAGAACTTCTGGCGCAGCCCTCTGGATCGCTCGCGCTTAATCCCTGGCGCGCGCGAGCGTGCTGCGCCAGAAGTTCTCAACCAAAGAGGAGAGGTGTCCTCTTATTGAGAAAATGGGAGTGTCCCCTTTTCTAGATCAATCCTGGGATGAGGCGCTTGGTGCGGGAGCAGTAATCGTCGTACGCAGCGCCCAGGACGCGGCGGAGCGCGGCTTCCTCGATGCGCATGCGGTAGGCGAAGGCGAGGAGGATGGGCGTCATCATGAGGGCCAGGGAGATCCAGCTTCCGAGGGACAAGCCGAATCCGAAGAATGCCGACAGAAGGCCGGTGTAGGACGGATGGCGCACGAAGCGGAACGGGCCGGTGTCCACGAGCGTGTGATCGCGGTGCGTCGCGACGTCCACGGTGAAGAACTTCCCCAGCGTGATCACGGCCCACCAGCGCACGGCGAGCCCGCCGACCAGGAAGACCAGCGCGACCGCGCGAATCATCCCGGGCGTCAGGCCCATGCGCCCGGCGGGGAGGCTGCTCGCCGCGATCGCGGAGGTGATCGCCAGCGTGATCAGGATCCACAGCGCGTGGATCGAGCCTCGATCCGCCTTGGTCGCGCCCTCGGCGCGTCGGGAGCGTTTCACGATCGAAAGCGTCAGCTCGGAAGCGAAGAAGAGCCCGAGGAGAAGGGGCAGCGTGCCTTGCGGCAATCAGGCCTCGCGGAGCGCGGTGCGCCGGCGCAAGCGCCAGAAGATCAATGCGTGGCTTCCGATGATGATCGGGACCAGAAACGTCGGGAGCAAGCTCAGCGGGAGCACGCGCAGGGGCCCCATCGCCGCCGGGTCCGCCATCCCGATGCGCCCGGCGATCGCGACCACGAAGAGGATGTCGATCAAGCCCGCGAGGTTCCAAAGCCACAGCCAGCCGCGATGCCTCGCCGGGTCCGCCGCCAGCACCAGCCAGGCCAGCGCCGTCGCCGCGATCAGGATGTCGCCCCAGCCTCCCAGCACCGCGAAATCGAACGGGAGGAGCCCCCGGCGATACAGGACGAGGAAGTAGATTCCGATGAAGCGCGTGAGGTGCACCGCGATCACCGCGGAAAGGTCGATCGCGGACAGCCACGCCCCGAACGCGGGTACGGCGACCGCCGCGATCATCAACGCCAGGGTCAGCGCGACGAGAATCGCCTGGAGCGCCGGGGCCGGCACGCGCAGCAGGAAACCCGACGCGCCCGTGATCACCGCCGCGATGAACCACACGAACCCGATCAGCGGGAAGGGCGCGGATCTCGAAGGAGCGGTCACGGCGTCGCGCGAGCCCGCATCGCGCCGATTGCGGCCCCCAGCGCCACCCCGAGGCCGACGCCGACGGCGATGTTCTTGAGCGCGACGCCCAGAGCCGTTCCGATCGCCACCCCGAGGGCGATCCACTTCCCGAGCTCGCGGTTTCTCATCGGGTCCCGGCGATCATGGGGCCGATCATAAACCCGGCCGCCCGCCCGCTAGCTCTCGACGTACGTCTTCAAGCCGACGAGCACCTGCCGCCAGTTCTGCTCGGAATGCCTCCGATCCGCCTCGGAGGCGTTGTTGTCCTGGGAGAGGGACACGTGCGTCCCGGCGCCTTCCTCGGTCAGCCGGATCGTCACGGTGTGATAGCTCTCGGGGGTGTCCGGCTGACCCGAAAGCGGGCTGAAGTGGGAATACTGGAGGACGTGCTCGGGCTCGATCTCCAAGATCTCGCCTTTGTCACGGTAGTGCTTCCCTTGCCATTCCCCCTCCCAGAAGATCTCGCTTCCCAGCTTCCAATCGGTCGTGACGTCGGTTCCGAACATGTAGGTCTTGATCGCGGCGGGGGTCACCAACGCGCGCCAGACCTTCGCGCGCGGGGCCGCGATCGTCGTTTCCGCAAGCGCGATCGATGCGTTTTGCATGACTTTGCTCCTGTCCGGCCGGCGAACACACCGGACCGGCCCTTTTCCCGATACCGGGAAGTAAACCCCAACGAGGGGAAGGCCGCCAGGCTAGAGCGAGTCGGGCGCGGCCTCGCGCCTCACAGGGTCCAGAAGGGCGTCCAGAGCCAGCGGATCGACCGGCTTGACGAGGTGGTGGTCGAACCCCGCCTCGGCCGACCGCCGCTTGTCGTCTTCCTGTCCCCAGCCCGACAGCGCGATGACCAGGACCTCGCGGCCGCGCGTCGACCGAACCCGCCGGCAGACGTCGTACCCGTTCAGCTTGGGCATCCCGATGTCGAGCAGCATCACATCGGGCCGGAACGTCTCCGCCAGCTCCACCGCTTCCATCCCGTCCCTGGCGACGCGGACGTCGTTTCCCTTCAGCACGAGCACCGTCGAGAGGGTCGCGGCGGCATCGTCGTTGTCGTCGGCCACGAGGATCTTGCACGACCCCCCGCGCGCCTCCGCGTCCTCCCGGACCGCCGGAGCGGCCCGCTCCCCCGTGGCGGGAACGGTGGGCAGACGCACGATGAACTCGCTCCCCTTGCCTTGCCCGTCGCTCCGAGCCTCGACGCTCCCGCCGTGCATCTCGACGATCCGCCGCACCAGCGTGAGGCCGATCCCCAAGCCTCCGCGCGAGCGCTCGAGCGTCCGATCCACCTGGGTGAACATCTCGAAGATCTTCGGGAGCATCTCGCGCGGGATCCCGACGCCCGTGTCGCGAATGGACACGACGACCTCCGCCCCGTCGCGCGAGACGCTCAGCGTGATCCGCCCGTCCGGCTCGCTGTATTTCACCGCGTTGTTCAGCAGGTTGGCGAAGAGCTGCCCCAGCCGCGTGAGGTCCGCCTCCATGGCGACCGGCTCGTCCGGAAGCTCGACGACGAGCGTGTGGCCCGCGGATTCGATCGAGGGTCGGCTGATCTCCACCAGGGCGCTCAAGACCGTGCACAGCTCGACTTTTTCGGCACGCAGCTCGAGCTGGCCGCGTGTGATCCGGCTGACGTCGAGCAGGTCGTCGACGAGATGGACGAGCTGCTGCAGCTGCCGCTCCATCATCACGCGCGTGCGCTCGACGAGCGCGTCGTCGTCGCGGGAGATCCGCATGATCTCCAACCCGCTCCTGAGCGGCGCCAGAGGGTTACGAAGCTCGTGCGCAAGGGTGGCCAGGAACTCGTCCTTGCGGCGGTCCGCTTCCGACAGCTCCGCGGCCAGGTGGATCAGCTGATCGTGCGCTTTTTTCTGCTGGGTCGTGTCCCGGAACACCACCACGAGCCCGATCGTCTCGCCCCCTTCGCGGAGCGGGGACGAGCCATAGCTCACCGGGAAGAAGCTACCGTCCTTCCGGATGAAGCTGTCCTCTTGGTCGACGAGGACGGCTCCCTCGCGGAGCACCCGGAAGCCGGGGCACTCCTCGATCGGGAAGGCGCTGCCGTCGGGCCGCTGATAGTGCGTGACGTCGTGCATCTTCCTGCCGAGCAGCTCTTCGCTCGTCCACCCGAAGTGTCGCTCGGCGGCGCGGTTCATGTAGGTCACGCGGCCCTCGGTGTCGACCGTGTAGAGGCCTTCGCCCATGTTGGCCATGATCGTCTTGTTCAGCTCCGACAGCCGAAGCATCTCGGCTTGGACCTCGAACCGGCGCTGCTGCTCGAGCGCTTCGGTCTCCCGGGCGCGCGCGGCGTCGGCTTCTTCGAGATAGCGGCGCTGAGCGAGCCGCATCGCTTCCGCGAAGCCGATGACCACCGCCGCGTTCAGGCAGAACGCGAACGCGCGGACGATGTCCTTGGCGCCGTAAGGAACACCGTTCCGGTACGGCTCGACGAACAGGTAGGTGCCCAGCAGATAGCCGAGGATGGCGACGAGCACCGCGGGACGCCAGCCGCCGACCCAAACCGCCACCGCGACGGAGGCCCAGATCGTGAACAGGGGGTTGGCGTCGGCGAGGATCGGGGAGAACGACCACCGGAGCAGCAGCGCTGCCGCCAGCGCGCCCAGTGCGACGCCGTACCTCATGCCACGAGATCGTTCGTTTCGACTCATGCCCGGACTCGGGGGGATGATACCCGCTGAATCAGCCGGCGGTCACGGCCCGGGCTTCACGCCCCGGTTTTGACGGCGATCGTCACGCCGTCGCGAATGGGAACGAGCGCAGTGACGAAGTCGGACGCGGCGTAGAGCTCGTGCGTGAGCGATACGACGCCGCGTGTCGCGGGATCTTCCTTGGCGGCAGCCAGGACCTCTCCCCGCCACAGCATGTTGTCCGTGATGAACAGTCCTCCCGGCCGCAACAGGCGCCGGGCGATCGGGAGCGCCTGCGGGTAGGCGTGCTTGTCCACGTCGCAGAAGACGACGTCGAACGGTCCCGTGAGCGACTCCGCGATCGCCAGGCCGTCTCCGACCTCGATCCGGAACCGCCCGGCGAACCCTCCGCGCGTCAGGTAGTTGTCGGCCTCGCGTGCGTTGTCGGCCGACCCTTCGGTCAGGATCACGGTCCCCTCCGGGCCGAGCGCCCGCAAGAACCAATAGGCGCTGTACCCGAACCCCGACCCCAGCTCGAGCACCCGCCGCGCGCCGCAGGCGCGTGCGACGACCTCCAAGAGCCTGCCGACTTGCGGCCCGACGATGGGAAACGACCGTGCCGCCCCCACGCTTTCCATCTCGGCCAGAATGGGGTCGCCGTGCTTGGCGACGCGGGTCAGGTAGGCGTCGATCTCGGGGTTGACGAGGTCCATGCGCGCTCCTCCCAGAAAGCTAACAGATCAGGACGCCCGCGGCTGGCGCATCCGCCCCATCGCGATCGATGCCGCGGCCGCGACGGCGAAGCAGCCGGCCCAGAGCGGGACCCGCCCGAACCGCTCGAGCACGAACGTCCCGAGCCACGGGCCGATGGCAAACGCGATCCCCCAGGCCATCGAGTACAGGCCCATGTACTCACCGCGCCGGTCGGCCGGCGCGAGGTCGGCGACGAAATTCGACATCGCGGGAAGCGTGATCATCTCGCCGATCGTCCAGACGACCACCGTCGCGGCGAAGGCGGGGCCGGTCTTGCAGAACGCCATCGCGCCGAAGCCCGCGGCGATGAACAGCCCCCCGACGAACAGGCTCTTGGCGTGGGGCCAGTGCGAGGTCCGCAGGTTGAGCTGGACCTCGAACAGGACGATGAGCACCGTGTTGATCGTGAACATCCACCCGAACGCCGAGGCGGGAAGGCCGAGATCGCGGACCAGGTCGAGGGGCATGGCCCCCTCGTGCTGGAAGAAGACCGCGGCGAGCGGAACGCATGCGGCCAGAAAGCCCAGGAGCTGGGCGTCGCGATACCCGGGGCGTGAGCGGGGGCTCCCCGCCGTCCCGGCTTGCACCGCGTGCTCGGCCACCTTGAACCCCGTGAACAGCAAGACGGCGAACGCGGCGAGAGACGTGGTCCCGTCGACGCGGAAGATCGCCGGGAAGTTGATCTCGGCCAGATAGCCGCCGACCGCGGGCCCGATGCTCATCCCGAGGTTGATCGCCAGCCGGTTGACGGCGAAGGCCGCCTTGCGCTGGTCGGGCGGGGCGAGATCGGTCAGCACGGACAGGCTCGCCGGGCGGAACGCCTCGGCCGTGACCGCAAGGAGAAGCGTCACCGCCACCAAGGATCCGATCGACCGGGCGAACGGGTAGGCCAGCATGACGAGCCCGCTCGAGGCCAGGGACGCTTTCATCATGCGGACGTGACCCACCCGGTCGGCCATGCGCCCGAGGAACGGGGACACGACCAACGAGCCTGCGCCGTACAGGCCCAGCATCAGCCCCGCATGCACGGCCGTGAGCCCCACGTCGTGGGTCAGATAGAGGATGAGGAAGGGGATCGCCATCGTCCCCATCCGGTTGACCAGGGTCGCCGTGAAGTGGATCCAGATCGATTTTGGGAGCGCCCCCAGGCCGCGCCAGGGGTTCCACCGCGACAACGAGGGCGCCATGCGGCGGCACGATAGCTGATCGGCTTCGTGGCACAATGCGCGCCGAAATCATGAGCGAGCTTCCCGAAAGAGACCAGGCGCTGGCGTTGCTGCACGAGTACACCGGGGGAGCGGGCTTGAGGAAGCACGCGCTCGCGGTCGAGGCGGCGATGCGCGCCCACGCGCGGCGCCTGGGAGCGGACGAAGACGATTTCGGCCTCGTCGGCCTCCTTCACGACTTCGACTACGAGCGGTACCCCACCCCCGAGGACCATCCCTTCCGCGGGAGCGAGATCCTCGCCGAGAAGGGGTACCCGGAGTGGTTCCGGCGCGCGATCCTCTCGCACGGCGACCACACCGGCGTCCCGCGCGTCAGCGATCTGGAAAAGTGCCTGTTCGCCGTCGACGAGCTGTGCGGCTTCGTGACCGCCTGCACGCTGGTGCTTCCGTCGAAGTCGCTCGCCGATCTCAAGGTATCGTCCGTCCGGAAACGTCTGAAGGACAAGGCGTTCGCACGAAGCGTCTCGCGCTCCGACGTGACCTCGGGGGCCGAGGGGATCGGGATGGACCTCGATGCGCACATCACGTTCGTGATCGACGCGATGCGGGAGGCCGGCGTGTTGGACGACGGCGCGAGGAGCTGATGGCCATACCGGGCGGGTCTGCATTCGGGTACGCACGCGACATCTCGGAAGGGTTCCAGGTCGTGACCGAGCGGTCGTTCAAGGGGCTGACGAAAGGCGAGATGGACCAGCTCGCCTTCGAGATCGACCGCAGTCTCCGCGACATCCGCGCCGAGCAGGTGCCCGTCGACGATCTGCCGCTGATCAAGGCGAAGAACCGGAAGATCCAGCGGTTGAACGGCGCGCTGATGATGATGCGCGGCTACCGGGCGAAGGCGAAGGTCTAGAACCTCCGGTTGAGCACGAACGTCGCCGCGTGCGACGAGGCGTCGTAGGTCAGCCCGAACCTGACGTCCGACCCGGGGGACTCGAAGGTCGCGCCGAACATCCCTCGGGTGTTGGCCGAGATGGCGACCTTTCCTTGAGTTGCCGGAATGACCAGCTCCGCGCGCGGGCTCATGTGCGAGATGCCGAACCGCAGGCGGGCGCGCTGAACCTCGCCGCCGAGTCCGGGGGCGCCGCCGGCGCCGTCGTTTCCTCGCGCGCTCCGGAACAGCGGGAGAGACCACGTGTCGATGCGCATGCTCTCGATCGCGTAGCGCTTCAGGGCTTTCTTGGTCGCGGCGATCGCGTTTTTCTGAACGCGCTCGACCGTCTGGTCGTCCCGCATCCATTCGTTGGCGGAGCGGTCGGCGAACTGGGTCGCGGCGAATTCCTCGCCGTTGAGTCTCGTCTTCATCTGCGGGGCGAGGAAGTTGCGATAGAAGTTCTTCTTTTCGGCCGGCGGACGCATCTTGATCTCGTCGGCGGCGAAGGCACCGGTCGCAACGACCAGGCCGCCGATGAGAAACGCCGCAAGATGCAACCGGGCTCGCACTTCAAAAACCTCCATGCCTGGGTCATTGCAACCCTCGGGCCTGCCAGTTGTTTACTCGGAACGGGGGGCAATCGCCAGGAGAGATGGGAATAACGCTGCATTCTTGCGGTTGGCAGTCAGCGGGGTTGCAAAATTGTCATCGATTCGGCGGCACGCAACGCGGGTGCGGCGACGCTCTGCGGCGCCAAACCACCCAGTCCGGCAGCCAAAGCACACAGCAGGATCGCCGTCATCAGGGGCCAGGCGACCTCGACGGCCGGGCGCTCTCCCCGGTCGATGAACATCGCCCTCGCGATCGACAGGTAATAAAAGAGCGCGATCACGGAGAGCACGGCGCCCAGCAGGACCAGCCAATAAAGGCCCGCGTCCGCGGCCGCCAGGAAAACGTACATCTTTCCCCAGAACCCCAGGGCGAACGGAATTCCCCCGAGCGAAAGCAGGAAGACGAGCATCGCCCCGGCGAGCAGGGGAGCCCGCCCGATCAAGTGGCGCACCCCTTCCAGGGTCGGCTCCTCGCCTGAGGCTTCCAGCGCCGAGACCACGAGAAACGCGCCGGCATTGGCCACGAGGTAGGCGACGAACGAAAAGAGCGCGAGCCCCGCCGCAAGCCGCGTCCCCGCCGCGAGCGCCGCCAGCACGTAGCCGATCTGGGCGATCCCCGAAAATGCCAGGAGCCGCTTCAAGTCACGCTGCCTCAACGCGAGCAGGTTTCCGACGATCATCGTGAGCGCGGACAGGATCGCCAGCCATGAGGTCACCGGGACGCCCGCGGGCTGGAACAGCTCGAACACGAGCCGGAACAGGGCCGCGACCGCGGCGGCTTTCGGGGCGACGGACAGGAACGCCAGGATCGGGGTGGGCGCGGCCTGGTAGGTGTCGGGAACCCAGAGCGAGAACGGGAAGATCGCGATCTTGAACCCGAACCCGACCAGAAGCAGCGCGGCGCCCGCGCCGACGAAGGGATCGTGCGGCCAGGCGGTCACGTGCGTCCAGAAGGTCGTCCCCGTCGCGGCGAAGAGCAGGCCGATGCCCAGCAGCATCACGGCGGACGACACGCTTCCGAACAGGAAGATCTTGATCGCGCCCTCGGGTGACGTGCGCCGTTCTTTTTCCAGCGCCGTGAGCGCGTACAAGGGAAGCGAGAGCAGCTCGAAGGAGACGAAGAGAGTCAGAAGCTCCCGCGCGGAGCACAGCGCCATTCCTCCGACCGTCGCGAACAGCAGAAGGACCAGGGCATCGCCCGACCGGTCGGCGAACCCCCGGCGTCGCGCGTACGGGTACAAGCCGACGACCGCGAGAAGCGCCCCTCCGAGAATGACGCGCTTCGCGAAGAGCGCGAATGCGTCGAGGACGAAGGCGTCGGTCATCGAGACGGGTGCTTCGAGCACGAACGACCACGCGAGCAGCGTGAGCAGCCCCACCGCGGCCAGCGTGTACAAGCCGCCGCGCCGCGCATCCGAGCGCAGGGCCGGCACGAACAGGTCCCACGCGAGGACACCGATCGCGACACCAAGCGTCGCGATCTCGAGAGCGGCGGCACCGACGTTCATCGGCTAGCGCCCCAGCCTGCCGAGCACGTCCGCCACCCCCGCGTTCAACGGGCCCATGATCAGGCGGGGCCACAGCCCCAGCGCGACGAGGGTCCCGCTCAAGATGACGAAGCTCGCCCACTCGACACCGCGCGCGTCGCGAAGCTCGGCGTGCCCGGCGGGCGCCGGGCCGAGGAAGATCGTCCTGACGGCGCGCAGCACGTAAAGCGCCGTGATGAAGGCCCCGAGGACCCCCGGAACCAGCCACCAGGGGTGCGCGGACGTCCACGCGCCCAGGAAGACCAGAAGCTCGGCGACGAACCCCGCAAGCCCAGGGAGCCCGAGAGAGCTCAGCCCCGCGATCGCGAAGAACGCCGCGATCCCCGGCATGCGGTGGGCGAACCCACCCATCTTCGTCATGTCGCGTTCGTGGGAGATCGCGTACACGAGGTTGACCAGCGTGAAGAAGAGCGCGGTCATGACGCCGTGCGCGACCATCTGGTAGACGGAGCCCGTGATCCCCGCCTCGTTCAGCGTCGCCATGCCGAGCATGACGATCCCCATGTGCGAGACCGACGAGTACGCGATCAGGTACTTGATGTCCTTCTGCCAGCCGGCTCCCAGGGCGCCGTACACGATGTTGACGACCGCGATCAGCCCCACGAGCCAGGCCAGCTCGCGGGTCGCCCCCGGCAGGAGGCCCAAGCCCAGACGGAGGACGCCGTACGCCCCGAGCTTCATGAGCACGCCGGCGTGCATCATCGAGCCCGCCGCGGGCGCGGCCGCGTGGCCGTCCGGCGACCAGGTGTGAAACGGCCAGATCCCCGCGAGCACGCCGAAGCCGACGTAAAAGAGCAAGAACGCCCCGCGTCCGAGCCCGCTCGGGATCGCGAGGCCCGACAGCGCCGTGAAGTCGAACGTCGCCTGCCCGAGCTGACGGCCGCTCTCGGCCCAGAGCAGGAAGATTCCGACGAGGATGAACGCCGACCCCGCGAGCAGGTACAGCGTCAGCTTCATCGCGCCGTATTCCTTCAAGCCGACGCCGAGCTTGCCGAACAGGCTCGCGAACGGCCCTTCTCCCTTGATCGTCATCGACGAGCCCCAGATGCCGATCAGCACGTACATCGGCAAGACGGCGAGCTCGTAGAACAGGAAGAAGACGAACAGGTCGAGCGAGACGAAAACCCCGTACACCCCCGTGACCAGGAGCGCGACGAACAGGAAGAACTCCTTTTCGCGCTCCTTCAGGGTCCACGACGTCAGGACCGACGTGACGTGGATGATCGCGGTCAGGAGCACGAGCGGAACGGCGATGCCGTCCACACCCAGATGCCACGACAGCCCGAGCTGGGGGATCAGCGGCCGGAGCGAGGCGAACTGGAAGCCTCCGGCGGCGGTGTCGTACCGCGCCAGGAGCCAGACGCTGGTCGCGCACGGAACGAGCGCCGCCGCGAGCGACACCCAGCGGATCGCAAGCTTCGCGCGCTGCGGCAGGGCGAGAAGGACGATCGCGGCCGCAAACGGCGACAGCAGCGTCAGCTCGAGCACGTTCATGTCCGGCTCACCGGGCCCACGCCAGCCAGACGAGGAGGACGAGCCCGATGCCGACCGCGTAGAGCGCGTCTTGGACCCGCCCGTTCTGTATCGCGGTCAACCGGCCGGCGAGCGTCCACGCCACCCAGGTCACGGCGTTGACCACGCCGTCCACGACGTAGCGGTCGAGCCAGCCCACCGCCGCGGAGACGCGGAGATAGACGGTGCGATAGACGGCTTCGAACACGTCGTCCACGTAGTAACGGCGCGCAAGGACGGTGGCGACGGGCGCCCATGCGGCCCGCACGCGGCCCGGGTCGAACAGGCGGCGCTGGTACCCGGCCCATGCGATGAACAGCCCGATCACCCCCGCGGCCGACCCCAGGATCGGAACGAAGACCGGCGCGTGCTCCGCCGTCGCGGGCGGCTGGCCGATCGAATAGGTCAGAAGGCGCGGCACGAACGGCGTCAGGAAACCCGCTCCGATCGCAAGCACCGCGAGCAGGACCAGCGGCCCGCGCATCGCCGCCGGAGGGTCGTGCGGGTGCCCTTGGGCCTCGTTGGGTCCGAAGGCGGCGGTGAAGAACGCGCGTCCGATGTAAAAGGCCGTCATCCCCGCGGTCGTCACGAGCACCGCGAAGCCGACCGGGTGCCCCCCGGCGAGCATCGCGGCGAGGATCCCGTCCTTCGAGAAAAACCCCACCGTCGGGAAGATGCCGGACAGGGCCAGGGCGCCCGCGGCGAATGCGGCCGAGGTGACCGGCATCGAACGCGCCAGGCGCCCCATCTTGAAGATGTCGTTGGTGTGCACGGCGTGGATCAAGCTGCCCGCCGCGAGAAACAGGAGCGCCTTGAAGATCGCGTGCGTGAGAAGGTGGAAGTAGGCCGCGGATGCGCTTCCCGCGCCGATCGCCGCCATCATGAAGCCGAGCTG